>WNEZ01004576.1_pt1 | contig 15085 bp, 15 predicted proteins | sample 5400521 | NCBI WGS metagenome assembly WNEZ01 (sample SAMN13153339, study PRJNA577476) | soil metagenome | isolation source: 120 cm saprolite under Douglas fir tree site 2 hole 1 replicate 1 | place: USA:California | collected 2015-04-18
ACCCTGAGACCCTTGGACGTGAGCTTCGTGACCATTGCCACCTCCCCTCCGTCGTTGGGGAGATCGTCGCAGCCTCAGGCCCTCAGGACGTGGATTTGGCCCACACCTGAGGGGCGAAGGTATACGGCCAGGGCACTAGATGGCCGAGGCGATGAAGATCACGCCGAACGCCGCGAGGGCGGCGGCCAGGACGTAGGCAAGCCGGGCACTCCCCAGCACGCCGAGCCGGGTCTGGCCCTCCGAGGCCAGCAGCACGAACGCTCCGTCGATGACGGCGATGCCCGCGGTCATGGCCACCGCGGTGAGCACGGCGAAGCCCCGGCCCCCGTGCCGGATCGCATCCGCCATCAGCGCCGCCGCGGTCGTCCCGAGGAAGATCCACGCCCCGGGATTGAGAAGGACGGCCAGCACGCCCCTCGGCCCGGGTGGCAACCCACGGCGTGCCGCATCCGCCTGCCGCCGGGAGGCGCTCCGACAGGTGTCGGCGGCGAGGAGCAGCAGGAAGACGCCGCCCCCCAGGCGGATCAGGCGGGCCGCCCCGCCGGCGGGGGCCACGAGGGCCAGACCCGCGGCGAGCGCAACCAGCAGGACGGCGAACGTGGCGTTGGCGCCGAGCATGGCGGCGAAGCCGCCGCGGCGTCCTCCCCGCGCCGACTCGGCCAGCAGCACGGCCTGCACCGGCCCGGGTGAGCTGGCCAGGACCAGCCCGAGTGCGAACGAGGAGAACAGGATCGAGAGGCTCACCGCTCCAGCGTATCGCTGGCCGTCGCTCAGCTCCCCGGCCCTGGATTGTTCCAAAAGGTGCCTTGGGTTCAAGCCCTTTTGGAACAATCTCAATGTTCTGGATCGTCACCCGACCGCAGGAGGTCCACCATGAGCCAGCCATACGACCAGAGGGGCCAAACCGCCGCCCCCGCCGCCCTGCCCGTCACCACCACCTTCGAGTTCCCCGAATGGAAGGTCGACCGCCACGTCGGCAGCTGCTTCGGGCTGATCGTGCGCAGCATGGGCGCGCTCAAAGGCCTCGGCGCAGCCTTCAAGACCATCAAGGGCGGCGAGGTCACCCAGTACACCGAACTGCTGGAGGACAGCCGCCGCCATGCGATGGACCGCATGGTCGAGAACGCCCGCCGCATGGGGGCGAACGCCATCGTCGGGATGCGGTTCGACTCCTCGGAGATCGGCGAGAGCCTGACCGAGATCGTCGCTTACGGCACCGCCGTCGTGGTCAGCACCCGCGAAGGATGATGCCCCGACAATACTGAACCAACTGGTTGACAGACGGGCGACCGCAGTCTATGGTCAACCAAATGGTTCAGCTTTCCCCGGTGGAGCTCGACGATGTCTTCCACGCCCTCTCGGACCCCACCCGGCGGGCCCTCGTGGAGGCACTCGCCGCCGGTGAAACCTCGGTCAGCCGGCTTGCCTCCCCGTTCGAGATGTCGTTGACCGCCGTCTCGAAGCACCTGAAGGTACTGGAGCAGGCGGGGCTCGTGACCCGAACCCGCCGTGGCAGGGAATCGCTCTGCCGGCTCGAGCCCGGCCCGCTGTCCGAGGCCTGGGAGTGGATCGAGCACTACCGCCGCTTCTGGGAGGCACGCATGGATTGGTTGGAGCAGTACTTCGAAACGAGGAGGAGCACAGATGGCTGACGAGAAGATGCAACTGACGAGGGTGCTGTCCGCATCACCGGCGGAGGTCTTCGAGGCTTGGACCAACCCGGAGATCCTGAGCCGGTGGTTCGCCCCCGGGGAGATGTCCGCCGAGGTCGCGGAACTCGACGCCCGGCCCGGCGGGACCTACCGGGTGGCCATGCACCACCCGAACGGCGCCACCCACGTGGTGCACGGCTCCTACCGCGAGGTGAAGCCCAACGAGAGCCTCGTGTTCACGTGGGCCTGGGAAGGCGTCGAGATGCCGGACACCGAGGTCAGCGTGGAGCTGCGACCTCACGGCGGGGACACCGAACTCGTCCTCACCCACGAGGGGTTCCCCGTGGCCGAGCTGCGGGACCAGCACATCCACGGCTGGACGGGAAGCCTGGAGAAGCTGGGGGGGCTCTGCAGCGCCGTCGTCGTCGGCGAGGCAGCGAAGGAGTAGGCAGCCCCGGACCTCCCCGCCGGGATATTGTTGTCGGTGGTTACCCGGGCGAGACGAGGAGGAGTCGTGGCAACGAACCCCAACGACTGGAACGCATCGATCATCAAGGAGTTTCGGGCAAACGCCGGCAAGGTGGGCGGCTTCTTCGAAGGCAAGCCGGTCCTGCTGCTCCACCACACCGGCGCGAAGTCCGGGACCGAGCGGGTCAACCCCCTCATGTACCGGACCGACGGTGACCGCTACGTCGTCTTCGCCTCCAAGGGCGGGGCGCCCACCAACCCGGATTGGTTCTACAACCTCAAGGCCAACCCGGCAGCCAAGGTCGAGGTCGGGACGGACGCCGTCGACGTGACGGCCCGGGTCGCCGAGCGCGAGGAGCGCGACGCCCTCTACGCCAAGCAGGCGGAGGAGTACCCCCAGTTCGGGGAGTACGCGAAGCAGACCTCGCGCACCATCCCCGTCATCGTGCTGGAGCCGGCGAGCTGACGATCACCGGCGCCCACGTCCTGCTCTACTCCTCGGAGGCGGAGGCCGTGCGGGCGGTGCTGCGCGACGTCATCGGGTGGGAGAGCGTCGATGCGGGGGATGGCTGGTTGATCTTTGCGCTCCCCCCCGCCGAGCTCGGCGTCCATCCCAGCGGGCCCGGCGAACAGGCCTCGCACCAGCTCACCTTGATGTGCGACGACATCACCGCGACGGTGGCGGAGCTGCGGGCCAGGGGGATCGACTTCCGGGGGGACCCCTATGAGGCGGGGTTCGGCATCGCCGCGACGATGGTGCTGCCGGGCGAGGTGGAGGTCATGGTCTACGAGCCGCGGCACCCGACCGCGATCTGAGGTCAGCCGATCAGGGGTCAGCCTATGAGGCCAGTGTCCCGGAAGCCGACCGCCCGCTTGACCGCCCGCTTCACTCCCTGCTCCGCCGCCGAGATCGGCAGCCGCTCCAGCAGGTACTCGGCGTAGTCGTAGGGCCTGGCGCCGAAGCGCTCCTTGAACCGGCCGAGGCTCGGCGACCGCCCGGAGTCGCCCATGTAGTAGGAATCGACGCGATCGCCGTTCCCGCCACCCGTGCCACCCAGACCTGGCAGCGGTCCCCGAGCGCGGCGGCGATGGCGTCGAACTTCTCCCGGGGGTCATTGCGCCGGTGGCGGTGGGCGGCCAGCCAGCGGGGTTCGTGCTGCAGGCGCGACCAGCGGTCCACCGCCCCGCTGAGGAGGTGGTAGAAGTCGGGGACCAGCCGCCCGGTGGTGTCGCACTCGACCGTGACCCCCTCGCGCTCCGCCCGGCGGGCACCGCGGCGCGAGGAACTCTGGAAGAGGTCCGACCACACATGGTCGAAGCCGCCCTCGAGGTTGACGAGGTGGGCGACGCGGCCGGTGAACCTGGCCCGGGCCGGCATCCCCGCTGCCCAGGACTGCGCCAGCAGCGGGTTGGGCCAGATCCGCTGCGAGAGGACCCGGCGTGCCCCCAGCTCGCTGAAGATCGTGGCGACCTCGGCGAGGGTTGGCCCTCCCGCAGCGAGCAGGCCGCCGACCCCCCAGCCGGGCGGGTTGGACGCCTCCACGGCCAGTGCCCCGCCGGTGTGGCGCCGCCGCAGCATCGGGAGCACCAGGAGGCGCCCCTCGACGGTCTCGTACATGCGGCTGGCGTCCTCGAACGCGCCGGTGGCGCAGGCGGCATCGGTCCACGCGGGAGACTGGGACTCCAGGGCATACGGGTCGGCGAGGAGGGCCAGTTCCCAGACGTCGCGCGGTGCGGGGCTGACCGGAGGACCGATGACGGTCGTTGGGATGCCAAGGCGCTGCATCGGTGTCATGTCACCGCGAAAGTTGAACATGGTTCGGTCCGCCCCCGATGGGCCCGTAGGCCCGATTTGTATGTTTCCAAATTGTTTCCGCCAGCCCAAAGTCTAGGGATAAAGGCAATGAATGGAAGGGGAAACACCGAAGTTAAGAATTTCTCACCGTTTATTGCGCCCCCGCAGGTTTAGGCCATGATGGGTTGCGGTGGTTATTCGGTCAGTACGGATTAGGTAGACAGATATGACGGTTTCCTTGATGGAAGAGTTGCGTGATTACATCCGTTCGTCGGGACCAATTCCCTTCGAATCGTTCATGCGCCGCGTCCTCTACCACCCGCAGTTTGGCTACTACGCGAGCCGGGTCCCGGGAGCGGGCGGCGACTACGGGACGTCGCCGTCGCTGACCCCGTGGTTCGGCCGGCTCGTGGCCGTCGAGTTGCAACGGATGTGGGAGTCGATCGGCAGGCCGGACCCCTTCACCGTGGTCGAGGCGGGCGCCGGACGGGCCGACCTTGCCGCCGGCGCGCTTGCGGCCCTCGGAAGCCTTCGGGGGGATCTGGCGGGGGCCCTGCGATGGCGCTTCGTCGAGCGCTTCGACGGTGTTGCAGCCCTGCAGCGCCGGCGCCTCGGCCCCCTGGCGGCGTCCGCCGAGTGGTCACAGGAGCTCGCTCCACCAACGGGCGAGCCGCCGGTGTCGGGATGCGTCATCGCCCACGAAGTGCTCGACAACTTCCCCGTGCACCTGCTGGAGGTGGCGCCGTCGGGGGAGCTCTGCGAGGTCTACGTCGACCTCGATCAACGTGGGGCAGACCAGGAACGCCTCGTCCAGCGCCTCGGCCCACTGACGATCGCACCGGCGGCGGGGCTCGCCGGCGCCGCCGCCGGTCTCGCGCCCGGCCGGCGCCTTGAGGTCTGCGGGGCGGTCGATGCCTGGGTTGCCGACGCCGGCCGGGCCATCGCAAGCGGGTATGTGTTGATCGTGGACTACGGCGACGTCGAGCCGGACCTGTGGGTCCGCAACCCCCAGGGAACCGTCGTCACCTACGGTCCGGACGGCTTCGGGGAGGACCCGCTCGTGGATCCCGGCCTGCGCGACGTCACGGCCGAGGTCAACTTCTCGGCGGTCGAGCGGGCCGCCCGGCTCCACGGGTTCGAGCCTGAGCCCCTGACGTGCCAGCGGGATTGGCTCCTGTCGCTCGGCCACGACGACGTCGTAGCAGGACTCGTGCACGCCGCCGACCGGGCGGTTGCGGAGGGTAGGGATGCGGATGCCCTTGCGATCGAAGGGGAACTGAGCGAGGTGCAGGCGCTGGTCGGCCGGTTGGGCTATGGCGACATCATGGTCTTTCGGGCCCGTAAGGCATGACCTGGCGGACCGTGGCCATCGTTCGCCCACCCGGTGACTCCTTCGTCCGGGCCGAGTCGAGGCACCCCGAGCGCAACCACATCGACCCGGAGCGTGCCCGGGCGCAGCATGCTGCCTACTGCAGGCTCCTGGAGGCCGCGGGCCTCGAGTTGATCGTGCTGCCGCCGGACGAGTCGCATCCGGATGCCTGCTTCACGCAGGACCCGGCGATCGTCCTCGACGGCCACGCCCTGATGGGGAGGTTCGGCGCGCGCTCCCGGCGTGGCGAGGACGAGGCCATCGCCCGGGCCATCGGACCGCTGGTGCGGTTCATCGACACGGTGGCCGCCCCGGCGACCCTGGAGGGGGGCGACCTGCTCCGCATCGGCCAGCGCATCGTCGTCGGCCGCTCCCGCCGGACCAACGACGAGGGCATCGAGGCGCTGCGGCGCTTCGCCGAGCCGCTCGGCTGCGAGGTGCGCACCGCCGAGGTGCCGTCGTGGGCACTCCACCTCCAGACCGCAGCCACCGCTGCGGGGGGCGGCGTGGTGCTCGGCACCGAGGAGGTCGTGACCCAACCGGCCTTCGAGGGCCTCGACCGGATCGTCGTGGACGACGGCGACCGCGGGGCCTGCAACGTGGCGGACGTCGGCCCCTTCCTCATCGCCGCCGGTCACCATGACTTCCACGATGAGCTGCGGCGTCGCGGCCTGGAGGTCCGGGCCACGGATCTGGACGAGTTCGAGAGGGCGGATGGCAGCCCCACGTGCCTGTCCCTGCTCGTCGACCCCGTGTTCGCCCGGTGACCCGGCCGGCGACGGCGCGCCAGCCCGCCACTGGGTGGGACGGCTCGCCCAGTACGCTACGACCTCAGAGTGAGAGCAGCACCAAGGTGCTGGCCGTCGCCGAGTTGTTGGCCGGCTGGGGGTCCACCTGGTCGGCATGGACGGTGGCGGTGTCGTTGACCCGTCCGATCAGCTTGGGGTCCACCTTGATGGTGACCGACGCGTTGGCACCTGGGGCCAGGGACCCGAGCGAGCACGTCACCGTTCCCCCGGCCTGGGAGCACGTGCCCTGGGAGGAGGACGCAGAGACGAATGCGGCTCCGCTGGGCACCGGGTTGGTGACGGTCACGCCGGTCGCGATCGCGGGGCCGGCGTTGCCGACGCCGATGCTGTAGGTCAGGCGGTCGCCCAGCAGCAGGATGTCGGGTGCGTGGTTGGTGATCGACACATCGGCGGTCGCCTGGAACACGACGTCCACCCAGTAGTTCGCGTTGTTGAGCGAAGGGTTGTCGGGGAATCCGCCGAAGTAGTGGAATGCCGCGCCGGTTCCGTGCAGCGGCGAGTTGTCCTGCGGGTAGGGCCAGTTGACCGTTGCGACGTAGGTGCCGTCGCTAGCGAACTCCGAGATCCAGTAGTCGGTGCTGGCCGAGATGGCCACGGGGGTCGCGAAGGTCGCCTGCTGCCAGCCGGACGCGGTCTCGGAGAACGTTACTTGGGCGAGCTGGGTCCCCGTCGAGCTCCACAGATGCCCGACGTGCGTACCCCCCTCTGAGGCGTCCTTGTAGAAGCGGACACCGGTCACCGTCCCGGGGACGTCCGAATGGAACTTGAGTCCCAGCTCGACGGACATCCCGTCGTTGAACACCGACTGCCCCGTGGGCTGCGTCGCAGGGTTCCAGACCGTGCAGTTGGCGGTGCACATGCTGGCGGCGCTCGCAGGCGGAATGGCCAACGCCGCCGCAACCAGTGTGGCGACCGGCACGACCGCAAGCCGGGTGAGGAGTCGCCGTCCGCGCCTGTGGCGCGAGGCAGGCAGATAGCGTGAGGTCCAAGCCATCGTCGGGTACCCCTTTCTTGGAACGAGACAGAAGCGGAGCCGTCTGCCCCTTCAGTTGCACAACCGGCAAGTCCCGGGCGACCGGAACCGCTGGCTCCATGGTGTTCAGGCCAGGGAAAATTGGGCCGACCAATGGTCGAAGAAAGTTGCGAACGGACCAAGCCCCCCAGCCGCCGTCAGGTCCGGACAATAGGGCCGAGGAGGTTCCTTGTAAACCCGCAGGGAGTTTTATGAAGAAACGCTAAGCTTTGGTGGTGCCCACGGGCGTGGTCCCGACCGTGGGCCACGGGGCGAAGGGGTTCTTCTTGTTCATCAACGGGGCCACCGCCGGGTAGTGGCGGGTGAGGACCGACGCCATGCCGTTGTTCTCGATCCACCGGAAGCCCACCGGCGAGTACACCTGCGGCGTGAAGTCGGTGGTGAAGAACCGGTCGCTGCGCAGCCGGCGGGACGCCATGAGGATGAAGATCCGGAAGGCGGTGTCGGAGAAGCCGAAGCCCTTGGGGAGCGGCTCGGCGAACATGCCGACCGTGGCGTCGACCCGGTCGATGTTGCCGTCGTAGACCTCCTCCAGCTCCTTGGCCCACGTCGGGTTGTCGCAGAGGTCCCCGAAGGTCTTGAACCGGGGCATGTGGAGCAGTTCCCTAAAGTCGTTGTGGCGGGGGACGCCGCGCTCGCGCGCCCGCATGATGTCGGTGGCCGCCAGGTCGATCTGGGTCCCGTCCGCCTTCTTGAACTCCTGGAGGAAGCGGGGGAAGTTGTGCAGGCGGAGGGCGCCCGGGTAGGAGACGCCGAAGGTGTAGAGGAGGTTCTCCATCGGGACCCCCTCGAGGACGTCCCGGGCCGGGGAGCCCGCGATCTCACGGAAGGTCTTCTCGAAGATCAGCGAATGGTCCGCCGCCGTGCGGAACGTGAAGTCGTCGGGGATGAGCGGGTGCATCCGGTAGACCTGGACGAACTCCTCCGTCAGGCAGTACGGCGCCCCGTCGTGGTCCTTCTTCGAGCCGGGGATGCCGGTGAGCATCTCGTTGCGCAGGGGCAGGCACAGCTTGCGCATCCAGCTCGGCACCATGCCGTACCAGTTGATGTGCATCGCCGCCTGCGACGTCGGGTGGGTGATGATGGCCGGCGTCCACTCGGTGGTGTGGATCTTGGCCAGCAGCGCGGCGTTGATCAGGCGCGCCCGCGCGTAGAGCTGGTCGTCGTTCCAGGAGGGGTACGCCGCTCGGAGCTCGTCGCAGATGGCGTTGTGCTCCTGCATGAAGAGGCTGTGCAGGATGCCGAGGCCAAGCCACCAGTTGCCCTGGACCCCCGCCAGGTCGATGCCGGGATGGGGAGCGCTGGGGTCGACGGGGATGAGCCCCTTGGCGTCGAGGTTCACCTTGCCGTCCTCGCCGCTGCGCAGCAGCTTGCCGAAGTTGGGGTCGCTGCCGTAGATCTGCGAGGCATCCCACCAGTGGGTCTCGGTGTTGGTGTAGGTGGGCGGCAGGCCGTCGTCCGCCGGGGTCCGCGTCGGGTCCTTACGAGTCCTCGGGATCGTCATCGGCCTGTAGGGCCACGGGTCGGCGTCCTCCAGCGCGACCACCCAGGGGTTCTCGGCCTCGTTCCTGCCGTGGCTCATCCAATCGTGGACCATGAACTGCAGCCAGGCGGGCACCAGGAGGTTGACGATGGTCGCCGGCTGGAAGGTGTCGCGAGTGAGCAGGACGCGGCTGACGGTCCGGGGGTTCGGCGACATGATGCCCGGTTCCGCCTCGGGGAACGACCTGGCGAGCGGGACGTTACGGCCGAACCGTGCCTCGACGCTGCCCATGGGCGGGCTCTGGAGGTCGTTGTAGGTGCCATCGGTGGCGCGGGTCTCGAGGTCGGCGGGGGCCGGGTGTGGCGCCGGTGGCACGACCCCCGGGGTGCTGGTGTCGACGAGGTTCTGGGCGCGCAGGGTTTCGCGGACGCCCGCAAGTGTGAGGATGCCGAGTGGCACGGGCAGCTTGTCCCAGCCGTACTTACGGTCGAGCCGGTTGCCGATACCAGAGAGGACACGAGAAAACAGCGAAGCCCCCATCAACGCCCTTTCCGGTGAAGCTGCCCAGGTAGGTCTTGACCGGACACGATAAAACACTTTGGAGGTTGGTTCAATGTGGGCGGTGGCGGGGGGACCTGCGCCCCAGGCCGGCCCGTGGAGGCAGGATGGTCTCGATGCGTCAATCGGTGGATCTCACAGGCGGGGAGCGGGTCCGGAAGCTGGTGGAGAGAGCCGTCGGCGTTCCCGCCGCAGCGGTCGCCGCGGAGCGCCGTGCGGGCCACGCCTCGGTCCGGGTCTACTGGCGTGCCCGGTGGGAGGAGGCGGGGCCCCCACGCCGGAGCCGGTCGGCCGTCGTCATGCTGCTGCCCCCCGATGCGCCACCCGACGAGATCGGCAAGGCTCGGCCGACGGGCGCCGCGCCGTTCGTCGCCGTGCAGACCTACCTGGCCCGGATCGGTGTCCGTGTCCCCGGCATCATCGGTTGGAGCCAGGAGGAGGGGTTCGCCGTCCTCGAGGACCTCGGCGACGACATGATGGTGACCCGGCTCGCCGGCGGCGAGCCGCGGGACCCCCTCTACCTCGCGGCCATCGATCAGCTCGCCCGGATGCGAGTCCGGGCGGAGAAGGCCCCCGATCCGGGCTGCGTCGCCTTCCAGCGCCGCTACGACCGGGACCTCTACCGCTGGGAGCTGGACCACTTCCTGGAGTGGGTGCTCGCCACGTGGAAGAATGCCGGTCTGTCACCCACCGAGCGCGAGGTTGTCGACCGGCACTTCGAGCACATCGCCCGGCGTCTGGCCGCCGAGCCGGACGGGTTCACGCACCGGGACTACCAGTCCCGCAACATCATGGTGCTGCCGGGCGGCGAGCAGGCGGTCATCGATTTCCAGGATGCCCTCCTGGGCCCCCGCCAGTACGACCTCGTGTCGCTGCTCCGGGACAGCTATGTCTCCCTCGACCACGACTTCATACGGAGGATGGTGGGGCACTACCTCACGGCGACGACGGCCCTCGGGGGCCCCGAACTCGACAAGGCGGAGTTCCGGCGTGTGTTCGACCTCCTGACGGTCCAGCGCAAGCTCAAGGACGCCGGCCGTTTTGTGTACCTGGACCGCGTGAAAGGCAACCCGGACTTTCTGGGCTTCGTCCCGGTCGCGCTCGGCTACGTGCGGGAAGCCTTCGACCGGCTCCCGGAGCTGGCGGAGCTGCAGTCCGTGCTGTCCCGCCACGTTCCGGAGCTGGCTCCCGACGCCTGACCCAGCCGGACGCCGTCGCCGCTCGTCGCACCCTTGTGCATCAGTCGACCTCCTCTTCCACGATGCGGCGGCGCCGGGGGGCGGGGACACCCTCGTTGTAGACGGTCCGCCGGTGGAGTCCTCCCCAGCTGTTCCAGAACACCATGGACATCAACAGCCCGATGACGCCCACGACCATGAGGATGAGGCCCACGGTATGGACGTTGAATCCCGGCGTGTTGACGGTCACGGCGAAATCGAGAATTGCTCCCAAGGCAATGAGGAAAATACACGTGCCAAGACCCATGCGGCCCTCCTTGTGGGGGACGCTGTGGAAGCGTCTGTTGCTGCCTATATGCCCGGACAAGTCGTGGGCCAATCACACCGGTGGGTGGTTACCGGCGCCGGGGGTCTTCGCCGAGATCGATGATGCCTTCGCGGACCGCGACTGCGACGGCCTCCAGTTTCGAGTGCGCCCCGAGCTTGGAGAGGATCGACTGGACGTGTTTGCGGACCGTATTGACGGACAGGAAGAGTTGGTCGGCCACCGTCGAGTTCTGGGACCCCCCCGCCAGCAGCGAGAGGACCTCCCGCTCCCGGTCGGTGAGCGTCGAGCCGACACCGCGGTAGTCCCGGCGCAGCTTCGGCAAGAGCCTTGCCAGCATGGACGGGGAGATCAAGGCCTCCCCGGCGTAGGCGGCCCGGACCGCGGAGATCGCCTCGCTGACCGCACTGTCCTTTGTGATGTACCCCGAGCACCCGGCCTCGATCGCGGCGACAAGGATCGCGTCGTCAGGGAAGCCCGTCAGCATCACGACCCTGACGATGGGGTTCTCCTCACGGATGAAGCGGGCGGCATCGGTGCCCAGTCCGTCGGGCAGCCGGTAGTCCATGAGCACCACATCCGGGGTGTGGCGCCTGGCGTTCAGCCGCGCCTCGGCGACCGAGGCCGCCGTGGCGACCACCGTCATGTCCGGCTCTTCGTCCAGCACCATGAGGAGGCTCTCCGCGAGCAGCTGATGATCGTCCACGACCATCACCCTGATCTCGCGACGGCCTGCCCCGGCACCCTCGACCTCGGGGCTGTCGCCCACCTTTGCCCACCCTCGCGCTCGCGGTTCGTAGCCAGAATAGCTTTCCGGATCGTTCCTCTGTTGCCATTCGCGTGATTCAGCGCGTGTCACCTCGACGGTCGATCCGGCCACATGAACACCTGGTAGGGAATGGACCGGACAATGACGTACGGGACGGCCCTTGTACGTCGCCTCCGGCGTTTGCCGAACTGTCACCTTCGGCAGAAATGGTCGGGTTAAACAAGAAAATCATGAGTGTTTTGATTGGCGATTACGTAACAAGCCTGATAGCAAAACATCAGCCAGTTGGCGGATGTTTTTTATGCTCCCGCCCTCCAGACTCGCAGCGATCGTGGCAGCAGCCTTGCTCTGGAAGGAGAACGCATCAGCTCCATAACGTTCGATCGGGGGAAGGGGACCGGAAGAGATCCGGCCCGTGGGTCGGCCCCCTGCCGCCCGCTCCGGGCACTCACCCTGCCGCGGCGGGAGCTCCATTTTCCCCTGGAGGAGTCCGCCGGCATGCTCTACCTGCGTGGTCCCGGGCAGCGGGCCGTCTCGGGCAGGGCCTGCCGTGGCTGGGGCGCAGGATGGCGGGAGGTCGGGGAGGCTCGGGGACCGGTGGCGGTGCCGGCCGGTAACCAGGTGAAGCTCCGGGCGCGTTCCCTGGGCTGGGCCGACGCGGGCCCGCTGGACAGCCTGGGTCCCCGCGACCTTCAGGCGCTGACGCTCGGCGAGACTGCTTCCGAGCCGGTCCTCGCCTCACTCGGCCACCTCACGGGGCTGGAGCTGCTCGACCTCTGGGCCGCGCCGGTCGGGGACGAGGCCATGGGCTACGTGGCTCGCCTCCCCGGCCTCAAGGTCCTCGACCTCTGGGGCACCCGGGTGAGCGACGCCGGCCTGCGTGCCCTCGCCCAGCTCGAAGGTCTACGGCGCCTCACGGTGCCGGGCCGCCAAACCGGTGACGCGGTGATGCCGTGCCTGGCCGACCTCGGCGGGCTCCGGGAGCTCAACCTGTCGGGATCGTCGGTGACCGACGCCGGGCTCGCACTCCTCACGAAGGCGCACTCGCTCGTGCGGCTCTCCCTGTGGGAGACCAGGGTGACCGACGCCGGGCTGCGGCACCTCCACCACCTCCATTCCCTGGAGGAACTCGACCTCGGCGCCACGGCCGTCACCGACCAGGCCCTGGCGCACCTGCGCCGCCTCCCGCTGCGCTGGGTGTCGCTGCAGGACACCCTGGTGAGCCCGGAGGGCCTGCGCGGGCTCCGCTCCGCGCTGCCGGGCTGCAGGATCGAGCCCGCGGACGTGGACGGCTGCAGGGCCTGGCGTCCCCTGGCCCCCGGCCGCCCCGCCTAACCCGGGCCCCTTGGCGGCGCCGAGCGTTCGCTCAGGCGTGTTCGAAGGTTTAGTCAAAAAACGCGCGCATACGCGCGAAAAATGACTGACCTTCCTAAAAGCCCCCCGGCCCTCCGGCCCCCGGGTCCCTAGGCCCCTGAGCCTGCGACCCTGCCCGGCCCGGAGGGCGGCCCGGCCGCCCCTGCCCTGACCGCCAGTTCCACCCGGGACGTGAGCCCCAGCTTCTCCAGCGCGTGGGAGACGTGGCTCTGCACCGTCCGGTGGGAGATCCCCAGCCGGCGGGCGATGTCCGGGTTGGACAGGCCCTCCGCCACGAGCATCACCACCCGCCGCTCCGCCTGCGTGAGCCGCTCCAGGCAGGCCGGGCGGGCGCTGGCCCCCGAGGCCCCTAGGGCCCCCGAGGCCCCCGAGGCCGGCCCCCGGCCCCGGGCGCTGCGGGCGCTGCGGGCCATGCGGGCGCCAGAGCTCAGCAGGCCCCGGAGGCGGGTCTGCACGCGGGCGGCATCCCGCCGGGCGTCGAGGTCGCCGCAGATCGTCAGGGCCTCCTCGGCCAGCGGGCGGGCATCGAGGTGCTGCCCGGCGTCGGAGAGGACCGCGGCCGCCTCCTCGCAGGCCAGGGCGAGCTCTCGCCGGCGGGGGCTCAGCCGGTAGGCCGCCACCGCCTGGCGGGCGACGTCCGGTGAGGGGTCCACCAGGCAGCGGCAGCGGAGGGCGGCACCGGTGACGCTCGCCACACCTGCCGAGGCGGCGAGGCGCTCGACTGCCCGGGTCACCTTCTCGGCCAGGACCCGCTCCCCGCCGGCGACGGCGAGGCGTACGAGATCGGGGCCGATCACCGGGTACTCGGCCACCACGCCGGCCTCGCTGCACAGGTCCCAGGCCCCGGTCATCGTCCGGAGGGCATCCTCGCGCCGCCCCTCCGCTTCGAGCAGCAGCGCCCGTGCCCAGACCATCCAGTCGGGCCGCCACTGGGGGCCGGTGGTCGCGTGTTCGGCCTCCGCCGCCGCCGCGCCCCGCTCCGCGGTGCCGAGGTCGTCCCGGTGCACGGCGATGAGCGCCTGGAGGCTGTGGCCCACCAGCGTGCCCCGCCGGATACCGGTGGTCTCGGCAAGGTCGAGCCCCGTGACGATGGCACGGATGGCGTCGTCCCAGTCGCCGGACCAGAAGGAGCCGACGGCGGAGACGAACTGGTCGGTGGGATGGCTCCAGGAGGCCCCGCGCTCGCGGCGGAACCGCCGCCACTGCAGCAGCGTCGTCTGCGCCCCATCCAGGCAGTCGAGGTCCATCAGCGACGCTGCCAGGTTGAGCACCGGCTGCATCGGCTGGGCGGCCGCGGTCATCCCCCGCGCGATCCGCTGGAGCGACCGGTCGGCCAACCGGAGCGCCTCGGGGAACTCGCCGCGCAGGTGGGTGACGACGGCGAGGTTGCCGAGGGCGACGCCCGCCCCGACCTCGTCCCCGAGGCGCTCCGACACTTCCAACGCCCGGTGGGCGGTCTCCACGGCTCCCGGCAGGTCCCACGTGATGGCCCGGCAGGTGGACGACCAGGCCCACAGCCGGGCAGCTTCCCCCTCGGTGAGGGAGGGGGTGGCGGCAGCCCGCTCCACCTCCCGGAGGCCCTCCTCGATCCTTCCCTGGAAGACCGCGACCTCGACCAGGCACTGCCGCAGCCTCCCCTCCACCGCCGGGTCATGGTCCCGGGCGAGGGCCTCCCGGCAGATCGCCTCCGCATCGGCGGGGCGGCCCGAGTAGAGCCGGTAGGCCGCGAGGTCGGCGAGGGCGCTGTCACGGTGGGGGTCCGCCGGCGGGGCCAGCTCCAGCGCCCGCTGGAGCAGCTCGGCGGCGACCGCGGGGGAGCGGGTCACCGCCTGGCGGGCGGCGGTGCGCAGCCACTCGACGGCGTTGAGGTCGCCGGGGACGGCGCCCCGGACGACGTGCTCGGCCAGTTCGTCCGCCGACCGTCCCGACTCGGCGAGGACGTGGGCCGCAGCAAGGTGCAACCAGCCTCGCAACGCGGGCGGCATCCCCTGGTACAGCGCGTCGCGGATCAGGTCGTGGCGGAACACCAGCCGGGGCCCGTCCTCGCCGAGGATCCCGCCCCGTACGGCGGCGGCGAGGATGGGCGTCAGCGCGGGGACCGTCCGTCCCGTGGCGGCGGCCAGGTCGGGGACCGAGAACGTCGACCCCAGGATGGAGGCCACCTGCAGGGTCTCCATCCCCTCCTCGGACAGGAAGCTGAGCCGCCGCCGGATCGCGCTGGTGAGCGACGAGGGCATCGCGGCGACGCCCACCTCGGCCACCCCGTGCTCGA
>WNEZ01010867.1_pt1 | contig 15084 bp, 19 predicted proteins | sample 5400521 | NCBI WGS metagenome assembly WNEZ01 (sample SAMN13153339, study PRJNA577476) | soil metagenome | isolation source: 120 cm saprolite under Douglas fir tree site 2 hole 1 replicate 1 | place: USA:California | collected 2015-04-18
GAACCGGTGGAGCGTTGCGGTCGGTGAAGGGAAGATGTTCTTCGGGCGCCAGGGCGATCCGATATTCTATTGGGACGGAGTGTTTAACCATAAATTCTTCTCGATCGCCGCGACTTCTGGCGTTCAGGGAACAGTGCCGCAAGCGAAGTTCTTGCAGTATTTCAATAACCGGTTGATGGCGTTATTCACAATCGAATCCAGCGTAACGCTAGGCAACCGGGTGCGTTGGGCCGAGAACGGAAATTTCCTGCATTGGGACGACACAGTTGGCCTCGGCGCAGGATTCCTTGATCTGAACGACGAACAACAGGAAACGATCCGAGGTTCAGCTGGCCTCGGTGATCGCCTCGTCGTGTTCACCCGGAACTCGCTTAAGGAAATACTCGCCACCGGGGGTCTAGACCCAACGCACATCGCACAGACGCGCGTGCGGCACCTGGGTTCGAACTCGCCATATACGCCTGCGTCAACCGGGCAGTTGGTGTTTTTCATGGCGTACGACCGAACGGTGTATAGCTGGGACGGTGTACAGACGTCGCATGTCGGAAATCCGATCTACGAGGAACTGCGGGGTCTCACGGACCCCACAACCGTGGATAAGATCTTCTCGACAGTCGCAACGCAGCGGACCGAGTACTGGCTTGTGTTGCCAACCGGCGATGCGTTTATCTACGATTATGATCGGCAGGTTTGGACTCGGGACACAGTACCACAGTTCACGGCTCTAGGCGAAGTCGAGGTAACAACGACCGCACCGCGGTGGATTGACATGACAACGTTCTGGAATACCGAGACACATACGTGGAACCAGCTTTTCGGTGTATCAATGACGTCGTTGTTCGGGGGGAGACCCGATGGGTCGACAGCACTTGTCGACGAGACGGTTGCGTATGACTACTTCTCAATCGGTTCAATCATTGATAGGTTCGTCGAGACCCCTGATTTCTACTTCCCCGACCCAGCGGGCGACGTACCCGCGGGCACGCGACTCGGGACGATATACCGGTTACTACTGACGTATCAATTCATCAACGCGAATCCATTCATAGCTGGCGTAAGCTACGACCGTGGCCGAAGTTGGCACGAGCAGAGCGTGGCACCGAACCCGCAGGGCTTCAGCCTTGTCGACTTTGGTGGCCCAACAACAGGCAATACGGTGCGATTCCGTTTCAGGGAGCAAGATGCAACAGGCCAATTCAGATGGCGAAGCTATACCTATGACTTCATCGACGCAGGCGACTACATCGGAACCGTCACCGGTTGACGTTATTCGGTGGCAACCGCTCGTGCTTACACCTGGTAAGCTCGAGTTCCTATGGAAGCAGTTTCAACGATTTCCAATCGCGTTCGACGATTTCCATCGGGGGAATTATGACGAGTTCGTCAAGCCGTTTCTTGCTCCCCAGAATGTTTTTGTCGACATCGGACCTAATTTGGGTCTCGCTGCCGGATTTGCCGTTAAACCTGGGCTTGATGCCGTTCTTCACCTGGTGATGTTTGATCGGCGTTTGCGTGGGCGTGAGCCTTTGTTTAAAGAGATCATGCGGTACTTTTTCGATGCGCTCAAACTCAGGCGAATGACGGCTATGCTCGCGGATGATGCAACAACGGGGGTGAAACTTGTCGAACGGCTTGGGTTCCATTTGGAAGGAACTATGCGATGCGCAATCCTCAGAGACGGACAATACCACGACTGTCTCATATACGGAATCTTTAGAGAAGAAGTTCAATCCGGGTTCGAGGAAGGTGGGGACACCAGCGTTCATGATCAGACCTTGGGAACCTCGTGACGGTGGCGGCCTTTGGGATTTGATTTATCGGTATTTAAAAGAGACATATCCTGTTGGCTATGACGCTAAACCGATACCTGAGAACGTGTTGATAATGCTAAACGCAGGTATGCTTGCTGCAAGACGCGGTGAGCCTGCGGTTGTTGCTGAGGTTAATGGTGAGGCGCTTTGTCAGCTCGTTGGCTGGACTCTGTGGGCATCGGTTGAAACGCCGATAGTTACAAGGGGACCGACGTTACAAGGCATGGGCACATATGTACTGCCTGCGTTTCGACGCTTTCAGGTTGCATCTGCGATGCATCGCGAGGCAATGAAGATGGCTTCGCGGGAAGAATATATATTCATTGATCGCGTAGCGATTCCGGGCTCTCCCGGTGCGCTGATGTTGGAAAGAGAAGGATTTAAACCTGTTGCACAGGTATATCGCAAGGAGGTAGTCTATGCTGCCAGGGAGCCGTGAAGAGAAGCGTGAGTACTGGGCAGTGATTGCAGCTGCGGCTATCACCGCTGCGGGAAGCGCAACTGCGGCAACAGTTAGCTCGCAAGGGGCCAAGGCCGCGGCGAAAGCAGGGAAGGGACAACAACACAAGGTACCACTGACGCCGTATCAGAATGCGTTCGAGCGACATCTTTATCGAGAACTTGCACTGAACCAGAACGCGCAGCCGCCGTCATTTGCAGATTACATCCAGAGCGGCGGGACAGCTACGTTCCCGATCACCGATCCGGGGTACACACCAAAGGAGCTTAGGTCGCTGGGAATGGTCGGGCCTCGGGGGCAGCAGATACCGTTCGGCCTACCATCGGAATCGCAGCTTACACCGCAGCAGGCACTTTATCTGGGATATCAACAAAATCGAGAAGGTCTTACCACACCAAACACAAGAGCGTATGCACTGAACCAACGGATTCAACAGTTGCTGGGACAACAACAGACAACAGGTCGCACAGCGCGGGAGCAGCGATTGCGTGCACGGCGAGATCAGTTGATAAGCGGTGGCTTCTCGGGAGGGCTAGCATAATGGCATCCGGGACGGGAACGTCAGCCGGCTAGCGGTTCGCCGCAATTGAATCAGTTATTGCAACAGTATCAAGTCCCGACTCCAGATATCGCGCAGGCGTATATGCGATCGTTCAACCGAGGCGGGCCGATCGACGTGCCATCATTTCAAGAGCTATACGGAAGCTATCAGAATGTAGCGGCACGTAATGCTGCACAAGCAGGAGCGAATCTGACTGAGAGCTTTGGTAGTCAAGGCGCACGATATGGTAGTGATATAATGCGAGGGCAAGGGCGGCTGCAACAAAATCTCGCGCAAGACCTGAATCTGCAGTCGGGAAATCTGCTTCAGAATCTGCGGGGACAGCAATTTAATGAAGCGAATCAGCTGAGCGGTATGCAGTACGGAATTGAGGAGGCTGGAATGACTCGACTGTTCCAAGACTTCCTCCGGCGTTCGAGCCCACCGCCGTTGTTCGGTGCTGGCTTGAACTTTAATCCGCCACAGCCAGCGACGGGGATATACTAATGGCACAGGTGTTTATCTCAGGTGCGTTCGCGCGCGAACGCGAGGAAGGTGTTTTTGCTCCGTATGAGATATGGGGGAAGGCAGTCAAGGACATAGGAGATAGCATCGCACAGACGATGTTGTATTATACACAGACGAAGAAGAAGGAAGAAGATGACAACATGGCCCTGCTCGGCCATCTGATCGACACGTACAAGGATCATGTTGGGCAGCCGGCGTTGCGGTCGTACGACGAGATGCTACAGAAGAAGAGCAAGGGCCGCTTCGGTCTACCGCGGGATAGCGAGGGCAACTTCAAAGCACCGGATCCGACTGCGGATGAGTTGATTTCTCGGCAGATGAAACAGGATCCAGAATTGCTCAAGCAAGCTGCGGTGAAGAAAGCAACGGGCGTTAGTCCGTTTGCGATGAATCTCGCGAACATGAAAGAGCAGCGGTTGCAAGAATACAACGATCGAATGGCCAACGCGGCCGAGCTTCGGGCGACAGCCGCCGATTGGAAAGCACATCATCCAGCCGCAGGCAAGATGGCAGAAGACATGCTTACCAGCGAATGGGTGCGGCTGCCGGACGGTAGTTTGACGACACATGTCGAGGTAACGAAGGGTGGAACGGAGCCGTTACCGCCGGGCGCCGAGCCACTTAGCATCGGAGAAGCGAAGGTCGCGCTACAGAAGTACGAGAAAGACATGGATCGAAAGTTGAAAGAAACTCGTGCAGACCTAGACAGAATGAAGTTCCTCAACGCTATACAAACGCAGTCGGGGAAGGTGCTGCTTGATCTGGGGAAGCAGATGATGAATCCCAAGACTGATCCAAAGTGGCGTGCACGCATGATGCCGATGTACAGAGAGATGCTGAAGGGGATAGGTGTAGCGGACGAGAACCTTGCTAAGTTTACCGAGTCGGATCCCGCGTGGGGACTAGCGTGGCTAACGAACTTGCTTTACGGTCCGGGAAAGGCGATAGCGGAGCAGACAGATAAGGAACACCAAACACGAGGAACACCAGACACGCCGATACCGGGGCAGCTCAAGACAAAGAGCGGGAAGATCTTGTATGAGGATATCATACCGGACGCGACCACAACGACTACATCTCCGGGAACGACGACAACAACCGAACCACAGCTACCGTCGGGGTTGATTCCGCCGGGGCAGAGTGCAACACCGCAGCTAGGCGCAGGTTGGCAACCTGGCATGCCACCGGCGGTGCCTTGATGCCATCGTACCGATACACCGATCCCGAGACTGGGAAGTCGTGGAACAGCTCGGAGCGGCTGACGCCGGACGAGTTGGACGAGGTGTTCGGTGCGCCGGCGCGATCCGCATCTGACCCTACGGGGCAGATTCAGGGCATCGATCTACGAAAGGGCGCGGCGACGAGTGTTCGTGTTCTTGGTGGACTCGGCGGTGCAGCGGTCGGCGGTGCGATCGGAACCGCGATCGAGCCTGGAGGCGGAACGCTGGTTGGTGCCCGCGTTGGTGGGGGTGTCGGTAGTGGACTAGCCGAGATCGGTGCAGAGAAGATCGAAGGAAGGCCGGTTAATCCGAAGGAAGTTCTTGCACAGACCGCGATCGGTGGGCTTGCGCCTGGGGTGAATACGCCGGTGAAGGCACTAGCGTATGGCGCAGGGAGCGTTACACTTGATTCACTTGCTCGCGGCGAGGGCTTGCCATCGGTTGGACAAACTGCGTTGGGCATGACTTTTGCTCTCGCTGGGGAGAGAGCGGTGAGCAGGCTCACGATGCGATCTTCGCTCCGCGAAGTGCTGCCGAAAGACGTCGCGGACGAGACGCATTTGATGCTTACCGAAGGCAAGACCACGGCGCCAGGTCTACACGACGAGTTACGAGAGATGAAGACAGCGCAAGCGCAGCAGCGGTTTCCCTTCTCGCCGAGGCCAGCGCCGGAGATCGACGTTAGTGAAGTTTCAGACGTCCAGACACCAAAATATTCGAAGCAAGTAAAGGGACGGTTCGTCAGGCTAACTAGTTCGCAGACACCGCAAGAACTACCTGGGATACTCGGACCGCGGTACGGTGGCAAGGCACGCGTTGCGACAGAAGCATTCGAACCGGCACTCGGGCCGTATCCGAGGGAACCCGAGCCAGAAGACATGCGCGGTATCGCGGACTGGGTTGCGATGTCCCGTGGTGCGGGAATGCGCGAGCCGCCGGCGAATGTGCGGTGGTATACTGCTGGGTTTAAGCCGATTGGCCGCATGGGTCGGTTGTTCGATGATATGCAAACACAAACTCGTTTGCCGTTGTACGACGATGTCTACGTCCCAATCAAGGCCGCGATGGGCGATAAGGAGAAGCTCGCGGAGGAAATAAAGCGCATTACGAAAACATACGTCAAAGATCGAAACGTGCACCCGATCGTGAACGGCGCGCGATCTAGCATATTCGATCCAGCAGTTTGCGAAGCGCTTCCCGATCTTCGGACGAGAGATCTCGAATGAAACTGCGGTTCGTTGGGCGAGTACGATCATCACATCACCGCAGATTTCTCTGCTGCCATTTCGCGCCGGACCCGCATTGCGTGTGTTCTCGCATTCTGTTCAGACGGGTTATATGCTTCTGGGAGAGCGGTGGCTCGCTCGGGGGTTGACACGGGCGCTGACGAAGGAAGGGATGCAGGAGGCGATGCGCCTTGGTGCGCTCGACGCTGAAGCTGTACCGGAGGAAGTCGCTGATGTGATGAACCGTGGGGGATGGTACAGCAAGCTCGTGCGATATGGGTTCTCAGGTTTTCGGTACGCGCAAGATAAGTCACGCGCGATCATGTTCTGGGGACAGTACGAGCGAACGCTCGATGCGGCCCGCAGGGCCGGTGGTGATGTCGGCAAGTTCGGGCATTTTGCGAACCTCGACCTCGGCCTACCGAAGGCCGAGGCGATACAGATTGGGAAGCTGTATCAGAAAGGGTTGATTCCCGAAGCGGCCCGTAGAGCCGGCATCGCACGGGCGGATTTCGGCGTGCCGACGCATTCGCGGCTCGACAGGCCCGAGATCATGACTTCATCGACGCTTGGGAAGACCACGTTCGGATTGTTTAACTGGCCGAATTTCTACGCATCGACACTGAAGAACACATTCGTGACGAGCGAAGCAGCGATGCAAAAGCGGGCGCTTGCAGCGTCGCGGTGGATCGTTGCGAATACCTTCTTGTATCACGTAGCAAAGCACCTGTATGGTGACTTGCAAACGAAGACCGCGGAGAGTCGCGCAAGGGAACTGACGTTCTTCGGACCGGCGCTGTACGAGGGTTCAGCGGCGATCGAATCAGCCCAGGCACTCGTCGGCGGGACGAAGAAGATCGTGTCGGGGGAGAAAGGCGGGTTCAAGCAGTTCGCGCGGGGGTTGAAGCTTGCGGTTCCGCTTCCGATTTACGCTGCCGAGGACCTGTACGCTGCGGGTGTGAAGCTGAAGAAAACGCTGGAGGACCGATGAAAGCTGTTCTTTTGAAACGGTGCAGTTGCGGACAACTGCACAAGGTTGGATCGCTTCGCGATACCGTTCGGTGTCAGTGTGGTGCAGATGTGAAGTTCACGATTTCAAACTTTGAGAACGCCGCCCGTCCAGACATAAACATGGGCATTTTCCGCGTCGCGGGCGACCAGGCCTGATTCCATCAGGGTTTCCATGATTTGTTTCATCGTGTCGCTCCGACACGGGTAGAGCAAGCGCAGAAGCGTCGAGTGTGGCAGGCGCTTCTCTCGCTCCATCGCAGTTCGCGCTCGCGTTAGGAATTGGGTTTTCTCATCCCCGCCTAGCTCGCTGAACGCGTTGCTGGCGCAACCCTCGAGGAAGATCCGGCGTGCGCCGCGACTTCTTCCGCCGTGAGCTTCGGGAAGGCGTTGCGGCGTTCGGTGTCTTTCTGGTAGATGAAGAGGACCCGCGATGCGAAGCCTTCTTCGAGAGCACTGGCCGGTATTCCTCGCGCGATACCTTCCGGGGTGGTTGCGGCGAGTATGCATAGAAAGACATCGTGCAGATGTACGTCTCCGCTGTTTTTGGTCTTGTACGTCCAGAACTTTGGGCAGTCGTAGAGTTCGGTGAGGACATGGATTAGTGGTTCTCCGTAGTTTTGTTTTGTGAGAAAGACGGAAAGTTCAGTTGCATGGACCAAGATATTGGGAGGGGTGCAATCCTTTTCTGGTGCGATCTCTTGAATAAAGCGTTCTGGAGTGATTTTTCCTGAGACAACTTTCGTTGTAGATATGCCGTCAAGGAGTTCCACAGCAAGAGATACTGCTGTGGACTTTCGGCAGCGACCGGAACCCGCAACCAGGATTGTAAAGAAATTTGGGTAGAGTCGGTAAAACCCTTTGTCAATGTAACACTTACGACCCAGGGCGGCGGCGAGGACCGTGATCGCTGTCCACATGTGGAACATGAGCGGACTTTCCTGCGTTTTCGTGTATTCGACATAGAGATCAATAAAGGATTTATTGCCATCACGCAGCAAGGGCATGCATATCTCCCCAGCTTTCACCTACTTTGATCTCGACAGGTATTGTAAACGTGCGACCGTGGAGCGTGATCGGAATACTCATCGCTTCCGATAGTCGTCGAGAGCATCGACTGACGTCGTCCGCGACGCACTCCACGACAATTCCATCGTGCTGCTGGGTAAGTACGCGCTCTCCATCGAGTCGTTGCAGGGCAAGGTTTGTAATGCCAACGATTGTAGCTTGAGGGCGGAAAGAAAATGCGGCCCGAAGAAGGCTATCGTCCATTCTGCCGAGGAAGGTTCGCCTTCTTCCAAATGCGTCGTGCAGTATGCGGGTGTGAGAAACGATGCTTCGAATCTCGCTGTGCCATCGCCGTATACCAGGGTGACGCGCATGGTATGCTTCGATGACATACTTGCTCTTTGCTTCGCTTCCATGGATTCCCCTTATATCGAGATCCTCGATGTTGATTCCGGCGAGTCGCAGTACGGTGACAAACTTGCGCGGACCCATACCGTAATTCGCAGCATGGGTACAGCGCTTGAAAACGTCTCGCTCTACGTCTTCGGGTCCAATCCGTCGACCGAGGGTGTCGGTTGCGAACTCGCAGTACGGGTCTCGTCGCTCGTCGTTGTATGTGTCAATAAGCGCTTCTTCTCGTGCATCGTAAGCAACGAACATTGCTTCCGCGCGGCGCAAGTCGCCTTGGATGAGCACATTCCCAGGTTCTGGCACGAAGATACTTCGCGCTTGCTTGGGGACGTTTTGGAGCTGCGGACCTTTTCGCGCAGCTCGAGAGCTAAGCCTTCCAGAATCTGTGCCGTGTATAAGATAGTTAGCTTTATATCGGCTGTCATGTTCATCGACCTCCAGGTTTAGGAACCCGCTAACCAAGGTTCGCCGTTCTCGGATATCCAAGATCTTTTGGAAGATCTCCGCATACGGGCTGTTGTACGCAAGGCGTCGGAGGGTATCTTCATCTGTCGAAGGCTTGCCGCCTTTAGTCTCTTTAAGTCGGGGAAGCGAGAGTTTGTCGTGAAGCAAGAATCTAAGATCCGTTGTGCTACGGACATTGCATGGGAAGCCAAGGCTCGTGTCGAGCTGCAATTGCAGCAAGTGAGTTTCAAGTTCCAACCGCTTACGGATTTCGTGTAGCCTATCGAAAGCGACACGGAAACCGAGTTCTTGCATCCGCATGACGGGGCGTATGAGGCCCATGACGTGACGTGTGAAGTAGGGCAGTAGATCGGCTTCGCGGAGTTCTCGGAGAAGTCCGGTAGAGCATTCGAATGTGCACGCGGCGTCTTTGCAATTGTACGTCCAGAAACCTTGCTTTGTATCGGCATTTATTTCGTCCTTGTAAAAGGGCTCGTCGGTGTACATTGAGACGATGAATCCGAGGTCGTGCGCGAGTTCGGGCCAGAGGAGATGATGCGCAAGCATCGTGTCGAATTCAAGTTCTTCAAACTTGAAACCGAGTCGTTCGAGCTTCGTGACGTCGAATTGGATGTTCTGTCCGATGATCCGTCTGGTTCGAAAGAGATGGTCCAGCCGACGCCAGACGGTAGCGAGTTCAGTAACAGACAGGCATCCTCCAGTAAATGGGATGCAGATTGCTCGATCTGCACGGTCGCTGATACCGACACACGACACGCCACCGGGGAAAGTTTCGATATCAACTGAGATAGGGTCAGCAACGTGAGCGAGCCATTCAAGAGTGTCGTGTAGTCCTGCGTCGATTGTGAAATCTCGTGTGGGCCTGCGGATATCCGAATAGTTGCTTTCACGTACGGCCCTCCTTAGATCGAACTCGAGGACGAAAGTTTGCTCGTAAGCGCGGAGACAGCCAGCCGGGTGCCATGATGGGAGCACTTTACGACCGGGTAGCAAGCTGGATTCAAGTATACTGCCCCGCCAGTCGGATATGGGTTCCTTACCTGCCAGAGCGTAGCATGCCTGAGCCCCAAGCGCGACGATAATGTTGGCTTTACAACTGGCGAGTTCCTCCCGCAATGCGGGCAGGGCAGAGTGGATCTCGTCCTTCGTAGGCGTTGGATGATCCGGGTTAAAGTCTTTGCAAACATTCGTAACATAGCACTCCGTCCTCGGCACGCCGAGCAGGCGCCAAAGTAACTCGCCCGACGGGCCTGTGAAACCGCGACCTGTATGTACCTCATCAGCACCGGGTCGGGCTCCGACGATTGCGATTGTTGCATCGAGCGGGCCTGATGGCCCTACGACTTGGGCCACAGCTTCCGCACGTCTGTTATTATCGCTTTCCATGCTTCTATGTACAGGTACGTCAGAGCATGCAAAAGCGGTAGAATGAGCAATACTAACAACGGTAACAGGAATAGTGCGAGCAGGATTTCAGGCATCGAGCGGCTCCGCGGGGACCGCAAGCATCAGGTCTTCGGCGATTCGCTCCGTTGCTGATCGGTGAAACGGCTCATGTTTCTCAACGCCAATGAACCGGCACCCAAGCTGTGCTGCCGCAACCAGTGTCGATCCCGAGCCCGCAAAAGGGTCAAGGACAACTTCGCCTGGAACAGTCGAAGCTTGGATAAGATGGCGCAATAGCTGCACTGGTTTCTCGGTTGCGTGGATCTTCTTGCTGACTGTATCGTACTTGAGATAGTTGAATGCCTGAGGTTTGACGAGCGATCGTCCACGGTTAACCCAAAAGCACGGTTCGTACGCGTAAACCCATGTCGCATTGGGATCTCCTATTCCTGGTGTGTTCTTTATCCAAACTATGGGAGTTTCCTCGCACGTTCCGAAGTGCTTGCGAAGCATGAGGTAGACGGGTTCGTATCGGGTCATGTGGAAGAACACGTAGGCGTGACCATCGGGTTTTAGGACTTTCGCAGCGTGGAAGAAAACCTGATCTAGCATGTCCATGATCTCGGCAGGATCGTCTTCATACATCGTGCCTTGGTTGGCTGCGAGCCGGGCTCCGCCCGTTGCCTGACCTTCGCGGAACATGCCGAGACCGAACGGCGGATCCGTCACAAGAACGTCGCAAGACGCTTCAGGCAACAGTCGCAAGACATCGCGTGAGTCAGCGAGATAGAGCATGCCTTTGCCGCGCCAAGCAATCTTGCGGATAGGTTGATATAGGGAATCAGGGGCTTCTTCGGAAGCCGGTGCACCGTCTGCGCCATCCGACTCGGACTGCGTTCCATCGTCAGGTGCTTGTGTACGCGCAGCCAGTTCCGCACGAAGCTGAGTTTCTTTGAGTCGTTTGTATCGTTTGAATGCGCTTGCTTTTGTTTTCTCTTGGAGCAAGACTGCAAATTCGGTAAGCCCTCTGGCGAGCTGTAGATCCATAGAGATAGAGCCAATGCTTCGATCGAGTTCTTTTGCGGCATTTTCAATACCGAAGCCTTGCTCGCCGAACTTGCTTCCGGTTCGCTTCCCGTATCGGTTTTGTTTGATTTCATATAGCTGTAGGAGTCCGGTTACTTCCTCTTGCCACGTGAGGTCTTTGCGTTTGATGTTCTCTTCGAGTTCGATCTCTTTCTTGTCAGCTTCGGATAGGTCACGCTTTCGGACCGCTGCAATCGATTCCATGCCGAGGTGCATGCAAGCCGCAAGTCTTCTGCCGCCTGCGATAAGGTTGTTGTGATCGTCAAGAACGATTGGTTGAAGCAGTCCAAGTCGACTAATACTTGACGCGAGATCCTCGATATCTCCGAAATCCTTTCGGAGTCGCTCCGAGACGTGAATCGTTTTGATGATGACATCTTCCATCGGTTCTCCCTATGCGAAGAGGGCGGGGCCCTATGCCCCGCCCTCCGTGTTCACGCGATCTTCCGCAAGATACGCGGGTTTGACCGGCTAGTCAAATGTCCGCTTCGCGTGAACTACGCCGCACGCGAGTACGGCGGATTGACTTCGTTCCGCTTGATGCTTTCGTCATTCCAATCCGGAACGATCTTGGTCGAGACGTAGAGTTCCTTCCCGACGAAGTCTTCCAAGTGGAAGCCATCCGAGCTCCACTCGATCCGCGCGGCTTTCATGAACCGCTTGAGATTCCATAGGGCGTCCGGGTGGAACGAGAGCGTAAGCCGCAGGCTCCGCTTTTCCATTCCCGGGACATCGAGAGGCGTCATCCTCGTATCGATGTACGGGTAGTCCGAACCCTCTTTGTGTTTGCGTTCGGCGCTTTTGACCCGGACTAGGTGCACGCCATCCGGGATCGGTTCGGAGCCGTCGTCGACCCCGTCCAGGTTGAGGTTTATGAAACCTTCAGCCATCTGTATCCTCCTGCGGCGTTACCACGCCGCGTTTGCGCTAGGCGGAATGCCTATCGCGCAGTCTTGTAAATCGCGTCGGACGCGATTACTTGAGGCTCGAGACTTCTTGAAGTTCGTGCTGCAATTCGGCTATCTGTGATTGTCTGAATTTTATAACTTCCACTTCGATCTCTTCCAAGGAAGTAGTAAGCCTCTGTAAAATACCGGGTAAGGTTGTTGCCCAGTTGTCCAGCAATAGCGGGACGTATTCGTTCAAACTTTGTATCCTCGTCAACAACACTCTTGTCATGGCATACGATAATGCGCTCACACGGTAGTTGGAGGAAGCCATTGACGTACTCCTTCAATCCTTGAAGATAGATGCCCCATAGGCGTTCGGTCATGAAGCTGACTTTGTGTGTGTACATGAGGAGGCGTTCCCAGTGGTCGGCGGTCGACGTGAGCGAGTCGAGGACCACTAGGTCCCAAGGGAACCTATCTTTGATTGCGAGGAGCTGGTTTGTCACGTTGACGAGTCGTTCGTAGCCCTGTGGTTTCTTCGCGGGGATTTTGCCGAGCTGCACGTTCTTCGGATCGGGGCTGAATGGTATGTCAATACCATCTGGGTTTCCGAGTGTTTCGTTAGGTGTCCATCGAGAGATATGGGTTCTATTTGGGAGGTTCCCGATCTCGTCTAGCTTCTGATCCATATCGAGGAAAAGTTTGTCCTCGCCTGGATGCATCGCAGCGAGAGTTGTCTTGCCCGAGCCGGGTGGGCCGTAATATAAACGGGACGGTGGCCCTGCCACCGCACCTACCGGACCTATACTTTCTAGTTCAGATGGCATATCACCTTTCTTTCTAGATCGTCAGGCATGGGGATTCCATGGAAGGCGCGTGAAGGCGGTTTCCTTCAGCGTCTCCGCTGTCGCGGATCCTGCGGTGCATAGGCTATAGTATTCACATCGACGGTTGTACGCGGAGCACGCGAACGGTGCGTTCCGCGGCCAGAATCCGTCGATGCGATACTGCCGTATGCGACTGATGGCGGACTGAACGTCCGCTTTCCAGCGATTGATATCTTCCGGTGTTCGGGTTGTGATGATGCGGTGGAATGACTCGGCGGGATCGATCTTGGTCGTGACTCGGATCGCGTTGATCAGAGCTTGGGAGACTTGCTCTCCGGTAGCGAGGGAGGTTGCGACAATATAACCTGTGATCTGCGTGCTTAGTTTGAACTGTTGATCGAACATCTCACCGAAGCGAGATGTTGTTTTGTGGTCCATGGGCATGACCGCCTGGTCCCATCTGACGATAAGATCCATTCTGCCCAAGTACTTAAAATCGTGGAATGCTATCTCGAACGGGACTTCGACGGCTTCAACACTGAAAGGCTCACGTCGCCATCGGGTGAGGTAGGACTCAATAATCTCAATTCCACGATTGCGCGTTCGAGGATTGTGTGGATCGCTAGGATCACTCGGGTACGCCGATAGGAACTCTCCGACAATTCTTGGGATTTTGTTGCCGCTGCGACAATATCGACAGTCTGGTTGTGGGCACTCGACAAGGTCAAAAGCAGATGCGGAGTATAGCGATTCCAGAGCCTTATGAATTGCGAATCCGAAAGACATCCCGGTGGTGAGGTCTTCTTCCTCGATCGGGACGAGGTGTTCTTCGTACCGGTACTCGTATTTCGTTGGGCAGAGGTTGAGCGTGTCGACTTTGCTCGCGTCGATCCAGTCGCCATCAGGTCCTATCTCCTCTCTGGCGTAGCCAGACATGCTATACCTCGTCTTCGAGGGCGAGTCTGGCGTCATATGCTGCCTTTCGGGCAATGCGAATGCAGTCATCACACATCGGGCCGAGAGCGGTCGATATCACGATCGCCCGGGCCTTGTTGCAGCTGTCGCACACTTGCATGTTCGAGTTACCGAGACGGACGGCTAGCTCTGCGGCGAGCCACTGTAGGTCGCCGATGGGCAGCTCTACATGACCGCCCCAGTCGATCAGTTCAAGGATTGAAAGGATGTTTCGAGGGGTGGCTTTCATGCTAGCTGAACAGTTCGTCACGCCACGTTCGCTTCGCAGGGTCTTTCTCTTTCCGCGCTGCGTCCATGCGCTTCGGCTTTCGCGGAGCTGCCGAAGGCGGTTTGATTGCCTGCAAGCGCATGATCTCCGCTTGAATCTCTTCCTCGGACATTTCGTTGATCGGTTTGCTCACGTTTGCTCCGCAAACTGGAGCCCCCGCCCCAGTGTAAATTCACTGACGAAGTGTCTTACAAGGACACTGCTGGTTTGACCCGGCGGGGGCATACCAATCAGAGACCGAGCGACTCTAGGTAGCTCGCGCGAACGCGGGGCTTCGAATCCTTCGAGAGCTTGTTCCGCTCCTTCCCCTGGAGGTAGACGACGTGCGCGTTGATGAAACGCCGGAACACGTCGGTTTCTCCGAAGAGCGAAACCGCGCTTCCGATGTCGAGCGGTAGCTCGACGGTGAACTTCGCCTGCTTCTCGTCGTCGCCCTCGCCGGTCGAAACCTCGAGTTCGATCTCCTTCGTCCGAGCGAGCTTCCGCTCGGGTACTTCGATGTGGCCGGGCATGCTGCATTCCCCTTCTGGGGCTTTTGGCCCCGGTTATTTGGATAGGGAAGTATGTAGCAATCCGGATGCCAAAGTGAGGGGTACCTTCAGACTTTGAAAACATACTGGCGCATTTTGCGAAGTAGCTTGCGCCGGTTTGGGTCGTAATATCGGATGCTGGTTGAGTACCGTGTATCGCGAGGCCGGGCCTTGTGCGGTTCGAGGCTTTTGACGTATTCGGGATCTAGGTTAAGCATCTCGCAGGCGAGTTCAACGGTGACGCGTGCGTCGGCACCCGCGAGCCAGTCGAGCGCGTCGCAATGAATGCAGTGCGTGGTCGGCGACCGGAGAGCCCTATCGGGCTTATGGCAAGGCAGCGTTGCGTCGGTTAGCGCGCTGTAGACAAGGGCGAGCATCAGTCGGCGCGCTCCGCTTCGCGGCGTCGAAGGACCGTCGTCTGTTGCTGCGATGGGAGAGAAAAGC
>WNEZ01012420.1_pt1 | contig 15083 bp, 13 predicted proteins | sample 5400521 | NCBI WGS metagenome assembly WNEZ01 (sample SAMN13153339, study PRJNA577476) | soil metagenome | isolation source: 120 cm saprolite under Douglas fir tree site 2 hole 1 replicate 1 | place: USA:California | collected 2015-04-18
ACGATCTGGCTGACCATGCCGAAGCCCGGGATGATCAGGATGTAGACCTCCGGATGGCCGAAGAACCAGAAGAGGTGCTGGAACAGCACCGGGTCTCCGCCGCCTTCGGGGGTGAAGAACGTCGTGCCGAAGTTGCGGTCGGTGAGCAGCATGGTGATGGCGCCGGCAAGCACCGGCATTGCCAGCAGCAGCAGGAACACGGTGACCAGGATCGCCCACACGAACAGCGGCATCTTGTGCAAGGTCATGCCGGGCGCGCGCATGTTGAAGATCGTGGTGATGAAGTTGATGCCGCCGAGGATCGACGACGCGCCGGCGAGATGGAGCGACAGGATGGCGAAATCGACGGCCGGGCCAGGGTGACCCAACGTCGACAGCGGCGCGTAGATCGTCCATCCGGCCCCGACGCCGGGCGCGCCCGGCTCGCCCTCGACGAAGGCGGAGGTCAGCAGCAGCGCGAACGACGCCGGCAGCAGCCAGAACGAGATGTTGTTCATGCGCGGGAACGCCATGTCGGGCGCTCCGATCATCAGCGGCACGATCCAGTTGCCGAAGCCGCCGATCATCGCCGGCATCACCATGAAGAAGATCATGATCAGGCCGTGCGCGGTGGTGAACACGTTGAAGCTGTGGGCGCCGTGGAAGTGAAAGCCGGGGAAATGGTAGCCGAAGATATTGAAGCTGAAATAGTTGATCGTCTCATTGAAGATCTGCAGGCCGGGACTCTGCAGCTCCATGCGCATCACGATCGACATCGATGCGCCGATCACGCCGGCCATGATGGCGAACACGAGGTACATCGTGCCGATGTCCTTGTGGTTGGTCGAATAGACGAACCGCCGCCATCCGGTCGGGTGGCCGTGATCCTCATGGCCATGGGCGTCGCGGGCGGTCGCGTGGGCTGCCATCTTGTCTTGGTCCTTCGACTTTCGAATCTTGGTCCCGCGCATTCAGGCGGGCGTGCTTTCTCTTATTGCGCGGCCGCGGCGACGGTGGCGGCGCCGTCCTGGCCTGCGTATTTCTTCTTGGCCTGCTCGAGCCAGGCGGCGAACGCCTGCTCGCTCACCACGCGAACCGCGATCGGCATGAAGGCGTGATCCTTGCCGCAGAGCTCCGAGCACTGCCCGTAATAGATGCCTTCGCGCTTCGCCTGGAACCAGGTCTCGTTGAGACGGCCCGGGATGGCGTCGATCTTGACGCCGAACGACGGCACCGCAAAGGCGTGGATCACGTCGGCCCCGGTGACCAGCACGCGCACGACCTTGTTGACCGGCACCACCACCTCGTTGTCGACCGCGAGCAGCCGCGGAACCTGCGCCTTGGGATCCTTGGCGAGCGCGGCGTGGCGCTCTTTCTCCGACATCATCAGTGAGTCGAATTCGAACTTGGAATCGGGATAGCTGTAGCTCCAGAACCACTGCTTGCCGGTGGCCTTGATGGTCAGGTCCGCCTGCGGCGTGTGCAGCTGATAGAACAGGATGCGGAACGACGGCACCGCGATCGCCACCAGGATCAGCACCGGGATCAGGGTCCACGCCACTTCGAGAAGCGTATTGTGGGTGGTACGCGAGGGAACCGGATTGGCGCGCGAGTTGAACTTCACGATCACGGCCACCAGGAGCGCGAGAACGAATGCGGTGATGATCGAGATGATCCAGAGCAGGAAATCGTGAAACCACACGACCTCGTCCATCACGGGCGTCGCAGAATCCTGCAGGCCGATCTGCCAGTCGGAGGGCTGGCCCAGCCCGGCCAGCGCGGCGCCCGCACTCGCGAGAACCGCCACGGCTATCCCCGCCGCGACAAACCATCGGGAAAAGACCTGCATCGTCGTCTTTGCTCCTTCGACGAATGGCGGCCGTGACCGACCTTTCGCGCACCGTACTCGTGAGGCAGGTGCGATTTTGACGAACCGCTGCGACCCAGGGCCGCATTGGCGGGGCGCGGTGCGCGGGGGCAGCGCACCAGGGGTGAAACCCGGGCTTCTCAAACCACAATTCCGCCCCACTCGCAATGTGCCTCAACCCATGGCGCGAGGGACGATCCCGCGACCGTGGAGAAGCAAGATTCCCCCGGCCGATCAACCAGTTTCTGCTTTCCTGTGTGGTCGGGCCCGCGTTCTTGACACCGCGGCCGGCTCCTGTACCTGAGGCGCTTGCACCGGTGCAGGTTGCGATTCGGTCGATCACCAGACTGCCGGTGGGGGCGCCGGCCCTAATGAGGAGCTGGACCATGGCTCATCCTGGCCAGGGTGCATCGCGATCGGCCTTCGCGCAGGTTCTTGCCGTCTGCGCGCTTCTTGCCGCGAGCCTCCTCGGCGCAGATGAAGCGGCCGCGCAGGGCGCGGTCCGCTCCGTGCACCAGGATTGGCAGATCCGCTGCGAGACGCCGCCCGGCGCGCAGAGCGAGCAGTGCGCGCTCTTCCAGAGCGTGGTCGCGGAAGATCGCGCCAATGTCGGGATCACCGTCCTGGTGCTCAAGACCGCCGACCAGAAGACCCGGCTCATGCGCGTGCAGGCGCCGCTCGGCGTGCTCCTGCCGGCCGGGCTTGGGCTCAAGATCGACAATGTCGACGTCGGCCGGGCCGGATTCGTGCGCTGCTTGCCGCGCGGCTGCTACGCCGAGGTCGTGATGGACGACAATCTGGTCAAGCAACTGCGCACCGGCCAGACCGCCACGTTCTTCATCTTCCAGACCCCCGAGGAGGGCATCGGCTTCCCGCTCAGCCTGAAGGGCTTCGGCGAAGGCTACGACAAGCTGCCATAATCGGCCTTCGCGCACGTCCGCCTGCCGCATAACATGCGTGCTCCTTCATCGGGGAGACGCGCATGAACGTTGGCTTTGTCGGGCTTGGCGCCATGGGAGCGCTCATCGTGCGGCGGCTCATGGATGGCGGGCATCGCGTCACCGGCTGGAACCGGTCGCGGGAAAAAGCCGAAGAGCTGATCAAGGCCGGCATGCGCTGGGCCGCGAGCCCGCGCGCGGTAGCGAAAGCGTCCGACGTCGTCATCTCGCTCGTCACCGACGCGGCGGCGGTGAAGGCCGTGGCGCTCGGTGATGACGGCGTCGTCTCGACGCGAGCCGCGCGATCGCGGCCGAGTTCGCCAAAGCCGGATCGGTCATGCTCGACGCGCCGATCTCCGGCAGCCCGGTCACCGTGCGTCAGGGCAATGCCTCGATCATGGTCGGCGGCGACGAAGACGCCTTCGAATACATCAAGCCGGTGCTGCTCGCGATCGGACCGAAAGTGACGCGCATCGGCGGCAACGGCCTCGCCTGCCAGATGAAGATCGCGGTCAATCTGCTGCTCATGGTCGAGGTGATCGCGTTCGGCGAAGCGGTCGCGCTCGCCGAAAAAGGCGGCGTCGAGCGCGCCGCCGCGGTCGACGCCGTGCTCAAGAGCGTCGCCGCCTCGCCGGTGCTCGGCTATCGCGGACCGTTCATCCTCGAGGGAAAAATGCCGGAGGTGCCGCTCGCCGACGTGACGCTCCAGCAGAAGGACATGCTGCTCGCGCTCGATCTCGCCCGCAAGCTCGGCAGCCCGGCGCCGCTCGCCGCGGCAGCCAACGAGATGATGAACGCCTGCCGCGGCCTCGGCATCGATCACCGCGACTTCGTCACCGCGCACGAGGTCTATCGGCGCCTCGGCGGGCAGGCCGGTTGAGTGAAAATAAATAGAGACGCCGCGTGCAAATGGCGATGGGCGTCCGTCCGAGCCCGGCGATGACCGTGAGCGCGGACCGCAATGAATTTGAACGTCTCAACGTTGTTTTTTGAGCTGGCCCTCATCTTCATACCAGGTTTCATCTGGATGAAGATTCACAGCCGCTATGGATTGAGGGGCGACAAGACGCAATTCGATCTTATTCTGAATGCCTTCATCTTTGGCGTTCTGTCATATGGGTTGCTTTACGTCACCTACCGTTACAACGGGTGGCCTCTCAAGATATTCGAACTGGATGCAGACAGCAGGAAGTTGATACAGCCTGAAATTTTCCCCGAGATTTTGGCCGCTGTGGTGATCTCCGTTGTCGGCGGGGTCATCTCGCTGTACATCGAAAACCACAAGCTCTTCACCCGTTTTGTCCAGACAATTGGAGCCACCAAGACGTACGGTGACGAAGACGTGTGGGATTTCCTTTTCAATTCATCTTCGCGCGCGGCAATGTTTGTTCATTTCAGAGACTTCGAGCAGGAGGTGACCTACGCCGGCGTTGTCGAGTTGTTTTCCGAGAGCGGCCCATTGCGCGAAATGATCTTGCGCGACGTTACGGTGTACGATTTTGAGCAAACCGAGATGTACCGCTTGCGGCGGCTCTACCTTGCCAAGGCCCCCGAGAACATCCATATCGAATTTCCGCTCAACCCCTAGGAGGGTGACGCATCATGGCCGACAAACCCCGATCACAGGATGATGACGTCCCTACCGCCCCTTTGAAGGAGGGCTACGTACGGAAAGGCGGTCGAAATCCTCCACCGCCGCCCGATTTTGTCCGTCCGCCCCCGCCGCCGGCGTTTCGGCCTGCTCGCCGGTCGGCGCCCGCTCCGACGTCGCAACCGCCGAAGCGCGAGCGCTAATCGTTTCCCGTCAAATTACTGGCTCGGCGTGCGTTCCGCCGTCACCGCGGACTGCGTCAGCAGCGCCTCGTAGGCATTCACCAGGCCGGCGCCGAACTCGTCGTCGCGGCCAGGAGGTCCGAGGTCGCGCGCGGTGCGCACCAGGATCGCGCGGATCGCGTCGGGCGTGAGGCCCGGGTTGCGCTCGATCAATAGCGCCGCGAGGCCGCTCACATGCGCCGCCGCGACCGAGGTGCCGGTCGAGTAGTCGTAGGCGCCGTTCGGCGCGGCGACAAAGATGTCGACGCCAGGCGCCGCCACCGCGACGTAGCTGCCGCGATTGGCGACCGCGAGCGACTTATCGTCTACGTCGGTCGCGGTCACTGCGATGACCTCGGGATACGCGGCCGGATAGGCCTCCGGCGCCTGCGGACCGTCATTCCCGGCCGCCGCGACCAGCACGACGCCCTTTTGCCGCGCCGCCGCGATCATCTCGTGCAGTTTCCGATCGGCCGGGCCGGTGAAGCTCATGTTCACGACCCGCGCGCCGGAATTCACCGCCCACTGCAGCCCGTCGAGGATGCGGGTGCTGGTGCCCTGGGCGCCGACGGCGGAAGCATCGAAGGCGCGCGCCGCGAGAATGCGCACCGCCGGCGCGAGGCCGAGCAGGCGGCCGTGGGCGGCAATCGCGCTTGCCATTGCGGTGCCGTGGGCGTGGCCCGGAACGGCAGCGCCGAAGTCGAGGCGCGCTGCGATGATGCCGCGCAATTCCGGATGATCTTGATCGATCGCAGAATCGATCACCGCGACCGGCACTTGGTTGCCGGTGGCGATCCCGTGTGCTTCCGCCACATTGAGCTTGCTCAAGACATATTGGAAGGCGTCTCCCGCCGGCACGCTTCGCGTCGACTCCTGCCGCAATCTGTAGAGGAAGTTCGGCTGGATGTTCGCGATGCGGCGGTCGCCCTGGACGCTTCCCATCACGGCAGACACCAATCGGCGATCGGTGATGCGGAAGCGATAGAGCACCGTGTTGATAAGCGGCAGCCGGTGCACGCCGAGGAGCGCCAGCCGCTGCGATTGCGCAAACGTCACGATGGCCTGCGCCCGCACATCGGCGGCGAAGGCGACCAGTACCTCGTCCGGCACATAGCGGCGATCGTCCAACGCCGGCATGCCGCTCGGCGGACCGCCTGCCCCGCCGCCGGCGCTCGGGGGCAGCCCGGCCGGTCCGGTGGGCGGAAGATTCACGATGCCCGGACCCACAGGTCCGATGGGTCCGCTCGGGCCGCCTGGGAACGTGACGATGACGGGCGGGCGGCGCGGCGGACGCCGGCGTCCGTCGCCGTCGCCGGGGTACTTGGGCGGCTGGGCGACCCGCACGCGGCGCGTCGGTTTCATCGCCTTCGAGATATTGGGGGATATGACGACCCGCCTGGCCTTGGTCTGGGTGTTGAAAGTCGACGTCCGGCTCATCCCGGTATTGCCGCGGAAGCCGCCAAAACCGCCAAAGCCCCTGGCGAGGGCGGCGTCGGCCCAAATCAGGGCGACGGCCGTGCCGGCAGCACATGCGAGTGCCACAAGAGGAAGCGCGGGTCGGGATGGGGACGCATCACCCCGAGGTGTTCGGTTAAGGGAATCTTTGCCCTGCCACATGGCGCGATCCTCCGGCTGCCGACATCTGCGCCATCGATCCACAGGGCCGTAGGAACCTGCCGGCCCATCGCCGCACAGGATCCAAGGCACAATGACGCTCGGTGATTGGTCGCGCCGGAACCAAGGCCGGTTCAACAGGTCTTCCGCAAAGACCTATCGCGCACGGGCACGTCATGACCTATCTAGGGGCGGACAGTTGGCTCTGATGGTGCTCCCATGATGCTTCCGACCTCATCGCTCATCGATCGTGCCGGCCTCGACCGGGCGCGCGTCGGCAAGATCGTCTCGCGCGGTCTCGACGGCGCCGATGACGGCGAACTCTATCTCGAATACCGGCAATCGGAGGTGCTGGTATTCGACAATGGCCGATTGAAACAGGCCACCTACGACACCAGCCAGGGATTTGGACTGCGCGCCGTCAAGGACGAGGCGGTCGGCTATGCGCATGCATCCGACGTGTCGGAGGCCGCTATCGCGCGCGCGGCCGACGCGGTGCGCGCCGTCAAGGGCGGCTATTCCGGGCAGGTGGCGGAAGCCCCTCCCCGCACCAATCGCCGGCTCTATGGCGATGAGAATCCGACGGGCGCGCCCTCGTTCGAGGCCAAGGTCAAGCTGCTCGAAGAGATCGACGCCTATGTGCGCGCCAAGGACCCACGGGTGCGTCAGGTCACCGCGAGCGTCGGCGCCTCATGGCAGGTCGTCGAGATCCTGCGCGCCGATGGCGGGACCTACCGCGACGTGCGCCCGCTCGTGCGGATCAACGTCGCTGTGGTGGCGGGCGAAGGGGACCGCCAGGAAAGCGGCAGCCATGGCTATGGCGGCCGCGAGGGATACGACAAGTTCATCGCGTCCGGCGCATGGCGGAGCGCGGCGGACGACGCGGTGCGCCAGGCCCTGATCAATCTCGCGGCGGTGCCGGCGCCGGCGGGCGAGATGGACGTGGTGCTCGGCTCCGGCTGGCCCGGCGTGATGCTGCACGAGGCGGTCGGTCACGGACTCGAAGGCGATTTCAACCGCAAGAAGACCTCGGCCTTCGCCGGCCTGATGGGCCAGCAGGTCGCCGGGAAGGGCGTCACCGTGGTCGACGACGGCACCATCGCGGCGCGGCGCGGCTCGCTCTCGATCGACGACGAGGGCACCCCGACCAACCGGACCGTGCTGATCGAGGACGGCATCCTGGTCGGCTACATGCAGGACCGGCAGAATGCGCGGCTGATGGGCATGACGCCGACCGGCAACGGACGACGCGAGAGCTACGGGCACGTGCCGATGCCGCGCATGACCAACACCTACATGCTGGCCGGCAGCCACGATCCCGGCGAGATCATCGCCTCGGTGAAGAGAGGCATCTATGCCGTGAGCTTCGGCGGCGGCCAGGTCGACATCACGTCGGGCAAATACGTCTTCCAGTGCACCGAGGCCTACAAGATCGAGGACGGCAAGGTCGGCGCGCCGGTGAAAGGCGCGATGCTGATCGGCAACGGTCCGACCGATCTCAACCGCATCGCCATGGTCGGCAACGATCTCGCGCTCGATCCCGGCATCGGCACCTGCGGCAAGAACGGCCAGGGCGTGCCGGTCGGCGTCGGCCAGCCCACGCTGCGCATGGACCGGATCACGGTCGGCGGCACGGCGGAGTGATCGCGCTCCCCGGCGACGAAATTGCGCCCGCTCTGACGCAAGCCTAAGCTTCCTTCCTCATCGGGGAGCTGGCCATGCGTCTCCTGGCATCGAAATCCGTCGTTCTCAGCCTCGCCGTCGCGATCGCAGCATTGGCGGCCGCGCGCGCCGACGACCAGCAGGCGGCCAAGGACGCGGACCTCGCCTTGATGGGCGCGCTCGCGAAGGGCGACCGGCAGGCGGCGGCCGCGCTTCTCGACCAAAACTTCTCCTGGACCGCGAGCGACGGCGTCACCCGCGACAAGGCGCGGACGCTCGATCAACTTGCCGCGCTCGCGGCCAACAACAAAAGCGAAAGCGAGGTGCAGACGCACTTCTACGGACAGCTCATGACGGTGCGCGGTGCGCACAACAATCTGCGCTTCCTGCGCGCGTGGGCGCGGCGCGGCGACGGCTGGAAGGCGTTCGTGGTGTTCGAGACGCCGGTCGCGCCGCGCACCGGCCCGGCGTCGGTCGAAGCGGCCGCGGGCGCCGGCGATTGCGACAATCCCTGCCGCACCGTCCCCTACACGCCGCAAACCGCGATGGACAAGGCGATCCTCGCCGCCTGGCAGGCGACCAAGATGATCGAGTGGAAACCGGATGCCGAGGCGTGGGCGCGCTACATCGCGGATGAATTCATGATCATCAACAAAACGACCATCCGCAACAAGCCGGAGCGCGTCGCCATCGCGCGCAAGCATCAGGAGACGGGCATCGGCACGCCCGGCGATCCGATCCTCGCGATGGAGATTCACGACTTCGGCGACAACGCCGCGGTCATGATCTCGCAGCACGTGCCGTATCGCGGCGGCAAGCCCTACAGAAACATCCGCATCTGGGTGCTGCGCGACGGCCGCTGGCAACTGGCGATCAGCCAGCAGGCCACCATCCAGGCGGCTCCTCCCGTCGCGGCGGTCGCAACGCGGCCCTGACGTCCATCAGGGGTGCCCGCGTAAGGACGAAACCCGTTAATAAATTGCTGCGCCGCAAAAAGACCCCATTTCGGACGGCAAATCGTTGAATTCACACGGCATTTCCCGCCCATCTGCAACCCCAAAAAAGCACGGAAGGGGAATCGAATGCACGAGAAAATCGTGATCGCATGTACCGTTGCCTGTCTTTCTCTGGCGACGGTCGGAACGTCTCAGTCAGCACATCTGCGGTCGACAACCGCGTCGATCCACTCGAAAGGACACATCGCCAAGCGGCACCCCGTCGCGCTGCGCGCGCGCACGGCCGGACGAAAGTTTTCGCGGGTCCGCACCGCGTCGAAGACGGCGCACCTGAGAGCGTCCCACAAGCGGGTCGCGCGCGCGGCCGTCCATCGCAAGGAGCAGCGCTCCGCCCAGCACGAATTGGCGCATGCGAGCGGACTGCAGGGAATCGCGTCGGTCTACTCGGGCGAAAAGACCGCCAATGGCGAATACGCCCGCGCAAGCGGCATGACGGCCGCGCACAAGTCGCTGCCGTTCGGGACGTTGGTCAAGGTGACGAACAAGAACAACGGCCAGTCGGTGGTTGTCCGCATCAACGATCGCGGACCCTTTGTTCGCGGGCGGGTGATCGACCTGATGCCCGCCGCCGCGAAGGCGATCGGGTTCTCCGGGCTCGCGCCGGTCACGCTCTCAGTGGTCGGCCGCGCGTAAGCTCGCGTAGCGTTTGTTGCATTGACGGGGACGGCCGCGGCCGTCCTCGTTCTCATTTTGGGAATGCGATCCGCAACAGTGTTAGCCGATGAGACGCGGCTGTTCACCGGCTTCTGAAATTTCGTCTATCGCACCACGCCGGAGATGCAGCACGGCTTGTGGCGCGGCGGCTTGACCTTGTCCTTGAGGAAGCAGCGCGCGACCGCTCCGCCATAGCCCGGGCGCAGATAGGTCCAGGCCCGGCAGCGGCTCTCGCCTTCGCACGCGGCCTTGCAGCTCAGGCCGGTCGGATCGGGCGTGAGCTCCATGCTGCGGTAGTCGCCGCCGGTACGGTCGATGGCAAATTCGGCCGGGCCGCCTTTCTTCGGCTCGATCACGCCGGCGCCGCGCACGCCCGATACGCTGCTCGGCTCTTCGACCCGTTGCGGCACCTGCGACTTGAGCCAGCAGGTCGCGCCGGCCTCGCCGGTCGGATAGTTGAAGCTCCAGGCGCGGCAGCGCGCCTCGCGCTCGCAGCGCAATGCACAGACCGCGGGATCGCCGCTGCGAACCGCGAAGCTCGTGTAATCCCCGCCGGGCCGATCAAAGCCCACCTGCGCTCCCGCCGGCATGGCCCCCATCAGACAAAACAATAAGGTCAGCGCAATAAATCGCATGTCGGTCGCTCAAATATATCCGGCAGCCTCGCGGCTCATCTTAGCGCATGTCCCGGCGAAAGCATGCCCCGGACGTGATCCGGGGTGGACACCGGTTCACCCGGCACGAGACGCCTGAATGAACGAATCTTCAGAGTAGACGCGCAGAAGCGGAGACTTTTGCCGAGGCGGGACGATTGGCCTCACCTCTTTCTCGCGGCCCGCGCATGACAAGGGTCCATGCCGATTCCACAATGGTCGAAGGGGCACGCAGGTGGGTCAAAAGTCGAAGATGAATATCGGAATTCGAGTCGGCACGTGGCTCGCAGCCATGGCTGCGTTGCGTTCAGGATTCACGGCTTCGCCGGACGGCCGTTGGCCTTCCTCGCCATCGTCGTCCTGCTCGCGCTCACCACCACCCTGCCGTGGATCGCGAGCATCCTGCTCACCGATATTTTCGCCGGCCTCGCCGTGCTCGCGCTGTACGTCCTCGTGCTGCACGCCGATCGGCTCAAATGGCACGAACGCGCTGCGCTCATCGTTTTCGTCGCTTTCGCAGCCGCGACTCACAGCGCGACGCTGCTGGTGCTGCTCGCGCTCGTTGCCGCGGGGCTGATCGCATCGCTGATTGATCGCACGCGCGTGCCGCGCCGCGCCGTCGCGCGCGCCGCCGGCGCGATCGTGCTCGGCGCCGCCATGCTGCTCACCGCGAACCTGGTGGTGGCGAAGCGTCTGGCATGGACGCCCGGCGGCTACGGCATCGTGTTCGCGCGCATGCTGCAAGACGGGATCGTGGCGCGCTACCTCGAGGAGCATTGTCCGGAGCGGCATCTGAAGCTCTGTCCCTATCGCCGGCAGCTGCCCGCGACCGCCGACGCGTTCCTGTGGGGCGACAGCGTCTTCAACAAGCTTGGCCGTTTCGACGGCCTCGACGAGGAGATGCGGGCGATCGTGCTCGACAGCCTGCTGGATTACCCGGTCATGCAGATCGAGACCGCGCTTGCGGCAAGCACCAAGCAGCTCGTCCGTGTCGCGACCGGCGAAGGCGTGCTGACCACGATCTGGCACACCTACGGCATCATGGAGCGCTACACGCCCTCGGTCGTCCCTGCCATGCGCGCGGCGCGCCAGCAGCGCGGCGAGCTGCGTTTCGACGCGATCAACGCCGTGCACGTGCCCGTCGGTCTGGCGGGAACGGCGCTGCTTCCCCTCATCATCCTGCTCGCTTTGCGGCGGCGATCCTTCGACGATCTCGGCCTGCTCGCCGCGACCGTTGCGCTCGCCATCCTGGCGAACGCGGTCGCCTGCGGGACGCTCTCCAACGCGCACGACCGCTACGGCGCGCGCATGGTCTGGCTCGCGCCCCTGGTCACCGCGCTCGTCGTGCTGCGGCGACGCAGCGTTGTCGAGGAAACGCGCCAGCAATACGCGGCCGCGCCGGCCTAGGCGTGTCCCGCTCCTGCGGAATCGGGACACGCTCTAGATTCATTCGTTGGTGCATGTCCTCTTCGGCGAACCGGTGTCCACTTCGCCGGGACATGCGCTATCCCGCACGCCAAAAGAAAAAGCGCCCGCCGGAGGGGCCGGCGGGCGCTAGGGACTCGAGCGCGAGAGGGGAGTCGCGATCGAGCCGAAGGCCGATGTGGGAGTATCGGCCGAGAGTATTCGCTACAGCGTCAGCCGCGCGGGCGGACCGGACCGCGGATAGCGAAAGATATCGGCGCCAGGCACGAGCGGCGGCGAGCCGTGTTGGAGAATCACCTGCGCGACGGCGCGCCGGCTCAGACGCCGTCGCTCGCGATGACGGCACGCGAGGACGGTAGTCGGGTCGCGCCAGAGCGGCTCGGCGATGGTGTCGTTGAGGTCGGCGCGCGTGAGCCCGATATCGGCGAGCATGCGGTCATCGAGCGCGGCAAGCACCACGGCATCGTTGCGATGATGCCAAGCGCGGGCGATCCGTCGCGCGAGACCCGCCGCAGCCACTGCGACGGCCACAAGGCCGTTCACCAAGGGGGGCGAATAATCCGAGCGTGTGATCGCGGTCATGGCAGCCTTCCAGATGCTGGCGGCGACCGGGGACGGCGACGGGTGGCCGACGGCTGTTGCCGCGCCATCCGCTCACCCCCGATTTCCGGACGCGCCACCTTCGCAAATGCACATTGATAAGTGAAACGAATGTTTTTAATCTCACCGATCACAGTACGTGATTGATCGGATTCCTACCCGCCGACCACCGGAGCCCGCGCATGACCGCGCTCATCGATATCGACCAGCTGCGCACCTTCATCGCCATCGCCGAGACCGGCAGTTTCACCAAGGCGGCCGACCTCGTGCACAAGACGCAGTCGGCCGTGTCGATGCAGATGAAGCGCCTGGAGGAGCGGCTCGACCGGCCCATCTTCACGCGCGACGGCCGCGCCTCGAAGCTCACCGAGGACGGCGAGCGGCTGCTCAATTACGCGCGGCGCATCGTCAAGCTCAACATCGAGGCGCTGTCCGTCTTTTCGGATTCCGAGCTCAGCGGGCGCGTGCGGCTCGGCGTGCCGGACGATTACGCCGACCGCTATCTGCCCGAAATCATGGCGCGGTTCTCGCGCGCCTATCCGAGCGTCGAGCTCACCATCACGTGCCAGTCGTCGATCGAGCTGATCGAATTGATCGACGAGAACGAGCTCGATCTCGCCATCGTCACCAACTGCGAGGGCGCGCGGCCGGCGGAAAGCTTCCGGCGCGAGCGGCTGCTCTGGGTGTCGTCGAACCGCCATTCCATCCATCTCGAGGAGCGGCTGCCGCTCGCGCTCGGCCGGCCGAGCTGCATGTGGCGGCAAAGCGCGATAGACCAGCTGGAGACGATCGGACGGCCCTACCGCGTGCTGTTCACGAGCGCGAACGCGGGCGCGGTATCCGCCGCCGTTCTGTCCGGTCTCGCGGTCTCGGTTTTTCCGGAGTCCGGGCTGCGCCCGGGCATGCGCGTGCTCACGCCGGCGGAGGGCTTTCCCGAATTGCCCTCCTGCAATATCGGGCTGATTCGCAATCCGCATGAGCGGCCGAAGCTCGCGGACGCGCTCGCCGACCACATCATCTCGTCGCTCGACAATCTCTCCGAGGCGCGCGACGCGGCGGAATGAGATTCCTCGCCCGGCGTCAGTAGGCCTCCTCGGTGTAAACCGGGGCGACCGTGCCGCCCCAGCGGCCGTGAAATCTCTCCAGCAATTCCTCGGCCGGCGTGCGGCCTTGCGCGACGATCTCGTCGAGCGGCGCGAGAAACTTGGTCTCGTCGCGGCCCGAGGCATCGAGGCGGTTGCGCCGCCGCAGGCCTGCATGGGCGATTGCGACGCATTCCCGCGCGAGCTCGAACGCGAAGCGGCCGCGGATCTGCGCCTTGAAGGCGAGCCTCGGCACGTCGTCGCGCAGCTGCTGCCGCTCCTCCGCGGTCCAGTCCTTGGCAAGGTCCCACGCGGCGTCGAGACAGGCATTGTCGTAGAGCAGGCCGACCCAGAATGCCGGCAGCGCCGGCAGCCGCGCCCACGGACCGCTGTCCGCCCCGCGCATCTCGAGGTAGCGCTTGAGACGCACCTCGGGGAAAATCGTCGACACGTGGTTCGCCCAGTCGGACAAGGTCGCGCGCTCGCCCGGCAGGCCCGGAAGCCTGCCCTTGAGCAGATCGCGAAAAGATTGCCCGGCCACATCGATGTACTTGTCACCGCGCTTGACGAAGTACATCGGCACGTCGAGCGCATAGTCGACCCAGCGCTCGAAACCCATGGCGGGCTCGAAGGCCCAGGGCAGCATGCCGGAGCGGTCGGGATCGGTGTCGCGCCAGATTTCCGAGCGGAACGAGAGAAAGCCGTTTGGCTTTCCTTCGGTGAAGGGCGAGTTCGCGAACAGCGCCGTCGCTATCGGCTGGAGCGCCAGCGAGACGCGCAACTTCTTCACCATGTCGGCTTCCGACGAGAAATCGAGGTTCGTCTGCACCGTGCAGGTGCGGTACATCATGTCGAGGCCGAGCCTGCCCACCTTCGGCATGTAGGCCGTCATGATGCGATAGCGGCCCTTCGGCATCATCGGCATCTCGGAGCGCTTCCAGTCGGGCGTCATGCCGATACCGAGAAATCCGATGCCGAGCGGACGCGCGACTTCGCGCAGCTGCGCGAGATGGGCCATCAGCTCGGTGCCGGTCTGATGCACGGTCTCGACCGGCGCGCCCGACAGCTCGAACTGGCCGCCCGGCTCGAGCGAGATCGCGCCGCCGCCGGTAACATCGAACAGGCCGATGATATTGCCGTCCTCGACGATCGGCTCCCAGCCGAGCAGATGCTGCATGCCTTCGAGCAGCGCACGGATGCTGCGGCGGCCCTCATAGGGGACCGGGTCATGGCCCTCGACCGTGAAGACGAACTTCTCGTGCTCTGTGCCGATGCGGAACTGCGGCTTCTGCTTGCTGCCCGCTTCGAACCACGCGACGAGTTCCTCGCGCGTTTCGATCGGCGTCATGTCGACTTGGTCGCGAGCCATGCGGGGGTTCCGACGGAAAGGGCCGCGACCTTACACGGGCGCCGCAAGGGAGGGCAATTGGGTCGGTCGCCGTGCAAGTGTCGCACGCGGCGCCTCGACCCTCCAACCTTCGGATAGGTCCTCCGATCCTCGGCCCACGCGGAAACGGTGAAATCGTCACCGGCCGTCGCCGGGGAGCGAGTCCTTCAGCACCTTGTGGACCCGCACGATTTCGGTCCGGATCAGCTCGCAAAATTCGCCCGACGTGGAGGTCGTAAGCAGCGAGCCCTGCTGGCTGATCTTGCTGCTCATGTCCGGCGAGTGAAGGATTGCCAGAATCTTGTCGCGTAGCGTCTTCACGATCGGCTCGGGAAGCCCGGCCGGGCCGACTAGACCGAACCAGACGTCGAGATAGACGTCGGGATGGCCAGCG
>WNEZ01009867.1_pt1 | contig 15078 bp, 16 predicted proteins | sample 5400521 | NCBI WGS metagenome assembly WNEZ01 (sample SAMN13153339, study PRJNA577476) | soil metagenome | isolation source: 120 cm saprolite under Douglas fir tree site 2 hole 1 replicate 1 | place: USA:California | collected 2015-04-18
GGTCGGAACTTTCGCGCCTCTTCGACCGTGTGGCGATAGCGAGCCGACTCCGGGTCGGCGTAAAGGCGCGCGGCCTGGTCGTCGCTGATGTGCGCCAGCTCCAGCGTGAAGAAGACGCCATGACTGGCCCGTTCGGCGCCGGCCTCGCGCACGCGCGCCAGGAGCCGGCCGGCAGCGGGATCTTCTGTGTTCTGGCTGTGGAGGAGGTACGCGTAGACGTCAGGCCTGGCGGCGAGCTCCTCGTCTTCCTCGAGCTCGCGCATCATGGCGGCGAACTCTTTGGGTGCTAGCGAAGCGACCTTGCCCTTGTAACGGGCCTCGAATGCCACCGCTCGTGTTTGCGCCTCGGCGAGGGTCTCCTCGATCGCAGTGTCGGTCGGCGACTGGAAAAGATCGGTGAGGTCCCAGCGAACTTGCTCGGCGCCGGTGGTCTTGGTCGCCTGGGCCATGAGCGGTCAGGATAAACGCTTCGACAGCTCGCGCACCCGCGTGGGGTCCGGCCACCGGCCCGCGTATGCGCCCTGGTTGACGGCGGCCGTGAGCTCCTCGAGCAGCTGCACCCCCCCACCTCCGGGGTCCCCGCGCCGAAGGCGCGGGAGGGACTGAGCCAGCCAGTACTCAAGCGGAGTCTCGGGCGGCGCGCGGCGGCGGCCGAGCCGGCGTTGCACGCGTTCATAAAGCCGCAGCAGCTCTGATTCTCCAGGCGGCAACCGTCTCGCCGCGGCGGCCCGACGACGCCATGTGCGCACCCATGCCCACAGCAGGGTCACGAGCAGGGCGATCACGACCGCGGGCGGCACCACCGCCAGTGCTCCAAGCGATCCGAGGACCGCCATCGGCGCGCCGATGCTCAGGTGCGGGATCAGGCGGGCAATGCCGCCGCCGGCCCAGTGATTCGGAAACTGGGTGGCCGCCAGCCCCGAAACACCCGGAGTCGGGTCGAACGGAACCCAACCGTGGTTCTGGAACCAGACCTCGACCCACGCGTGCGCGTCATGCTCGCGCACGATCGATTGGTCGAGAATCGGGTTGTAGTCGCCGGTCGCATACCCAGTCGCCAGCCGGGCCGGGATTCCGAGGCCGCGCAGCATCATCACCTCCGCCGTGGCGAACTGCTCGCAATAGCCCTTCTTGGCATCAAACAAGAACCAGTCCACCGGATCGCGGCCCGCGGGGACGTGGCCCAACTGCTGCGTGTACTGGAAGTTCCGCTGCAGGTAGCTCGTCAGCGCCATCACGAGCTGGAATTGATTGGAGCTGTTGTCATGCGTCACGCCCTCGGCCAGGGCCAGCGCCCGCTGCGAGAGCGACGAGGAATCCATGTAAGCCGGGTTCGCGTCCGGCGGGTTGAAGACGTAAGGGTCCTGACTCAGCTCGTCGGGCGAGAGGTTCGGCAGGTAGGAGACGACCGAATAGGTCTGGCCCGGCCGCAGCAGGTCCGGCGTCCGGAACGTCCCGTAGGCGTCCTCGCGCAGCGCAGACACCGGCGCGTACAGGCTCTGCAGCGGATAGGCAGCGCTGATCACGCCGGGCAGAGGCCGGAGGACGCGAAAGACCTGCACGAAAGTGCCCAGGTTGTGCGGTGGGGCCGGCGGGAGCAGCCGCGACGGGACGTACGGCTGCAGGATGGCGAAGCCGCGGTTGGAGGCCGTCCACACCCCGTCGTGATAGGTGTCGAACACCAATCCGCGCCAGTAGGCGGGAGCGCCGGTGCGGACGTACATCACCGGCGCGTCTCCCAGGCGGCCGCGGAAGTGGAGGTCGATGGTGCCGGTGGCGCCCGACGGGTCGCCCGACAGCTGGATCAGAGGCAGCGCCGGGTTCTCCAGCTCGCCTTTGAAACCGACGTAGTTCGGCAGCGACACGATCACCGGGCCGTTGGGGTCGATGCTGGGCTGAGGAATGAAGATGAAAGCTGCGACTCCGAGCGCCAGCGCTCCGACCAGCGCCGTCGCGACCGCAGGCACGGGCACCGCTACCCTCGCGCCCATGCGGCGCAGATGCGAGGCGACCCAGAAGCCGGCCAGGCACAACGTCCACAGGGCCAGCAGCACGCCGAAGGGGTAGTCCCAGGCGTAGACCGCGGCCAGGTAGAGGATCGCGAGGCTGATCCACAGGCTCGAGTAGCAGTTGCGCCGTGTCTTGAGGTCGAAGCTGGTGACCGCAACGAGCAGGATCGCGAAGTTCGCCTGCGGCAGCACGCCGCCGAAGAAGGCGCCGACCGAATCGGCCAGGAAATAGCCGAGGGAGGCGAAGACCAGGCCCGCGAGGAGGATCTGGCGACGCATCCCGCGCTTGGTCGCGCGCTCCCGGTAGCTGACGAGGTGGCCGACGGCGGCGACTCCCACGCCCACGGCGGGAACGACGTAGTCCTGGCCGTACAGAACCACCGCCAGCACCGCGACCGCAAAGCCCGAGAAGACAAAGGCTCGGCCCTCCAGGGAGTTCTCGACAGGCGAGGCGGGGAGCCGGAGCCTGGGCAGTTTCACGGCAGCGGCCACTCCAGCCCCGCCCGCTGCACGCCGATGTGAGAGCCGACCTCCGCCTCACCGACCACCCATGCGCGCACCGTGCCGCCACGCTGCCTGATGGCCTCGAGCGCGTCGTCGATCTCGGCGTTCGCGGTTGCGAGGACTGCGATCGCGTCACCCGCACGAGGCGCCTGCGGAACGAGTGCATCGGGTTTATACGGGTAGCGGGCCAGCCATTCCAGCAACGCCCACAGCGAGCGCGACTCACCTGGCAGGGAGGACTCGGCGCCGGGCGCCCAAAGCACGACCCGCCCGCCGGCGCGCAGACAGTCCCATGCCTCGGAAGCGGCAATCCTCGCGATCTGATCGGCGGCCTCGGGCGTGGGAGGCGACGGGTCGCAGAAGATGCCGAGCGTGTGTACGCCGGGCGGCTCGAACTCGCGCACGATGAGCTCGCCGTGGCGCGCGCTGGAGCGCCAATGGATGCGGCGCAGCGGATCGCCCGGCCGGTACTCCCGCACGCCGAACATCTCTGTTCCCGACCCGGCGCGGGGCGCGGCCACGCTCGCCTCCAGCTCCCTCGCGTGGGGCCGCGCGGCCAGCGCTGTGAATCGCGGCAAGACAAGACCCAGCTCGGCCTCGACGCCCGGGCTGTCGTGCGTGAAAAATCCCAGTGGGTCGCCGCGTTCCAGGGTCAAGCCCCGTACGCCAACCGGGCCGCGGCGCACAGGACCGACAACGCGTACCTCAGCCCAACCCTCCTTGCGCACGAGGCCGGCCGCAGTTGAGAGCTGGGTCGTCCCGATGGAGGCCGAAATGCGCCCGGGGCCACGCGTTCCTCGCGGCGACTTGATGCGAAGCCTCACCTTGATGCGGTCGCCTTCGAACACCGGCACCCTCGGCCCGCTGCCGAGGATTCGCTCCGGCAGCTGCTCGATGGGCGACCCCTCAGCGCTTTCGGTGCCCACCACGGCCAACCCGCCGGTGAGCCCTCGGTTCCAGAACGCGTAGCCAAGCGAGACCAGCACCAGGGCCGCGATCCAGTACGCGAGCAGGAACAGCCACGCGACCTCTGATGTGCTGCCGTAGTAGAGAATCGCGGCGGCCAGTATCAGCGCGCCAAAGAACCTTGCAGTCGTGCTAGTGCTGCCTTAGCGGTGGGAGTGGAAGCGAGGCCACCACATCAGCCACCACGTCGGCCGCCAGCCCGCGGCCACGCATTCCGAGCCGGTGCGCGAGCACGTTTACGGCGAGCAGCTTGATGTCGTCCGGAAGCACGAAGTCCCTGCCCTCGAACAGCGCCCACGCCTGTGCCGCGCGCTGGAGATAAACGCCGGAACGCATGCTGGCCGGCAGCGTGACCTCGGGGCGTGCGCGGATCGCGTCGAGCAGGGACACGATGTATGCGCGGATCGCCGGGCCCGACACCACCCGCAGGCAGCCTTCCTGGAGCTCGAGAACATCGGCGAGGCTCACCACAGAGCCCAGCTCGCCGATGGGATCGCCGTGCTCGCGCCGCGCCAGGATCTCGATGGCCTCCGCATCGGTCGGTGGACCCATCTCCGCGGCCAGGATGAAGCGGTCGAGCTGGGATTCCGGCAGCGGATACGTGCCATGGAACTCGGTCGGGTTCTGCGTGGCGATCACAAAGAACGGCCGCTCCAACTTGCGAGTGACGCCCTCGATCGTCACCTGGCCCTCGCCCATCGCCTCGAGCAGCGCGGACTGCGTGCGGGGCGTAGCGCGGTTCACCTCGTCGGCCAGCACGATGTTCGCGAAGATCGGGCCGGCCACGAATTCGAAGCTGGCGTCCTTCTGGTTGAAGATGCTCGACCCGGTGATGTCGGACGGGAGCAGGTCGGGTGTGCACTGGATGCGCCGGAAGGCCCCGCCCACCGACGTGGCCAGCGCCCGCGCGAGCATCGTCTTGCCCGTGCCGGGCAGGTCCTGGAGCAGCACGTGGCCGCCGGCTACGAGCCCCGCCGCTGCCAGCCGCACCACGCGATCCTTGCCGACGATGACCCTGTGGACGTTCTTTTCGATGCGACCCAGGAGCTCCGCCGCGCGCCTGGGCTCCAGCTCAGGTTGGGATGCCGACGCCACAGGCCCAGTCTAGTTGCCGATCCGCGGCCCAGCCCCCATTAGGAGGCTTTGTGATCGGAGGCTCGAATTTCGCACGTTGGGCGCCAACGGCTCCCTATCCCGCGTGCGTTAGGGCGCGGTTGGCGCCGGCGGCGCGGAATGCTAACCCTGGCCGATCATCCGCGCGATGACCTCGGCGAGGTTGGGTCCGCCCTTGCCGAAGGGCACCGAGTGCACGCGGTGCGCGAACACCATCTCCGCCACGGCGCCGACGTGCGTGGTCTTGACCTGCTCGGCGCTGTCGTAAGCGGCCTTCGCCTGCGCGGCACGCGCGCAGACCAGGTCCGAACGGTGACCATCGACCTCTAGCGCGATCGAGATCTGCGCGATCAGACGCAGGATCTCGCGCGGGAGCTCTACCTCCGGGAAGGTCGCGATGCCCTCGGCGATGTGTGAACGGACGTCCTGCTCCGACTCCGCGTGCTGCGCGACGAACTTGTGCGGGTCGTCCTCCCACACAGATCGCTTCTCGACGATCGCGACGCGCTGGTCGAGGTCGCGAATGCCTTCGACGTCCACGCAGAGCCCGAACCGGTCGAGGAGCTGCGGTCGCAGCTCGCCCTCCTCTGGGTTCATCGTGCCGACCAGGATGAACCGCGACGGGTGCGACACCGAAACGCCTTCTCGCTCGACCGTGTTCACACCCATCGCGGCCGCATCCAGGAGCACGTCGACGATGTGGTCGTCGAGCAGGTTGACCTCGTCGACGTAGAGGATGTTGCGGTTGGCCTCGGCGAGCACGCCCGGCTCGAAGCGCCGCGAGCCTTCCTTCAATGCGGCCTCGAGGTCGATCGTCCCCACCACCCGGTCCTCCGACGCGTTGATCGGCAATTCGACCACGCGCATCCGGCGGGTCGTCACCGGCAGCCGGCCCGCCCTCGCCCGCTCGCGGCAGTCAGCGCACCAGTCCTCGGGGTCGTCCGGGTGGCACCCGAAGTGGCAGCCTTCCACCACCTGCTGGTCTGGAAGCAGTCGCGCCAGCGCACGGACTGCCGTCGACTTGCCCGTGCCTTTCTCACCGCGGATGAGCACGCCGCCGATCGACGGGTTGATGGCGTTGAGCACCAAAGCCAGCTTCATCTCGTCCTGGCCGACGATCGCGGTGAATGGATAGGAGTAGCGGTCTATTGCCATTGGAAATTGAATGTTACCGGCCGCCTCTCCCCAACTCCTTCTCCACCGCTGACGCGATCTCGTCGCGCGAAAGGTCGTACAGCCCGTAGTAGTGCGCGCCCATGCGCTCGGCCAGGTCCGCGCACGCGTTGATCGCATACGTCTGGTACATGGGCGCGACCCGCGCGAGGTGCTGGACCGACGGCAGATGGCTGTAGTCGCGCGCGGAGTCGATGACGAGCGCATCGATGTGTTCGGCGTCGATCATCCCCGCGACTTTCTGCGCCTCGACCAACGGCTCCTCTTTGAACATCGAGATGTTGCCGCGGCCGTCGCTGATGAGAACCAGCAGCGGCCGGATCGTGGGGTCTCGAAGCAGCTCTGTCTTGACGACCTTGTAGCCGGCCATGAGCCCATGCGTGAGTGGCGTGGTGCCGCCGACCGACAGCTTCTCCAGCCGCCGCCGGGCGAGGGACACACTCGACGTCGGCCGCAGCACGACCTCGGCCGTCCGGTTCTTGAAGATGACGACAGCCACGCGGTCGCGGCGCACGTAGGCGTCCTGGAGCAGCGACAGGATCGCGCCTTTGGTCGCCGCCATCCTCTGCTCGGCATCCATCGAAGCCGACGCGTCGACCACGAAAACGATCAGGTTTCCGATCTTGCGTTCGCGCACCTTCTGGCGCAGGTCGTCGCGCTCGAGCTTGAGCCTTTCGCCGGGCCGCCGGCCGCGGTCCTTCTGCATCGGGGCCGCCGCGCGAACGGTGGCATCGATCGCCAGGTCATTGACCTTTGCCTTCGGCTCGGCACGCACGTATCGCCCGCGCCGGTCCGGGGTCTGGCTCGCCGATCGTTTGCCTCCCTGCTTGCGCACGCGCCGCTGGCGCGGCAGGTCGATGCGCCGCAGGTTGAAGGTCTCGGTCGCATCCGGTGCGGATTCGTGTGCGCTCGAGCCCCCGGTCGTCATGCCCTGGTCGCTGCCGGCGGACTGCTGGCCGCCGTCCGATGCGCTCGCGCTCTCCTCCGCGGTCGCCTCTGCGGGGGATTCGCTTTCGGACGCCTGCGGGTCGCCCGCCTCGCTGTCCGCGGGCTGGGACCCGTCCTGGTCCTCGCCGGTTTCTGGCGACCGGTTCTCGTCCTGGTCGCGCCGGATTGGCTGCCGGGCGCGGTGCGCGAGGGCCAGGGCGGCGGCGTCGTAGATGTCCTCGCGGGTCGGCGAGGCGTGCCGCCGGTAGGCTGCGAGCGCGCGGGCGGCATGGTCGATCACGACGTCCGCCCGATGGCCGAGCACGTCGGCCTCCACGCAGATCGACGAGATCAGCCGGGAATGGCCTGGACGGATCCGGACGTGCTTCACGGCCGCGATCGCCTCCGCCAGCGCACGCGAGAGGTTGTGGTCCGCGGCGGCGAACTCATTGGCGAACTCGTGGTCGCCAAGCCTGAAGGCGGCGTCCCGCTCGGCGATCAGAACGCGCTCGTCCGGGTCGAGAATGCCCTCGACGTCGACGCACAGCCCGAAGCGGTCCAGCAGCTGCGGCCGGAGCTCACCTTCCTCCGGGTTCATGGTGCCGACGAGGATGAACCGCGACGGGTGCGAGAACGACACCCCCTCCCGCTCAACCACGTTGACGCCCATGGCGGCGGCGTCCAGAAGCACATCCACGATGTGGTCGTCGAGGAGGTTGACCTCATCGACGTAGAGGATGTTTCGGTTGGCCTCGGCCAGGACGCCCGGCTCGAAGCGTCTCGCGCCCGCGCGCAGCGCAGCCTCGATGTCGATCGTGCCCACGACGCGGTCTTCGGAGGCGTTGATGGGAAGCTCGACGACGCGCATTCGGCGCTTATGCGAGGGCAGCACGCCGGCGGCCTGAAGACGGCCGCGGCACTCGGCGCACAGCGCCTCCCGGTCGTCGGGATCGCAGCCGAAGTGGCAGCCCTCGACCACGTTGTGATCGGGCAAGAGGCGCGCCAGCGCCCTCACGGCGGTGGACTTGCCCGTGCCCTTCTCGCCCCGGATGAGGACGCCCCCGATCGTGGGCACGACGGCGTTGAGGATGAGGGCCAGCTTCATCGAGTCCTGGCCCACGATCGCCGTGAACGGGAAAACGTGACGGTCGAGCGCGATGCTCACCCATCAAGGATAGGTGGGCTTGGCTGCCTCTCCTCAGGTCGGGAGCAGCGACTTCACGAGCTCTCGCTCCTGGACCAGCTCATCGGTGGTCTTCTTGATGCGGTCCTTGGCGTCATTGTCGTGCTCCAGCGCAGTGACCACCTCCCAGTTCCTTCCGTCGGACCTGACCGGGAACCCGAACTGAAGTCCTTCAGGGATTCCGTACTCGCCGTGGCTGACCACCGCCAGCGAGTGCCAGTCGCCCCAGGGGGTGGGATTCCAGATGCTGTTGACGGAGTCGAGCACTGCGTTGGCCGCCGAAGCGGCCGACGATGAGCCGCGGGCCTCGATGACCGCGGCGCCGCGCTTCTGCACGGTCTCGATGAACTTGCCTTTCAGCCAGCCGTGGTCGTTGATGATGTCAAAGGTCGGTAGGCCTGCGATCTTGGCGTTGCGCGCGTCCGGATACTGCGTGGTCGAGTGATTGCCCCAGACCGCAACGTTGGTGACGACCTGGACCGGGAGTCCCGCTTTCCTCGCCAGCAGCGTCCTGGCGCGGTTCTCGTCGAGTCGCATCATCGCGAACCAGCGCTCTGGCACGATCTCCGGAGCGTTCGAACGCGCGATCAGGCAGTTGGTGTTGCACGGGTTGCCGACGACCAGGATGCGGACGTCACTGGCTGCTCCCGGCGTTGACATTCAGCAGATCACTGCGCTCCATGCCGGCCTTGCGCGGCACGGCGCCCACCAACAACACCCAGGACGCGCCATCGAAGGCCTTCTCCGGCTTCGACGTCAGCACGGTGTCGTGGAGCAGCGGAAAAGCGCAGTCGTCGAGCTCCATCGCCACGCCTTCCAGCGCCTTCATCGCGGGCTCGATCTCCAGCAGCTGGAGGATGATCGGCTGGTTTGGGCCCAGCAGGTCACCGGCTGCGATTCGGAAGAGCAGCGAGTAACCGATCTGGCCGGCCGCACCGGTAACGGCAACGCGAACTGGGGCTCGCGCGCCGTCGGTGCTCGGCATCATGGCCGGATCATGCTACTCAATCACCCAGCCCGTGGCGCAGGGCGTGCATGGTCACCAGCGCCAGCGTTGCAGGGGCGGCCGGGTTTATCCCGGACGCGAGCTTCGCGCTATCGCGTCTCCTGTCGTCGCCAGGAGTAACTCTTAAGTAATCCCATCCGCTCGGGAGGGTAGAGCAGGGGCGCGAATCCCGGCGAGTTGGTGACGGCAATTTGCGCGCGCTCCCAGCGCCGGTTGAGCGCCCCCATGAGGGGGAACCTCGAGGTTCCCCCTCATTACCGGAAGCCCTCGCCCTCGGGTTCGAATAAATCGTCTTCGGCCAGGCGGCGGGCGAAACAGAGGAACCCCGTGTGCGCGACCATCCGGTGGGAGGGGCGCATGCTCCGGCCGCGCACGGTCCAGCCGCGCTGCAGCACCTCGAACGCCTCGAGCATCCCGAATCCCCTCACCTCGCGCAGGCACTCGAAGAACCGCTGCACCTGGCTGCGTAGACATCACCCAGCTTGAGGTCGAGGTTGGGCGGCAGGCCGCCCAGCGTTTCGCTGATGGCACTCTTCGCCGCCTCGAGGAAATCCTCTCGCTGCTCATACGAGACAACGAGGCCGGAACGGCCGACCGCCCGCAGCAACGCGAGCGTCAACGCTCCAGTCCCGGTTCCGGCCTCGAGCACGCGCGCTCCGGGATTGATGTCGGCGCCGACCAGGATCGCGCCGAGGTCCTTGGGGTAGATCGGCTGCGCTTGCCTCTGCCGGCCGGTCACCTGCTCGGCGAAGGTCGGCCGGACCGCAAGCAGTCGCGCGCCCAGCTGGGTGGTGACGACGATGCCCTCCGGCCGGCCGATGAGCTCGTCGTGGGCGATGACGCCGGAGTGGAGCGAGTGCCGTTCTCCCGCCTTGAGTCGGACTCGGTGGCGGCGGCCGACCTTGTCGATGAGGACGATCAGCTCGCCTTCGGTCAGAGCTGTCAATCCGGCTTGTGGGCCCGGATCAGGCAGTGCCAGTACGCGTGGAAGAGCTTGCCGTCCCGACGTTCCGGGTGCAGCTGGTCACGCGCCTCACCCTCCGACGACTCGATGACGGTCGCCAGCTCGGCGGCCAGCTCTGGCCGGACGGCCATCGTCCGCATCCACTCCTCGTAGTCCCAGTCCAGCTCTCGCGCGCGCGACATCTCGACCTCGAAGCCCGCAGCCTCGAGGTGCTCGGCCCACTCCTCCAACGTCAACGACCGCACGTGCGACGGATCGCGCCGCAGCTCGACCTCGTGCAGCACATCGCGTGCCGGCGCCGGCGGCGCGCAATCGACGAAGGCGGCGTCGCGGCCTGGCCTCAACACGCGGTACGCCTCGCGCACAAAGGCATCGAAGCGGGGGAAGTGGTGCGGCGCAGCCCGTACGACGTATAGATCGAATGTCTCATCGGGAAAAGGCAGCATGGAGGCGTCGCCGAGGACCCAGTCGGCGTTTTCGATCCCACGCTCCTTGGTGATCCGCCGCGCGACGTCGAGCATCTCGCGCGTGAGGTCGAGGCCGACGACGCGCCGGACGTGCGGCGCGAGGGCGAGCGCGGTGTTGCCGGTGCCGGTGGCGACATCGAGGGCGAGGTCGCCCTTGAGTGGTTTCGCCAGGTCGATGACCTCCTGCAGCCGGTCCGCCGAGGTGTGGAAGGTCGACCGCGAATAGTTGACAGCGACAGGCCCGAACCGCGTGCGTGGATCGTCCGGCATGGCCAGAGTCTAGGCTTGCCGTGCGTGACCACGTGACCGAACGAAGGCCACCACACCGACGACAGCGATGATCACAACGGCCGCCTCGCCAAACAGGAGCAGGTTCGAACGTATGGACTTTTCTATGCTGCTGCCAAACACCGCCCCCAGCGTGAGAAACGCACCAGCCCATACAGCGCTCGAGACCGCCACGCTGATCGCGAAAATTCCGAAAGGGAGCTCGAGGATGCCTGCCACAACGGTCAGCGGCACGCGAAATCCTGGAATGTGGCGGCCGAAGATCAGCGCCCATGGTCCATAGCGACGGAACCAGTGCTCCGCACTGTCAACTCGCTCTGGTGTGATGTGAAGAAATCTCGCCAGGCGGTGTTCGATCAGACGGCGGCCAAAGCGGCGCGACAGGAGGTAAAGGTTCGTAGAGCCAAGGGTGACCGCGAGGACGAAGCCGAGCCACGCTGCGAACAGGATCGGGACCTCGTGCGGCAGGCGGCTGCCGACGTAGAGAAGAAAGACATCCCCAGGGATGAAAAGGGGAATGCCGGTTTCCTCGATGTAGATCAGCGCAAACCCGCCGAGATAGCCGTATGCCTTCAGCAACGCGCTTATGGAGGCGTCCGCGTCGACGACCTCTCCCGACACGTCGTGCTCGATGAGAAACCCGATCCCAACGATCACGGCGACGAGAAGCACGACGCCTCCGGCGATGTGCCAGTTCGTTGGGAGGCCACTGCCCGGTCTCGGCTCTTTGACGTCGTTCAAGAACGAAAGTAGTCAAACACGAGCTTGCCCCCGATCGCCACCAACGCGAGCCCGGCCACCGGCCTCAGCCATCCGATCCGATCGATGAGGTTCGAGCCGATGAGCGTAAAGAGAAGCAGGCAGCAGGCCGCCAGCAGCACCCCGCCCGCCAGAACCGGCAATCGATACGACGCAGGCACGCCGCTGGCGACGGACGAGATTGCGAGCGCGTTGTCCAGCTGCAGCGCCACATCGGTGAGCGCGATCAGCAGGATCGGAACCAGGATCTTCGTCACGACTACCTCCACTCGAAAACGTTCCGAGTAGAGGTCTTGCCGCGGACTATGGTCCGCTGCGGTCCCGGGCGTTGCCGCCGTCTTGACGGGGCCGGCGGGAGTGGCTACTCCCCCCTACAGGTCAGCACGAGTATACGGCCAGGGCTTCGGCTCCATTCCGATGCTTGCGGCTATCGTTCGCACATGGCAAGAGCGACGGCGAGATGGTCCGGGCACAAGGTCAAGTTCGACGTCGAGTCCGAGTCCGCCCACTCGGTCAGCGTCGACGACGCACCTGTCTTCGGCGACGACGAGGCGATGCGCCCGACCGAGATGCTCATGGCGGCGCTCGGCAGCTGCACCGGGATCAACGTCGTGCTGCTGCTCAAGAAGTTCAAACAGCCCCTCAAGTCGCTGGAGGTCGAGGTCGAAGGCGAGCAGGAGAAGGAGTGGCCGCGGGCCTTCAAGAAGATCGAGATCACATTCGTGCTGGGCTGGGACGGCAAGTACGACAAGGAAAAGGTCGACCAGGCAATCGACCTGGCCTGCAACCGCTACTGCCCCATCCACGCCACCCTGACGCTCGGGACCAAGATCGAACACAGGCGTAGAGATGCCCACTGACTAAAACCAGACCAGGTGGAGCTGTAGGCCGGATTTACTCCGGCCGTCCCCGACGCTTCAACTACCAGGCGCCTCCGGTCAATGTGTGACTCCACCCCACGGGCGAGGCCTGCCTCGCCCGTGCTCAAGGTCGACCAGGCGATCGACCTGGCCTGCAACCGCTACTGCCCCATCCACGCCACCCTGAGCACGGCACCAAGATCGAGCACCGACGGAAAGACCGGCAAGGCGAACGCCCCTAGTTCTTCTTGGCCATCGGCGGCGGTGGTCCGAGAGCCTCCGCGATTGCCTTTGCATCCGCGCGGCTCCAGAAGGGGAACCTCATGCGACCGATGGGCCTGCCCTCTGCGTCGGTGAGGTCGAGCGCGTAGTAGGTGAACACCCGGTGCGCCCGGCCGCGCAGCGCGCCGCGCGGAAACTCGGACCTGATCTTGCTGTCGGCCTGGTCGATGAACGTGTTCTTCATCCCGAGCACTAGTAGGCGCATGGTGGTCAGCACGATCGGCTCCGGTTTCTTGCTGACGGTCACGCTGAGCAGGCCGGCCGTGGCGATCGCGGTGGCCACGCCGATCGCCATCTGCCGCCCCAGCTGGAGGCTGCCGACCAACGCCTGGGTCGCCAGCTCGACGACCTCGCCCGGTTCGACGACGCCTTCCGCCGCTCGCTTTGTTTGATCTTTGTTCACTGAGCCCGGAGTGTAAACGCACCGGGGTCGACGGCAACTGCGGCTTTTCTCAAGGACTAACTAGAATTAAGCCCCGTTCCCCGAAAGCCCCCCACCGATGGAGGCCGTCCCGGAAACTTGCTCGAGACCTACGTCCCGCTTCTCATCTACGTCCTCATCGTCCTCGGAGTTGTGGGAGCGCTCGTCACCCTCAGCTTTGTCCTCGGACCCTCGCGACCGTCGAAACGCAAGCTGTCTCCGTACGAGTCCGGGATCATTCCCGAGGCCCCTGCCCACCGCCGCCTGTCGGTGCGCTTCTACCTGACGGCGATGCTGTTCATCATCTTCGACGTCGAGGCGATCTTCTTCTACCCGTGGGCCGTGCTCCTACGCCAGCTCAAATGGTTCGGGCTCATCGAGATGGCGGTGTTCGTGGGCATCCTCGGCATCGCCCTCGCCCACATCTGGCGAAAGGGAGGCCTCGATTGGGAGTAGAGGAGCTCGTAGCGTCGCTCGGCGACAACATCCTCACCACCACGCTCGGGAAGGTGATCGGGTGGGGTCGTGGCAACTCGGTATGGCCGGCTCAGTTCGGGCTGGCCTGCTGCGCGATCGAAATGATTTCGACGGCAACCGCGGGCGTCGACATCGCACGCTTCGGGTCTGAGGCGTTCCGCGCCTCTCCGCGGCAATCGGACCTGATGATCGTGTCGGGGCGGGTGTCCCAGAAGATGGCCCCCATCCTGCGGACGGTCTACGACCAGATGCCGGAACCGAAATGGGTGATCTCGATGGGCGCGTGCGCCTCCACGGGTGGCGTGTTCAACAACTACGCCCTGCTCCAGGGCGTCGACAAGATCGTCCCGGTGGACGTGTACATCCCCGGCTGCCCTCCGCGGCCTGAGGATCTGCTGAACGCGCTGATGATCCTGCAGGAGCGGATCAAGGCTCAGGGGATCGTCAAGCAGCCGTGATCGCGGACGGTCTCGTAATCGAGAAAGGGGTCACCGCTCGTGACCAATGGGTCACGGTGCCCGCCGAACACATCCGCGACGTGCTGTCGTCGCTCAAGGCGGATGGGTACCGATTGCTCGTCTTTCTCACCTGTGTCGACCACCTGATCGACGCCTCACGCGAGTTCTCGGCGCGATTCGAGATCGTCTACCAGCTACGCGACCTCGACAACGCGGCCGAAATCCGGGTTCGCACCTTCATCGGCGGCGATGCGCCGCGCATCGACTCCGTGCACGACATATTCCCACCGGCCAACTGGGAAGAGCGTGAGACATACGACATGTTCGGCATCGTCTTCACCAACCACCCAGGGCTCACGCGAATCCTGATGCCGGACGACTGGGTGGGCCACCCGCTGCGCCGTGACTATCCGGTGGGTGGCGAGATCGTCGAATTCTCCGAAGAGCACCAGATCTGGCAGACAGCCCCGGACGAAGCATGATCGACAGTCCCGGCGTCACCGTAACCAGGACCGGCGCGCAGGGCGCGTTCGGCGGCGAGCTGCTCACCGTCAACTTCGGGCCACATCACCCTTCGACGCACGGCGTGCTCCGATTGATCGTCGACCTCGACGGCGAGCAGATCAAGCGCGTTCAGCCCGTCATCGGCTACCTGCATACCGGAATCGAAAAGCAGATGGAGGCGCTGCGCTGGCAGCAGGGTGTTGTCGTCACCGACCGCCACGACTACCTCTCTCCGCCCATCAACAACCTGGCCTATGCGCTGGCGGTGGAGAAGCTGATGGGCGTCGAGGTCCCACCTCGCGCGCGAGCGCTGCGCGTGATCATGTCCGAGCTCACCCGCCTGTCGTCGCATCTGGTGTGGATGGGTACGAGCGGGCTCGAGCTGGGCGCGATGTCGATGCTCATGTACTGCTTTCGCGAGCGCGAGCAGATCATGGACCTCAACGAGGAGATCTCCGGATTCCGGATGCACACCTCGTACATCCGCCCGGGCGGCGTGTTCGCAGACTCGACCCCCAGGTTTCTCGAGATGCTCGACAAGTTCATCCGCGAGATGCCCGGGCACATCGACGAGTACGAGGACCTGCTGACGATGAACCCGATCTGGCGCGCGCGCACGATCGGGATCGGGCGGCTCCCGGCCGAGGACGCCAAGGTGCTTGGCGCGACCGGCCCCATGCTTCGTGGTTCGGGCGTCGCGTGGGACCTGCGCAAGTC
>WNEZ01013934.1_pt1 | contig 15078 bp, 17 predicted proteins | sample 5400521 | NCBI WGS metagenome assembly WNEZ01 (sample SAMN13153339, study PRJNA577476) | soil metagenome | isolation source: 120 cm saprolite under Douglas fir tree site 2 hole 1 replicate 1 | place: USA:California | collected 2015-04-18
CGCCTCGCCCTGCACCTTCCACGCTCCTAGCCGACCCCGGCTCAGGTGATGACCCCAGCGGCCGGCCGACAGGCCCGCGACCATCTGCAGTCCGCGGCCGCGGATCGAATCGGGGCCAGCGGGCACGGAAGCGCCGACCGGGAGCGGCTCGCCTGCGTCCCACCCAGGTTCGGAGTCGAAAATCTTGCACACAAGCTCACGGCCAGAGCCGAATGCCCGGATGTATACCCAGATCTCCGGCATGCCGCTGACGGGGCGCCCTTGGCCACCGAACTCGATGTTGCCGTGGGCGTTCATCGTGTTGGCGGCGAGTTCGCTGGCCATCGTGACGCCGTCGTGGATCAGGTCGCCCGGCAGGTCGGACCCGGCAAGCGCTTCGCGAAAGAAGCGCCTGGCCGCGCTGGCGCACGTGTTGTCGAGTGGAAGCGGCCGCACGAAGCAGCCGCCACCGCGGACGCTGGCCTCCGCCAGCCCCATATCTATCGCGCCGCCGCCGAACGGCCCCCTGGCCAGCGCGCCGGCATACGCGAGCGTCGTCGCACGATGGTGGCTTATCGGGGCCGATAGCTCGGATACGGGAGCCGCCAGCCAGGCGTCCGCCAGGGCAGGACGTCCCATGGCCGGCTGCATGCCCGGACCTCGGTCGGCGGGTGTCAGCAACATCCTGGCCCCGCCTTCCTCAACTTCAGCATCTGTGAAACACAGATTACGAGTCATTTGGCACTCTTCGCAATGACCCTGGCAGATATAGGTGTGCGCTACTTTGCCGGACACATGGTCATCTCACTTGCCCGTTTCCACCCTGATTCGACGCTGTTGAAGCGATTGACGGATTGACGCGGTTAAAGCGATTGACGCGGTTGACGTAGGTTAAAAGGGGGTTAAACCGGTTAAAGCCAATAGCGTTAATGACCTGGTATGACGTGAGCTTGCTGGGTTGTACAGTTGGGCTGGCGGTCTTTGCTGTCCAGGTTAGACCGCCAGACGCCTCGAGACAGGCGCAGTTACAAAGGAATCCCCCCGAGGCTCCCTCCTCGGGGGGATTCCGCTTGCGGGCCTGCGGTCGGAGGACAGTCCGGGCAGGCCGCCACGGCCGTTAGATGTCGTAGCGACCGCTCTTGATGTCAGCGAGAAGCGCGGCGAACTGCGACTGGTGCACGACATGCGCACCGTCGTCAACCCGCCTGCTGTCCCGCACGGCGACTACGTCGCCAAGATTGGCTGCTACCTCGACGCAGCCGCCATTCGCATAGCTTGCCGTGGCCTTTCGCCAGACGGCACGAGACAGATCAGTCACGATAACTCCAGTCGTTCTGAGAGCTGCTTCAGATACACGGCCGTGTCCCGCGGCTCAAGCGCGACGTCCACGGCCCGGTCGAAGGAATCGATATAGCTGTTCACGTACTCGGCATCGCTGACCTCCTGGATTCCGTAGTCGTGCTCGGTGAAGACAAGGCTCGCTTCGCGGCCCTCGTAGTCGAAGATCTGCACGGCGGAGAACAGCCCGGGCGGCGGACCGTCCGCGAATCGCTGCAGATGCACGTTCACTCCCTTGCGCTCGCCCATCTCGACCAGGTGCAGCAGCTGATCCCGCCGGTCGGCTCTGCTGCCCCACCGGTACAACAGCGAGGCCTCGGTGATAACGGCCTGCAGCTGGGGCGTTGTGCCGTTCTCACGTTCCAGGATCTGCTGGCGGCGCAACCTGGCTTCGGTGGCCCGGCGCCGCCACGCGGGCGGCTTGCCAGCCGAACGCATGAGCGCGTCGACGTAGTCGGCCGTCTGCAGCAGGCCGGGGACGACCAACGGGAAAAACACTCTGATCCTGGACGCATCAGCCTCGAACCCGGGAAATTCGTTGTCAAAAATGTCGTGGAAGTCACGCCACCACGGCCGGACCCTCGCCTGCAGGGCCAGCGCCTCGATCTCCCTGGTGGAGTAGTCGTCCGCCTCATAGAACCTCAGCAGGTCCCTGATGTCACTCATCTCGGGCCGCTTCCACTGGTTGGCCTCGAAGCGCCCGACCTTGCCCCGCCCCCAGTTGAGCATGTCGCAAACATGGTTTGCCGTGTATCCGGCATCGACGCGAAGTTCTGTGAGCCTGCGGGCCAAGCGGAGTTTCGCGATGGTCGCGCCGTAAGCGTCCTCGCTCATCCGCCAGCCTCCTCCCGCAGTGCTTGGGCTACCCTAGCGTGCCTTAAGTTGCGATTCACAATTCATGTCCTCAATCGTTATGTGGGTAGATTAGCGAACTGCACAACGGTTGCCGGTAACGGTTGCCGGTAATCGGCGAGTTCGCCGCATGCGGTGCCCGCGGTGCATGAATGGGTTCACGCCAGCCAAGAAATAGCTGGTCAGGCGCCTGCGGGCGGCTAGTACTGCGATAGGCACGGCGGTTCCAGGCGGGCCCCTGGGGAGCCCTCACGCGACCTCAGCGGCCCGTCGGGCCGAGCGGCGCCGGGCGCCGGCTAACCCCTGTCGCCAGTCGAACTCACCGCCGACGGCGCCGTCGAGGAAGCACAGCCACTCGTTTCTGTCATAGACCAGGACGCGGCCGACCGGGTCGCCGGCCACCCGGAGCAGGACCCAGTCGATGACCGGGCAGTTCGAGCTGGCTTCGCCTCCCGGCGTCACGCCAGGAACCTGCCCGGCGGCAGCAGGCGGGTTCCTGGTCGCTCTGGCGACGAACGCGACCTCGAACGAGCCTGCTCCAGTGCCGGATCGCTGCCAGTCCAAACTGGCCAGGTCCACCCCGAGACCAGCGGCGGTGGGCTTAGCTAGCGGTTCGGAGGGCTGCAACCTTTGACCACGCTATTCTCGGGCGGCGGCGGCAAATCAATGGATGGGGAGTGTATCGGGCGTCAGCCTCGGTATGCGCGCCGAAGATAGCACCCGGCCAGATGGTCATCGACGACGCCGCAGGCCTGCATCGTCGCGTAGACCGTGACCGGTCCGGTAAATCTGAATCCGGCCCGCCGGAGCTCGGCTGACAGCGCCTTGCTGGCGGGCGTCCATGCCGGAATGTCGTCCAAGGTCTGCGGCGCGACGTCCTCGCCAGCAGCACCGTCCTGACTGGGCGCGTAGCTCCACACGGTCGCCGCCAGCCCGGCGGGCAGGCCGAGCGCGGCGCGGGCATTGTTAATGGTTGCCTCGATCTTCGCGCGATTGCGCACGATCCCAGTATCGGCCAGCAGCCTGGTGACGTCTGCCGGGCCGAATTCGGCCACGGTGACCGGATCGAAGCGCGCGAACGCGGCCCGGAAGTTCTCCCGCTTGCGCAAGATAATCAGCCAGGACAGCCCCGACTGAAATCCCTCCAGGCAGATTCGTTCGAAGACCCCGATGTCATCTCGGACAGGCCGGCCCCACTCCGCATCGTGATAGCTGAGGTACTCGGCACTGCCCAGACTCCACGGACAGCGAAGGCGGCCATCCGGTCCGGCCGCGGCCTCCCTCATGCTTGCGGCCGCGGTTGGCCGCTAACCGCATCCCGCGCCTCTTGGCGCTCGCCGTCCGCCGAGTCCGCTGCGGCATCGCCGTTTTGCTGGGCCGTCAGCCGCCACAGTTCCGCGCGCAGCCGGGTAATCTCTGCGTCCTGTTCGGCCAGCAACCTGGCGGCCACCTCGAGAGCCGCATCGGTGGCGGGTTCGTCATACCCGAATAGCCCGAGCGGAAGCCGCAGCGTCGCGACGTCCGCGGCCGTCCTTATTCGCAGCGGGACCAGCGGCAGGTCCCGGTGGAATCGCACGATCTCACCGCCGCGGCCCATCGCGACCACGACCACGCCGACTAGGATCGCGATGGCGGCCGCGAGCAGTACGAAGTACACAACCAGATGGTGCCACGCGCAGGCGGATGCTGACACCACCAGCTACCCGCGAGCGGTGCGCCCGAGTGGTCAGCCACCCAGAGTCAGGCGTTCACGCCGTGATCGCGCAGAACGTCGTTGAGCGAGGCCTTGTCGTGCCGGTCGCCCGCGGTCAACCGCTTAAGCACAAGTACGCACGGCATGCCGAACTCGCCGCCGGGGAACGTGCGGGCGCGGGTGCCGCCGACGCAGACGGACCACGCCGGCACCTCCCCCATTGGTAGTTCCTCGCCAGATTGCACATCGATAACGTGCGTTGTCGGGTTCAGTATCGTGCCCGCGCCGCGCCGGACAGATGCACGTTCCTGCCGATCTGCGCGCATGATCCGACCGTGGCCCAGGTATCGACCATGGTGCCCGAGCCAATGTAGGCGCCGATGTTGACGAAGGAAGGCATCAGCACAGCCCCGGGGGCGACGTAGGCGCCCCACCGCACTATCGCGCCTGCCACCGCCCTGACGCCGTCAAGCCGTGACGTCAGCGGCACCCTGTCGTGGTACCGGAAGTCGCCAACCTGCGACTGCACCATCGGCAGGACCCTGAACGCGAGCAGAATCGCCCGCTTCGCCCGCTCGTCCACGACAACGGCATCGCTGTCGGGGTCCAGCCAGGCAACCCTGACCTGGCCCGAGTCGATCAGATCGACGGCGGCCGTGATCGCGTCACTGGCTGCGGTGTCCTGTGGGGTCAGATTGGCACGATCCTCCCAAAGCTGGTCAATCTTGTCAGGCAGCGAGGAACTCTCCGTCGGCCTGGCTGGCATGCTGTCCATGCTGAGGGAGCCTAGCGGGTGCCGATACCAGGTAACTTCTGATGCGTGGCAGCAGCTCGCTCGCGCCGAGCCGCGGTAGGAGCCGTCATTGTCATCGTGCTCATCATCACCGCCCTGGCGATCTCAAAGGCGAAGCACGCGGGTTTCCCGACGCCGGGCAGCAGCTCCTGCCTGGTCCACGGCGGCCGCTTCGACGTCCCGCTCGACGCGGGGCAGGCCGGCATCGCGGCGACCATCGCAGGCGTCGCCGCCCATCATTCGTTGCCCGTGCGCGCGATTACCATTGCCTACGCCGCGGCCCTGCAAGAGTCCGACCTGCAGAACCTGCCCTACGGCGACAGAGACTCGGTGGGCGTCTTCCAGCAGCGGCCGTCGGCGGGCTGGGGTAGCAGGCACAAGCTGCTCGACCCGATCTACGCCACGACACGGTTCTTCGCCGCGCTGGCAGCGGTCCCGCGCTACCTGCGCCTGCCCGTCTACCAGGCGGCCCAGGCGGTACAGCACAGCGCGGACGGCCGGGCCTACAGTCAGTACGCCCCGCAGGGAGCCGCAATGGCCAGCGGCTTCAGCGGGCGCCAGCCACATGCGGTGTGGTGCTGGTACAGCGGTCCCATCCGTGGCCGTAGCCGGCTATCTGCCGCGGAAACTGAGCTGCGCAGGACCTTCGGCCGGCTAGCGATCCGCCACGCCGGCGAACCGCTCGCCGAGGTCGGGGTGCGCACGCCAGCGGCCAGGTGGGCCGTGGCGGCCTGGCTGGTCAGCCATGCAAGCACGTTCAGGCTCCGGCGCGTCACGTGCCAGGGCTACCAGTGGACTGCCGCCCACGGCCGCAAGGGCTGGACCGCCATGCCACGGTCCGCTCGCCAGAGCGCGGCTCGCCTGGGGGTCGCGTTTGGCTGATAACCTGCGATGCCTGCGGGTTGCCGGCACCGCGATGGAGCGGGGTCAACTTCGCGCTGCCGCCCTCATCCGCAATACTGAGTGGGGTACCGCCTGACCGGCGCCCAGGCCTGGTTTGACAGAGGAGTTCGTAAGTGACGTACATCATCGCCGAGCCTTGCGTCGATGTGCTTGACCGGGCGTGCATAGAAGAGTGCCCCGTCGATTGCATCTACGAGGGCGAGCGCATGCTTTATATCCACCCAGACGAATGCGTGGACTGTGGGGCTTGCGAACCGGTCTGCCCGGTCGAGGCCATCTACTACGAAGACGACGTGCCGGCCCAGTGGAAGGACTACTACAAGGTCAACGTCGACTTCTTCGAAGATCTCGGCTCGCCGGGCGGCGCTTCCAAGACCGGAAAGATCGGCAAGGACCACCCGCTAGTCGCTGCGCTGCCGCCGCAGGCCGCTGAGCACTGACCAGTTGCGATCTGGCCATGCCGGTCGCTGATAAGCAAGCCGGCCGGGCGCAGCCTACGCTGGCATCGAGGTTGCCGGGATTTCCATGGGACCGGCTGGCACCCGCGGCGGCGATCGCCGCCGCACACCCGGACGGCATCGCTGACCTGTCGATCGGCACTCCGGTCGACCCCGTTCCCGCCATAATCCAGTCCGCGCTCGCGTCGGCAGCGGACTCGCCCGGCTACCCGCTGACCAGGGGAACGCCGTCGCTGCGTGCCGCGGCTGCCCGCTGGCTCGCGCGCCGGCACGGGGTCGCCGCCAACCCGGCCGCCGTGCTGCCGGTAATCGGCACCAAGGAACTCATCGCCTGGCTCCCGACGCTGCTCGGCTGCGGACCCGGCGACGCCGTCAGCTTTCCTGAGCTTGCCTACCCGACCTACGACATCGGGGCGCGGCTCGCAGGGGCGCACGCCCTGGCCACCGACGATCCGGAAGCAGCCGGCGCCGAGCCAGTCAGGCTGGCCTGGCTCAACTCGCCGTCCAACCCGACCGGGCGGGTGCTTGCGCCCGCGCGGATGCGCGAGCTTGTCGGCTGGGCGAGGACGGCCGGGGCAGTTCTCGCATCCGATGAGTGCTACATCGACCTCGGTTTCGACGCGGTCCCCGTATCGGTGCTGCATCCTGATGTGTGCGGCCCCTCGCACGACGGGCTGCTCGCCGTCTATTCGCTGTCCAAGCGGTCGAACCTCGCCGGGTACCGGGCCGGGTTCGTGACGGGCGACCCCGGCCTGGTGGCCGCGCTGCTCGAGATACGCAAGCACGCCGGCATGATCGTGCCGGCGCCAGTCCAGGCGGCGATGACCGTGGCGCTTGGCGACGACCACCACGCGGACGAGCAGCACGCCAGGTACGCGCGGCGCAGGGAAGTCCTTCGCCCCGCACTTGAGCAAGCAGGCTGGCTGGTCTCGCACTCCCAGGCCGGGCTCTACCTGTGGGCCGCGCACCCGGCCTACGACTGCTGGGAATCGGTCAGGATGCTGAGCGAGATCGGCATCCTGGTCTCGCCGGGAGAGTTCTACGGGCCGGCCGGTGCCCGCCACATTAGGGCGGCACTGACCGCGACCGATGAGCGGATCGCCGCGGCCGCGGCCAGGATGAGGGCGCTTCGCTAGCGTCCAGCCGGCGACGCAAGAAATCGCCGTCTGGCCAGGATTTGCGCAACGAATCGCTGCAGGTGCGCATGAGGCACCTGGGTACATACGGGCTGCCGGCTCCTAGGCTCGTGGTGATCACCCAGCACCAGGAGGCGCCGTGACGTCGCACCCGCGCACGCACCGAGAGCCGGCGCATGCGCGGACGTATCTCATGTGCCCGCCTGAGTACTTTGCGGTGACATACGCGATCAACCCGTGGATGAACCCTGAGCATCCGGTCGACCGGGAAGTTGCCAAGCAGCAGTGGGAGCGGCTCAGGGCCACCTACCTCGCCCTGGGTCACACGGTGCGCATCATCGACCCGGAACCAGGCCTGCACGACATGGTCTTCGCCGCCAACGGCGCCACGGTGATCGGCGGCAGCGTGCTCGGCTCCAGGTTCATGCATCCGCAGCGGTACCCAGAGGGCGCCCTGTATATGAACTGGTTCCGGCGTTCCGGCTACCAGGTCATCGAACCGGTACACGTGAACGAAGGCGAGGGCGACATTGTCTACGCCCGCCGGGCGATCATCGCCGGGTATGGATTGCGCAGCGATAAAGCAGTGAGCGGCGAGGCCGAGGCCTTGTTCGGCCTGCCGGTGATCAGCGTCCGGCTGGTGGACCCTCGCTTCTACCACCTGGACACCGCCCTCCTCATCCTGGACGAGAACACGGCGGCCTATTACCCGCCAGCCTTCGACGAGGCCGGGCAGGCGGCGCTCGCGGCACACTTCGGTGCGCTGATCGAGGCAAAGGACGCCGACGCCGAGGTGCTCGGCCTCAACGGGATCAGTGACGGCCGCAACGTCGTCCTGCCCGTGCAAGCCGAGGGCCTGGCCAGGGAGATTGACGCCGCCGGTTTCACGGTCGTGCCGGTCGACATGTCGGAGTTCAAGAAGGCCGGCGGCGGACCCAAGTGCTGCACGCTGGAACTGAGGTAATCACGGAGGTGCCAGTGCGGGCGAAACATCTGTCGGCCGCCCAACTCAGTGCCCAGGCCGACCTGCATAGCGCGCATAACTACCACCCCCTGCCCGTGGTGATCGCCAGTGCTGAGGGTGCATGGGTCACCGACGTTGACGGCAGGCGCTACCTGGACATGCTCGCGGCGTACTCGGCGATCAATTTCGGCCACCGGCACCCGCGCCTGATCGCGGTCGCGCAGCGGCAGCTAGAGCGGGTCACCCTGGTCAGCAGGGCGTTCCAGCACGACCAGTTCGGGCCGTTCTGCGCCGAGCTTGCCGCGATGGCGGGCATGGAGATGGTCCTGCCGATGAACACCGGCGCCGAAGCCGTCGAGACCGCGATCAAAACGGCGCGCAAGTGGGGTTACGAGGTCAAGGGCGTGCCCGCGGACGAGGCGGTGATCATCGCCTTCGACGGCAACTTCCACGGCCGGACCACGACGATCATCAGCTTCTCGACCGACCAGGAAGCGCGGGACTCCTACGGTCCGTACACGCCTGGCTTCAGGATCGTGCCGTACGGCGACGCGCAGGCACTCGCCGCCGCGATGGACGATCGGGTGGTCGGCGCGCTGGTTGAGCCGATCCAGGGTGAGGCGGGCGTCATCGTGCCGCCGGCCGGCTTCCTGACCCGGGTCAGGGAGCTGTGCACGCACTGGGGCGCGCTGATGATCGCGGACGAGATCCAGTCGGGCCTTGGCCGGACGGGAACGACGTTCGCGTGCGAGCACGAAGACGTGGTTCCCGACATGTATGTGCTCGGGAAGGCCCTGGGCGGCGGCATCGTACCGGTGTCCGCGGTCGTCTCCTCTGCCGCCGTCCTGGGGGTGTTCAAGCCTGGCCAGCACGGCTCCACCTTCGGCGGCAACCCGCTGGGCTGCGCGATCGCCAGGGAGGTCATCGCGATGCTCAGCACGGGCGAGTTCCAGGAGCGGTCGGCAAAGCTCGGCACCCACATGCACGACCGGCTCGCTGCGCTGCCCGCTAGCGCGGTGCGCGACGTGCGCGGGCGCGGCCTGTGGGCTGGCGTGGAGTTCACCGCGCTCAGCGGCCGCGATGTCTCCGAGCGGCTGATGGCGGCCGGCGTGCTCGCGAAGGACACCCATGGCACCACGATCCGCCTGGCACCCCCGCTGATGATCAGCCAGGACGACCTCGACTGGGCGATCGACCAGCTCGATGCCATAATCCGCTGACCGCCTCGGGGCAGATCGCAGCAGCCCGCCAGCGGTCGCCACGCAAGGTAATCACCTTATGCACGCAAGCGGTGCATTCTGCGTAGGCTCTGATGCGTGCTGCCTCTGGTGACCGCTACGCGGTATGTCACGCCGCTGCGCGAAGGCGGTTCCCTACCGGCCATCATGGAGGCCGACGATCTGGGAACGTACGTGGTCAAGTTCTGCGGGGCAGGCCAGGGTCGCAAGGCCCTGGTCGCCGAGGTGATAAGTGCGCGACTGGCCCGAGCCTGCGGCCTCGGTGTACCTGACCTGGTGGCGGTGGACCTGGACCCGGGCCTGGCGGCGGGTGAGCCGGACCAGGAAATCCAGGAGTTGCTGCGGGCCAGCGGCGGCCTCAATCTGGGCGTAGATTTCCTGGCTGGCGCGGTCGACTTCGACGCGGCCGCAGCCGTCGGCGGCGTACTCGCCGGGCGGATCATCTGGTTCGACGCGCTGACCAGTAACGCGGACCGGTCGTGGCGCAATCCGAACATGCTCTTCTGGCGCGAACAGCTCTATCTCATCGATCATGGCGCCACCCTGACCTACCAGCACCGCTGGCACACCGCCGATGCCGCCGCGAGCCGGCCCTATGACATCACCGATCACGCGCTCGTCGGCTGCGGTCCGCTGCTCGATGCGGCCGACCGCGAGCTAGCCGGCGAGATCACCGCCGCCGTGCTGCACGAGGCGGTGGCAGCGGTTCCCGATGACTGGCTGGAGCCAGAGCCAGGGCTGCCGGAACCCGAGCTCATTCGCCAGGCTCACGTCAGGCAGCTGGGCAGCCGACTCGCCAGCCGCGACGCCTGGCTGGCCGGAATGCGCGAGACCGCGCGGCAGCCGGGCTTGCCGCGCCGCGTGCCGGCCAGGTCGGCGCGGCCTGACTGGCTGGCACGCTCGCCACGCCGACGCTCGGATGGTGGTGCATGAGCAGCGAGCGGTATGGCTTCGAATATGCCGTGCTCCGGGTGGTGCCGAGGGTGGACCGGGGAGAGATGATCAACGCCGGCGTGCTGCTCTACTGCCGGCCACGGCACTACCTGGCCGCCCGGGTCGCCCTGGACTCCCTGCGCGTGCTCGCGATCGACCCGGCGGCCGATGTCGCGAGCATCGAGCGAGCGCTGGCCGCCGTGCTCGGTGTCTGCGACCAGCGGCCCGCCGCGGGACCAGCGGGCCAGCAGGAGATCGGGCGCAGGTTCCGCTGGCTCACGGCCGCGCGCAGCACCGTGGTGCAGCCCGGCCCGGTCCACACCGGGCTGACCCAGGACCCCGACGCCGAGGCGGACCGGCTGCTCGCCGCACTTGTCCTGCCGCCGCGACCAGTGCCCCCGGAGAATGCAACATGATCGCCAGAAGAGCGTCAGCGTCGTCAGGACAACGGCCATGACGGGCACACGCCGATTCGGCGGCCGGTATGTGCTCCTCGACGTGCTCGGTGTCGGCGGGATGTCGACGGTATGGCGCGGGCGGGACGAGGTCCTCGGGCGTGAGGTCGCGGTCAAGATTCTCAGCCCGCAGTACGCGGCCGATGCCGCCTTCCGTGCCAGGTTCGAACGGGAAGCGCGGCATGCAGCCGCCCTCAGCCACCCTCGTCTGGTGACGGTCTTTGACTGTGGCGTGGACGGGACCACGCCGTTCATCGTGATGGAGCTCGTCGCTGGCCGCACGTTGCGGCAGGTACTCGACGTGGCCGGGGCACTTCCGCCGGACGATGCCGTCGCGATCGCGGCCGCGGTGTGCGAGGGTCTGCAGGCCGCGCACGCGGTCGGCCTGGTCCACCGTGATATCAAGCCCGCGAACATCGTGCTGTCTGGCGGCGAGGTGAAGGTGCTGGATTTCGGCATCGCGCGGCTCGATGGCACGGCTGGCGGCACCCGGACCCGGGCGGTGCTCGGCACCGCCGCCTACCTCTCGCCTGAACAGGCCTCCGGGCAGCAGGCCGGCCCGCAGGCCGACCTGTACGCCCGAGGTCGGCGTCGCCTACCGCCAGGTGCATGACGACCCCGGCCCGCCGTCAGCACGGCGGCCCGGCCTGCCGGCGCAGCTGGACTGGATCACGAGCAGGCTGATGGCCAAGAACCCGGCCAGCCGGCCGCCAGGCGCTGCGGCTGCCAGGGCCGGCTTGCTCGCCGCCCTCGCCCCAGGCCGCACCGCAGTGTTCCCAGCCCAGGAGGCTGACACAGCCCCCGAACCACAACGCCGGATGCGGCGGCCCAGGCGAACCGAGCTGGTTCTCGGAACCGCGCTCGCCGCCGCCCTTGCCGGCCTCGTCACGGTGCTGCTTACCGGTGCCCGGAGCGCGCCGTCTGACTCATCCGCCACCCGGCCCATCACGGCCAGCCACACCCACCCCGCTCAGAAGCATCAGCACAGCCCGAGCGCCCACCGCACTCATCGGGCCAAGCTGCCGCCGACCGCCGCTGCCGCGGCCACATTCGTCGGTGACCTGCAGGCGGGTGTCATATCGGGCCAGGTGAGCTCGGATGCCGGGCAGAACCTGTTCAACCAGCTCCAGCGTCTGTTGTTCCAGCCGCCCGATGAGGACCCTAAGCGCGCGCAGCAGCAATATGACCAGCTGGTTCAGGTCTATGACCATTACCAGGCCGCCGGCAAGATCACCGGCCACGCGGCCCTCGTCCTGGGTCGTGCTCTGGACGCCCTGCGCATCGCTGTCGGAGCGCGCTAGCGGGCGCTGAGCAGGATGCCGGCCAGCACGGCCGGCTCGGCCGACCTGTTCTGCCAGTCGTGCGGCACCCCCGGCTGCTGAATCACACTGTCCCCGGGCCAGAGCGTGACTGCGGAGCCGCCCACCACGAGCGTGACCTGACCGCTCAGCACGGTGACGTAGTCGAGGGTGTCCGTCGCGTGCGCCTCTTGAAACCTCTCGTGCTCGGCGTCGAGGCGACCGCCGTCCGCTCCGGCAGCTGCACCGCCATCGGCAGCGTCTTCTGGCGCTATCTCCACGATCCGAAAGCAGGTTCCGCCTCGCGGTGGCTCAAGCGCCCACGGCCGCGTTGACGGGTCCGACGTGGTCGTGGCCGGCGGTGTCTGGTCGGTGACCCAGAGCTCCGTCGTGACGTACCGGCCAGCGTGGATGACGGTTGGCGGCGCACCCTGCCTGATGATCGCCGGATTGCCGACCTCGTCGTAACCGGTCACTACTCTGTTCATCGGGGCTCCTTTCGCATGCAGGGCTAACTCAGTGTCGATGATCAACCCGCGCATAGCCTGACACCGGCGCGAGCGCGGTGCTGAACCCCCCTCGTGCTATTACCAAACTCACCCGGCGCTGTTGTCGCCCCGCGCGAATCGGTTCCGTCGGAAGCTGCGAGGAGCGTCACGGCGGCAAATGTTGCTACCACTGGTAGCATGGCTGGATGAGCGCTCGATCTCAACGGCCCGAAGACAGGACTAACGACCCGCCGTCGCAACTCAGCGCGCTGGAGCAGGCACTCAGGCAGGCTCTCAGCTCGGTTCCCAGGGATCAGGTTGTGAAGTGCATCGTCTCGGTGCTGCCCACCGAGGTGTTCGTCGGGGAGAGCGCCAGGCTGCACAGCGGCAAAGTAAGGAAGGTGAGCGTGTCGATGCCCGAAGAGCTCGCCGAAGCAGTACGCGCCCGCACCGGAGCCGGCGGCTTCAGCCGGTACGTCACCGAGGCGGTCGACCGGGAAATCCGGCATGACCTGCTCGGCGAGTTGATCGACGAACTCGAGGCCGAGTACGGACCCGTTCCGCAGGAACTCCTCGACGAAGCGAGGCGTGAATGGCCAGACTTCGAAGAGAAATAGGCGGAACGCTGGTCCTGGATGCAGAGGGCCTAGTAAAGCTGTCGAATGGTGACCTTCGGGCTCTATCCCGCGCCAAGCTGGCTCATGCTCGAGACGCGACCGTTGTCATCGCGGCAACCACGCTCGCTGAGGTGCTCCGCGGCGGAACGCGCGATGCCCCGGTTTACCATGCGCTGACCAGGGTCAGGGTCATCTCGATCCACGCAGAGCAGGCGCGCGCGGCGGGCGAATTGCTTGGCCGCATCAGGCTGGCAGGCCACGGGCGTGCGCTCGATGCGCTGGTTGCTGTCGTGGCGATGGCCCAGCCGCGACCGGTCGTGCTTCTTACGAGCGATACGAAGGATCTGGAACGGCTGACGGAGGAGCCGGACCGTCCGCGCCGGGAAAGAGTCACTGTCGTGCACATTTAACCGATGATCGACGGAGCGGCTGGCAGCGGGGATCTGCGCGACGAGCGCCAGGGCTGCCGCGCCGATGTCGGCGCGACCGTGGCTGTCGCGGGTCGCCATCCGCGTCATATGGTTCCGCTTGTGACCGTTCTCGCCAGCGCGCTGGACACCGGCAGTGCCGAGTACGCCGCAAGGCGGGCGGCCATGCTGGCGAAGCTGGAAGAGCTTGACGCCGAGCACGCCAAGGCCATGGCCGGAGGCGGCCCGAAGTACGTCAAGCGACACCGCGACCGCGGCAAGCTCACCGTCCGCGAGCGCGTCGAACTACTGATCGACCCGGACTCTCCGTTCCTCGAGCTGTCCGCTTTGGCCGGTCACGGCACCGGCTTCCCGGTCGGCGGCAGCGGCGTCAGCGGCATCGGCGTGATCTCCGGCACCGAAGCTATGATCAGCGCCAGCGACCCGACCGTTCGCGGCGGCTCGACCAATCCCTGGTCATTGCGCAAATCGCTGCGGTCGATGCAGATCGCGATCGAGAACCGGCTGCCCCTGGTCAACCTCGTCGAGTCGGGCGGAGCTGACCTGCCCACCCAGAAAGATATCTTCATCCCAGGCGGCCAGATCTTCCGCGATCTGACCAGGATGTCGGCCGCTGGGATCCCGACGATCGCGCTCGTCTTCGGCAACTCGACGGCGGGCGGCGCCTACGTGCCTGGCATGAGCGACTACGTCGTCATGATCGAGGGCCGGTCCAAGGTGTTCCTGGCGGGTCCGCCGCTGGTCAAGATGGCGACCGGCGAGGAATCCGACGACGAGTCGCTCGGCGGCGCGAGCATGCATTCCCGCCAGTCAGGGCTGGCCGACTTCCTGGCCGAGAACGAGCACGACGCGCTGCGGATCGGCCGGTCGATCGTGGCGCGGCTGAACCGGCGCAAGCCCGGCGTCGGGCCGGCGCTGGTCCCGGCCGAGCCCGCGCACGACCCAGATGAGCTGCTCGGCATCGTGCCGGAGGACCTGAAGATTCCGTTCGACCCGCGCGAGGTCATCGCCAGGATCGTCGACGGCTCGGACTTCGACGAGTTCAAGCCGCTCTTCGGGACGAGCCTGGTGACCGGCTGGGCAGCGGTGCACGGCTACCCGATCGGCATCCTGGCCAACGCGCGCGGAATCCTGTTCAGCGCGGAGTCGCAGAAAGCCGCCCAATTCATCCAGCTCGCGAACCAGGTCGGGGTGCCGTTGCTGTTCCTGCAGAACACGACCGGCTACATGGTCGGCGCCAGCTATGAGCAGGGGGGCATCATCAAGCACGGTGCGATGATGATCAACGCGGTGTCAAACAGCCGCGTACCGCATCTGACCGTCGTTATGGGCGCCTCCTACGGCGCCGGCAACTACGGTATGTGCGGGCGGGCCTACGATCCGCGGTTCCTCTTCAGCTGGCCAAGCGCCAAGTCGGCTGTCATGGGCCCGGCCCAGCTGGCTGGCGTGCTGTCGATCGTGGGCCGCCAGGCCGCTGCCGCCAGGGGCGAGACGTACGACGAGGA
>WNEZ01002753.1_pt1 | contig 15070 bp, 15 predicted proteins | sample 5400521 | NCBI WGS metagenome assembly WNEZ01 (sample SAMN13153339, study PRJNA577476) | soil metagenome | isolation source: 120 cm saprolite under Douglas fir tree site 2 hole 1 replicate 1 | place: USA:California | collected 2015-04-18
GGTTGTGTTGGATGCCATCGTTACGAGGGCTACGACAAAGAACCGGAAGATCTGCTGTCCATCGCTCAGCAAATCAAGCTCATCGAGCAAGAGAAGAAAGACAACCTCAAGCAAGCCAACTACTTCATGAAGCAGGCCGACAGTGCTGAGTCCAACCAGGAAGCCAATCGCCTCAACGATCGCGCCGTGGCCTTGAAGGTCACCAACAGCAAGCTCGACTTGCGCGTCGTTCAGCTCGACCGCACCACCAAGAGTCTCCTGCAAGACATGAAGAAAGTAGGTCCCAATCTCAAGGACATTCGCCTCAAACTGAACAAAAACTGGATTCCCGTGTGGCTCAAAAAGCCCAGCGGCTTCCGTGCGACGACCAAGATGCCGGATTTCCGCCTCGACGATGAGCAGATCCAATCCATCTCCGCTTATATCTGGCAGTCGGGACTCACCGATCCTCTGCCCAAACACAAATCCGGCAACGCGGCGCATGGCAAAGAGCTCTTCGAGACACGCGGCTGCTTGGGATGTCATTCCATGGGCGAGGGCGATCAGAAGCAGGGCGCCGAGTTCGCCGCAAATCTCACCCGCGTCGGTGAAAAAGATAATTACGACTATCTCGTTCGCTGGGTCCACAACGCTCGCGAGCGCACGCGCCCCTACTGTCCGTATGAAAAGAAGGACATCGGCCCGGAAGACTATAAGAAGAAGGGTGTGGCCTATGTTTTTGACCTGGAGCACAGCAAATGTCCCAACGATGGCCACGAGCTCCAAGTGCAAAACATGACCGTCATGCCCAGCCTGCGGCTCTCCCCCCAGGATGCCGAAGATGTCGCCAGCTATCTCGTCACGTTGAAAAAGCAGGAGCCTTCCTCGTATTCGGATGCCTCCTTCATGGAGGATCCCAAGCTGAAGGAAGAGGGCAAGAAGTGGATTCGCCACTTTGGCTGCGCCGGTTGCCACGAAATCTCTGGCCTGGAAGACGAAGGGCGCATTGGCACGGAGCTGACCGCCGAGGGTAGCAAACCGATCGAGCGACTGGATTTTGCATTGCTGACCGAAACTGCCCAGCGCGGTGGCAGCGAGCCCATCACCGATCCCGACGATATCGCGCGCCTGCCCGAAGGCCCCGCCAAGCAGTCGTGGTACGACCACAAAGGCTTCTTCGAACATAAGCTCGCAGAGCCCAATATCTGGGACAAGGGCAAGATCAAGCCCGAAGAAGAAAAGTTGCGCATGCCCAATCCGCACCTCGACAAAGAACAGGTCCAGGCGCTCACCACCTTTCTCATGGGCAGTCAGGAAAGTGCTCTGCCCGCCTCCTATCAATACCGCCCATTGGACTATCGCCGTGACATCCAAGAAGGCTGGTGGATCATCGCCAAATACAACTGCATGGGCTGCCACCAATTAATTCCCGGCCAGAAAACTTCGCTGATGGGCTTGGCCCGCTATCAAGACGCGCAGGAACAGCTTCCTCCCAAGCTGTTGACCGAAGGCGCTCGCGTTGATCCCCAGTGGCTCTTGCGCTTCCTCACCAATCCGTCGCTCAGCGACACCGACACCAACCGCAACGGCATCCGCACTTATCTTCAGGTGCGCATGCCCACCTTCTCTTTTTCAGAAAACGAATTGGGCAAACTGGTGCGCTTCTTCGAGGCGCTCTCGCGGCAGCCCTTCCCCTACATTCCGGAACAGCGGCCGGCGCTCACCGCCAAGGAAACCGACATGGCGCGCAGCCTCTTCAGCAGCCCGGCGGCGCCCTGTTTGAAATGCCATGCCACCGGCGATCCCTCCCACGACAAAACCGCCACCGCGCCCAACTTCCTCCAAGCCAAGGGGCGCCTCAAACCCGATTGGGTCGAGCGCTGGATCATCGACCCGCAAGCCATCAGCCCCGGCACCTCCATGCCTTCCGGACTTTTCAAGCGCGAAAATAATCGCTGGACTTTCTCCGGCCCCACGCCCTCCTCCTTTATCGGTTACGACAAGGACCACACCAAGCTCCTGGTCGAATATATTTTCCAGCTCACACCCGAAGAACAGCGGCGAGTGAGTTCATCGATGGGACTCGCGGGAGCGTCGACCGGCGGCTCCTCTGGAATGAGCCCCGCGGGCGGCTCTGCGCAACGCGCTCCTAAGTAGGAGCCGCGCTCGAACGGATTTTTGATATTTCAAGGGAGAGGTAGGAACAAAATGAAAAGAAAAAAATCGCTAGCAATCGGGAGCCTGTCGGTTTTGCTCGGAGCCGTTCTGCTGGCCGGATGCGGCAAGAAGGAAACTGCAGAGGAGCAGCCAGCGGCTCCTGGCCCTGTCGCAGCGCCCGCGGCCACGCCGATTGATCCCGCCACCGCCGCCAGCGTGAGCGGAACGGTAAAATTCGATGGCGCCGCGCCGAAGGCCGCCAGAATTGACATGAGCCAGGATTCCAATTGTCAAGGCTCAAACACCGCCGAGAACATCGTTGTCAGCGGAGGACATCTCGAGAACGTTTTCATCTATGTGAAGGAGGGGCTCGGCAACCGCGCCTTCGACGTTCCGAAAGATGCCGTCACGCTGACGCAGAGCGGCTGCAAATATAAACCCCACGTCATCGGCGTAATGGTCGGCCAGACCATTAAGATTATCAACGGCGATCCCACCACGCACAACATTCACCCCACTCCCAAAGATAATCGCGAGTGGAATGAATCGCAGGCCCCGCAGGCTCCGCCAATTGAAAAAACCTTCGCCCGCGAAGAAATTTTGCTGCCCGTGAAGTGCAACCAGCACCCCTGGATGCGCATGTTCGTCAACGTGGTCAAAAACCCGTTCTACGCGGTCAGCGGTCCCGACGGCAAGTTCGAGATCAAGGGCCTGCCGCCGGGCGACTACACCATCGCCTTCGTCCACGAAAAGCTAGGGGAGCAAGATCAAAAGGTGACGCTAGCCGCCAAAGACAGCAAGACCGTAGACGTAACCTTCAAGCCCGGGACGTAGCCGTCTTTTCTGATTTGTCTTAGGCCCGGAGGGCCGTCGCAGAATTTAGCCCAGCACGCAGTGCTGGGTATAAAGTTCAAAAGATCGAGTCCCGGAGGGACGAGAAGTCTGCACCGCACCGTAAGGAGGTTTTTTGCTTCTGTTGATGCTCTTGCTTTCCATTCTGCTCGGCCTTCTCTCGCTCGCGGGCATTGCCTGGATCGTCATCGTCGGCTCTCTTCTCAGTGTCGACGGTCTGTTCATGAGCCTCATCCTTCTCACCCTCGCCGGCATCTTCCTCCTGAATGCTTTACTCGAGCTCCGCGATCGTGGCCTCCTAGGCAAAAAGACTGCTTCCCCGAAAGCGACCGCGTCCAAGACAGACTAGCAGCCTGTAGTGGCGGGTCTTTAGACGCGTCCGCCCGCTTTGCGCCTTCAAGCGCCTCTGCGTTATCTTTGCTCTTCGGTTTTGGTCCTTACAATCAACTAACAACTAAAACGAACAACAAAGATGCCGAATCAATCCACGCTCCCGACCGCAACCGATGCACCGGAAACGGTCACACAGGTCAAGCCTGCATCGCCACGACATCGCATGTCCACCCGCAATCGATTGCTTTTCTTCCTCGTCGCCTGGTTGATCGTGCTCATGCCCTTTCTCTTCTGGTGGAGCACCTGGTTCGGTCGCCACCTTTCGGACCCGCAGATCACCGAATATCTAACTGACGACAAGCACCCGCGCCACATCCAGCACGCGCTCGTGCAGCTCGGTGAGCGCATGGCCCGCCAGGATACCGGCGCAACGCGCTGGTATCCGCAACTGCTGCGCCTTGCGTCGCATCAAGTGGAGGAAGTTCGCAACACGGACGCCTGGGTGATGGGCCAGGACACTTCGGCCGTGGCCTTCCACGAAACGCTCTTAAAAATGTTGCAGGATTCCTCGCCGATGGTTCGCGGCAACGCCGCGCTTTCGCTGGTGCGTTTTGGCGACGCCGCAGGCCGGCCTCAGATCGTCGCTCTCTTGCAGCCTGCTTCCATCGTCGCTCCCGCCGGCGGGCGTGTCATCGACATAGATAAGGTTGGAACTGCGGTGCGGCAAGGCGGCCTGATCGCCAAGCTACAGGATGGAGAGCGCACCACCGAAATTCGCGCACCGATCAGCGGCCGCATTCTTACGCTTTCGGTCGCGACAGGAGCAACGGTCGCCGCCGGTGCACCAGTGGCCTCCATCGATCCCGGCTCAGAGCAAGTCTGGGAAGCCCTGCGCGCCCTATACCTCGTCGGCCAACTCGATGATCTCGCTGCGATTCGAATCTACGAGCGCAACGTCCCCGAAATCCCCGATCGCCTGCGTCAGCAGGCCCTCCTCACTGAAAAGGCCATCCAGGCCCGCGCCACAAAATAGCCACGGGCGAAAATCCGGTTCTCCCACGCTCCGACTAAGCTGGTGGTTTGGCCTCTTGCTTTTGCTCGGGTGGCTTAGGCTCCTGCTTGGGTTGCGCCGGCGGCGCCTCTGGTTCACGGCAAGACTTGCGTGCCGAATCCAGATTTTCCTGCGTATAGTTCTTCTCCAAGATCATTACGCGGACGCCCTGCGCCTGAAACGCTTGCAGGTCTTTGCCCTTGTAGGCTGGCTTTGCGTTCTGAAAGTTTATGGCATCGACGTGGTCATATTTTGCTCCCGGAGCTATCGGTACACCAATGAGGGCGGTAAATAAGAGGCGCCGTCCCACGGTGCCTTTGTGCTTCACGATCAGGCAAGATTTAGCGTTGCCCACTGGTTCGGCCGTTGCCTGTTTTGGCTCCTGACTCTCCGTTGGAATGGACGACACGAGAAGCGCTATCATAAACCACAGCAAGTGCTTCATTTTCTTCCTCCTTGGTCGCGGCGGCTCGATGATGCGAAGTTTCTGACTGTTTTCAAGGTAAGGGAAGTGGCTTGCATCCGTCGCGTACCGAATGTCCTTGGCGCCATCCTTCCGCGAAGCCCTTAGGTTTGGCAAGCGATAAGGAGCGACATCTGTCGCCCGGAATCGATATGTCATACATTGTCGCGAACGATTCTCAGCGATAAGCCCAGGAGATCATGCTGACTTCTAGCTTGGGGGGAGAGATATTGCGTGGTTCGAGTCACTCGTAATGAGCATCCGTTACTTCACTCAATACGTCATCGCCCCGACGACTTTCTCCACTTCCGCGATGTCCACCATCACGATGGCGTCCCACGGGCAGCCATCCAGGAAGCATCCGTCCGGTCCCTTGCTGAGGCATTTCTTGCACCCGATGCACAGGATGGGATCGATCTGAATGCGCCCAAAGGGAAAATGATCCTCGTCCGGCACCCAGAACATGCAGTCTTCCACCGGACAATATTCTACGCACGCCGGCGACCCCGCGCAGCCCGTGCAGCACTCGGTGATGACCGCAAGTTCTTTCGGTTTTTTCTTGCGCGCGGTGAGGATGCCTTTGGAGCGGGGCTCCTGCTTCTGCTCGTCAGGCACCATCCCGGGGGCCTTGGTGGCTTCGCGTTCGGTTGCCATGGCCGGGATTATAGTCTCGATTCCATGGTTTTAGAACACCTGTGCAATCGGGGGGCAAAGCTTTAGCTCCAAGATAAAGCGCGTCCCATCCCTGCGCTTCAGCGCCGGAGGAAACGTCTTACGCCCCTTTTCCGCAATCTTTTAAATCATCGCACCCGCGTGCAGGGAAAGCGCTGCCCAATGTTCGCGCGATAGTAGTCCTCTCGCGAGGGCGCGTGCATGAATTCGTCATACGTCTTCGCGGGAACGTTGAAGAATTCGTACACGCCGCCATTCGAAAACTTCAGCTCGAGGGTCCCAAGACTATCCGAATCTTCATGGTATCCAACTTCGGTGATGCCTTCCGAGGAAACCGGGATCCGATTCATTTGTTGAGAGCCCCCTTTCGTTGCGGCGACTCTTCCAGCGGCCGGCTCCGGGACGCACCGTCCGCTCGCAGCCTTCGCGCTTTCCCTGAATGGTTCGGCCGCTTTCTCCCTGCGCTGCGATCTGGCTCGTCGCCCGCTTCTCGTGCCCCAACAGGCGCGATTCTAGCATACAATCCAAAATCTGCTTCGCAACCATCAAATTGTTCAATCCTGTTGACCTGCCCGTCGTGGCCAACGCCCACGGGCGGTCAAAAACTACGTGGTCATCCCTTCACGGGAGTGGCGGCTGCTTTCACCGGAATGGTGACGGGCTTGGCGAGCTTAAACGTCACCTGACTTTTGGCCGCGAGGAGAGTTACGTCCTTACTGGCCTTGTCGGTACTCTTGGCATCTTTCTCGGTGGCCTTGTTCTGAGCCGGGCTTTTCGGTCCAGCGACCGAATTGGTTTCCAGCGGGTAGGACTTTCCGTGGACGATCACCGAAGCAAGGGTCACCTTCAGTTCGTGCTTCTTGACGGTGACGATGCGGCCGGTTATTTGCGCGCCCTTGGGAATCACAACTTTACCGTCCAGCTGGACGGGCGTGGCGAGGCTGGCGGCAAACGTGTCACCGACCTTGTTCTTGTCGGTGGCCAGCGTTTGGCCTACCGTCGCGCTGATCGCCGTGCCCTTCGGTACCGTAACCGTCGCCGTCTGTGGCGCTTTATTTACGGCGGCAGGCTTTGCTGTCGCGCCTCTAGCGGCGACAACCTGGCCTGCCTCGGCTTTCTTGGCAGCAGGCTTGGCTGCTGCGGGTTTGCCGGCAGCGGGCTTCGCTGCCGCAGCTTTCTTGGTCGGGGCAGGAGCCTGGTTTTTGGCTTGGTCCGTGGCCTGGTTCGAGCAGCCTGCTAGCGCAAAAAACGCTGCCGCTGCTACAGCAAGGGAAAATTTGCGGAGACCCTGATAGTTGAACATTTCACTCCCTCCAAAGCGGGAACCCTTGGGGCGAATGGGATGAAGTGGCTGGTTTGACCCCTCCCCCTAATCCATTTACAGATCGAAACGGCGGGTATCCCTACCTTATCCATAAAGCGTACAAAATCCTGTAAATGGAGTCCCTACTCATTTGCGCCGTGCGTTTCCTACCCGGCACCGGCCCAACGGCCAGTAGCCCCGCGCAAGTCCTTTGTTTGCCACACATTCAGAAAAAGAGGGCCTGTCAATTCTTAACGAGTTCAAGATGTAAGGACCATCCCCACCGCTGCCGCAGTCATCACACCGAAGGTCGCCCAGCCTAAATACCTGAGCAACGGCGAATTCACGCGCTTGCCCATGACCTTGTGGCTGCTGGTCAGGAGGATTACCAGCAAGATCAGGGGCGGCGCCAGGAGGCCATTGATTACCGCCGACCAGAACAGCATTCGTACCGCGTTAAAACCGGCGAAATTCAGCGCGAGGCCCAACGCCATGGCAGCGGCCATCACTGCGTAGAACTTGTGTGCTCTTCTGGGCTTGTCGGCCATGGAGCCACGCCACGCTGCTCCTTCCGCCACCGCATACGCGCACGATCCCACGAGGACCGGGACGCCCAACATTCCCGTGCCGATCAGGCCCAACGTGAAGAGCAGGTAGGCTCCATCGCCGGCAAGGGGACGCAGGGCCTCGGCGGCCTGCCGGGCCGTTGTGATGTCGGTCTTTCCATGCGCATGCAAAGTGGCGGCAGTGGTCAGAATAATGAAATACATGATGAAATTCGAAAAAAACATACCGGCGATGGTGTCGGCGCGCGCAGTTCTTAATTCCCCAGTGGTCGCGCCCTTGCTCTGGGCGAGGGTTCGCCCCTTGGCCCGTTCTTCTTCCACCTCCTCGGCGGCCTGCCAAAAGAAGAGATAGGGAGAAATCGTGGTGCCCAGAATTGCCACCAGCACCGCCAGGAATCCGCGTGACCACTCCAGATGGGGCACGAACGTCACCGCCAGCGCGTGCCTCCAATCGACCTGAGCGTAAAACGAAGCGAACACATAGGCCAACAAGACGAGCGTCAACCACTTGAAAATCTTCGCGATCCGCTGGTAGGAAGTCCAGATCAGCAGCGCAATGATCAAGAGCGCGTAGAACGAAATCCAGATCAGTGCTCGAATTCCCGTGATGAGTTGCGTGGCCTCCGCCATCCCGCCGAGGTCCGCGCCGATGTTGATGACGTTAGCAACCACCAGAATCGAGCACGCTCCCCAGAGCACCCAGCGCGGATAATAAGTCCGCACCGCGGCTGCCAGGCCGCTCCCCGTAACCATGCCCAGCCGTGCGCACATCAACTGGATCGCGGCCATCAGTGGAAAGGTGAGCAGCGCGATCCACAGCGTGGCATATCCGTAGGCTGCGCCCGCGACGGAATAGGTTGAGATTCCCGACGGATCGTCGTCGGCCGCCCCGGTGATCAGTCCGGGCCCCAAGACCGCGAAGGATCTCTTCAGAAACTTGAATCCTTTGCCCTTTTCGACTTTTTTGGCAGGTAGATTTTTTGTCGCCGTCATTTGCGTCGGAAGCGATGCTCAGCAGCAAGGGTGTTCATCGAGTTCGTGAAACACCGCGGCGCTGAATTTTCCAGTGAGAGAGTAATACTTGCAAGTTTAATCGCTGCCGCAAGCCTTTGTCCGAACGAACAACTAGTCGAGAGGTTCCGCACTTCAACTTCACTTCGTTTTGCGGTTGCCGGGAGGCGCTTTTGCGGGATGAAGCTTGTTATAGTCTTTTATATACACGCGCAAGCCGGAGTCCGGCGTAAGCTTGCATAGCCCGCCGAAAGCTGTTCTTTGTATCGATCCAGGAAGAAATCGAGTGGATCATTTGGATCCATGTCGATGAGGATCAAATCCGCATCGTGCATGAGCAGCTTGCCGAAGCGGAGACGATTGTTCTTGTAGGCCATGTAATTTCAGGCGCGGATATTTTTCACAGGCTTGGCATCCGAACCGCCAAAAATCTGAATAATGTTGTCGCCTTCAATTCGTACGGAGACCACCTTGCCTGCAATATGAGGAGGCGGCAGGATCTCTTCAAGATCAAGGATCAGATCGTCCTCTTCGGCCAGCACACCCGGAACTTTGCCCTCCTTGATCAACCCGCCTAACTCGATGCCAAAGAGACCCATCAAACCTTTTACCGGGACATGCATGGCCTTGATTTTCTCGCTGTGCAGGCGAAGTTTTCCGTCAGCGGTGGGAATGAGAATCCCCTCCGTCTCGAACGGGATGTCCCCTTTGTCATGGAGCTTTTCCCTTTACTTTCAGCCGCCCTTTCTCAACGATGACGGATAGCTCTGTTAACGGCGAATGCGGATGCGCAAAGACATAAGAATTGAGAACGCTCGCCAAGTTTGACGAATCAATGGCGATCGCCGCTGTGCTTATGCGCAGGTTAAACGAGTCTTTGTCGTCGAAGACGGGAAAGTCATTTTTGCCGATGGGCGCGAGCACACCGTTCAGTGATTTTATTTGCACCGCCACGGTTTCCGAAAAGAGAAACGTGACGTTGCTCATCTGCGTCTGGGCGGTGCCCTCTGGCTTATCGTTGGCCGGAGGATTTTGGCTGACGACGATTCCCGGCGCCGCGGCGCAAAGGAGGATGAACAGAGCCTGAGGTATCAAAAGCGGTCGAGATATGCGAAACGGCGAGACCTCGCTTTTTGCCCGCCTGCACCACGCACGTGAACTGTCTGAATTTGAGGCCGTCGTCTGATCAGACTTCCCGTGCTAAACTTCATCTAAGGATACAGGTCCAATGATCTTCCATGTTTCCCTTGAAAAAGCAGAAGACGGCTGGATCGTGGCGCAGTGCCCGGCGCTGCCCGGGTGTGTGTCACAAGGACGGGACGAGCAAGAAGCGCTGGAGAATATCAAGGAAGCGATCACCGCGTGGTTGTGGGCTGAGGATCAAAAGGCGGTGAAAGCGTTGGGGTCTGATCGCACGCCGGTCGTCGTCGCTGTTTGACGGGAGTAACAGCGAGAGCGGATGGGGCGACTAGGCAACATTTCCGGCAAGGAAGCGACCAACGCCTTCGGCAAAGCGGGCTGGCAAGTCATCGGGCAAGTGGGAAGTCACGTAGTGATGACAAAATCTGGAGTGCGAGCGAATCTCTCCATCCCACAGCACAAAGAGCTTTCGACCGGAACGCTCCGAGCGTTGATCCGAGCGGCGGGAATGACCGTAGAAGAATTTCTAGCGCTTCTTTGAAGGCACCGGGCAGGCCGCCCGCCTCCCAATTCAAAAGCCTGTCCCACCCGCCTTCGTATAGGTCACGCGCCAGAGCGCCAGAGGTGCGTCACAATTTAGCCCAGCACGTGAGTGCTGGGTAAGCGTAAAAAATAAAACTCCTTCTTTTCCGTCACCCTCCTCTCACCGGACGTCGCTGCGTATTTTCCCGACGAGCAATCCGTCAATACCGCCTTGCGTGCGTTGATTCACATAGCGAAGAGGCCGCTCCGCCGCACGCGCTGACCACAGTCTGAGTGTAGCGCCGGGCTTCGCCCCGGTTTGTGGGGACTCCCCGCGTTTTTTGCGGGGAGAGCCCGGCATCTCTCAAAAGCCGCACCCTCTGAAAAACGAAACGCCAAAGCGTGCGCCACCCAATCAAAAGCCTGTCCCACCGCCTTTTCTCTAAAGCGCCGGAGGTGCGGCACATATTAGCCCAGCCTGTAAAGGCTGGGTATCCCGCGCGCCCCTACCAACCCGTCATTCCTAACGGAGCAGGCCGACTTTTTCTTCCGCTTTCGCTCCTGTTTACCCCGGACGCTTCCAGAGGGGTGAAAGCGTCGGCCTGCGCAGAGAGGACCGCCGCCCCATCGTCTCGCGTCCTTTGCAAGCGATGAATCTCTCTTCTCTTCCTCTGAGGACCGCCGCCGCGTCGAGACTTCGCTAAAGGCAAAAGGCCCCGGAGCAATACGCTACGAGCCATATACGAAGCAAAACAGCGCCCAGTTAAAACTCACCTCTTGACGTTTTGCACCTTGAACAAATTCGGTCTGCACCGTCTGTGAAAGCTCGCGAACCTTGTCGATTGGAATTCCCGTCTCAGGCACCGAGCTTTCGCCAAACTGCTAGAATCGATTTTCCGAGCGCATAGGCAAATATAGGATCCACGAAGCGGGAAATCGGAACCAGGAGTCGGTCCCAAAGCTGGATTTGTCTCACGCTCGGGGACGCGGATTTCAGGACGGCCCGGTTCGCGAGGGAAGCCAGTAAACCAGCTGCGTCGAGGAAAAGCAGTTTTTCGACAGTTACTGAAGGCGGAGTCAGAAGCCTGAGCTCACCCTTACTATAGCGGCGGCAGTGGCCAACCGCCTCATCAAAGGTCGTGTACAGCCACTGGTGCGCGGGAGATAAAACGCTCAGGTATCCCCCTGGGTTCAGTCGGTCCGCCGCAAGCGCTATCTCACGACGATGATCATCGATATGCTCCAGAACGTCGATGTAAATGATACTGTCAAAGTGGTTTCCGACCGGTAGCTCGTCCAGAGTACCCACAAAGACCTCGCATCTTGTCAGCTGACCTGTTCTTGGAATTCGCTGAGCCAATGAGGCATCCGGTTCAAGGCACACCCATCTGCTCTGACTGCCATCGAAATAGATCTTCGTGTTTGATCCAATGCCAGCCCCAACTTCTAGCACATCTCCCATTACATATGGACGCAGATATGACCGCACGTAATTTTTCCAGTTACAGGCGTGAGCAAAAATCTCCAACTCGGTCCCGATGTAAGTAAAGGTATTCACGGTAAGAAAGATTACTGGCCCCATCTGCCGAGCGTCCGCACTGTTGAGATGAATGCCGGGCAATCCCTAATCGGAATAAACACCTGCATGCCCCGAAAACCCAGCACGCCTAACGTGAACAGCAGCGCGACGGTGCCAACCTGCAGGATAAGAATCAGTAAGAGTCCCGCGGCAGTGGTAGCCCAACCCGGAATTGCCAGCGTTGTCATCAATCTGATCGCAATAACAGCTACAAAAGCCAAAAAGCCAACGCACAGCAAGGCAGACGCGAGCATCAAAATGCGAGCTCCGATGACTTCACCGTACACTGACATGGCACTGAGACCATGGACGATCAATCTGGCGAAGCCCATTTGCGATCTGCCTCTTACGCGTTTTGCTCGATCTATCCGAACTGTAGCCATTGGCAACTTCAACTTCATCACTGTGGCTGCATAATGGTTCCAGAGGTCGGGCGAGTGGAGCAGCGGGTTGAGAAGGGCCGGGGGTAGAACGCTGAAGTTGCCAATGCGGATGTCGAAACCCACCAACAAGAAGTGGACTGCGCGATAGAACTGATAGAATAGTTTAAACGTTAGGGTTTCCATCCGCCGTCCCCTCTCGGCAAAGACGGCCTTCTGGTGTTTTTCCGCAATAAACTGCTTAATCAACCGAGGAACGTCCTGGGGTGAATCTTCTCCGTCGGCATCCATGATGAGCAGTGTGGTTCCAGGGTATTCTTGGTGTGCATGCACTGCGCCCACGCACAGTGCCCTCTGATGCCCCACGTTGCAGCACAAGTCGAGCACTTCTACCTGAGCGAAGGATTTCGGCGTCCATGATAAAAAGCTACTGTTTCCTTCAGTGGAACCATCGTTTATCAGCACGACGCTCGGGCGGGCACTCGAACCTGCACACACCCGATCCAGTTCCTTTAGCACCAGATCTACCGCAATCCAGTCATTGAACACCGGCATCAGAACGGTAATGGAAAGCCCATCTAAAGCCATGCTCACTCCACCTTTGCGAGGCTCCAGGCTCAACACCATATCAGGGTTGTGGACCGTCCCTGGGCGTACATCCGACGGCGCCTGTGTCGCCTCCAGAGCCCATGACTGCCTCACACGAGTAATGTTGCTCAACATACGCCACGACATCCAGTGGCCACCACTGCCCCGCTAACTGTGCATAGTGTTTAAGGGGATGTGCCAAAAGGACGTAAGATATCTGCCCCTCCGTCAGAGCCCTCATGACTTGCCCTCCCGGAATCTTCCCGTTAATTACCATCAGCGAGTATAGGTAGTTGTCATTAATCAGTGGCACGTGGCCAGCTTGAACAACATCCATGACGTAGGCGGCGTCCGCCATAACGTAAGTACCAGATGGGATCCTAACCGTCGACAACGTTCTTGAAACCCCTTCATGATCTATAGAAGCGGACCAATTAACATTAACTATGCCGTGCAAGCTTTTTAGATTGACGGCGAGGGCCAAGATCAAGAGTGCTACAAACATGCGGTAGCCCTCTATTTCATGTCGCAGACAGAGGCTATGGAGGGCCGCAGGTATGACCAGCGCCAGCCCGATGCCGGACTCAAGGAAGTAGTTATAAGACGATCCCGGTTTGCCACAGGCAAATGCAAAAAGGAAGAACGACGCGAGGAAGTAGAAGGCCATTGCTGCCTCGGCATTCCGCTTTCCCATGGACCGGGCCAGCAGAGGCATGCAGCTAGCAATGGCTGCGATAACGAGAGCGTTAGCGAGATATTTGTTACCGAGATAATCGACGATTACTAGCAGCGACAATTTCAGAGCGTTGCCACTAATGGTCATGGTCCAAATCCCGCTGCCAACCGATACCTCCAAGAAGGCATACACCAGGATCACTGGGCCGACTACACAGGCCACAAAGCGGATGGCGTCTTTGTAACGCCTGTCCCATAGTAAGTGAGCACTGATGCCGATCAAGGCTCCCAACGCCGTGAATTTGAAAAGCACGGCCGTCGCAGCTAGAGCCGAGGTTCTGAGGACCCACGGTTTTTGACTTGACAGCCCTCGGCCCGCGTAGGACATGAAAGCCAACAGAGAAAAGGGCATTGCTATGAATTCTGGCTTGAAGTAACTTACCGACAAGCATAAGACAGGAAAAATCGACAAAAACAATAGGGGCGAAAAAAGGGACGATAGTGACCATGCACGCTGCGGTTGGGGTGATCGAAATAGAGCGGCTACGACAACGACGACACCTGCGGTGCTCAGATATCTCCCAATCGCTATTGTCGATGGCGTCAGGTCCATCACCGCCCGAAGAGTGGCGTAGTACAAAGGAGAGTAGGCGGAAATCCAGTACGGGGGGTGCTGAAGATTAGAAACAGAATAAGTCTGCTCTATTGTTCGGAAACGAGTCGCGGAAAGAAAGATCGCCTCCTCCCATGGGGTCGAGTGCACGCGGTAAGCTAGCAATCGATAAACGTGAATAATTGCGAGGCAAGAGTTTACTAGCAAGGCGAGCAGCAGCAAACGATCTGCAAGAGCGCAATTGCCGTATTTCGTGGGGGGAAAAGCGTTCTGGTCTCTGTTGGCCATTGAGAAACCCGGATCCCATGGCGGGCCGCGGCTCCCGCAGCCGCAATCCGCGCCCAGGAAACGGCATCTACTTGATCCAATGTAGCTGTTTCGACGAATAACTTAACGCTTTCGGAACTACAGTGCAAATATTTTGTGTTTCTTTTACTTCTTCCTGTAATTCACCTTTGTGCTTGCTATGCCGTCTCTGGTTTGAGTCGACGGAGGGCGGGTGGCAAACAGATTTGAAAGATTTTGGGTGGCGCATCCCTTCGCGCTTTGTGGAAGGGTGCGGTCTTTGAATTCGCCCTGAATTTTCCTTGCGCTCGATTCGCGGCATTGTGCCTACAAGTTACTATGTAGCGAGCACACGACATGCCCGCTGAATTAGCACGTGAGGTGTCCGCTGTGACCCAACTCCCAAATTATCGGGCCGGGTGGCCGACAGGCTTGTGCAGAGAATTTGGGTGCCGGATACGCCGGTCTTGCGTGTGCGGGTTTAGAATCACCTTCGCAGCAACCAACTACGCAAGCGCCCTGACCAGCTCGAACAACTCCTGCCATTCCCCTGACTCGCTTGCCCCGCACCTCGGTTTGCTCCGGGTCTTCCCAATGGTTACGTTTCTACCCCATCTTCTTTACAACTCTCCGCGTTTGAATGACTTAGCAATTCGTTCGAACGAGTACCTTACAAGTAAAAGATTACTATTGATAACATTCAGGTTCCGTGCTACCATTCCCATGGAATCGGCGCCCCAGCAACGTACCGTCGCGCAGCCCTCCTCATCAACTCGCTCCCCGCGCTTTTTTCCGAACTCTGCGTCGACTCAGCGCCCTCTGCGTCTCTTTACCCTGAGCCTCGAAGGGAGCGTTATCCTTTGCTCGAAAAGCACCAAAACAGCAACTTTAACTACCTTTA
>WNEZ01002760.1_pt1 | contig 15059 bp, 13 predicted proteins | sample 5400521 | NCBI WGS metagenome assembly WNEZ01 (sample SAMN13153339, study PRJNA577476) | soil metagenome | isolation source: 120 cm saprolite under Douglas fir tree site 2 hole 1 replicate 1 | place: USA:California | collected 2015-04-18
GGGAAGCTATGGCCGTTGGCTGGCGGCGACCGCTACTACGCGTGATGAGCTACTACGGGCGCGGCTTAGAGTCGACGTTCTACGATCCCGGTTGGCGCACTTTGATGCAGTCGATCAAGCAGAAATCCTGATCGCGACGCAAATGATTTCTCGCGCCCTCGGCCTAGTAGGTGACGCCTATGAAAGGGAGTTGGCCGATGCCATCGCGAGGCTTCCGCCCCGCGTCGGAGCAGATTTGGCTCGCTTCGCGACGATGGCGACGTCGTGCTGCACCAGCCTTATCGCCGCTGTATCGACGCTGACCGACGTTTGGCCTATTGTGACGTTCTGAGTAGTAGGCCCCGGAAGCTACGCGCGGACGCGCCAGAGCCGCGGTGCTGGCCAAGACATCCGCTTTCCCAATGAGCGCTGAGACAGACCATCAGAAGGGGGAACGTGCGGCTCGGCAATCAGGCGCCGCACCGCGACGGAGGAGACAACCACGTCCACCACAAACGGATCGAACTGAGAGCCGCGGTACTTCTGGAGCTCCTGCAGCACCACATCCGGTTGAAGGCGCTTGCGGTAGGGGCGGTCTGTCGTCATCGCGTCGATAGTATCGGAAACCAGAATGATGCGTGCCCCGATCGGAATTGTCTCGCTCGCCAGGCCCTGAGGATAACCCCTGCCATCCCATCGTTCATGATGGGCCCGCACCGAATCCTGAATGAAGCCCCGGAACTTCGAGATGATGCCCACGAGGTCGGCGCTGCGGGCGGAATGCGTTTGCATCAATGCTGTCTCGGCTTCGGTGAGCCGGGAGTCCTTCCGTAGCAGCGGCGCAAATTCTTCGTGGATTTTCCCGACATCGTGGAGCAACGCAGCAGTCTCGATTTGCTCTACCACGGCTGCCGGGAGCCCGAGCTCGACAGCGATCGTCCGCGATAGCTCGCTGACCCGCACAGAGTGACCCGACGTATAGGGATCTCGGGCTTCGATGGCTTTTACCATCACCTGGAGCAGCTCCTGCCCGCTTTCCTGGAGTTGGTGGTAAAGCCCATATACATGGCGAATGGCGATGACCGGAATCACCACCCCCAGCAAGCCCAGGGACCCAAACCCTAGCCACTGCTCCGACCGGACGTACAGCCACGCGAGAAGGACTGCAATGGCGCTGGCACCGAGGTCGTAAGCAAGCACGCCCCGCGTATTGAAGTTCCACACTTCGCGAAATGCGCGGTTTGAACTGAGAGCGACGACCCAACTGACCAAGACAGAGTTGACCAGAAAGTACGTTGCAGCGAACAGGAAGAAGACTCCGATATCCCGCTGAACGGCGGGAGACGAAAGGACGGCATTACTAGCCAGGTACGAGGGCGGCAGCCCACCTCCGACCCACTGGTAGACGGCTACTGCTAGAACAACGGAAAGAATGCGCTGCGCAACATTAAAAGTTGCCTTGAAGGGGCCGCGTCCACGGGCGGTCTCTCCCAACAGTGTGGAAAGGCCGGCAATGAGGGCCGCCCAGAGACCCCCGAACAGAAGGGCCGCGGACATGTGAATGATGAACGACGTCGAGCCTTTGGCCGACAGCCGAAGCTGCGTGCTCAAGCCTTCGAGGGCACAGGCCACGAGTAATAGCGCGCACATCGGCCACCAGCCGGGAAATGGAGCATGATCAAACCACGCCCATGCTCCGGCCAGAAGAGCCGCGACGCACGTGCACGTCACGACAACATGAAGTCGAGTTTCGCGCGCCATGGAGTGTCGGAGAGGGACCTCGGATCGTGGCTAGCCTAGTACCAAGTCTGCCCTTCGGATCTTCCAAGCGCTTTGGCGAAAAATCCGATTGAGCTTGTCAGTAACTGGGCCGCTGCCGTGAGCCAGCTGATCTTCAACATAGAGCGTCACCTCCCTTCGGATACTCCGAGTCCTGCCGGGAAGTGGCTCGCCTCGCTATGGCATGCCAGACGCTCCGCTCGATCAGTTGTCCGCTCTGCTCCGCTCGCCCTACCGGCGACCGGGGTCCCCTCCCCTAGGTTCCTTTCCTCAATGAGGGTGAGCCTGCCAGGCCCCGCCCCACCACACCACCTGTGTCGGTCTCGCCTGCGCGACCCCTACGTCCGCCGGGCGTCCGTCCACCGATTCGTCGCGTCCAGCACCGCGAACACCGCCGCCCGCTCCGCGCTCTCCTTGATCAGCGCGCTGCCGGTCAGGAGCAGCGTCTCGCGCCCCCCCAATCCCTGCACCGCCACAAACGCGAACTCGCGGTCGAACGCCTCCACGATCTTGGCCCCCTCGAGCGCCATCGAATGATCCGTGAGCAACCGGTCGAGCACCCCGACCGCCGCCTTCGCCGCCGCCTCGACCCGGCTGCGCGGCGTGTCCGAGCTCTCCTCCTCCGCCGACTCCACCTGGCCCCGGAACGACAGCGTCACCGCGATCGTGATCCGATGCGGGCGCCGGCCCGGCGCCACCGTGAGATTCTCGAAGAGGATGGCTCGGTGCAGCGCCCGCTCCCGCACCGCCTCGCTCTCGAGCGCCTCGAGCGGCCGCACGTCCGCAGTCTGGGCGATGCTGATCTTGCGGTGATCCACTTTGAGCCCGAGCTGCGCCAGCAGCGCCGACTCGATGTTCCGCACGATCTGCTTGGGTGCGAGCCCCGATTGGGCCAGCACGTGGATCTCGCTCACCTCGCCCAGCGGCGTCGTAACCACCCGCGCCGACAAGACTCCCTCCAGGCTGGTGAGCAGATTCTCCGCCCGCCGGACCCCCCAGGGATCCGGCAGAGAGTCCGGCGCAGACGCCCCGCCCCGCCCCGGCGCACCGGGGTCCGATGGTCGAGCGCTGAAGGAACCCGTCACGGCGTTGTCACCCCTCGTAGCGGTCATGGCCTATCACGGCTCTCATGCGATCGCGTTCCGTCCGGCGGCCTTCGCGCGGTACAGCGCGCGGTCCGCGGATAAGAGCAAGTCGCCCTCGCTCGGCTGGTGCGGGTCGAACTCGGCGAGCCCCACGCTCACCGTCACGAGGCCCGGCGGATACCCCAGCCGGCGCCCCACGCCCTCGATACCCGCCCGCAACGCCTCCGCCACCCGCGCCCCACCCTCGAGATCGGTCCGGGTGAGAATCACCACGAACTCGTCGCCACCGTAGCGCGCCGCGATGTCCGAGGCACGCACCGCCTGCCGGATCTCGTCCGCCACGCCCCGCAGGATCTCGTTGCCCGCCTCATGGCCGTACTGGTCGTTGACCGACTTGAACCGGTCGAGGTCGAGAAAGAGCACCGCGAACGCCTCTGTGCTCCGCTTGCTCCGCTCCACCTCGAACGCCAGCCGATCGCGCAGCACCCGGTAGGTCGAGAGCCCGGTGAGCTGGTCCACTGCGGCCTGGAGCTGGGCCGCTTCCGCCCGCCGCTCCTGATAGGGCAGACACTGCTTGAGCGTTGCCCGCCCCAGCGCCGCCGCCTCGGCGAACCGGCGGCACGTCGGAAAGCCGCACGCCCCACAGTCCCACGGCTTACCGTTCGGTCCCAGTCCGATCTGATCGAGGACCGCCGCGACCGCCCGCGGATCGACGTCCAGATTCCGCGGCTTGATGTCGAACGCGGCCCCGATGCTCGCGACCACCGTCGCGTCCACGACGGGAAACCGGCTGCGCGGCGGCTCGGTGCTCGCGACCAGCGCCCGGCGCCAGTACAGCTCCTCATGCGGCCCGGAGAGCGGATGGTCGAGCGAGCCCTCCCGCGAGAGCAGGTCGACGAACCCCAGATCGAGCCGGTCCACCGCGACCGCCCTGGCCAGCGCGGGGATGGCGTTGAGCCCGCGCAGCTTGAGAAACCGGCGGCTGGTCTGCCGGGCCTCGTCCAGGAGCCGGAGCGGAAGCCCGCCCGCCGCGCTCACGTGCCGCCGCCGCTCCTCCGGCACCCGCTGGAAGAACGTCGGCTGCGTGAGGGGATTCTGCCCCTTCACGCGAAACACCTGGTCCAGATCCGCGAACGTGATCGCCGCGTCGAGATCGGCACTGTTGACCGGCAGCGAGACGCCCGCGTACACGATCTTGAGCCCGGGCCCGTGCAGCGCCCGGAGATACCGGGCCTCGGCCACTGCCGGCACCGTCACCGGCGCGAGATAGGGGATCAGCTCCGGGTACTGGGTCCGGATCGTGTCCACCACGACCGGATCCGTCGATCGAATGAGCGTTCCCCAGCCTTCTTCTTCCCACAGCCGAAGGTACTCCGCGGCCACCAGCTCGTCGCCGATGACGCCCCGCGTGACTGTCCGGAATCCGGCACCGTACGCGGCGTTGATCACCTGCTCCGGAGTGGCCGGGTAGAAGTGCGCCGCCGACTCCGGACTGAGGATCAGGACCCCGTCTCCCTGGCCCGCGATCGCCAACGCCCGACCGATCTCCCCACTGACCCGAACGGCATCGTGGGGGCAGGCGGACAGGCAGTCGCCACAGCGGATGCACGCCTCGTCGACCACCTGTAGCAGCGGCTTTGCCTCACCGCTGGTGACCGAAATTGCGTCGGTCGGACAGACCCGCACGCACGCTAGGCAGGCGACACACTGGTCCGGATCAATCGCAAAATTCACGGCCGCCGACCCGGCCGAGATGCGCCAAATTGCACAGGGGGAGGCCCAATATAGGAAGCCGCCTTGAGAAATGTCAAGAGATCACCATGTGCAAATCGTTTACAGACAAATCATTAGCCATTAGGACCACCATGCGCCCGACCGGGACAACCCGGGAGGCCCGGGGCCAACCATTCCCCAACAGCAACACTTAAGCCATTGACTGTCAATTCGTTAGCCACAGACCCGCAGCCCGTCGCAAAAACGCTCAAGCCTCGAGCCGATACGTCTTGATCTTCCGGTAGAGTGTTCGCTCGCCAATACCGAGGACCTCGGCCGCCCGGCGGCGGTTGCCGCGGGACTCCCGCAGCGCGGCCTCGATGGCTGCTTTTTCAACATCAGCCATAGTCATGCCAGGGCGGTAAACCACCTGGTCGTCCCCATGATCCCCCTCAGGAAGGACGTCCACGACCGGCCCATGGTCCCCCAGATCGACGATTTCTACTCGCTGGGGATGCTCGTCCAGCCGGCGCCGCAGCTCCTCGATCTGGCGCCGGAGATCCACCAGACTGCGGAGGATGAACTCGAGCTCCTGGGAAGGCACGTCCCGGGCGGGCGACGGTAGCCGGGCCGGCAGCACAGTCGGCCCCTCGAGAATGTCGGGCGGGATGTCGGACGCGCGGATCTCGGTGCCCGGGGCCAGCACGACCATCGACTCGATGAGGTTCCGCAGCTGGCGTACGTTGCCTGGCCACGGGGCGCTCACCAGCCGCTGCATCGCCTCCGGCGTGATCCCCCGGAACGCGCGGTCGTGCTGGGCCGCGAACTCCCGGATGAAGCGGCGCACCAGGAGGGGGATGTCTTCCCGCCGCTCGCGCAGCGGCGGCAGGTAGATGTTCAGGACATTGAGCCGGTAATATAGGTCGTCGCGGAAATCGCCCAGCGAGACCCGCTCCTTGAGGTCACGGTTCGTCGCGGCTATGACCCGGACATCTACCTTGATGGGCTGCGAACCACCCACCCGGAAGAACGAGCGGCTCTCGAGCACGCGCAGCAGCTTGACCTGCGTGCTGACGGGGACCTCCCCGATCTCGTCGAGGAAGATCGTCCCCCCATCGGCTAGCTCGAACCGGCCCAACCGCCGCTCCGCCGCGCCGGTAAACGCGCCCTTCTCATGCCCGAACAGCTCGCTCTCGAGGAGCGTCTCCGGCAGCGCCGCGCAGTTCACCGCGATGAATGCCTGCCCGCGCCGGGGAGAGAGATCGTGGATCGCCTTGGCGACGAGCTCCTTGCCCGTCCCGGACTCGCCCTGGATCAGCACCGTGCTGGAGACCGGCGCCATCTGCTCGATCTTGACCAGCACTTCCTGAATCGGCGCGCTTTCGCCGATGATGCCGGTGCGCTCCTGCAGCTGGCGCCGTTCCATCAGCCGCCGCACCGTGGCGACCACGTCGTCCGGCGCGACCGGCTTCGTCATCACTTCGGAGACGCCCAGGCGGCCGACGCGCTCGCCCCGCTCGGAATCGGTCGGCTCGAGCAGGGCGAGCGCTGAGATCCCCACGTCGCGGGCCAGCGCGGCCAGCTGGAGCGCTGGCGGCTCGTGCACGGCTCCGGTGAGGATGACCACGTCGGGATGCTCACGCCGCACGGATCCGCGGGCGTCGTCGAGCGAGGAGAACATCGCGGTCGAAAAGCCGGCCGCCTCGAGCGCGGCGTTCACCCGCACCGCCGTCTCGAGGTCGTCCATCGTGATGAGGATCTGGCTGGCCATGGCCTAGTGCCCCGTCTTCTCTCCCCGCACGAGGTCGACCGCGTGCTCGATCAGGTCGTTCAACACGCCGAGGCCGTCGCGCACGCCGCCCGGGCTTCCGGGCAGGTTGATGATCAGCGTCCGACCCCGCACGCCGGCGGTGCCGCGGGAGAGGGCGGCGCGCGGGAAGCGCGGGTACACCGCGAAGCGCAGCGCCTCCGCGAGACCCGGGGCCTCCTTGTCGAACACCGCGCGGGTGGCCTCCGGGGTGACGTCGCGGGGCGTGAGTCCGGTGCCCCCGGTCGTGAGGACCAGATCGGCGACATCCAGGTCGGCCCAGCGGCGGAGCACGGCGCCGATCTGCGCCGGCTCATCGGGAACAAGCGTCCGCTCCACCAGCGCCGCTCCCCGCTCCGCGGCCCAGGCGGCGATGGCGTCGCCCGAGGTATCCGCCCGCTCGCCCCGCGCGCCGGCGTCCGAGACGGTGAGAATCGCGACCCGCATCAGCGCCGCCTGACCGAGCCGCGCGTCCAGAACGGCCGGCTGACCACTTGCGCCGGGATCCGTTCCCCTCGGCAGTCGACCTCGAACGCCGTCCCCACCGTTGCCGCGGCGGCCGGCAGGAACGTCGTCCCGATCGGCACGCCGAGCGACGGACTCATCGCCCCGCTCCGGACCACATCCGCCGGCCGGCCCTCGTGCCAGACGGGATAGCCCTGACGCGGGATGCCGCGGCTCAGCAGGCGGAAGCCCACCAGCTTGCGGGTGACCCCCCGGCCTTTCTGCGCCCGGAGCGCCGCGTCCCCGACGAACGGCGACCCCTTGTCGAGCTTGAGAATCCAACCGAGCCCGGCTTCGAGCGGGGTGATGGAGCGGTCGATCTCGTGACCGTAAAGCGCGTACCCCATCTCGAGCCGCAGCGAATCACGCGCGCCGAGACCGATGGGCGGCGCGCCGGCCGCGGTCAGCGCGGACCAGAGCACGCCGAGGTTCCGGTCGCGGCAGTAGAGCTCGAACCCGTCCTCGCCCGTGTACCCGGTGCGCGAAATGAAGCAGTGCACGCCGGCCACCTGGCCCTGGGCGAAGCGATAGTAGGCGATGTCGGCCAGGCGCACCGGCGTGATCGTCTGGAGCAGTGCCTCCGCGTTCGGCCCCTGCAGCGCGAGCAGGCCCACCTCGTCCGAGATGTCCTTGAGCCGGATGTTGGCGCCTCCCTTGTGGTCCACCAGGTGCTTCCAGGCCAGCGCGATGTTGGCCGCGTTCACCACGACCATCCACTTGTCGTCGAAGCGGTAGAGGGTGCAGTCGTCCAGGAAGGTGCCCTCGTTGGTGAGGATCGCGGAGTACTGCACGCCGCCGGCATCCACCGCCGTGACGTCGTTGCAGGTGATGCGGTTGATGAAGGCGTTCCGGTCCGGGCCGGTAACCTCGAACTCGCCCATGTGCGAGATGTCGAACAGCCCGACATTGGTGCGCACCGCCTGGTGCTCGGCGAGGATTCCCGTGGGGTACTGCACCGGCATCTCGAACCCGGCGTACGGAACCATCTTCGCACCGAGGGCGCGGTGCACGTCCCAGAGGGGGGTCCGTTTGAGCTGCGCCGGGTCGGTCATGAAGAGAGCAGAGTCGCCATCAGCGCCTTCTGCGCGTGGAGCCGGTTTTCGGCCTCGTCCCAGACTCGGGATTGCGGTCCCTCGATCACCTCGTCCGACACTTCCTCGCCCCGATGCGCCGGCAGGCAGTGAAGGAAGATGGCCCCGGAAGCGGCCAGCCGCATCAGTGCGCCGTCTACGATGTACCCGGCGAAGGCACGTTCCCGCTCCGCCTGCTCGGCTTCCTGGCCCATGGATGCCCAGACGTCGGTGTTGACGACGTGCGCCCCGCGCACGGCCTCCGCCGGGTCGTCGGTGAGCAGGACCTGGGTCAACGCACGGTTCCGGGCCACGATGTCCGGGTGCGGCCGATAGCCCGCGGGGCAGGCGAGCCGGAGCTCAAACCCGAGCACGCCGGCGGCGTCGAGCCAGCTGTGGGCCACGTTGTTCCCATCGCCCACCCAGGCGACGACCTTGCCCTCCCAGCCGCCGAGCGCCTCCCGGATGGTCATGAAATCGGCGAGGACCTGGCACGGGTGCTGGAGATCGGTCAGCCCGTTGATCACCGGGACTGACGCGTAGCGGGCCAGCTCCTCGACCTCGGCCTGGTCGAAGGTCCGGATCATGATCCCGTCCACATAGCGGCTCAGCACGCGGGCGGTGTCGCGGATGGGCTCCCCGCGCCCGAGCTGGATGTCGCGGGACGAGAGAAAGAGCGCGTGCCCGCCGAGCTCGAACGTGCCGACCTCGAACGAGACGCGGGTGCGGGTGGAGCTCTTGGCGAAGATCATCCCCAGCGTCTTGCCCGCGAGCGGGCGCTCGCGGTATTCCCCCCGCTTCATACGGGCGGCCAGATCGAACAGCGCGAGAAGCTCGGGCCGACTGAGGTCGGGGATGGTGAGGAAGTCGCGCTTCGGCATCGGTCACTGGGAGGAGGTCGGGACCAGCGGTCGGCGGATTCTAGCGAGGGCGGGCGGGGGGCGCCAGAGCGCGGTTGACGCGCACGCGGCGGCGGATACGTTCTTGCATCCCTTGACCCTACGTTCGCTCGAGGAGCGCTTCGCATGTCGCTGCACCGTCTTGCCGCTGTCGCCACCCTCGCCGTGACGCTCGGCGCGGCGCCGGCCTCGGGCCAGGAGATCCTCGTCGTCCGCGCCGCCCGCATGCTGGACGTCGTGAAGGGCGAGATCGTGAGCCCCGCCGTGGTCACGATTCAGGGCGACCACATCCAGAGCGTCGGGGGCGCCCTCGGCGCCGGCCGGGTGCTCGACCTGGGCGACGTGACTCTCCTGCCGGGGCTCACCGACGTCCACGTCCACCTCACCTTGGATCTAGACGACGGCTGGGTCACCCGCCCGGTGCGCGAGACGATCGCGGACGAGGCGCTGCGCGGCGCCGCGCATGCCCGGACGACGCTACTCGCGGGCTTCACCACGGTGCGGAACGTCGGTGCGAACGGGTTCACCGACGTCTCGCTCATGCACGCCATCGACGCGGGCGAGATCGAGGGCCCGCGCATCGTTCCGGCGGCACACGCGATCGGCATCACCGGCGGCCACTGCGACGACACCGGCTGGGCGCCGGGCATCCGGGAGCTCGGCCCCAAGGACGGCGTGGCGAACGGGGTCGCCGAGGTGGTCGAAGCGGTCCGCTATCAGATCAAGCACGGGGCGAAGGTGATCAAGGTGTGCGCCACCGCGGGTGTCCTCTCCTTCGACGCCACGGTGGGCGCACAGCAGCTGTCGGACGAGGAGCTGCGCGCGATCGTCGAGGAGGCCGCCCGCCACGGACTCAAGGTGGCGGCCCACGCGCACGGCACCCAGGGCATCAAGGCGGCGATCCGGGCGGGCGTGGCGTCGATCGAGCACGGCTCCATGCTGGACGACGAAGCCATCGCGCTCATGAAGCAGAAGGGGACGTACCTCGTCCCCACGGCGTACCTGCTCACCCGGATGGCCGTCGACAAGCTGCCGCCGCCCATCGCCGCCAAGGCTCGCCAGGTGATCCCGCTGGCGCAGGAGAGCCACCGCAAGGCCATCCGGGCCGGGGTCAAGATCGCGTTCGGCACTGACGCGGCCGTCTACCCGCACGGGGAGAACGCGGGCGAGTTCGCGGTGTATGTGGGCTATGGGATGAAGCCGATCGACGCCATCCGCACGGCGACGCTCAACGCGGCGGACCTGCTCGGCGTCACGGACCGGGGCGTGATCACCCCCGGCAAGTTGGCCGACCTGGTGGCGGTGCCGGGCAACCCGCTCGACGACATCCACGTGCTCGAGCGCGTGAGCTGGGTGATGAAAGGCGGAGTGATCTACAAGGGTCAGAGGATGTAGCGGCGCAGATCGTCGTCGTTCACGATCCGGGACAGGCGTTCCCGGACCTGCGCCGCGTCGAAGCGGATCCGCTTCTCGGGGTAGTTCGGCAGCTCGAACAACACGTCTTCCATCAGGCTCGCCATCACCGTGTGGAGCCGGCGCGCGCCGATGTTCTCCATCCGGTCGTTCGCCAGCCAGGCCACTCGGGCCACCTCGGCGATGCCGTCGGCGGTGAACTCGAGCTCGGCGCCCTCTGCGGCCACCAGGGCCTGGTACTGACGGGTGAGGGCGTTCTCCGGCTCGGTCATGATCCGGACGAAATCGGCTTCGGTGAGCGGCTGCAGCTCCACCCGGATGGGGAAGCGGCCCTGGAGCTCGGGAATCAGGTCGGACGGCTTCGAGACGTGGAACGCCCCGGCCGCGATGAAGAGGATGTGATCCGTCCGCACGTAGCCGTAGCGCGTCTGCACCGTCGAGCCCTCGACGATCGGCAGCAGATCCCGCTGCACTCCCTCCCGCGAGACGTCCGGTCCTATCGACGCGCCGCGCTCTCCCGCGATCTTGTCGATCTCGTCGATGAAGATGATGCCGTGATTCTCGACCCGGTCGAGCGCCTCGTTCACTACGTCGTCCATGTCCACGAGCTTCTTGAGCTCTTCGTCCACCAGAACCCGCCGGGCCTCGGGCACCTTGACCGTGCGCCGTTTCGTCCGCTTGGGCAGCATGTCCTGCAGCCACTCGGTGAAGTTGACGTCGGGCCCCTCCATGCCCTGGGGCGGCTGCAGCATCTCGAGCCCGGGGTAGCTCTGCGGCGCGACCTCGATTTCCACGTCCCGGTCGTCGAGCCGGCCCTCTCCCAGCATCTGACGAAGCTTCTCGCGGGAGCGCTGGCGCCGCTCGTCCTCGACGCCCGACGCGCGCTCCGCCTTGGCCTGACCCTTGGGTGAGACGACGAACACCGAGCTTTTCGCGGGCCGATCGGCCGGCTCGGCTGGGGGCTGTGGGGGCGGCGGTGGCAGGAGCAGGTCGAGCAGCCGCTCGTCCGCGCGCTCCTCGGCCTGGGGGTAGACCTCGTCCTCACGCTCGGTGCGGACCATGTTGATCGCCGCGTCCACGAGATCGCGCACCATGGACTCCGCGTCCCGGCCGACATAGCCGACCTCGGTGAACTTGGATGCCTCGACCTTGATGAACGGCGCCCCGGCCAGGCGGGCGAGCCGTCGAGCGACCTCGGTCTTCCCGACGCCTGTGGGGCCGATGAGGATGATGTTGTAGGGAAGGATCTCGTCCCGGATCTCGTCCGGCGCCTGCGCGCGCCGCCAGCGGTTTCGCACGGCGATCGCCACCGCCTTCTTGGCCGCCTCCTGACCGACGATGTAGCGGTCGAGCTCGGCGACGATCTGGCGCGGCGGCAACTCCTCGAGCCAGGGAAGCGGGGCTTCCCCGGCGGGTGCGGCGGTCGGGTCCGGAAGAGGTTCGGCCATGGAAGGAACGGTAAACGGTGAACGGTGAACAGTGAACGGGCGTCTTCACCCCGTTGGCAGCTCCAGTATGGTGATCTCGCGGTTGGTGAACACGCAGATGTCCGCCGCGATCTGGAGCGACCGCTCCACGACGTCGCGGGCGGCGAGGGAGGAGTCCGGCAGCAGCGCGCGGGCGGCGGCGAGGGCGTAGTTCCCGCCGGATCCTACGGCCAGAATGCCGTCGTCGGACTCGATCAGCTCGCCGGCGCCGCTCAGCAGATAGCTGTGCTCCAGATCGGCCACCACCAGCAGCGCCTCCAGCCGCCGGAGCACGCGGTCGCTCCGCCAGTCCTTGGCGAGCTCCACGGCGGCGCGCGGCAGGTTGCCGGGAAACCGGTCGAGCTTCTCCTCGAATTTCTCGTACAGCGTGAGGGCGTCGGCGACCGAGCCGGCAAAGCCGGCCAGCACCTTGCCGCCCTTGAGGGTCCGCACCTTCACGGACTTGGCCTTCATGACGGTGTCGCCGATGCTCACCTGGCCGTCGCCGCCCAGGGCGACACGGCCGTTCTTACGTACCGCCAGGATGGTCGTGCCGTGGTAAGTCATGGAGCCTCGAACATCGTTTACCGGGCACCCGCGCTCTCAGGCGCGGGGATGCGCCTTGTGATAGACCTGCTTCAGCCGCTCCACGCTCGTGTGCGTGTAGATCTGCGTGGTGCTGAGCGACGCGTGGCCCAGCAGCTCCTGCACCGCGCGGAGGTCGGCGCCGGCATCGAGGAGATGAGTGGCGAACGTGTGGCGCAGCGAATGCACCCGAAGACCATCGCCACCCACGGCGTCGAACATGCGGTGCATCAGACGCTGGATGCTGCGCGGGGGCAGCCGCCGGCCCCGCACACCCACGAACACGGCGCGGCGATCGGCGCCGGGCCGTGCAACCTGCGCCTCCCGGAGCCGAAGATAGCGCCGAAGCGCGGCCACCGCCCGCGAGCCTACCGGCACGATTCGCTCCTTCCGCCCCTTGCCCCGGACCTTGGCCTGGTCGGAGAGGAGATTCACGTCCTCCAGGCTCAGGCCCGCGAGCTCCGACAGGCGCATGCCGGTGGAGTAGAACAGCTCGAGCATGGCGAGATCGCGGGTTTCCAGAAAGCCACCCTGGCCCGCCCGCTCCTCCGCCCACGCGAAAAGCGCGTCGGTCGTCCCGCGGTCGAGATAGGTGGGCAGGCGCTTCTCGAGCTTGGGCACGCGCACGGCCCGCGCACCGGTGACCGTGAGGCCGCGGTGAGTCTGCAGATAGCGATACAGGCTCCGCACGGCCGAGAGTGCCCGGGCCGCCGAGCGCTTCGAAAGCCCCCGACGCTGAAGCTCGCCCAGGAAGCTGCGGAAGCCGGTCCGGTCCACCGTCTCCCAGCCCCACGCGCCGGCGTAGTGCCGGTCGCAGAACGCGCAGAACGTCGCGAGGTCGCGGCCGTACGCTTTGACCGTGTTGGGCGACTGATTCTTCTCCTTCTCGAGGTGCAGGAGAAACTCGACGACGTCGGCGATCGCCGGCGGAACGCCGCCCTTCGTCACAGCGCCTTCGCCCAAGTCTCGAAGTCCCGGAGCGCCCGCTCGATCAGCAGCTCCTTCTTGCGATCCTTGGACACGCGCCCGGGGACGGCCTCGAGCGGCGCCAGCAGCCCGAAATTGGCGTTCATCGGCTGGAAGTGGCGGGGGTCGGCCTCGGCCAGATAGCGGTAGAGCCCGCCCAGCATCGTAGTCGGCGGCGGCAGCACCGGCGCCAGGCCGCCGAGGCTCCGGGCCAGGTTGATGCCGGCAAGCAGACCGGTGCCAAGCGACTCGGTGTAGCCCTCCACGCCGGTCATCTGTCCGGCGACGAAAACGAGGGGGTCGGCCTTCAGCGTGAGCGCCGGCCCGAGGCTCGCCGGGCTGTTGACGTACGAGTTCCGGTGAATGCTGCCGTAGCGCAGGTACTCCGCCGAGCCCAGGCCCGCGATCGTCGAGAAGACCCGTTGCTGCTCCGGAATTCGAAGGCGTGTCTGAAACCCCACCAGGCTCCACATCTGGCCCGCCCGGTCCTCCCGCCGGAGTTGAACCACCGCGTGCGGAATCCGCCCGGTGCGCGGATCCGGGAGGCCGACGGGCTTCATCGGGCCGAAGCGCAGGGTTTCCGGCCCCCGGCGGGCCATCTCCTCGATCGGCAGGCACCCTTCGAAGTACGGGACCTGATCGAACTCGTGCGCCCGGAACTGGTCGGCGACCGTCAGGGCCTCGACGAACCCGGCGTACCCAGCCGCGTCCATCGGCGCGTTGAGGTAGTCGTCGCCGCCGCCCTTGCCGTACCGGGAGAGAGCGTACAGGCAGGACTTGTCGAGTGAGTCATCGGCCACCACGGGCGCGATGGCGTCGTAGAACGCGAGCGCCCCGCTCCCCAGCCGTTGGGCGAGGGCTCCGGCCAGGCGGTCGGAGGTGAGCGGTCCGGTCGCGATCACCGACGGCGAGGGGATATCGCCCACTTCGCCGCGGACGACGGTGACCCGCGGATGCCCGCTCACCCGCTAGTGTACCTCGTTGGAGAAGAGATCCCGGTCGACCGCCAGCGCCGCTCCGCCGGGCACGCGCGCGTCGTCGGCGCACGCAAGCAACAGGCTCCCCAGGCGGCGCAGCTCGGCCTTGAGGAGCCCGTGAGCGTTCGACAGCTCGACCGACTTGAACGTGTTGCTGCAGACCAGCTCCGCGAGGCGATCCGTACGGTGGGCCGGCGTCGCCACTACCGGCCGCATCTCGCACAGAGTCACTGCCACGCCGCGTTCGGCCAGGGCCCAGGCCGCCTCGCAGCCCGCCAGCCCCCCGCCGACGACGGTCACCGTCACGTCAGCGCCATCTCCTCCGGCTCGACCGCGACGACGCGGTGTCCGCACTTCATGCAGGTCCGGACCTCACCTTCGGCCTTGCTGATCTTGCGCTCGAGGCCGATCCATTTGCACTCCGGGCACTCCTCCGCCACCGGCCGGTTCCAGGTGGAGAAGTCGCAGGCCGGATAGCGCATGCAACCCCAGAACGACTTGCCCCGTTTGGTCCGCCGCTCGGCCAGCTCGCCCTCGAGACACTTGGGGCACTTGATGCCGAGCGAAATCGAGCGCCGGCCCTTGCACTCGGGATAGCGGGTGCAGGCGAGGAACTCGCCGAAGCGTCCGGTGCGGATGACCATCGGTGCGTCGCACAGCTGGCACTTTTCGTCCGTCGGCCGGTCGGGGACCTTGTCCTTCTTCAGCGACTTGGCGTAGTCGCACGTCGCCTTGTAGTTCACACAGGCGAGATAGGGCCCGAACCGTCCGGTCTTGAGCTCGACCTGCGCGCCGCACTTGGGGCATTTCTCCGCT
>WNEZ01003551.1_pt1 | contig 15057 bp, 9 predicted proteins | sample 5400521 | NCBI WGS metagenome assembly WNEZ01 (sample SAMN13153339, study PRJNA577476) | soil metagenome | isolation source: 120 cm saprolite under Douglas fir tree site 2 hole 1 replicate 1 | place: USA:California | collected 2015-04-18
ACGAAGCCGAGTTCGCGGCAGGCTTTGGCATTATTGAAGTACCAGAAGTACTCGGCCATTTCGATTGAGTCGGCCTCCAGCGGCGACGTCAGGTTCCATTGGCGAAACAGCGAGTCGATCACGTGCGCGCCGGTGATCGCGACCTGAGAAGGAAACGCCAGCCGCGGTGAAGCAACCTTTGTCAGCCGCTGCAGTCGATCGAAAAACTTCAGGAACGTCCAATTCACCGCGCCGAGCAGATAGCGCTGGCCGTTCCGGCCCTTCTGCATAGCCACGCGAAACGCTTTCGCCGTGTCGCGCACATCGACGAAGTTCAAGCCGCCGTTGGGCACCGCAGTGATTTTGCGCGCCATGAAATCCAGCACGACCTTGGTCGAACTCAGACGATCATCCCCGGGGCCGAGCAGCAAACTCGGATTCATGATCACGAGGCGCAGCCCCGGGCCGTGGAAACGTTCCAACGCGGCCATCTCCTGATAGGCTTTGCTGGCGTAGTAAGGCCAGCGCGCGATGATGTCCAGGGGCGGCGGATAGGTTTCGTCAGGTGTGACGTCGCCCTTTTCAGTCACCGCAATCGTGCCGCTGCTCGACGACAACACAATAGTTTTCACGCCTGCCTTCTTCGCAGCGTCACACAACAGACGCGTGCCTTCGACATGCAGCTTGTACATTTCGCGCGCGTCGTCTTTCTCGCGCGAAACCTTTCCGGCGAGATGATAGATTTCGGTGACGCCGTCAACGGCCCGCGCTACATCTTCGGCGTTGGTGACTGAGCCTTCGATGGTGTCGACGGCCAATCCCGTAAGCCATTCCGGGATCGAAGTGGCCATGACGCGAAGATCTTTCTGACCCGATTCGACCAGCTGCCGGACCAGATGCGCGCCGAGAAAGCCCGTGCCACCGGTGATCAGGGTTGTCGCTGGAACCTTCTTGACGATGGCCGCGTGCTTTTTCGTGCTCTGCTTCGGCACGATCTGCGCGGTGCGTTTTTTCGGTGGTGTCCTTGGCATCGAGCTATGGTCCACAGATTACGCAGATTTCACAGATTTAGAAAAGACCAAGCGATCTTCATAATTCTCTGACTGCCTATCTGTGTAATCTGCGTAATCTGTGGATAATTCTTCCTCAAGCTTCCGCGGCAGCAAATTCTTCGTCGCCCGCGTCGATGCGCGCGCGCCCGCTGCGGCGGTCCGCTTTCCATTGTTCGCGCACCGCTTTCGCGTCGAACTTTTCATTCGTGCGGTCGCGCAGATTGACGATGTCATGCTGCAAGCGCGCCGCGATCAAGCGATACGCTTCGGCGCGGGCCATGCCGCGCGTCATCTCCTCGAGTTCGTCGTACGTTACGAAGCGACCGACCTGCGCGCCCACGTCGCGGCTCTTTAAAATCGTCGATCCCTTCGGAAACGCTTCGTAAGTTCCCCGCAAGTAAACCGGTAGGATGCCAACGCGCGACGCGAGCGCCAGATAACCAATCACCGGCTTAAAGTCGGCCATGAGGCCGGTCATCGAGCGCGTGCCTTCGGGAAAGATCAGCGCGTTGTAACCACGATCGAGGAACGAGCGCGCGTGCCGCAGAGATTGTCTAAGGGAGCCCGAGCGCTCCATCGGCACCAGATTCGTAAAGTTTTCCATGTAAGCGCGCTTGTATTTCGTGTCGAAAAAATAATCGGCCGCCGCGAGCGCCACCAGGTCCTCGCCCGCGTCGCCCAAAGCCATCTTCACCAACCCCATGTCCAGATGCGATTGGTGGTTCGCCGCGACGATGAAATTAGTGTGATATGGGATGTTCGTCTGGCCTTCGTATTTCGTGCGCAGCAGGCGCTCGTACAGCGCGCGTTGCACCAGGTCGACGCCCTTGTTTCCAATCGTGCGCACAAACTCAGGAATGCGAATCTCGTCGTCGCGCGTCTCTGCTTCGACTCTGACTCGCGTCTCCTTCCGAGCTGGTCCGGAGCGGTTAACTACGGTCAGAAGCTCGCGCACATCCTGAACTTCGTTGAGGCGCTCCGGCGCCTTTAAAGATCCGCCCGCGTTCTCAATCGCCGTGGCGAGTTCGACAAACATCAAGCTATCAAAGCCCAGGTCACCCAGCCGCGAATTGACCGAAACTTCATCAAGCGATCGGTTCGCCACGGACGCGATGATGCTGCGCAGCCAGGCGGCGTCGGCCGTAATTTCTTCACCACCGCCTCCGGTCTTGGAAGCCTGCACACCTTCCTCGATCTTCTGCAGGATCTTCAGCGCTTCGCTGCGTTTGACTTTGCGTGTGGCCGTGCGCGGCAGCTCTTCATCGGTGAAATGCAGCAGTTTGACGCGCTTGTAATACGGCAGCGTCGTCGACACTTCGCGAAAGTGCTCTTCGATCTTTTGTCGCACTTCGGCGCGGGTCAGCGCGATGTCATGTTCTTCGTTGGGGACGACGATGCACGCGACTTTCTCGCCGATGCCGTCGGGCAGGCCAATCACGCTCATCTCTTTAATGTAGGGTGAATCCTGGTAAACTTCTTCGACCTCATCGGGGTAGACGTTTTTGCCATTTGTGTCGACGATGATGTCCTTCGAGCGGCCCACTAGAAATAGATTGCCTTCGTCGTCGATGCGTCCGAGGTCCCCGGTGTAAAGCCAACGGTCGACCAGCGCTTCGCGCGTCGCCTCTTCGTTGCCAAAGTAACCGAGCATCACGTTTGGTCCGCGCGCGATGACTTCACCGACGCCGCTCGCGTCAGGATCAGCGATGCGAACTTCAACACCGGGGAGCGACTTGCCAACCGTTCCGGCCAGCACGCGATTCTCCGGTCGCGTAACGGTCAATACTGGCGAGGCTTCAGTCAGGCCGTAGCCTTCAAGAATCGTAAAGCCAAGCCCCTGAAAATCACGCTGCACCTTGTCATTCAACGCGGAGCCGCCGCTTATGAAATAGCGTATGCGGCCGCCCAGACCTTCATGAATCGGATAGAAGAAAGCCTGCCCGAGATTCAAAGGCGTGTTGTCGCGCAGCCACGCGTTGAACTTCATCATCAGGTCGGCCATTTCGCCGATCCACTTGCCGCGTTCGTGCAAACGATTCTTGATTCGTCGATGCAGCAACTCCCAAAGCGCGGGCACGCCGACCATCCCGGTGACGTGGCCGTTCTTAATCGCTTTCGCGAGATGGTCGCTCGTCAACTCGGGCAGGTAAGTGATCTGCGCGCCGCGACTCAGCGGCGTTAAGAAGCCGGTCGAGAACTCGAAGGTGTGATGAAGCGGCAGTACGGAGAGCACGCCGTCGCTCGTGTCCATGTCAAAGACAGAGGACAGCATTGAGACCATGCTGGTCAGATTGCGATGCGAGAGCATCACGCCTTTTGGGCGGCCCGTCGTGCCGGAAGTGAAGATTAGCGACGCTACCGTCTGGGCCGTTACGCGTTGCGGCAAAAGCGCGATGCGCGCACCTTCGGTCTTCTCGTCAGGCATCTCAAAGACATCGTCAAAAGTCCACAGCTTGATCGCATCGAGCCCGGCTGTCTTCAGCTTCTCCGGCAGGTCCGAATGCTCTTCTTTCAGCTTCGCACTGATCACGATGCCAGAAGCTTCACCAGCACGCGCAAAGTTAATAATCTCATCGGTTGAGCTTTCTGGATCGACCGGGATGCAGGTGGCGCCGGCCTTCAGCACGCCGAAATACGTCATGCCCCATTCCGGGGCGTTGTGACTAAAGAGCATCACGCGATCGCCGGACTTGATGCTGTTGCTCGCCAAGAAACCCGCGGCGCGCATCGCCAACTCGCGTAAATCCGCGTAGGTGTATTGTTCTTTGCGGCCGTCGCGTTCGATGCGCATGGCGACCCGCGTCGAGTGACGCTTGGTGGTCGTCTCAAACAATTCAAGCAAGTCCCGATACGTGTAGACGCGTTTTGGCTGCGTGCGCATGTCCTCTTCGAGCGTCGGCAGCACCCACTTCTTCAGGCCCGGCATGTGGATATTCAACCAGTAGTCGTACCAGTCGAAGCTCTCGGGGTTCCACGTCAGCAGTTGTCGCTCTTCTTCACGAATGCTTGCGAACAATGCGCGGACGTTGTCTGAGCGAAAGACATAAGCGTTCTCGACGGTGAAGGGAAGAAACATTTCGAAAGCTTCCTGTGCTTCGCGAGTTTGTTCTTCGACGCGATCGACGGTCTGCTTCATGCGATTGATCACACCCTCGTAACGGCCGCCGCCCCAGCGCGGCTTGGCTTTATCGAGGAGTGAGGAGAATCTCTTCGCCGTCTTGTTCATCATCGGCAGCGACGCTGAGTCGAACCGCTCCGGCGAAACGCGAAACGGTTCTATGCGCGCAGAGATTTCGTGGAACAGCCGCAAGCCATCCTTTTTCTCAAGCTCCTGCTGCCGCCGAAACAGTCCCACCAGCGAAATGACTCGCCCCATGTTGTTGGGATTGGAATCGCCGGTCGCCGCCTGGTGAACCAGACGCGGCTGTTCGACGCAAGCCTGCGCCGCGACGGCCAGCATGACGGCGGCAACTTGATCGACAGGCGTGATGTCGAGGATTAGTTTTTCGTTCGCGGGAATCTGACGCTGTCCCTTCAAGGCCATGAAAATGATCGGTGCGGTGGTCGTGAAGCCTTCGTTCCAACCGGGAAACGGATAGTCCTTTGCAGATTCAACGATGCTCGGGCGCACAATGCTGCGCACGATTCCAGTTTCCGCGGCGACCAGTTGTTCGCCGAGAGCTTTGGTGTACGTGTAAATATTGGGCCAACCCCAAAACTCCGAGCGTTCGATTCCCAGTTCGGTCAGACGGTTCCGGGTCCAGACTTTCCGTTCGCGCGCGACCGCCAGTCCCAGCGTATCCGGATCGTCGCCATCGCGCATCTCTTCGTTTAGCCGCTTGCGCGCCTGCTCGCGAAAATGCGCTACTCGCATTGCGTCTTTGGCTTCTTCACGGGCGCGTTCCGACATCTTTGAGCAATCAAGGATTTCCTGCTCGACCGAGAAGTCGACGCCCTTGACCTCGTCTTGGCGCGGGAAATAGCCGAGCACATCATCATTTTCCCAGACGGCGCCAGATCGATTGCCGGCGACGAAACACGTCGAGATGTGAATCAGACAGGGCCGCTTCATGCGTTTGGTGAACGCGATCACGTTTTGCGTGCCGACAACATTCGTGCGCAGGGCGCTCTCCAGGGTTGGATTGAAAGTTACGTTACCGGCCGAGTTGATGACGACGTCGATGTCGCCGGCGATCTGCCGGGCCTCTTCATCGCTGAAGCCAAGATTGTGGTCCGCGATGTCGCCGCCGACGATCTTGACTTTGTCGCGAATGAATCCGTCGAGCGCGCCGCCATATCGCTCGCGGAGAGGATCGAACGGAGGCGCCGTGATCACGTTATTCCAAAAGCGCGTCTCGGATTCTTCCTGCGAACGCGCGCGGACGGTAACGTACACGCGCCCGACGTTCGGGAAGCGATGCAGCAGCATGCTCAGCGTGACCTTGCCAAGAAAGCCCGTGCTGCCTATCAGAAACACCTTCCGGTCTTTGTAGATTTCAGTCGGTGATAGCTTTTTCGTCATGATTCAAGTTTCTTATCTCCCTCTCCCTTTGGAAGAGGGTCGGGGTGAAGGTCCAGGTGCGTAGCCACTCACTTTTTCTCTCCTCAGCACTGCGGACGACCGCAAAACAGAAAATGAGAAGTTGTTCCCTGGTTCTGCTAAGCTCTCGCTCCAGCACTCTCCCAAAAGGGAGAAGGAGTTTCAGCGAAGTTCATTCACACGTTTTCCGCCGTGATGCTTTAGCAGGTCGGCCACAGCCGAATTATTTCGGTTGAGAGCAATGTCCAACGCAGTACCATCGTTCCCGATCGCATTAACGTCAGCCCCGTGAGCCAAAAGCTCCTTCACCAGAGCAACGTGTCCGTAATAAGCCGCTTCCGTGAGGGCCGTATCGCCCAACTGCTCGCGCGCGTTCACATCCGCGCCTTCCGCCAGCAAGTATCTAACGACATCGCTTCTTCCCTCGCCGGCGGCAATGAACAGCGGCATGCAGCCATTGCTGCGCAAGTTGATGTTCGCTCCCGCGAAATGCAGCAGACGCATCCGGCTAAGACTTCCGTCCATGGTGGCCTGGGTAAAGTATCTCTGGCGCTGCTCTTTGAATTTCGGCAAGCCACTCACGATTGCAAACGAGAAAACGAGTGTGCTGGCAAAAGCCAGTGCGCGCGTGATGATCGATTGTGCCGTCTCCCGATTCACTAAATTCATTCCATGTCAGCAATGCCAATCATCGGCTGATGCAGCATCGTGATCTCGGCTGAATTGCCCATGTAATTGCGCGCCATCGCGATGGCTTCCGTCAGGTTGTCGGCGCGTTCCCAGCCCAGCATCGCCGGCACGTGCGCATTCTCAGCTCCGGCGGCAATCACGTGGCCGACGTGCTGGCGGCCGTTCTCGCCCCAGTACCACATGAAAAACGGATGCGCGCCGTGATAGGCGTTGCCGCGCCGGTACATCTCGATGTAACTCGGATTGTTCGCAAACTCGCGCTCGTATTTTTCGCGTAAGTAGAAAGCGTCGCGTGACTCGGGCAACAGGCGGTTGAAGAACTCGATGTAGCTGGGATGAAAATTGTGATCGAACTCGTCGTAGCATGGATGATGAATAATCAGCACGCCGCCTTTTTTGAGCAGGGGCTTATTGCGATAAAAGTTGAAGTGATAACCCAGGCCCATCACCTGCACGAGCAGCGGATTCAAGACCGAATAGACGTTGTAGGGCGAAATATCGGGAATGCCGCTGATTAAAATGTCGCACTGGCCGCGCACCGGAATCGCGTATTGTTGGAATCCCTTCTCGATTATCTTGTCGTGCACCGGCTCGGTCTTGCCGGCAAAACACGCCGTCATCTCGTATTGCGCCGGCATCGAGTGGAGCAGCTTGCGGCGCGCGGGCCGCGGCAGCTTGCTCATCGTGTAGCGCATCGCTTCAAACTTCATGCGATCGAAAGCCGTGAAGTCGTCCTCGTTCTTGATCAGGAAATCCATGTCGCCCTTGTACATGCGATTGTTGATGGCGGTTTCGATGTGAAAGACGTTCAGATGCTGGTCGACGATCTTGCCGAGTCGTCCGCACTTGTTGCTCAGCTCCGAACGCGCGGGATCCATGTAGCTGTCGGAATCGCGAATCGTCTGCGGCTCGTGATGCGCGCGCAGGGATTCGTAATCGCAAAGACCGACCGCGACGGACTTGTGCCCGCCGTCCATCGGGACAAAGTTGATGTTGCAGTAAATCAGGAGATCGCTTTCAGCCGCCCGGCGGTTAAGCGTCAGGGGTTCTTTGTGCCGCGTCTCGCCAATCCTGATTAGGCCTTCCTTCCATTCGGCGTCGTGGTTGTAATAACGATCGGGATAGAACTCGTCGTATATCTTTTGCCCGACCATGCGTTTCATTTCCCAGGGCGTCATCTTGCGGTGGAGCGAATTCGCAATGATGATGTGCACATCATCGACACCGTGGCCCGCGAGCATGTCCAGTACGATTTCCAGGACCGTCTGGCGGATGTCGGGCGTGGCCATCGGCGGCAGCGGCAGGCTGATGTCATCAACCGCGATCGTGATCTTCATTCCGGGCTCAAGCTGCGCGAACAGTGGATCACAGCCAAGCGGATGATTCAGGGCGTAGCGAATCGCCGCCTCGCGGTTTGGCAGGCCTTTGACCGGCGGATTGGGATAAAGAACGCGCGTCCCTACCGGCAGATCCTCGAGAATGAAGTCTTCGCCGGAGGGCATGATTCGCGGCGCGCTGTCGCTGTCGATGTAAACGATCGATTCGTGCGTTTTTCTTCTTAGTTGAAGTGCCATAGGTTATGGTCCAAAGCCCACTGTACAAGGTTTCCGACAGACAGATCTGAATTCGTATGCAGTCAGTCTTGGCTGATCGTTGTCAATCGCCCAAACAAACTTCTCGATCGCATATACCAGGTCACTACCCGCAGTCTCGTGATGAGTGAAGCTTTGTCGCTTGGATCCGAAGACCCTTCGCAGGTGCATGTCTCGCCAGACGTTGTCTTCAATGATAACAATTGCTTTTCCTGAGATTGTTCCCAGTTGGTCGTGGGCATTACTGAGTTGGTTTGTAAACTCGATCTCACTTATTCGGCTCTGCAAAGTCCGATCGGATTGAGAATAAATGTCGTGGTACTCCTGCTTATTAAGCTGGTCATGAAACCTGTCAATGCTCTGTTCCAAGACGGTCTCAACCTTGCGCTTTTCGTCGTACGCACAGGACGCGCACCCTCCTAGAGCTACCAAGATAAATACGTAAGGCAAGAATTTCATGGTCTTGAAGCACTAGCTACTTCAAATTTAGAATCGGCCAATCGTGATGCAGCGCCGTCTGACGCAGGCGCAAATCCGGATTCACGGCGGCCGGATGGCCGACGATCGACAGCATCGGCAGGTCGCTGATGCTGTCAGAGTATGCGAACGACTCGCTTAGGCTTAGACCTTCGCGCTCAGCGAAGGTTCTAATCCACGAAGCTTTGGTCGCGGACGCCAGGACCGGCGGCAACAAGCGGCCGGTCGCTACGCCCTTCACGAATTCCAAACGGTTGGCGATATAGTCCGTGATGCCCAAATATTCCATCAACGGTCTTACGGAAACATCCAGCGCGCCGGTGACCACGACCTGGCGCAGTCCGAGGCTCCGGGACTTTTCGATCAATTCAAAAGCACCGGGATAGACCGCGGGCTTGAGCACGTTCACGAACAACTCGTCGGCAAAGTAGCGCATCCGGTCTTCAGTTTCGCCTTTGTAGCGCCTGAAAAAGAGATCGTTGAAAACTTTTCGGCTATACTGATCGCTGACGGCGAACAGAGGCACGCTCAGGAGGGTGGCAGCGCTCTTGGTGAAACTGCGAAGCAGGCTGGGCTGGTTCCGGGCATAGAAACCGAGGGTATGAACCAGGTTCGTGCTGACCAGGGTCCCTTCCAAATCGTAGAATGCTGCTGCCGGTTTCACTATTTTGATTCTCTGTCCAGGGTCAAAAGGGGCTCAAATATAACCGATCCCCGTCTAAAGCGGAAGCCGGAAAGTGCGTGTATGCGATGACTATACAATCTAGGCGATTGATGGGGGTTGCGGTGGACAATATCAAGCAAAATGTAGGAAATCTGGGCCTTTGTCTGGCGGCGGTTTCGCTTCTGTTCCTGGTTACTTCTTGTCGAAAGGAGGTCGCGGCGGGCAGCGATAACTCGCCCACGCGACCCGCAGCCGAGGTGGTCGCTGAGGCCGAGACGCTCTATGCCGGTCGCGGGGACCTGAAAAAAGTTCGTCAGGGCCTGATTGCTCTTCGTCATGCTCAGGCGACCGAAGCTGGGAACTACGATCTGGCCTGGCGGCTGGCCAAGTTCGATTATTACCTTGGTTCACACAGCCCGGACGACGCAGAGCGCGCGAAGGCCTTTCGCGAAGGGATCGAGGCGGGCAAACTGGCGGTCAAGTTACAGGACGGCAAGGCCGATGGTCACTTCTGGCTCGGCGCGAATTATGGCGGCAACGCTGAAATTAGTACGCTGGCAGGTCTAGCCGAGATCGAAGATATCAAGCGCGAAATGGAAACCGTTATAAAGCTCAACGAAGGGTATCAGGCAGGTAGCGCATACATGGTTCTGGGGCAGGTTTATCTTGAGTCGCCCAGATTGCTGGGCGGCGACACGCAAAAGGCGATTGAGTATTTCCAAAAAGGATTACGGTTTGGGCCGAATAATTCGTTGCTGCGATGGCATCTGGCCCAGGCTTACGCCGACGCGAATCGTAAGGAGGACGCGCGCAAAGAGATCGACACGCTGCTGACCATGAAGTTTGACCCCGCTTATGAGCCTGAGCATAAAGAGGCGCTTGAAAAGGCGCAGCAGTTGTCTGGGAAGCTTAAGTAGATAGAATCATGAAACGCAGCTAAGGCTTGCCCTTCGCTTTTTTCAATTCCTCAAGAGTCCGCTTGAGGTCTTCGAGTTTTTTCCCGGCCTCGCCAAGCTTGCCCTCCGCCGTCAGGCGCTGATACTCCTCAAACTCCTGTCCGGCGCGATTGATCAATTGCTCGGCATTCTGCGTGGCAGCTGGCGGCGTCGGCGACTGCTGAGCCGAGGGGCCCCCTTTCGATTTTGCCGGCTCTGACTTTGCTTCGGCTGAAGGCTTCGCTGCTTCACCAAACAAATTGGTCAGCGCCTCTCCAAAGTTTGCGCCGTAGGCGAGCCGATCCTGAGTTGCCAGGACGACCAATCGCAACTCGGGCATGGGACTGCGATCGGCTTTCAAATAAACCGGTTCGACATAAAGCAGTGAGCGGCCGATCGGAATCACCAGAAGGTGGCCGCGCTGAACGTGCGAGCCCTGCTGGTTCCAAAGCGTGAATTGCCCGGAGAGCTGCGCGTTCTGATCGATGCGGGCTTCGATCTGAAGCGGGCCGTCAATCAGACGCGATTTCGGAAAGTTGTAGACGAGAAGTGAGCCGTACGCGTCGCCGTCACAGCGTCCGGCCATCCAGCCAATCATGTTGTTTCGTTTCGACGGAGTGAACGGAAGAATCTCGACAAACTCGTTCGCCACCTTCTCGCCAGGCAGTTGCATCAGCACAAAGTAAGGCTCGATCGGCTGCGTTTCCTGCTGTTGACTCTGCTGATTCAACCCTACTTGTTGGGCGACGGTCCACAGGTCTTCGCGCTGAAAGAACGCGCTCGTATTCTGGGTGTGATAAAGACCAAAGACATCGCCCTGAACCTTGATCAGCGTCTCGGGATACCGGACATGCGCACGCAGGTCCGCGGGCATTTCGCTGGCGTCGCGAAACAGCGTGGGAAAAGTTGCGCGGTAGGTTTGAATCAAAGGATCCTGCGAATCAAAGACGTAAAAATTCGCCGCGCCGTTGTACGCATCAATCACCACCTTGACGCTGTTGCGGATGTAGTTGATGGTTTTCTCGCCGGCCTGATAGTGACGCGAATAAGGATAATTGGCCGACTCAGTGAAAGCGTCGATGATCCAATAGAGCCGGCCATCATTGCTGATGACGATGTAGGGATCGTTGTCGTAAACCAGAAACGGCGCCACGCTATCAACGATGTCCTGGATGTTTCGATGAATCAGGGCGCGGCTATCGGGTGTTACGTCGTCGGAAAACGGCAGCTTGGTTAGATCATCCAGGGCCCATGCGAGCAACGTGCGACGAAGCGCTCCGCCGAGGCGAATGCCGCCGGTTCCTTCATAGCTGGTCAGATTGTTCGCTTCGCCCTGCGGATAGTTGAACTCTTTTCGCTTCGTGTTGACGTAAACGTTGGTGTTCGTCTCTTGTCCGAAGTAGATTTCCGGCCGATTGACCTTGATCTCAGGGGCGGTTGATTCAATGGGCATATTCGACAGCACAAACTGCGGCATGCCTTCAGTGGTGAATCCGTTTGCCGTATTCATCGTCAAGCCGTAGCCGTGCGTGTAAATCAGCTTTTCGTTAACCCAGTTGCGCGACTGCTCGGGCAATTTCTCTGAGTTGATTTCGCGCGTCGCCAGCATCATCTGGCGCTTCTGGCCGGCGATGGCGTATCGATCCACGTCGACATCCGTGAAATCGTAATACGTGCGAATGGCCTGGATCTGAGTGAGCGTATCTTTCAGCGCTCGCCAGTCCCACAACCGTATGTTTTCCAGCGTCGGCCGATTGTCTGACAGCGCGAAAGCCTCGGCGGTGTTTTCCGCGTCATAGTTTCGCTGTTCGATGCGGTCGATCCCGAAGGCGCGGCGCGTCCAGGCGATATTCTGTTCAATAAAGGGCGTTTCGCGACCGAGCTCGTTTGGCTTGACGATAAAACTTGTAACGTAGGCCGGTATGAGAACCGTTCCGATTACATAAACGACGATAGGAATGGCGACGGCGGCGATCAGTACGCGCACGCGCCGCATCGCAAAGGCGTTTACCAGACAGATCGCGGCGGCCAGAAACAAGGCGCCGGCGACCCAGAGCAATCCCTTTAGCAGGTAATTCGCTTCCACAAAAGTGACGCCGGAAAACGGTTGGTGGTCTTCCCAGAGATATGGATAGCGCGAGAGCAAAACACTCCACGCGAGCGTGAGCAAAAGCAAAGCCAGCGCAGTTGAAACCGCAGCCAGGCTGGTCTTGCGCGCCCTGGCCATCGAGCCCGCCGTTGCCAGTCCCTGCTGCGTAACCGCAAGCAGCGCGTAGACGATCGCGGCGATCAGGAGGATTACGGAAAGAGAGAACAGCCAGTTATTGATGACTTCGTAAACCGGAAGCGTAAACAGATAAAAGCCAAGCGGCTTGTGGAAAATCGGATCGGCCAGCTCAGTCGGAGTTTGATGAGAATAGAGAGCAAAGCGGCGCCATGCCTCGCGCATTCCAAATCCGAATATCAAACCTGCCAGCACGGAAACGATCCAGGCCAACGGTCGCAAAAAACGCGCGGGAGAAATACTCACCGGTTGCTGATTGATCAGAATCGTGCGGCGTTCGAACGCGAACGGAGCGAAGGCTCGCTCGATCAACCAAAATCCGCCGCGCAGAATCACGACCGTAATCAGGAAGAAGATTACAAACAGCTCAATCTTCAACCGGAACATGTACCAGTAGACCTGGGCGTAGCCGAGCGAGCCAAACCACAGCGCCGAGACGTAGATTGATAAACCCCGCGAGGCCAGAAACATCAGGACGACGATCGCCAGAATCAGAAACCACCACCAGCGTTTTTTGCGGCGTGGCTTGCCCGGGCTAACGTCGATGATCTCGCCGTCGGCGTCCAGCGGAGTAGGTCTGCTCACTTGGTGCTTAGCATACGCCCATGACAGGCGCAAAGGCCAATGGCTGTTCGTCTAAAGAAAGTTCGGTGGTCGCGGGACGATTTCCGTTACGCGAAGAATTGATCGAACCCATTGGCAGGCAATGCGTGGAATGATAGACTCGTAACACAACGCTGCTGCGCCAGTCATGCTTTCACCAGAGACGATTTTACAGGGACGCTACCGCATTATTCGCCAGCTGGGTCAGGGCGGCATGGGCGCCGTGTACGAAGCGCTGGATCAGCGGCTGGATACGACCGTCGCCCTCAAAGAAACGCTCTTTGCGGAGGAGAGACTGCGCAAGCAGTTCGAGCGCGAAGCGCGTCTGCTGGCGCGGCTCCATCATCAGGCCCTGCCGCGCGTCAGCGACCATTTTAGCGAGGGAGACGGACAGTTTCTCGTGATGCAGTACGTTGCGGGTGACGACCTTTCCGCAATGCTGGTGCAGCGCAACGGTCCTTTTCCGCAGGAGGAAGTGCTGCGCTGGGCCGATCAGCTTTGCGATGCGCTCGACTATCTGCACACGCAGGATCCGGAAATCATACATCGCGATATCAAGCCGCAGAATCTGAAGCTGACCGCGCGTGGGCAAATTGTGCTGCTCGACTTTGGCCTGGCGAAGGGATATGCCGGCCAGGCGTCGGTGGTCATTTGCTCACCAACGTCAAACCGCCAGACGCGCTCAGCCGCGCCGGCGCTCTGGTAAACGGACAGCCGGATCCCTTACTTCCGGCCAACAAAGTCGCGCCGCAGGTAAGCGGAGCTGTTGCCGGCGTGTTGAGTAAGGCCATGTCGCAGAAGCGCGACGATCGGTTTGCCTCGGCCGCTTTGATGCGCGAAGCATTTCGCGTAGCGAGCGTGTCCGGGAGGGAGCTCGGAGACTCCGAAACTGTTTTGGCGTCAGGCGCCGCCGGTCACTCAGGAGCAAACACGGTCGCTCCCGACAAAGCGACGAGGTTGATGGGCCAGCAAACCCAGGCTGCGGGTAACGAAGCGCAGACTTTGCTCGCGGCCGACGCTACGAAATTCCGCGGCGCGACTTCAGCGGGCGAGGCTGCCACGGCGGTGCGATCAGCAGGTGGAAGAGGCTCACGCGCCTGGCTCGCGGCCGCTCTCCTGATAATTTTGATCGCGGGAGGCGCCGGCGGATTCTACGTCTATCGCGCGCGACGTCAAGCGCGCCAAGCTGCTGTTCCGGCCCAGACTCCGACGCAGCCCGCGGAACCGAGCCAGTCGCCGATCACTTCGGCTGTGGTCCCCGCCGAGCCAATTAAAACGAACGAATCGAAAACCGAGAAGAAAGCTGGAAAGAAAGTAGTAAGCAGTCAGCAAGCTGAGACCTTAAGACAAGCAGCGGAGAAGGCTGACGCGAACACGTCGAACAAGACCGACACCGGCAATCTGCCGGCGCCCGCGCATGATGCGGGTCGCAATCCTGATCGCAGAGGCAATCCTTATTATAGGCCGCCGCCGCAGGGTTATGGGCCGCCACAGGGACAACCGCAAGTCGATCCACGGAATCCTCAGGGCCGCCAACCCGGCCATCCGCCGCGCCCCGGTCAATTGCCCACCGTCAGAACCTTGCGAAACGGCACGCGGGTAGTGATTCAGCCTGATGGTACGCGCATCATGACCTGGCCCAACGGCAGAGTCCAGGTGATTCCACCCGGCGAAAAACCTATTCGCCGAAGAGGTCCCTGAGATCAATAAGAGCACAGTTATTAAGCTTGGACCCGTCTGACCGCCATCCGTCAGGAAGCATCAAGGAGTTGAAAATGATTAGCAGAAGCGCAATTGGTTCAGCGTCTGTTTTGACGCTGGTCGTAGTCTCGCTTTCAGTCTTCGCGTTTCCGATGGTCAGGGCAGGCGCGAAAGCCGAGAGTGATCCGGCTCCGGCAATTCGCATCACGCCGCCGGCGCCGGCGTTCGACGACGCGAAGCGGCTGGATGAACTGGCAGCCCGGCGCAAGCATGTTGCCGACGCGATCGGCGCGAAAGCAATGCTGGTGCTTTTCAGCACTGAGCCGCGTGTCTACACGAACGACGTCGATTTTCCTTTCCGCCAGGAGAACGATCTCTACTATCTGACGAACCTGAACCAAAAGGGCTCCACGTTGGTTTTGAGTCCCGGAAATACCTTAACGCCCGAGATTCTTTTTCTGCCTCGTCGCAGTCCGGCGCGCGAATTGTGGAACGGACGAATGTACAGTCCGCGAGAGGCCGCCGAGCTCTCGGGTATCA
>WNEZ01002763.1_pt1 | contig 15049 bp, 13 predicted proteins | sample 5400521 | NCBI WGS metagenome assembly WNEZ01 (sample SAMN13153339, study PRJNA577476) | soil metagenome | isolation source: 120 cm saprolite under Douglas fir tree site 2 hole 1 replicate 1 | place: USA:California | collected 2015-04-18
GCCGGTGCCGGCGCCGGCGAGGATCAGCACCGGGCCTTCGATGGTTTCGACGGCCAGCCGTTGTTCGGGGTTCAGTTCGTCGAGAAGGGCCAGCATTTGTCCGCGGTGTTGGTAGAAAGTTTGCACACGTCATGGTAGCCGAGCGTGGCGACGCGCGCAAACTTGTGCGCTAGGCTGGCCGTTGCGAGTCGCTCAGCGTTCCGCGGAGCGGCTCAGGTCAATCTCGAAATAGAGGAGGCCGCGATTCTTTTCGATGGCCACGATTTCGGGCACGTAGAGATGAGCTGTATTCAGAAGCTCGAATTGGCTTCGCAGGTCGAAGTACAGGAGCCCTTGCACCGTGCTATGCGGCGCGACGACGCTCGCCTGCACCCCTGCGTCTGCTATGGTCTTCTCCATTTCAGCCCAATGTTTGTCATGGCCGACCTTTGGAGCTCCCGTGGGAAAGGGAAACTTTTTTCGGGTCTTAGTCGGATCCTTTGCGCCCGGGTTCATGATCACGTCGGCTGCTCCGTCCGGCGAAAGCGGGTACAACGCCTGATGGTCTTCCTCGGAGAGCGTGAGGTTCAATCGAATGCGCTCGAGGTTTATCTTCATGCTGTCGCCGGAATCATTTCGAAACGCGACCTGTATGGCGATGATTCCTGCCGCAAATGGCGATTTCTTCGGAAACTTCTCCTTATAGAGCGCGGGGTTGGTCCACGGCCGCGCCGTGATGGTCATGCCTTCGTGCGATTCCAATGACGTGGTCTTGAGCGAAGACGGTTGCTGGGAGACTCCCTGTTGGGCGGCCAGCAGCCAGGCGGCGAGAAAGGGAAGGATGAGGGTAAGTTTTCGCAACGGGTTATAATAGACTTTTCTCATCTTGAGGCCTTCGATTCCTGGGGGTTGTGCAGGGTTGCCCTGCGTCGCGCGCCGCCTGCTACTGGCGGAGCACGTACAGACCGGAGCCATGCTCAGTGTATTTTATTTATAGCCTTCTCATGGGCCTCGCGGCCCTTTTGCTGACGCCCTATTGGCTCGTACAGGGACTGCGCCACGGAAAGTATCTTTCGAACCTCGGGGAGCGCCTGGGATTTTCCTTTCCGGCGCTCGCCAAGCTGGCCGCGCATTGCACGGGCGCGATCTGGATTCATGCCGTGAGCGTCGGCGAGGCGCTTTCCGGCATTACTCTTGCGCGGCGCTTGAAAGAAGCTTACCCCCATCGGCCTCTGATTATCTCGACGACCACCCAGACGGGGCAGGCGCTCGCTCGCGAACGCATGCCGTTCGCCGATGCCGTCATCTATTTTCCGATGGATTGGTCCTTCTGCGTCCGGCGCGCGCTTGATGCCGTGCGTCCGTCGGTTGTGCTGGTTCTTGAGACCGAGATCTGGCCGAATTTTCTTCGGGAAGCCGGACGGCATAAGATTCCTGTAGTTTTCGTCAGCGGCCGCATTTCTGACCGCTCCTTTGCGCGATACCAGAGCTACCTCGCAGTTTTTGGCTTCTTCCTGCGTCCCTTCCTGAGAAACGCACTGTCCAATGCCAGCGTCTTCCTGATGCAGGGTGAGAAAGATGCGGAGCGCGTGCGGGCCCTGGGCGCGCCGGTGGATCGCGTGCGGGTCAGCGGCAATTTGAAATACGACCTGGAGGTCCCCGAGCCCACGCCGTTGTCGAATTGGCTTGCAAGCGAGCTCAAGCGCAGCGGCCGTTCGCCGGTCATTGTTGCCGGTAGCGTCGTTACGGCGGAAGAGCCTCACGCGCTCATTGCCTTTGGAACTCTCCAAGGCGAGTATCCAAAGGCGCTGCTCGTGCTCGCGCCCCGCAAGCCGGAGTGTTTTGATGAGGCCGCGGAATTCATCGACGAATCGCACCGCAAGTTCATCCGGAGGTCGCAATTACCGATTCCAGGGCCGGCTCAGTTGCAAGCCAGTCACCCATCTGACAATTCCACCATATCTGATGACGTCACCGTTTTTCTGCTCGACAGTATCGGTGAGCTGGCATCGCTTTATGGACTAGCCGACGGCGCCTTTGTCGGAGGCTCCCTCGTTTCCTCCGGCGGTCACAATATTCTCGAACCGGCGGCCTTCGGTAAAATCCCGGTGTTTGGCCCATCGATGGAAAACTTCGCGGAAATCGCGTCGCGCTTCGTTTCCGCCGGGGCCGCTATTCAGGTGGAAAGCCCGGAAGATGTGGGCGTCGCATGGATCGAATTGTTTCGCGATCCGGAGCGTATGAAAAAAATGAGCGAGACGGCGCGCCAATTGGTGGCTGACTCGCGCGGAGCGACGGATCGAGCCGTGGCGGAGATTGCGAAGCGTCTGGACGGCGCCGGGCGATGAACGTTTCGCCGCGATTGCGGACGATTCTTTGGCCGCTGTCTGTGCTGTATGGCGCCATCGTGCGCGTGCGGGTTTGGCTGTACGCGCACGGCTGGCTGAAGCAAGAGCGGCTGAAAGGAACGGTTATCAGTGTGGGCAACCTTACCGTCGGCGGCACTGGCAAAACGCCCATGGTGATCTGGCTCGCTGAGAAGTTTCTCGCGGAAGGGAAGCGCGTTGCGATTCTGAGCCGCGGTTACCGAGGCGCGAATGGCACCAGCGACGAAATCGAGTTGATGAAATTCCGCCTCCAGGATCGCGTCTCTTTTGGCGTGGGCAAGAACCGCTTCGCCGAGGGCCACCGGCTCGAATCGCAGCAGTCCATCGACGTTTTTCTTTTGGATGACGGTTTTCAGCATCTCCAACTCGCCCGCGACCTGGACATTCTGTTGATGGATGCGTCCCGGCCGCTTGCTGGGGAGTCCTTATTGCCTGCCGGCAGGCTTCGGGAACCAGTGGCGGCCATGAGCCGCGCAAATTTGATTATTTTTACTCGCGCCGAAACGGCGTCTGGAACCCTTGAGGCGATTGGGAAGCTCAATCAGTATCCGGTTTTCGCTGCGTCGACTCGACTGCTTGGGTTCCGCCGTTTCTGCGGAGAGATCACTCCTCTCTCCGCCAATGAAATCGGGGCTGGCCCTTTTTTTGCATTCTGTGGTCTGGGCAATCCGGACGCGTTCTTCCGCGATCTCGGAAATTGGGGACTTGCCGTATGCGGCCAAGCCATCTTTCCCGATCACCATCGCTATACCCCGCGGGACATCTTAGCGCTTAAGCAGGCGGGGAAACGGGCAGGCGCGAACGCATTGGTGACGACCGAAAAGGATGCGCAGAATCTGGCTGCCTTCAAGTTCGAGGAAACTCCGGTCTACGTCGCGGTGATCGACCTGGTGGTGACTCCGGAGGCTGACTTCAGAAATGTTCTCGATCAAACGCTTGCAGCTGGTGCAGGAGTTGCCGCGTGAAGATTTTCATTCGTGCGACAAACTGGGTCGGGGATGCCATCATGGCGCTGCCGGCGCTGCGCGCGGTGCGCAAGCGCTTTCCTGACGATGAAATCGCGATCGTCGCGCGGCCCTACGTCGCGGACATTTATCGCCATCAAGAGATCTGCGATCAACTCATCCCGTACGATCCGGAAGGCTTGCTCTCGGGGTTTTCCGGCCGCGAGCGCCTGGCTGCGGAAATTCGAGCGCAGAAGTTTGACGTGGCCTTGCTGCTGCAAAATGCGTTCGATGCCGCGTGGCTGGCCTGGCGAGCAAATGTTCCTGAACGGATCGGCTACGCGCGCGACGGGCGCAGCTTCCTTCTGACCAAGGCCGTGCCTCTCCCCCGGCACGGGGAAATTCCTGCGCACGAAAAATTTTATTATCTGGAACTGCTCCGCCGCGCCGGCTGGCTGGATTCCGTGCCGGAAGAAACACTCATTTCCCTGCGCGTTCCCGAAGAGAAGCGCCGGAGTGCCGAGGAGTTTCTTTGCAATTCCGGCGTGCGTCACGGCGCGCTGCGAATTGCCCTCGGGGCCGGCGCATCGTACGGATCGGCAAAGTGCTGGCTGCCTTCGCGGTTTGCGGAAGTGGCAAATCGTCTGCAATCGGAAGCGGATGCCGACGTCATCCTATTTGGAACTGCCGCCGAGGCCAGCGTCTCGACGGCCATCTCCGCCGAAATGCGCCGGCCTCCTATTGATCTCACAGGGAAAACCGCAATTGCCGATCTGCCTGCTCTGCTTTCGCAGTGTCATCTTTTCATCGGCAACGATTCCGGCGCGATGCACGTTGCTTCCGCCGTCGGCCTCCCCATCGTCGCGGTGTTTGGCCCCACCGATCCGGATGGAACAGCTCCCGTCACGCCGCGCGGGAGCATCGTTCAGCAAAAGCCATATTGCAGCCCCTGTTTTCTCCGCCGCTGCCCGACCGATCATCGGTGCATGACTGCAATCACGGCCGATATGGTGGAGGCCGCAGCAAGGCCGTGGCTGTCCGCGATCGAGGTGCACCGTGCCTGAGCAATCTCCCTTGCGCCCCGCCGTTTTCCTCGGTCGCGACAGCACCGTCGCCGAGGAACTGGGCTATTTGAATCACGCCATCCGTTTTCGTATGTTTCCCTTTGTCGCGGAAGATCTCAGGCAGGCTGCAGACTGGGTCCTGAGGCAACAAAAATGAAGCGTTCGCGCGCGCAAAAGCCTGCGTCAACGTCCGTTGATCTCCTCGCACTCCGCGAGTGCGTCGAGCAGTTCACCACGAAAACTGTCGTTCTCCTTGGTGATTTCGTCGCCGACGAATTCCAATATGGTGAAATCTCGCGCGTCTCCCGCGAAGCGCCGGTCCTGATCCTCAAGCATCGCGAAACTCAAATTGTTCCGGGCGGCGGTGCCAACGCCGCCAATAATCTCGCCTCCCTCGGTGCGCGTGTCCTGCCTGTCACCGCCGTGGGCGGTGACGCGGCGGGAGATGCGCTGATCGCTCATTTCCGCCGCCAGTGCGTTGACGTTTCCGGCATCTTTCGGGTAAAGGGCTGGACCACGCCAACCAAAAGCCGCTTTCTCGCTGGCTGGGCGCACACCGTGGGACAGCAGGTTCTTCGCGTCGACTACGAACCGAAATCGCCTCTGCCAGAGGCTATTCGAAAAAAACTCCATCAGCGGCTTTTTGCAAACCTGCGCCATGCCCACGCGCTCGCGGTTTCCGACTACGGCTTTGGCATTGCTACGCCGGAGCTTGTGCAGCAGGCATCCGCGAAGCGCAAAAGTAAGCTGCCCGTCACGCTCGACGCGCGTTATCGGCTGCACCGCTATGCGAAAGCGGGCATTACCTCCGCTACGCCAAATGAGGCCGAGCTTGAGGCGGAGTATTACACGGCCATCGGTCAAGATACCGGCGAGCTCACGCGCACAGGCCGAGCCACTCTTTCTGAGATGAAATTGCAATCGCTCCTGGTCACCCGCGGACGCCACGGCGCGGCTCTATTTGAGCCAGACGATCGCATCACGCAGATCCCCGTTCACGGAAGCGATCAAGCCGTTGACGTCACCGGCGCCGGCGACACCGTTCTCGCCGCGTACACGCTGGCGCTCGCCTGCGGAGCATCTCCACTCGAAGCCGCGCACATCGCCAACATCGCCGGCGGCCTGGTGGTCATGAAACGCGGCACTGCTACCATTTCGCGCGAAGAGCTTCTCGACGCCATCCGTGGCGAGGCATCTGGAGCCGCCTCTTAAGTCATGCGCGAGGCCGCTTCCAAAATCGTCGCGCGGGATGTGATTCGCCAGAAACTCGCGGAACACAAACGCCATGGCCGAAGAATCGTTCTTGCCAACGGTTGCTTTGATACGCTGCACGTCGGACATATTCGTTATCTCGAAGGCGCCCGGCGCGAAGGCGAGGTTCTTGTTGTCGGTGTGAATGCCGATTCCGGTGTTTGCAACCTCAAAGGGTCCGGCCGCCCCATCCTCGATGAAAATGCCCGCGCGCAGCTAGTTGCCGCGCTTCGCTGCGTGGATTACGTCGTGCTATTCGCTGAACCCAACGTCGAAGCTCTTCTGGAAGAGCTGCTCCCGGATGTCCACGCCAAAGGCACTGACTACGCTGCGGACACCGTGCCGGAGCGCGCCGTCGCCACGCGGCTGGGCATCCGCGTGGCCATCGTCGGCGACCCCAAGGACCACTCCACGCGAGAGCTGCTCGAGTCCATTCGCAAGGCGCCGCATGCCTGAGCAGCGCTTCCTGGTCGTGCGCCTTGGTTCCCTCGGAGATATCGTCCACACCTTTCCCGCCGTCGCTGGCTTGCGCGAGTCGTTTCCGGATGCTGAAATTGTTTGGCTGACCCATCCGCGCTGGAAAGCGCTGGTCGAGAGCAGCGAACTGGCAACGGATATCTTGGTGACGGAGACTCGCTCGTACAAATCCTTGCGCGAAACTGTCGGAGGAATCCGCAAGAAACATTTCACTGCTGCGATCGATTATCAAGGTCTGTGGAAGTCTGCCGCGCTGCCGTTCTTCGGCGGCGTTTCGCGCCGGATCGGGTTTTCCTCCCATACCATTCGTGAGTTCGGCGTCCCGGTCCTTTACACCGATCGAGTCCTTTGCACCAAAACCCACATCGCCGATCAGAATGGAGAACTGTCACAGCGCGCAGGCGCTCGCAACGGCGTGGCGCCCGTGGCGCTCGCGGTGCCGTCAATTCAGGAAGTATTCGTGTTACAACTTCTGCGAGGTTTTGCGATCGAACGGTATGTCGTATTAAGTCCTGCCGGCGGCTGGCGCTCGAAATGCTGGCCGCCGGATCGCTACGGTGCTCTGTGCCAGAAACTCCGTGAGACCCTCGGATTGCGTTGCGTTCTGAATTATGGCCCCGGGGAAGAGGATCTGATTTCTGCGGTCAAAGCGGCCAGTGGGCAAGCCGACCCCATTGCTTACAATGGTTCACTCGGCCAACTCATGGCCCTTCTGCGCAACGCGGTCTGCATCGTCGGTGGTGATACGGGCCCGCTGCATCTGGCCGTCGCTCTTGGAACCCCTGCGGTTGCCATCTTTGGTCCGACGGATCCAGCGAGAAATGGTCCCTATCGCATGCGCGACCGCTCTGGCTACGCTTCTCCCATCGACATCGTTCTGCGCACTCCGCATGCCGTGACCACCTACAAACGAGGTGACCAGGCCGCTACCTCCATTGTTGAAATTGACGTCGACACAGTTTTCAACGCCGTTCGTCGTCAAGTTGAGGTTCGCCAATGAGCGCAGCCGGAAATTTTTTCGTGCGCTGGCGTGTGCGGCTCGGTTATCCACTTGCGATGGTGGTTCTTTATTTTTCCCGGCCCACACCTCGCCGTATTTTGCTTGGCGCCCTCGCGGGAGTCGTTGGTCTGTGGGTGCGCGCTTCTGCTGCTGGCTATCTCCACAAACAAGAAGTCCTCACCGTCACCGGTCCCTACGCTTACACCAGAAATCCGCTCTATCTTGGCAGCGCCATCCTGGCTCTGGGGGCCGGAATTGCCACGCGCTCGTGGATCTCTGCTTTAATCCTTATTACTTACTTCGCTGTGTTTTATTCCATAGTGATGCGGCGGGAAGCGAATGAGCTCCGTCTGCGCCACGGTACACCTTTCGAAGACTACGCACGCGCCGTCCCGCTTTTTATTCCGCGCCTGACCGCCGCGAAACTGCCGGGAGACTCGGCCGGTTCCTACTCTTTCGCCCAGTACAAGAAAAATCATGAATGGCAGGCCGCCGTTGGCTTTCTATTCCTTCTCTTTATCCTGCTCGTGATCTGGCGCCTCCGCCTGCACTGATGCTGCGGCGTTTGCCGCATCTGGACACGCAACGAAGCAGGTGATCTCCAGCCGCATGCCATCAGCTAGCACGCGCACGGCGCCGTCTCTATCCGTCCTCAATATCCGCACTCCCGCATTCTCCAATCGTTCGAGGAGTTCCGCGTTGGGATGTCCGTAAGGATTGTCTTCACCCGCGGAAATGATTCCCAGACGCGGCTGCACTGCCGCGAGGAATTCCGGCGTCGTCGAATTCTTGCTTCCGTGATGGCCAATCTTAAGCACATCGGCATGCATTCTTTCCGGGCTGTTCTCGGAAAGAATTTCGCGCTCCGTCTGTTTTTCGGCGTCTCCCGGCAGCAAGAGCGTTTGACCGCCGTAGTGCAGCCGCAGCACCAGAGAATCGTTGTTCTTTGCTGAAGGCGCGACCTCTTCAGGAGCAATCTCCGGCCACAAAAAGTCACCATCGACGCCATCCCAGCGAAAGGACTTGCCGCGCAGCTCGTGTTCGATGGGGATTTTTCGGCGGCGCGCCAGTTCTTCCAGTCTCGCGAGCGCTGGGGAAGATACTTCACGCCCGATCCACAGTCTCGCAACTTGAAAATTTTCCAGGATTGCAAGAAGCCCGCCCACATGATCCTGATGCGCGTGCGTTAGCGCGACTACATCCAGCTTCTGAAATCCCCGTGACCATAGATACGGCGACACGGCTTCTTCGCCCGGGTCGACGCCATTGTGTTCTTCGCGTCCCGGAAAGCCGCCGAATGCTCCGCCGCCATCGATCAACAAAGTTTTTCCGCCAGGAGAAACAACAAACAGCGAATCGCCTTGGCCTACATCAAGAACTGTCAATTCCAACTGGCCCTTTGTCCACCTCTCTCCGAAGGGATAGACGGCAATCGTCATCGCACAGGCGATAAACGAGATGCACAATCCCCAGACCATGGTTCTCCGCAGCGGATGCTTCAACCGCATCTCTGCGGCGAGCAGAATGGCGGCGGCGAAAAAGAGTACAATCAACCAGAATGGTGGCCCAGGAATCCGGTAACTCCATCGCGAAAAATGCGCGAACCACTGGACAATGTGCAAGAGCAGCGCGGTCAACCATGCAAGCGGGGCCGCAAGCACCTTTCCAGTCACTGGCAGAATCAGACCGCAGGCTAGGGTGAGAAAGCCGAGTGGGACGACGACACCCGTCAGCGGCACGGCTGCCAGGTTCACAAGCGGCGCCGGCAATGGTATGCGATGAAAATCGCGCGCCATCAGCGGCAACATTCCGGCTTGCAGCGCCAGCGTGACTACGAGCAGCTCCCACACTCGAAACGCCAGTGACAATCCGCCAACCACAACGTCGCCCGTTCGCCTGCCCAGCCGCTGAGGCAGCTCCGCGGAGAGCCACTGCGCCAGCGAACGGAGATCGATTCTGAATTGGGTCGCACGCGGCTCGTAAGCGCCGTCCCGCGTTACGTCGCGCCATCCTCGGAGCGCGCGAACGTACGGCTGCACCGTGTTCTCCAGCCACGGCAGCGCCAGTCCCGCGATGCAGCCGATGGCGACAAAGGTCAATTGAAAGCTGGAATCGCGCAGGGCGAGCGGTCTTGCTGCGAGCAGAATCAGAGCCGCCACCGCTGCAGAATTGAGTAATTCCAACCGACGAAAGAAGAATCCGCCAAGCACGACAATCGCAGCCATCATCGCTGCCCGCAACACGGGAGCGCGCTGCTCGACGACGGCCACGTAAGCGGCGAGCATCGTAAGCGTGAACAGCATCGTCCACACTCGCGAGAGCCGCAGTTTCCGCCCCACCCAATAGAGCGCGAACGCGAGAGCCCCAACGTGCAAACCGGCGACAACGAGTACGTGAAACACTCCTGTCTTCTGAAAATCCACCGCTTCCGCACGGTCGACAAAACTCCGGTCACCCAGAAGCATCGCCCGCAAAACACCCGCGACCTGCGGAGTGCCCGCAAATAGCTCATCAATCTCGTCGCGCAACCTCCTTCGTGCCCGCGCGAGATACGTTCCGATTGTTGGAGGTGGCGAAGCGATCCGTTCGATTAGCTCCGGCGCTCTCAGCGTGGCCACCAGGTCGATGTTTTGTTGCGCCAGATACGCGCGTCGATCGAACGCACCTTCATCCCTGAAAACTTGCGGCCGCTTTGCTTCCGTCAAGACGGCCACTTCGTCTCCAGCATGAAGATTCGGCGGCGTTTCCTCCGGATGTGAGGTGAAGCTCAGGCGCAACCCGCCTCGCGCTGGATGCAGCGCCTCTTCGAACTCGACCCCGGAAAGCTCGATTTCGTATCCATAACCCCATGGCAGCCGCGTTTGCTCATCGCGAAGGTGGCCGTGCCACCGCAAAGGCGTCTTCAATGGGAGGCGTCCTTGCTCCACGAACGAAATCACCTGCTCCGCATCCCGCGGCTGTTCCGCAATGCATACTCCGGCGAATCCAAGCAATATCCAGCTAAGAAGAGAAGCCACAGTTGCAGGGAAAAGACGCCCAATTCTTACGAGGAGAAATCCGGCCAGAACGAGAACCACTATGGTTACGAAAGAACAGGAAAGAAGAAGAAATGACGCGGCATTTCGGGCAACTGCGGGATGCAAGCCCAGCACGATACCACAGGCAAATGCAGCGGCAATCGCTACGGCCGGCAGCCTCATGGCGCTCGACGCAATCTCACGAGCGTTTCGATGTGAAATGTCTGCGGAAACAGATCGAACAGATGCATTTCCGTGATTTCATAGCGGATGCTTGGCCCGGTGATTTCTTTCGGTTTCCGCGGTGAGCCGATCAGCACAGCCAAATCGCGAGCCAGCGTGGATGGATCGCAGGAAAGATATACGATTTCGTTGGCGCCGAGCTCCGCGAGCTTCTCTGCGGCTTCCGCACCCAATCCCGCTCTCGGCGGATCCAGGATTACGAAGTCTGGTTTTTCTTCGGTTGCTTTCAGAAACTCTTCCACGTGCTCGTTGTGCGACGTGATCGTGACCCCTGCGATCTCCGCATTAGCAAAGAGATCTCGGGTCGCGGCAAGATTCGCATCCACGCCCACCACTTTCTGAAACGTCTTTGCGAGCGGCAACGTGAAGAACCCAACTCCCGAATACAGATCCAGCGCCAGCGCGCCGCGTGCATTCGCGGTCACGGTTCTCAGCAAATCCTCGGTCAGGAAACGGTTCACCTGAAAGAACGACAGATGGCCAACCCGGTATTTGTACCCGCCGGCTTCGTGCGTCAAATAACCCGGCCCCGTCAATTCAAAATGGTTTTTCTTTTGGTCCAGCAGCAACAGACTTTCGATCTGGGGCAAATTCCCCCGGAAAGCAGATGCCAGCTCCGCCGCTGGTTTGGGGAATTTCTCAAACGCCACGTTCAGCGCAATCTTTTCGTCAGCCGAGTCGGCAAAGGCTTCGATCTCCTGGATACCCGTTGGCAACGAGCCCGAACGCGCCATTTCCTGAAGCTGGGCGAACGTATGCGCGAGGCGCGGCGAGAGCACGGGACACTCATCGATCGGCACGATCACGGAACTCTCCGGCAAAAAGTATCCCAGCGCCCGGGGCATCCCGCTTCGCACCGCCCACTGCGCGCGGTTTCGATAGCCATACGGCTCCGCTGAATGTTCCACGATCGCGCCATCCCACGTGACGCCGCCGAGCCGCGAAAGCGTTTCGCGCAAAATAACTTTCTTAAGTCTCAGTTGCTCCGTCGCAGGAATGTGCTGGTAATGGCAGCCGCCGCATTTCTGAAAATGAGCGCACTTTGCTTTTTCGCGCTCTTTCGCCGGTGAGGTAACCTCCAGCAGCTCGGCCCAGATCAATTTCTTCTTTTTCGATTTCGCGTTTGCCCGCACCTCTTCCCCGGGCAGAACATAAGGCACAAATACGGTATTCCCATCGGCGTGCGCCAAACCGTCACCGCCGTAAACGAGCTTCTCAATCGATAGGCTTAACTCATCCGCCATAGATTTTGTCCGGTTTTAATAAAAGTCGCTCATGTAGATTGGAACTCAAGCCGCTCAGTCTTGTTTCCGGAGACCGAACCAAATTGCCTGCCTGCGCTACGATAAGTAGAAAAGACTCAGGCGCGGGACTCCAAACTCTTCCAGCAGCCGTTTCTGCATGTACTGTTTTTCTATCATCGCTAGTTGCTGCGCTTTCATCTTCCGCCTGTACATCGCCAGTTGCCCGTCCACTTCGCGCCGGATCTTGAGCATAAGCTCTTCCGGTGCATGACTCATAAGCAACGCATGTATCTTCTCATCCAGAATCGTCAGCCGGCGCTCCAAATCTTCCAGGTCCAGCGTCCCAGGCGCCTCGAGAAGCTGGCCGCTCGACTCCAGCGAATCCGCAATCTCCGCCAGTCGGCCGGAAATCTCCGGCTGTTCCGGCATACTCTTTTCCGCCGAACGCTTCAAATGCGCAATATTCTTCGCAAAATACGTTTTCAGATCGTCTCGTGAAAACGCTTCGCTGGCCGCCGCGCGCGCCGCTTTCGGCGTGCTCCCCGCAGCCGCCTCCTGCTGTTCTTCGGCTGCCTCTAGCACCGCATCCGTGCAATAAGCCAGGTTTTTCAACGGCTTGCCCGCTCCCCGCCGCGACCTCTGGTAGCTCTCAAACGCCTGATCGATCCCTTTCAGAGCGGCTTCCAGCGGCACCCCGGATTTCTGCCACGCCTCCATGATCGCCCAGTCCAGCGGCGACACCAGCATATGCGCCCCGCGTTTCTTCCAGAAGTATTCTTCGATTTCCGTAAAGTAATTGAAGTAGTTCCAACCGTCCATTTTGTTGGGGGGCGCGGTCGAACGTCCGGGCGCTGGCCTCGAACCCGCCTGTATCGCCGCTGCCCACGGCTTAACTCTGCGCCTTCTTTGCCGGCGCCGCTGTCGCACTCTTGCCGTGTTCCGCCGGCTGGTTTCTCTCCCAGATCAATCGCAGGCCCGTCAGTGTCAGGAATTCATCGATGTGCTGGATATGTTTCGAGCCTTTGGAGACAAGCCTCGCCTGGCCGCCGGTCGCAACAACTTTCGCATCTTCGCCAAGTTCTTGCTTCATGCGCGCGAGCATTCCATCCACCATGTCCACCGCGCCGTAATACAAGCCCGCCTGCATGTGCGTGACGGTGTTCGTTCCGATCACTTTTCCCGGGTCCTTGATCTCTACCCGCGGCAGCCGCGCGGCGCGCGCAAACAACGCCTCCGACGAAATCCCCAGCCCGGGCGCGATTACCCCGCCAAGGTATTCGCCCTTCGCGGAGATCGCGTCGAACGTGATCGCGGTCCCAAAATCCACGACAATGCACGGCCCGCCGTACTGATGATACGCCGCCACGCCGTTCACAATCCTGTCCGCGCCTACCTCTGACGGGTTGTCCACCAACACCGCCATCCCCGTTTTCACACCGAGTTCCACGAACAGCGCCTTCTTCCCAAAATAAATTCGCGACATTTCAGCAAGTGTCCGGTTCACCGGCGGCACCACCGAGCTGATGATCACGCCCGTGATGGCGTCCCGATCCAGCCCCGCCAGGGTGAACAAATTCCTCGTCAGCACGCCATATTCGTCAATCGTCTGCTCACGGGCCGTTGTCAAACGCCAATTCGCGATCAGCTCTTCGCCGCGAAAAACGCCCAGCACCGAGTTAGTGTTCCCCACGTCAATGGACAGCAGCATCTAGCGCGCCTCCGTGACGTCGCCCGAAATCACCGCCGTGACCCGTCCGTCTTCTCGCTCCACTTGCAGCAATCCCTCCGGCCCGAGTCCCGCGGTTGTACCAACATAGCTCTCGGTTCCGTTTGTTACGCGCACGCGCTTGCCTCTCGCATAACTCGAGACCGATTCGAAGCGCGCAACGACGCTGGCCACCCCTTCCCGCAGGAATCGATTGTAATCGCTCTCGAATTCGCGCAGCAACCGTACCAGCAGCTCCATGCGCGATTGGGATTTGCCGGTTTCCGCGCGCAGGGAAGTTGCCACATTGGCAAGCTCCCCGGGAAACTTTTCCTGATTAACGTTCAGGCCAATCCCTACAATCACGAATCGCACTTGATTTGGCTCCGCGTGCATCTCCGTCAGGATGCCGCCCAGCTTTTTTCCCCGGACGAGCAGGTCGTTCGGCCACTTCAGGTCCACCGCCAGCCCCGTCAGGGCCTGCACCGCGGATTGTGCGGAAAGTCCCGCCATCATGGTCAGCAGAGGAGCCTGTACCGGCGCTAGTTTCGGCCGTAGAAGCAACGTCACGTATATGCCCGCCGCGCGTTCGGAATGCCATCTGCGTCCCTCTCGGCCGCGTCCGGCGGTTTGCTCCTCCGCCAGCACGACGGCACCCTCGGCCTCGCCTGCATGTCCCAATTCCAGCCCTACGCGATTCGTTGAATCCGTCTTGAAAAAATGATAGATGCGTTTTCCAAATAGGCTGCCCTTCAGCCGTTGCTTCAGCATGTCCGGAGTCAAAATATCGGGCACTTGCTCCAGGAAGTATCCTGAGCCTGCTTGGCTCTTTACTTTCACGCCCAATTCGCGAAGTCGTTCCACCCACTGCCACACCATGGACCGCGAGACGCCAACCTCTTTCGCGATTCGCGCGCCGCTGATCACGATGGTGGCATTTTCCGCCAGCAAAGCCAGCAACCCTGCCAGCCGCCGGTCGGTTGTGCCCGGTAAAGATTCCTGAGTCATCGGGACTTCGTCGCGCTCCTTCGCGCCGCCTAAGCTTACGTTTCCTCGATGCTCTCCACAAGCAGACTGAGGTTCGCGGCGGGCGCTGAGTGCGTGAGCATCCCGGAAGAGAGAAAGTCGGCACCCGCCTCTGCGTAAGCACGCGCATTGTCGAGCGTGATCCCTCCGGAGATTTCGATCACGCACTCTGCGCGAAGCCCGCGCGCGACCTTCACGCATTCCGCCGCGCGTTCCGGTGTCATATTGTCCAGCAGCACCGCCTCCGCACCGGCCCCAAGAGCTTCAAGCAATTCTCTCTGATCGCGAACCTCGATCTGCACCGGCAACGGACCCGGGCCGACGACCTCCGGGTCCAGCCCGGCCGCATCGTAGGCGCTCGCGGCCCGCGGCGGCGGCACCTTTGGTGACGCATAAGTGTTCGCGTTGTCCAGCGCCTCCTTGATTCCTCCGGCCAGCGCGATGTGATTCTCCTTCAAGAGAATGGCGTCATAGAGTCCGAAGCGGTGGTTGGCGCCGCCGCCCGTCTTCACTGCGTATTTTTCCAGCGCCCGCAAACCCGGCGTCGTTTTCCTGGTATCCCGAATACGGGTTTTCGTGCCCGCCAGTTGTTCCACGAAGCGCCGCGTCAGTGTGGCGATTCCGCAAAGATGGGCCAGAAAATTCAGCGTGGTTCGCTCGCCGGTAAGGATCGCGCGGGCATTTCCCTTGATCTGCACGAGCTCCGCGCCCG
>WNEZ01002765.1_pt1 | contig 15044 bp, 15 predicted proteins | sample 5400521 | NCBI WGS metagenome assembly WNEZ01 (sample SAMN13153339, study PRJNA577476) | soil metagenome | isolation source: 120 cm saprolite under Douglas fir tree site 2 hole 1 replicate 1 | place: USA:California | collected 2015-04-18
CGTCAGTGCGCAGTCGGTGACTGCTTCGTAGGATAGCTCCTTCTTAGGTCAGAGCACACGTCATACGGCCTCCTCCTGGAGAGTTCGCCCTGTGAACTGGCTGTTATAGAGGTCGGCATAGAAGCCACCTTTCGCAAGAAGATCTAGATGGGTTCCCTGCTCGATGATGCTGCCGTGATTCATGACCAGGATCATATCCGCGTCCCTGATCGTCGAGAGTCTGTGGGCGATCACGAAACTGGTTCTACCCTTCATTAACTCGCCCATAGCCTTTTGAATAGCCATCTCGGTTCGGGTATCGACGCTGCTAGTAGCTTCGTCAAGAATGAGGATGGCCGGATCAGCCAGAAATGCGCGGGCGATGGTCAGCAACTGCTTTTGCCCCTGCGAGATATTGGTTGCATCTTGATTTAAGACAGTGTTATAACTCTCGGGAAGCGTCCTGATAAAGTGGTCAGCGCGTGCGGCTTTGGCAGCTCGAATAATTTCTTCTTCCGTGGCCCCCTCTCGGCCATATGCAATGTTCTCGCGTATGGTTCCGTTGAAGAGCCAGGTATCCTGAAGCACCATGCCGAACGTACGGCGCAAGTCTCCACGCTTGATCTGTGTGATGTTTACACCGTCAACGAGTATTTCCCCGCTGTCCAGTTCATAGAATCGCATTAACAGGTTGACCAGGGTGGTTTTGCCTGCGCCAGTCGGTCCGACAATCGCGATCGTCTTTCCTGGTTGAGCTTCGATATGCATATCCTCAATCAGCGGGACCTCCTCTTTGTAGCGGAATGTGACATGTTCGAATTGCACCTCACCCTGTGGAGACTCGATAACCTGCGCGTCAGCCGCATCGGGCAGCTCTTCCGGCTCATCGAGGAGTTCAAAGACACGCTCAGCCGAGGCAATGGTTAACTGAATGGTATTGGCAATACTCGCCAGCATGGTGATTGGCTGGGTAAATTGTTGCGTATATTGAATAAATGCCTGCACATCTCCTATCGTAATCGCCCCTTTGGTAACCATGATGCCGCCAATAACGCTTACAAAGACGTAGCCGAGGTTGCCAATAGACCTCATGAGAGGCATAATCGTGCCGGAAACGAATTGCGCTCTCCAGCCTGCATTGTAGTACTTGTCGTTCATCTCATCGAATGCGGCAATCGATTGAGCCTCGTGTCCGAAAGCTTTGACGATCTTGTGGCCCGTATACATTTCCTCGACGTGGCCGTTGAGTTCCCCGAGCGCTCTTTGCTGCCGCGCAAAGTAGCGTTGCGAGCGTTTCGCAATCACGGTGGTGACAAGCAGGCTGAGTGGTAGGGTAATGAACACCACCAGGGACAGTAAGAGGCTGATAGTCAACATCAGAATGATAACGCCAATAATCGTTACGACTGAGGTAATCAACTGCGTCATGCTTTGCTGCAGAGTAGTGCTGATGTTATCCATGTCGTTGACGGCGCGACTGAGGATTTCTCCGTGTGTTTGCGAGTCAAAGTATTTCAGCGGCAAGCGCGAAAGCTTCTCCTCCACCTGTTTGCGCATCGTATACACCGTTCTTTGCGCCACACCCGCCATGAGATACTGTTGGAGATAGATGAACACGGCACTGATAGTGTATAGTCCGCCAACGATCAGCAGAACATGCGCAATGTAGTTGAAATCAACTGCAGCGCCTGGTACGCCTTGTAACTTCTGCTCTACGCCTTGGAAGAGCTTGGTTGTCGCCAATCCCAGGATTTTCGGGCCAACAATGTTGAAAATTGTGCCAATCACCGCAAAGACAAGTACGAGCAATAGAAGGTATTTCTGAGGCCTGAAATAGCCAAGGAGCCTGTAGAGGGTGCCTCTAAAGTTCTTAGCTTTCTGCACCGGCATCCCTACCATACTCATTGGGCCTCTTCCCATCGGGCCCATAGGTCGTTGATCTTGCCCGGCAGCTCTCTGGTTTGTGCGCTCTTGACTCATGCGATTTCCTCCAATGAAAGCTGTGAGGAGACAATTTCGTAATAGATCTCGCTGATCTCCATTAACTCGCGATGATTGCCGATACCTGCAATGCGACCCTCGTCCAGAACGATAATTTGATCTGCGTCCATGACGGTGCTGACTCTCTGTGAGACGATGAGTACCGTCGCATCAAGGGTTTCCTTTTTCAGCGCGGCTCGTAGCCTGGCATCCGTTTTAAAATCAAGCGCTGAGAAACTGTCGTCAAACAAGTAAATCTCGGGTTTTCTCACCAGGGCACGCGCGATGGACAGGCGCTGCTTCTGTCCACCAGAGACGTTCGTGCCACCCTGTGCAATTGCGGAATCAAAGCCGCCTGGCATTTCGTCGATAAATTCGGTGGCCTGAGCAATCTCTGCTGCGTGTCTGACCTCTTCATCTGTAGCGTGTTCTTTGCCATAGCGGATGTTCTGTGCAATCGTTCCTGAAAAGAGCACTGCCTTTTGCGGCACAAAGCCGATTTTCGCTCGCAAATGTTCTTGCGACATGTCGCGTACATCCACGCCGTCAACTAAAACGCTGCCGCTGTCCACATCATAGAAACGTGGAATCAGGCTGATCAGTGTCGATTTGCCCGATCCTGTCCCACCGATGATTGCAGTAACCTGACCGGGGCGCGCGCTGAACGAAATGTCGTGGAGAGCGGGTTCTTCTGCTCCGGGATAGCTAAAAGTCACATGTTGAAATGTGATGTATCCTTGTTCCGTATCGTTATCCTTCACTGTCGCGGCATCGTTGATTTCAGGCTCTATTGCCAGCACCTCATTAATGCGATCTGCGGAGGCTGCAGCACGCGGAAGCATGATAAACATCATCGTAAGCATCAGCAGCGAGAATAGAATTAGCATAGCGTATTGCAGAAAGGCGATGAGCGCGCCGATTTGCATATCACCATTGTTGATACGGATACTGCCGAACCAGAGTATGGCGATAGATGTCAGGTTGAAAACCAGCATCATCATTGGCATCATAAACGCGACGATACGGTTGACTTTGATGCCCACATTTTTCAGGTCACTGTTGGCTTCGTCGAAGCGCTCTTTCTCATGGTCTATACGGTCAAATGCCCGGATGACACGTACCCCACTCAGGCCTTCATCCAGTATGAGATTGAGTTTATCTAATTTCGATTGCATGACTCTGAAGAGCGGGATCGCTATACGCATGATCAGAATGATCGCCGCGATAAGAATCGGCATGACAATGAGCAGCACCAATGTAAGAACGGCATCCTGGCCAAACGCCAGAATGAGGCCGCCGATGATCATCAGAGGCGCGCTGATCATCATGTTCAAGATAATGACTAGAACCATCTGAACCTGGGTCGTATCGTTGGTCGTGCGAGTAATGAGCGATGCTGTACTCACCTTATCAAACTCGTGCAATGAAAAGCGCCCAACATGGGTGAACAGCTTGCCACGGATCAAACGGCCAAAGCCGATGGCAACTCTGGCGGAATAGAAACTGGCCACGACGGCACAAATCGTGCCCGCGATAGTGACCAGCAACATGATGCCGCCCACACGGAGAATATAGTTGATATCGCTCTTCACTATCCCGTTATTCACGATATCGGCCGTCAAGGTAGGTAGATAGAGATTCGCAAGGGACTGTAAAAAGACAAGCACAAAAACAAAAACGATAGGAATGCGAAATGGCTTTAAAAGGCGGAACAATTTTATCATGCTTCTATGTCTCCACTTCAGAATGAGCCTCTTGTGCTCCCAGCCCTACCTGCACAAATTCTTCCAATCCGTTGAGCAGCGAAGCGCGCCCCTCTGCGCTCATGGCAAAAAAAATAGTGTGAATGCGATCGATAAATTGCTGATGCGCTTCCAGGCGAGCAGAGCGGCCTGCATCAGTAAATTCAACGAAGACCTGGCGCCTGTCCTGGCGGTTCCGCCTGCGTTCTACCAGTCCCCGTTTTTCGAGGCTGTCAACAGTGCGAACCACCGTCGCAGGGTCAATTCCCAGAAGCCCGGCAATGCTGCTGATGGTACAGGTTTCTCCGTTTATCTGGGCTTTGTCAATCAAGCCCAGGATCATAAACTGGGACATGCCAAATCCGTGCTGATGTGCATGCTTGAAGCCAGCCCCCATCACTTTGCGTAAGTCCGAGAACGTAGCACTAAATCGTTCTACCTGCTCGTTTACTGTTGATTGATCGTGCTCGTAATAGATTGTTTCTGACATTGATCTCTAATTTCATCTGGGAATATGATTGTTACTAACAGTCATTGTTACTAACAATGATGTGTTACAACAAACAATACATCATAGGTTTGGCAGTTGTCAAGAGGAATAGGGCCTGACAGGTTTTTCGTTCTTGGGGGTGAAAGAACATACAAAACCGTAGTGGTACAGCCCTTGAACCCCGGCAGATCTATTCACGTGCAAGTAGTTCAAGCAGGATCGGGTAGGACACGTCGACTTTTTGGAGCTTTTGTCCAGGGTCGATGAGATCGTGTATGAGCTTGTATTTTGCATCGAACTCATACTTGTCTAGTTGTTCCAACCCGTTGGTTTGCCAGCGCTGGGCAACTTTCAAAGTAATTTTATTGTTCACAGCGACGTCAGCGGCGTTGGTAATTATCAATACCGATTGCGCCGCGGCACTTGTTTTCTTAGAAGTGTTATAAACAGAGAAGCCAAAGCGCATCATCTCCCCTACCCCTCGGGAGGCAAATCCCAGATAATTATGATCCGGACCGTCCTTAAAGGGCTTGAGTCGCTGCGTCATAATGTTGGGTAGTATTAAAAACAGGCGCATAGCAACCTTGCTCAAAACAACTCCTAAACGTGGACTGATTGTGAACGAGGGCGCGATTATTACAACTTTGTTGACATCAGCACGGTACTGGGCGACCCAGGCGGCCATCAGGCCACCAACTGACAGGCCAAGATAGGTGACGTGGTCACCCAGGCCGCGCGCAATATCAACCATGATATTGCTGCAATCGCGTAATTCGGCCGCTTTGAGATATCTGAGATCATCCGTGTCAGGGTCAGCCAGCCCATTATGTGGCATACGTGGGATAAGTACATTATACCCTTGCTCGTAGAACCTGGGAGCAAGCTCTACAAACTGCTGGGGACAGTTTGTCATGCCATGCATGAGGATGATGACACGCTCTGTTTTGCTGCCATGCGTGAGCAGTTTCGAGCGGCAAACTGGATTGAGCGTCTCATCCGCTTCTTCCTGAGCCTGCACTTGTGCAAAGCGTACCATGGCCGTCTCGTAGTCGGTGGTCGGGTCATCTTGCACTGTGTCAAGCTCATCTGTCGCCTGGCGCGTAAACGCCTTCAAGGCAAGCCCCGCAAGGGCTACAAAAGCCCCTGCCACAAAAGCTGCTTTCAGAGCGAAACTACGTGTTATCCTTTTTTGCACGTCATGTCTTCCAAATCTAGCGAGTGTTGGGGTGCGTTTCATTTTTTGCACAGCTCTACAAATGTGAGCGTGGCAGATTTAGCTCATCAATATCTCTCTGTGTATAATAAACTCATCATTGCAAAAAATGAAACGCACTCTGAGTGTTGGTTAAACTTGTGTTTGTGACCACTCGAGGTTATACTCTTGCATGGTGCGCCATTGTGCCAAAAAGCCAACTACCGCCAACGCGAGCGCCACGATGCTCCAGAACCACGAGGCCTTGACTAACGCTACAGCGTCGCCGTATTGCAGGTAAGCCACTTTGACCTGTCCAAATAGGATCAAGAGACCTGCCAGCATAGCTACGGCACCACCAAGCGCTGTGAACACCATGATGAGTAATTTGGGCAGGTTGAGGACCAGGATCAAGAAAGCAAAAACAACGGCCAGGACGACTCCAACGATCACTGCCACGAAGCCCGGGTTGTTGAGGCCGATGGCCCCTATAAGGCCACTGCCGAGTGTGTACCCTGCTGATGCGCCCAATAGCACTACAGCAAAGTAATAGAAGAAGTAAGCCAGCGCGGCAAAGACCAGGCCTATCACAAGTCCGAGAACAATACCTGTAGTCGTTCCGAGGAAGGCATTATTAAAGAGAGAAGTCATCGCTGCGGTACCGAGATTGAACCCGGCGAAAAAGCCCCAAATAACTATCAGAATCCGAAAGAATCGATAGCCGACGAAACAGAATACTGCGCCTACTAACAAGACCAGCGCGCCGATGAGAAAATCTTGAAAAGCCATGATACCTCCTACAAAAAACTTTGACAAATTACATAGCTGTGAGATAGTAGCTGTATGTTCAGTAAAGATATTCTCCCAAATCGTACAGCACAATCTAACTCAACGATTGTTAGTATATCACAAGCTAGACTGTATCTACTAGACAAAAATGTAGTCCAGAAGATAGTAAACATGTTTTTTGTGGGTATAATATATACAGAGTTGTGAGGAGAGAAGCGCTACCAGGTAGTTCTAAAGCCGAGGCTCTCGATAAAAGAGCCTGAAATTCGTTTAACTTGATAAGGAGAAATCGAAGCATGGAACCTGTCGTTTCAAACTTGAGCTGGCTCTCTTGGATTATCTTCGGGGCACTTGCAGGCTGGATTGCTAGCATCTTAACCGGGAACAATTCCCGAATGGGATGTTTCAGCAATATTATTGTAGGCATTGTCGGGGCATTTCTCGGGGGGTGGATCTATTCATTAATCACAGGTCACACGCTCTTCGTAGGCTGGAATTTGACAGCTTTTATCGTTGCCGTGCTTGGCGCAGTGGTGCTACTGGCGGTGCTCAATCTGTTATTCGGTCGTCGCAATACCTGAACAATCACTGCATATTTCCAGACAGTGAGATCTTACTAACATTGTAACCTACGCCGTTATCAAATCGTGCATTTGGCGTAGTTTTGTTAACCTACGTCCGTTGCAGTCGCTGTGAGGTTCCAGAGGCCCAACAGAAAGATGGGACAAACTACGCATGTCCCATCTTTCTGCTTCCATTCATCATGCCACTTCATTTAGCAGATACGCTCCGCCGTGATCTACAAAGGCAATCCTGGGCGGGAAATATACGCAATGTACTAATCTATACTGCGACGTCCTCCTCTAATATCATTCCACAAATCAACGATATTTATCGTTCCCTCGATCAAGCTGCCAACAAACCAGCCAGCGAGTGCGAGTCCTCCTGTGAGTACTGCGGCCCAAAAGCCAAGTGACATCCACACAAATCCTAATACAAGGCCAACGCCTATACCAATCACTCTGGGTGTCATACTCTGCTTGTCCTTCCTTATGATCTCGTCTTGTTGTGCAGGCATCTTCCGCTAGTATTACGCCGTTTCATTCAACGTACTCGTCGTCGTCGAGGCTTCTCGAAAGGTTCAATTTGGGTTGCCACCTGCACCTCGGCCACTGGTAAGCCAATATGCCCTTGAATTGATTGTTGTACCTTCTCCTGCAAGGTATGCCCTACTGCCGGAGCATCCACCTCGGGTAAGAGTAAAGCACGAACCTGTACTCGCAGACCATCACGCCCTTTATCCACTGTCTGGCGTGTCTCTATCACTCCCGGAACGGTCGCTGACTCATATCCGACGAGCTTACGCACACTGCTGCGTGCAACCGTCACCTTTCCCAAACTATCCTCCTGAACAACAAACTGAGCAGGTTCACGATTTATAATGTTGAGTTCGAGGATGAGCAAGATCAAAGCAACAATCACTACGAGAGCAAAGACTACAACTGCAATAGTCGCATTTGTCGGATTCAGTTGCGCAAAGAGGCTCCAGAGGCCCAACAAGAGTCCCCCTGGGCTGACCTGGGTAGGGCGAACGACTCCGCCTACGAGCAAGAACACGATGATGCTGAAAGCGATTGCAGCCAGACTCAAGAGGATTATGATAATACGATTGAAGACATTCATGATAGGATTGTCTTTCCTTATCAACGACTTTTGATATCCGAACTCTTTTGAGCATAGAATATGAACCCTACAAAACCTGGCGCAGGATTTTACCGGATATCGTCAATGGTCACATCGATCATGAGAGGTACTGGCAAACCGAGATGTTCAAGCGTTTGAGATACGACGGCTCGTACCTGGTCGGTAAAACGCAGCAATATGGGTGTTGTATCTGAGCTTGAGGATCCATCTGAGAGAGCTTTGTTGAGAAAACGCTCATCGAGTACAACATGCACATCAATCGATAGTTCACCCGGTGTAGGGTGCTGTAAGGCAATACCCGTGATGTGTTTTCCTGGCCCATATGTTGCAACTCTAGCAAACAACCCTTGACCCATATCCAAAACGCCAGGGACATCACGAATGCCGTGCACAATGGCATTCGCAATATCCGTATCACTCAGGCGCCCAGACACCAACGGTGCAGATGGTGTCTGAGCTTCTTCCGTACCAGACCCGGCATCAAGGGGAAGCATACTTCCTCCTCTGTAGCTTCTCTTCGACTCTACTGTACACGAGGATGTTCGTCTTCTGTCTCATCCTCTGGAAAGTAGAGATCGTTCACGGCAATATCAACTGCTATCACGGTGAGACCGGTCATTGCTTCAACACGGTCGATGATGTTTCGCCGCACCGCTTCAGCCACATTTGGAATACTCACACCATAATTAACAACTATGTTGATGCTCGCTGCTGCTTCGCGCTCTCCTACTTCGACGCTTACACCCTGGGCACGCGTGTCGCCGCGAGTGACACGGGCGGCCAGGCCAGTAATTGTGGCTCCTGCTCCAGAGCCTACCACATCGTTCACGCCATCAATCTCACGGGCGGCAATACCGACAATCTTGGCTACGACGCCATTGGCAATGGTTGTTTTCCCTTTTGTCGTATTTGACTGGTTGACGACTACCGAAGATGAGGCCGTTGGTGCAAGTCCGCGTTGAGAGCTTTGACCTGCCTGGGTACTAGACGTGGTGTCTCCAGTTCGTGTTTCTGCCATGATTCATTCATTCCTTTCTCATTATCAAAATATTCCGACGAAGTTTTTGCTGTGTTTCCGATGAGGTTACTTATATGCTAAGTAAGTATACCTGTCAGGATAGCAAAATACAACCTCAAAATGTACTATTTTTGTGTTACGTGCGATGCGAAGAACAAGAGTTGCCTGGCCCATATAGTTCATTTACACTATTGAATTGCTTGTCTTTCACTGTAGCGCTGCGGTCAGGCGGGAGATGTTCTCAAAGAGCTTCTCCTTGAGAGTGCGGGTTTCCCACTCGTCAAGGTTCACCAACCTGGATTTGCGTATATAGGTTGCCTCGATCTGGCGCAGATCCGCGACCACACTTGCATCGTAGCACACCAGTGTTACCTCGAGATTGAGTTGGAATGAGCGAATGTCAAGGTTGCTCGAACCGATTACTGCAATAGCGTCATCGATACTGATAAGCTTCGAATGCAAGAGTATTGGTGCATTATATTGATAAATCTGCACGCCGGAATTGAGCAGGTCCTCGTAATACGAGCGTTCAGCGTGACTAACAAAAAACTGGTCAGAGACCGCTGAGTTCAGCAGGGTCACATCCACTCCACGCTGTGCTGCACTCGTGATAGCGGTCATCAACGCATCGTCCGGAACGAAGTAGGGGTTGGTAATCACCAACTTAACTTTCGCCGAGTGGATCAGTGAGGTGAACAACTTTAGATTGTTCTCGTTCTCAAAACCAGAGCCACTGGGCAGCACCTGGCAGAGCACATTCCCCCCTATGAATGGCTCCATATCGGTTTCTGGTGCATTCTGGCTATTTAACAGGAAGTCAGTCTCAGAGTACCAGTCAGTGACGAACGCAGCTTCGAACTGGGCAGCGATCGGACCTTTTACCAGTGCCACCAGTTCATTATAGTAAATTGCATCCTTGCGGAAGTAGTTACGCTTGATCAAGTTTTGCGAACCGGTGAAGGCGACCTGTCCATCGATAACGACAATCTTACGATGGTTGCGCAAGTCAGGGCGAGTGTATTTAGAGCCGAAGAAGTGTAATGGCAGCATCAGATGGTGCTCGATGCCTGCCGCTGTCAGTTGCGCACGCATCTTCTTGAAGCTGGGATATTTGCGGGAACCCAGATGATCCAACAGTACTCGTACCTTAATTCCACGGCTCACAGCCCGCTCCATGGATGCAAAGACACACTCAGTTTCCTCGTCACGGCTCAGGGCGTAATATTCGATATGAACGAATTTTTTGGCGCCATCGATCTCCTCGCTGATGCGCTGGAAGACCTCATTATAATGTGGGAGTAGCTCTACGCTATTACCGCCGAAAGCAGGGAGAAAGCCAAGGTTCGTGTTGAGTCTAACAAATGGCTCGTAGCGTGGTGGAATTGCGGGTTCTAGCAGTGCGGTTAGCTCTGGTTTTTGTTCGGCATCAACAATAGCTTTGCTAATGAGGCTATCCATAGTACGCTGCTGCGCGCGACGACGCCTGGACAGTTTGGGGCTACCGATGAGCAAAAAGATGATCAATCCTATATAAGGCAGGAGGAAAACCAGCATCAACCAGGCGGTGGCCGACGAGGGCTTGCGGTTCACCGGGATGTAGAACAGCATCACGAACGGAATGATCCAGCCGATAATCGCGATTATGGAAAATTCTGTGCTCCAGGTCCAGTTCCAGATCATGCAGAACCCTCAGAGTCTGAATCAGCCGTTTCCTCCAATGGAGGTGTCGTGGTTGTATGGATAGTCTCGCTCATAAATAATTACTCTGCTCATTCTTTGCGCTTGAAGGCTCGTACAGTGGACCAAGGGATTGAATAAAAGCAGTCTCCATCAGGGTAATAAATGTTGGCTAGCTTTGCCTTCCCTGTTGACCCTACGAAATATATTTACGTAGTTCATCCTATCAGAAAATGGCGGCCTTGTCGATGTTTCGTCCAGGCAACATGCAGGGAAAATATCAAAGAAGAAAAGATTTTCTGAAAATTCGTTCAAAAATGCTTGACTTGCCTATGCTTATTTGGTATTATTTGAATAGCTGTTCTACTTTCTCGCAGTACGGCTATCTAAATAAGCCTATCCAGAAAGGCAGGATTACAAATATATGTCATCAGAACATACAAGTGACATCCAGAAAAGAATATACGAATTCATCGTCGAGTACATGCGAGACGAAGGAATGCCGCCAACCAATCGCGAAATTGGCAGTGCTATGAAAATAGCCAGCACCGGCCACGTCGACTATCATCTCTCAATGCTGGAGAAAAAAGGCTACATTACGCGCGAATCGAAAAAAAGTCGCGGTATAAAGCTAGTAGAGGACCCCTTTGGTATTCATGTCATGGGTAGTATTGCGGCAGGTGAGCCAATCGAAGTATTTACTGATGCATCTGAAGCGATCGATGTTGGAAGAGATGTCGAGCAGCAGGGTACCTATGCTCTTGTAGTCAAAGGTCAGTCAATGATCGAAGACCATATCTGCGATAAAGATTATGTGGTAATCAAACCACAAAACACCTGCGAAAATGGCGATATTGTGGTTGCCGTGCACCTGCAAGGCAATGGCCGTGCCACCTTGAAGCGTTTCTTTCAAGAGAAAGATCGAGACAGAGTACGTCTCCAACCTGCTAACTCTGAGATGGATCCAATCTATGTTCCCAAGAGTGAGTGGGATAACGAGTGGCAAGTACAGGGGAAGGTTGTGGCAATCTTCCGCAAATGCCGGGCTGCTTAAGCTGTTTATAACACCGCAATACCGAGAGCAGATAGCATAAGTATGGGGATTCTCACTTCAGAATTATAGAAGATGATAATCCTCATGATCAGGTCTAGTGTGCACTAACATCTCATACCTCATTTGCCTCTATTACCCTTGAAGATTCGCCTCATTTCTGCTATACTTTTCATTGTTCATTCTTTTCATTATAGCAGGTCCATACTTTCCGGGTGCCCGATTGAATTGTGGTAGAGTAGAAAGGAACAATATTTATGAGGGCTGCCGCAGTGGCGATAGTATTTATTTTCGGAGCTGCCGTGATTCTTGTATTTGCTAATTCACTTAACTCCTGGGTGCTGGGTGGCTTAATTGGCGGGCTGGCAGCCTTACTCATTAGCATACCAATTTCTGTTATGCTCTTCACGTTCTTATCTCGACGTCATGACCTGAAACTTCAGACCCTTCATCAAGAACTGAGTGAAATGGGTTATGTCGATCTAGATGAAAGTGGATATGAGGAAATCTACGAAACTGATGCCTATGTGCTCTCCGACGAAGAGTATTATAACCAGGCGGTAAATCGCAGAATGGCCGATGTGCGTGCTTTACCTGCTGCAGGACAAAGCCAGGTCTCTGCTAATAGGGAATTTAATGAACGAACGGGACGCTCTACTCAAAGTAGTAGGCGACCATCACAGGCTTTACCACAGGGACATGGAAAAGGAACTCCAACTCAGGATCTCTCTTCTGATCGACGACAGTCGAGGCGTTCGATGCATGAAGTGAACGCTATGCGTTCCCGGTTTCAGACAGCAGCATTACGCGACGCAAGACGAGAAGCACAGCAGTTTGACGATGTAGAAGTGATACCTACTCATACTCAAGCTCCAAATAAGCGAGTCTCGCCAGGTCGTACTTCACAACCTTTAGCAGGGCAACCTACCCGTTCCAGGCAGGCAAGGCCTGCACCCGAATTGCCACAAAAGCAACAAGTTGCCCATCCAAACGGTTCACGCCGTACTATTGATACTACTTCAGGTCAGCAGAATGGTGCACGCCGTACTGTATCTTCTGGAGAGCTTCACACAGCTTACAGACCACCACGAACAGATTCTCTTCATACGGATGAACTTCAAACAGATCGACCTCGCGTTCGCTCTTCATATCCAGAGACTGAATCTCTTCGTTGGCACCCTCAAACCGGCCAGATGGCACGTAATCCGCAGTTGGGGGAGCCACTACGAAATCCTGACATGATGACTGGAAATCTTAAAACTCCTCTGGTGCGCCGTGCGCCCTACTTGTACGAGGATGATCCCTTGCGTGAAGAATTGGCACAACAAATTGACGGAGGACCTATCGTGCGTCGATCTTCACGATACTTACATTCTGTAGACGAAGATGAATAGGCTATTCACTCTATCCTCTTTTCGCAAAATATGCTAGTATTGGTCAAAAGCAAATGGTGCGCGAAGGAGGTTTTTTTGTTAGTACATCTTACAGATACATTAACCACTTTTATTATAAATATGTATGCCACACTAGGACTGGCAGGTATCGTTCTGGCCATGGCCCTTGAAAGTTGTTGTATTCCTCTTCCAAGTGAAATTGTGATGCCTCTTGCTGGCGTAATGTTCGTGGAAGGAAAACTATTAGCGGGCGTGAACTTCTGGCTTGGCCTGGTATTGCTAGCTCTGGCCGGCGCTATAGGATGCCTGATTGGCTCGATTGCTGCATATGGAATTGGAGCCGCTGGTGGTCGTCCCCTGATGTTGAAATACGGACGCTACGTACTGATTTCACAGCACGATGCAGACATGGCCGATCGTTATTTCCAAAAGTGGGGTGGGGCGACTGTTTTCTTCTCACGCCTCATGCCTATAGTACGTACGTACATCTCATTGCCTGCTGGTATCGCTAAGATGCCATTTGTCAAATTTTGTATCTATACATTTCTTGGTTCATTCCTATGGTGTCTGTTACTGGCGTATGTAGGTACGGTAGTGGGCAACAACCTATCGGCACTAACCCCAATTTTCCGAAGTTTCGAAGTGATCATTATCATCGCGTTGGTGATCCTCGTGGCGTTGTACATCTGGCGACACATTCGCAATGATCGCAAAGCCCGCGCTGAGCATGCTGCTGCTGCCTTTCAACAGCAACAGATACTTCAACAAAACAATTGGATGCAGCAGTCGCGGCAGCAACAATGGGGACAGCCACAGCAACAAATTCCTCAGGGACAGCCCCCACTGCCGTCGCAGTTTGGACAGTCGCAACAACAACAACCATCACAGCAAGAATGGGTGCAAGTGCAATCACCACAGCAACCACCCTGGCCACCCCAGGGAGCAAATAATAACAGGTGAGGTGGGCAAGGGCATTAGATTCGTTGCAATTGTTTGCATTAAGTGTTGCGAAACGATCGCAGTCAAACAAGATACTTGCCGATCAGCAAGGAGTATTTCTCCTTCACATCGGCAGGTATCTTGTTACGGTCAGTAAGAATAGCCGTTTCAAGAGCGTTAGGGCAGCCACAAGTATTAGCGCTACGGTCAGTGGGAATTTTTCTGGCGATAGTATTTAGAATACGTTGAGCATTAGCCACGTTGGCACTAAGGTTGCCAATTACCATTTCGACTGTCACAGATTCCTCTGATTCATGCCAGGAGTCGTAATCGGTAGCACAGGCAATAGTAGCATAACATAACTCGGCTTCACGAGCCAGTTTAGCCTCAGGCAGCGCCGTCATACCAACGATATCCATGCCCCAACTACGATAAACAAGTGCTTCTGCCTTGGTAGAGAACAGTGGACCTTCCATGCAAACATATGTGCCGCCCTCATGTACAGTTACATCTTCCAGTTCGCGGGCCGATTCAAGCAGGAGTTTACTGAGGGTAGAACAGAAAGGCTCGGCAAACGTGCAATGCACAACTATACCTCCCTCAAAGAAGGTATTGACACGGCTCTTAGTACGATCAAATAACTGATCAGGAATAATCAGGTCGCGTGGCGCTATATGTTCGCGCAGGCTGCCGACGGCGCTGACCGAGATTACCCATTCGACGCCCAGGCTTTTCAGCGCCCAGATATTAGCCCGCACAGGTATTTCAGTAGGCGAGATACGATGTCCCCGCCCATGACGAGGTAGAAAGGCCATGGAGACGCCCTCTACCTTACCAACTGTGATGATATCGCTGGGATCGCCGAAAGGTGTTTGAATAGCAATCTCTTCAATATCGGTCATACCTTCCATGCGGTAGAGTCCGCTACCGCCAATCACTCCAATGGTTGCACGTGGCATAATAATGTAGCCTCCTTGTAAGGGCAATAAGGGCTTGATAAATCGAGAAACGAGGGCTATACGATTAAGCACTTATTTTTTTGATCCGGATATATTGCAATTTGCCTACTTTGAGAATGGCACCATCAAT
>WNEZ01003191.1_pt1 | contig 15040 bp, 17 predicted proteins | sample 5400521 | NCBI WGS metagenome assembly WNEZ01 (sample SAMN13153339, study PRJNA577476) | soil metagenome | isolation source: 120 cm saprolite under Douglas fir tree site 2 hole 1 replicate 1 | place: USA:California | collected 2015-04-18
GCCAAAATGCGCGGGGTGTGGAGCGGCGACGGCCAGAGGGTCATGCGCAACCCGCAGGCTCGGATCGTCGAGACGGTCGAGACGATTGAGTTCTGATCGATCGGGCATCCCAAGGCCGACTGACGATTCACTCATCCGGCTCGCAGGCATCGCCGCTCACGTCGAGGAATTGATGGCGCTCGACTACCAAGCGGAGAAAGCGCCCATCGGGCTCAAGACTCTCAGAAACGATCGGCGGCGGAAGGTAGAGGCCATTCTGCTCCTGCTCGCCGACCCCGATGTGCGTGCCTACCTGGCGGAGCTCAAGCGGGAGGGCCTGGTACCGGTCAAGGGTTAGGTCGTCTGCGGCTTGGCCTCGGTTTGGGGCTGCGGGCTGCGGGTTCCCAGAGTTACCGCCACGCCGGCGATGAGTGCGACCGTGCCGGCGATCAACGTGAGCGGTTCCGGGAGACGGATGCCGAACGCGCTGTCCAACGAGTAGGCGCCTGGGCCTGCGAGCGCCAATGCCACAGCCGCCGCGATGAGGGCGAGATTGAATTCGAAGCCACCTTTCGAGGTCCAGAAACCACGGCTCAAATGGACTGTGGCGATGGCCACCGACATGGCCCCGATGATCGCCAGGCTGCCGAATGGCGACAGCAATCCAAGGGCGAGCAGAAGGCCGCCGCCGAACTCGGATAACGCCGCGACCCACGCCCACGGCTGGGCCGGCCGGATTCGCAGCTTGCCGACCGCGTTGGTCCAGCCGGTCATCCCGGGACCGCCCCACACACCGAAGAGTTTCTGACTCCCGTGCGCAGCGAGCGTCAATCCGACTACCAACCGAAGAATCAAGAGTCCAAGCGCTGCCATGTCCAATCCCCCGAATATTAGTTGACTACGCAAATACCCAGAATCGGGCGGGATCAAAACGAGCGGCTGGGCCGGAATAGACTCTTGAATCCGAACGGGGCCTGTAGCTCAGAAGGTCAGAGCGGCCGACTCATAATCGGCTGGTCGATGGTTCGAGTCCATCCAGGCCCACCCCATCCAGGCCCACCCAATCCCACAGCTGCTCCTGCGCAGGATGGGCGGCCGAGGCGCTTCGGATGATCGCTCCGGGCTAGTTCGGCGATGTCCGCGAGAGCCGGGTTGAGAGGAGACGCAGCTCGCTAGCGCGTTGAACGGCAGAAGAGCGATCGTGCGCACCGAGCTTGGAGTAGATGTTGCGCATGTGCGTGTTGACTGTGTTGACCGAGACATAGAGGGCTCGCGCGATCTCGGGTCGGGTCAGGTTGGTCGGCAGGTACCGCAGCACGCGGAGTTCGCTTGTGCTGAGCTCTTCCGGTTTCGGTAGACGCTCCGGGTCAATGCGTGGCGCCGGTGTGCCTCGTAGTACGTCAGCGACATCGGCGAGTAATGCGCCATGCGCCGTTTGGTGACGTGGGAGCACGTCGAGGAGTTCGGCAGCGTTGTTCATGGCAAACGGAAAGATCAGCCGATCTGCTTCAGCAGCAGCGAGCGCCGCCTCGGCTGCGACAGCGGCGGCGGTCCGATCGCCAAGACCTAGCTGCGCGAGGCCGGCGAGCACATGTGCTTCGACGAGTGCGTACGCCGGGAAGCTGGGCGGCGGCAGAAAGCGCTGAACGTCCCCGAGGACAGCTAACGCCATGGCAGGGTCTCCCTCTGCCAGGCTGATTGCTGCTCGAGCGAGGTCAATGCCGACGATCCGTTCGTGTTCGATGGCGAACTCGTCGAGCGTTGCGCGCGCCTCGTCCAGCATTCCGAGACGACCTTGTGTGGCGGCGAGCCATGCAGTGATCACCGGTGCGAGGATGTGAACACCGGTTAGAAGCGACTGTGCCTGCACTGCGGCGGTTAACGCCTCGACTGCCGATCGATGCTCGCCGCGACCGGCATGCAACATACCCGTCACCATGTGCAGCAGCACCGCGGCAGCAGGGTCAATGTCAGCCTGGACGACTTCCCAACCGCGGCGGAGCCAACGCTCTCCCTCCTCGAACTCGCCCATCCACACCGCCATGCAGGCAACCGCCCCGAACGCGGGCGCGAGCATCGGGCGATCGCTCAAGCCGTAGCGCTCAGCCAGTGCTACCGCGAGCCGACCGCGTTCGCGTGCGTTCGCGAGTGAGACGAGCGTTGACGGAAACGCTTGATACACGCGACACGCGACCTCTATGTAGGGTCGGCCGATAGTCTGGGCGAGCGTCGCTCCTTCGGTCACGTGCCGCTCGGCATCGGCGAATTGGCCGGACCAGGTCTCGACGATTCCAAGGTTCATCAGCGCGACTGCGCGCAACTCAGTGTCCATCCCGATCAGGTCGCTGGACCCAACCGCGGTCGAAGTATCGAGCAGATTTACTTGCTCGACTACTTCCGCGAACTTGCCGCTACGCCGTGCGAGCGCCAACCGCAGGGACGCATGTGCAATCGCGAGGCGGCGGCGGCGGGCTGGCGGTGCGCTCTCCAGGTGGGATTCAGCCACCACCAGGTGAGCCGATGCGTCCTCCAGCCGTCCCTGCGCAAGCTGCGTTGCTGCGTGAGCCAAAGCCAGGTCCGGGTGCTCAGCCGCTGCCCCGGCAGGGAACGACCGCAACAGCGCGGCGATGCTGCCTTCCTGACCGTCGAGCGTCAGGCTGAACAAGTGGTCCGCGAGTAGCCTGGCCGCATCTGGCCAATCGCCGGCCGCGAGCGTGTGTCGAATGGCCGCGACGACCTCACCGTGATCACCGAACCACGCTGCGGCCTTGCGGTGGAGGTCAGGAACTTCCTCACCGAGCGTTCGGCGAAGCTCCAAGCGCAAGAAGTCCGCTAGAAGCTGGTGGTAGCGGAACCAGACGCGCTGGGCGTCGAGCGAAACAACGAATGCGTTGGCGTCCTCGAGTGCCAGCAGCATCTGCTCACAACCTGGGCGGCCAGCCAGCAGGTCGGCCAACTCACCGTTCAACCGATCGGCCACCGAGGTCCGCAACAGCATGCTCTGAACCTCGATCGGCTGGCGTTCGAGCATCTCCGCCATGAGGTATTCCCCGATCGCCCTGTCGGTCCCGGAGAACTTGTCCACGAAACGGTCCGGTTCCGGGTGACCGCTGAGAGAGATCACTGCCAGGCGCAGGCCAGCGGCCCAACCTTCCGTACGTTCGTACAACACGGCCGCACTCGAGGCAGACAGACTGATCTCAGAAGCAGCGAGCAGTTCGCGTGTCTCGTTCGCGGTGAACCGCAAATCGCTGGCTCGAAGCTCGGCGACCTCGTCGGCAAGCCTGAGCTGGTGCAGCCTGATCGGCGGATCGCGGCGAGACGACAACACCACACGCGCAGATTTCGGAAGAACGCTGAGCAGGTGCTCGAGTTGGGAGAGGGCGTCAGCGGAACTCAGCTCGTGGAGATCGTCTATGACCAGCACAACGACTCCGGCCGCTTTGGCCAGTTCCGATACGACCGCGTCGACCATCACTTCGCCGGCAAATCCAGGCGCAGCCATCTCCCTCCGGGAATCAGCGATGGAGTCTGTTTGACGGATCGCGTCCAAGACGGCGAGCCAGAACTGCTGAGCATCCTGCTGGTCACGGGGCACCGTCACGAAGGCGACCCGGCGATCCTTGATGGCCAGGTCAGACCACGCCCGTAGAAGCGAGGTCTTTCCGCTTCCCGGAGGCGCCGAGATGACGGTCACCTTCCTCAGGGACGCGCGATCCAGCGCGGCCAAGAGGTCATCGCGACGAAGTAGACCCGCGGCGCGCGAGACGGCTGTTGAAGCCGGCCGGGGGTGACGCGCGGCCCGCGGTATCGTCGCCACGCAGATCATGCTACGCACGTCTCGGCTGTCCGACTTCAGCTGAAAAATGCCCTCGTGTCGCCGCCCGAAAATTGGCCCCGTTCCTTCGGGCCGGGTTCTATGCGGTCGCCGCGGCCAGATCGATCACGTCGGGCAGTGTCACCGGCAATCGTGCCCAGCTCTTGCCCGCGTCGTCGGTGATCAACAGCGTCCCGCCGCGCAGCCCGGCGAGCAGGCGGCCAGGTTGACCGGGCAGCGTCACAAGTGCGTAGGGCATCCGCCGCAGATCTGCGGAGTCGCCCCAATCGTCAACTGCCTCCCAGCCGTTTCCGCGCGAGCGCAGCAAACGCGCCTGCCCGTCGCCGCCTCCGTGGGCGGCGGACGGGGAGCGGCTGACCGCGACGTACCAGAGATCCGGGTCGGCGGGGTCAATCGCCTGCGCCCAGGCGTAATGGCGGTCGAGCGCGTCGGCCAGCCGCTTCCACGTGTCACCGCGGTCCTCCGAGCGTGCGATCCCCTGTCCCGCGGCTTCGTACAGACGGTCGGGCGCGAGCGGGTGCGTGAGAAGCTGATGGGCGTCGCTGTGAGCCTGGGGGTTGTGATCGATCCAGGTCATTCCGCCGTCGCGCGAGCGCATCACCCCGCCCAGCTCGATACCCACCGCGAGCCACTCCGGATCGGTCGGGTGAAGCGCGATCGTGCGGACATGGTGCGTCCAGGGGCGCGGCGGGAACGACCAGCTCGACGCGCTCGGAAGCTCGCGGAGAGCTGGCAGCAGTTGCCAGCTGAATCCTCCGTCCTCGGACCGATAGAGGTTGCTCGGCTCGGTGCCCGCGTAGACGACCGAGACGCCTGAGCGCCTGTCTGACCGAGAGACAGCGACCGAGAGAACCCTTGGCTCATCGATGGACGGGCCGGCCGGGCGCCAGCTCGCGCCACCGTCGGCACTGAACCATAGGCCGCTGTCCATCGTCCCGACATACACACGTCGTGGATCCCGAGGATCGACCGCGATGCAGCGCGCCTGGCTCCCCTCGAGTGCGAGCTCTGGGTCGGGGTCGTCCAGCATGAACCGCGCCACCGCGTCGCCGGTTACGGCGAAGATCCCCACCGGGTCAGCCATCGGCATCCATCGCCTTAGCCTCACCCGCCATACGATGAGCAGTCATCGCCTTCTTCAAGCGATCGCGGACTCCCCCGGATTTGTCGGAGCTCGAGCAGTTCAAGGCCGAGTCCCTCGATCTGGGCGAGCACGCCGAACAACGCGGCTTGATCTGCAAGCCAACCGGTGAGCACGCTCTCGCTGAGCATCAGCTCACATGTCATCGAGGGAAAGGCGGACAGCGCGGTGGCTCCGAGCCGACCCTTGATCCGGATCATGTACATGCTCGGCGGCGCCGCCATGCGATCATCCTGCCGCCCGACCGAGTGAGCCGGCGACGCCGGAATCCGGTGATTCGCCGGAATCAGGTGATAGCCGCTCACCTCGATCGGCAGTAGCCTTGCCCGATGACTCTCGATGCAACGCCGAAAGACCGCCGGTTGGCCCTGGCGCCGCTGGATGAGAAAGTCGATCACGTTCGCGGCTCACCCGCCGGCCGGCTGATCATCGAGTACGGCGATTACGAGTGCCCATACTCGCGGCAGGCCTTCTACGCGATCCAGCAAGTCGAACGCCAGCTGGACGGGAACATGCGGTTCGGGTACCGGCATTTTCCACTGACCAGCATCCACCCGCACGCTCTCGCGGCCGCGGCCGCGGCCGAGGCCGCAGCGCTGCAGGACCGGTTCTGGGACATGCACGAGCTGCTGTTCCATTGGCAAGAGGCGCTCGAGGACAGCGACCTACTCGGGTATGCCGCCCGGCTGGGCCTCGACGTGGCGGCGTTCGAGCGCGACCGGGCCAGCACCGCGATGGGGGAGCGGATCCGCCGGGATGTGGACAGCGGCATGGCCTCGCGCCAGGTGCTGGGCACCCTGACCCTGTTCATCGACGGCCTCGTCCACCGCGGCGGCTACGACCCGCCCGCCTTGCTGGCCGCGCTGGCCCCACAAGCCGCTCGACACCGTCGCCGGATGCGAAGACTGCCTGGCCGCTGACTTTGATCAGAAGCCGAGGCGCTCCTTGACGATGATCGCCGTGATCCGGCCGGGAGTCATCACCTTGTTGATGACCAGGATGTTGTTCACCCCGCTGGGCACTCCGTAGGCTTGCCGGGCCCGGGCATCCTCGAGTGGGTAGCAGTATTCATAGATGCGCCGCATCCCGGCTGCGACGTCGCCGACGATTTTCTGGGAGCCGATGACGAGGATCACCTGCCCCGCGCCCGAAACGATCGGCCCCAGCTGGCTGCCGCTGGCGGACGCGATAAGCAGCGATCCGCCTTCGGTCAACGCGTGCACGCTGCCGACGACATGGTCGGGCGATGCGGCCAGGATGCGCAGCTCGCGACGCTGCATTTCTCGGTCCATCCGGTAGAGCCGCAGCCGGAGCGGCTGATAACGGCCGGACCGTTCGATGTCGTCCGCCACGCCGATCGCTTCGAGCGTCTGGGAGGTGTTGTTGTACACGTCAGCGCCATCCACAAGCAGGGAGCCGACCAAACCTCTTGCCTCGGCGCCGGTGGCGGCGAGCAGCGGCCGGATGCCGTTGCGTTCGAGCGCCGCTGCGGCTGTGGCGATCCGCTCGTCGGAGGCCGGTTCGCTGAACTCAGCGGCCACCGCAGCGTCCGGATGTGCCACCACCTGCTGGTCAGTCACCGCCTACCTCCGCCAGCCGCCGGTGGACGAGCGCCACGGCCATCGATCCCTCTCCGATGGCCGCTGCGCAGCGCTTGACCGACCCGCAGCGCACGTCACCCGCCGCGAAGACACCGGGCAGATTGGTCTCGAGAGGCAGCGGCTCCCTGGGCAGCGGCCACTTGGCCTGGGGGTCGCCGGCGACATCGCTGCCCGTCACCAAGTATCCGGAATGGTTGGTGACCAACCCGATACCCGCGGCGGCGTCGGTACGTGGGGCGCCTCCGATGCAGATGAACAAGGCATCCGCCTGCAGCCCCACGTGCTCGGTGCGGTCCCCGGAGCGCACGACGACCGCCCGGAGGCGGTCATCGGCCTCCACACCCACCACCTCCGTGAGCACTCGCACATCGACATTCGGGATGGCCGTCACGTCGTCGATGAGGTACTGAGACATCGAAGCGCCAAGGTCGGGGCCGCGGACCAGCAACGTGACCTGGCGAGCGTACCGGGAGAACCGGACGACCGCCTGGCCCGCTGAGTTGCCGCCGCCCACCACCACTACCCGGGAACCCGTGCACGCCAGCGCCTCGCTCGGCCCGGCCCCGTAGTACACCCCCGCGCCGAGCAGGTCATCGACCCCAGCCACGTCCAGGCGGCGCCACTCGAGCCCACTGGCGAAGAGCACTGCCCGCCCGCGTATCAGCGTGCCGTCGGACAGCTCAGCGACATAGCCTGGCCCGTCGGCCGAGACGCTGGTCAGGGGCCTCGCCAGCAGCAATTCGGCACCGAACCGGCGCGCCTGCACCGTCGCGCGGGTGGCCAGCTCGCTGCCGCTGATACCGTTGGGGAAACCGAGGTAGTTCTCGATCATCGACGTGGTCCCGGCCTGGCCACCCGGCGCCACCGCCTCGACGACGACTATGCGCAGGCCTTCGGATGCCGCGTTGACGGCAGCAGCCAGCCCGGCCGGTCCCGCACCGACGATCGTCAGGTCGTATTCCGATTGCGACGGGGCCGCGACCATGCCCAGACCCGCAGCGACCTGTTCCACAGTCGCAGATGCCAGCCGTGACCCGTCCGGCAGGATGCACAGCGGCAGCGCCGACGCCTCCACATCCGCGCCCCCCAAGACGGCCCGCACAGCATCGGGCTGGCTGGCATCGACCCATTCGAACGGGTAACCGTTGCGACTGAGGAAATCACGGATCGCGTACGCGCCGCGTGAGGCCCGCGTGCCCACGAGGATCACGCCCGGCGTGGCTGGGCGGGCGTCGTAGTCGAACATCGACATTGGCGTGATTCGATCGCTCATGGGTGCAAGGGCGCCGGCGGGGCACCCTCTTTGTTCCCGATCATAGACAGCGCGGCAGTTGGGACATGACGCCATGGTCAAAGGCTGCCGGGTGAACCCGCCTCGCCGGGATCAGGTGACCGCCGGGCTCGCGCCGGCGGCCGCCCGCCCAGCGACCGCAGTTCCCGTCCGGCATTTGTCCGGCGCAGCGGATCACCTGGATCCGGTGATGACCTCTCACCTTCCTCGTTGGGACACTCGGCCTGTCGATCGCATGGTCAAGGAGGGCGACATGGCGCTGGACAGCGAGCTCGAGCGGCTCGGCGGGCAGATGGCAGGTCGCAAGACCAGTGGGGCGCGGGTGACGACGGACGCCATGATCGAGGTCGAGGGCGTCAGCAAGGCCTTCGGCACGGTCCAGGCGCTCGTCGACGTGAGTCTGCGCGTCCAGGCCGGGCGCGTGGTGGGCTTGCTCGGCCCGAACGGCGCGGGCAAGACAACGCTCGTCCGGATACTCACCACGTTGCTGCAGCCGGACTCCGGACACGCGCGAGTCGCCGGTCTCGACGTCGTGCGGGACGCTGTTGCACTGCGGTCGGCGATCGGGCTGGCCGGCCAGTACGCGGCCGTCGACGAGATGCTGACTGGGCGGGAGAACCTCGAGCTGGTCGGGCAGCTGTACCACCTGCGCCGGGCCGAGCTGCGGCAGCGGGCCGAGCGGGTGCTCGAGCAGTTCGAGCTGGCCGGCGCCGCCGACCGGCCGGTGCGAACCTATTCGGGCGGCATGCGACGGCGGCTGGACCTGGCCGCCAGCCTGGTCGGCCGGCCGCCGGTGCTCATCCTGGACGAGCCGACCACCGGCCTGGATCCGCGCTCGCGCGTGGATCTGTGGCAGCACATAGAGGACCTCGTGGCCGGCGGCACCACGATCCTGCTGACCACGCAGTACCTCGAGGAAGCGGACCGGCTCGCCCACTGGATCGTGGTCGTCGACACGGGACGGGTGATCGCACAGGGCACTCCAGGCCAGCTCAAAGATCAGATCGGCGGTGCGGTGATCCAGCTGCAGGTGACGGACCCGGCGCAGCTGGAGGTGGCCACCGCCGTCCTGGCCAGGCTCGGAGATGGCCAGCCCCAGACCGACCGAGTGCAGCGGCGGGCGACGGTGCCCGCCAAGGGCGGCGCGGAGACGCTGGTGGCAGCGGCGCGCGCACTTGACGACGCTGGCGTCGAGCTCGACGACCTCGGGCTGCGGCGGCCCTCACTCGACGACGTCTTCATGGCGCTGACCGGGCAGCGGCCCGACGAGCCCGGCCCCGCAGCCGAGCCAGACCGCACGGCGCCCGCGCGCGAGCAGGCAGGGACGACCGCTACCGCCATCGCGCCCCCACCACCCCGCGACGCCGGCGGCCCGAGAATGACGCCTGCCCTTGCGCTTGGCGACATCGCCGCGGTCACCCGGCGGAATCTGCTGCACACCCTGCGCAACCCGCAGCTGCTCGCGTTCGCGAGCCTCCAGCCGGTGGTGTTCGTGCTCCTGTTCCGCTATGTCTTCGGCGGGGCCATCTCAGTCCCGGGCGGCAGCTATATCGACTACCTCCTCCCGGGCATCTTCGTGCAGACCACGTTGTTCGGCGGCAGCGCCACCGCGGTCGGCCTGGCGCAGGATCTCCGCGAGGGCATAATCGACCGGTTCCGGTCGCTGCCGATGGCGCGCTCCGCTGTGCTCGCCGGCCGCACCCTGGCCGACCTGGCCCGCAACGTGGTGACCGTCGCGCTGATGGTCGCTGTCGGCACCGCGGTCGGGTTCCGGTTCCACGCAGGCCCGGCCGCCGCGGTGGCGGCGCTCCTGTGGGTGCTCGCGTTCGGGTACGCCTTCTCCTGGGTGTTCGCGACGGTCGGCCTGGTGACCAGGAACCCGGAGGCCGCGCAGTTCGCCGCCGGTTTTCCCCTGTTCCTGCTGGTGTTCGCCAGCTCGGCGTTCGTGCCGGTGCGGACCATGCCCGACTGGCTGCAGGCCTTCGCCAGCGTCCAGCCGGTCAGCGTGACCGTCAACGCCGTCCGCGCTCTGGCGGAGGGCGGTGCCACCCTCCACTGGTTCTGGCAGTCACTGGCCTGGACGGCGGGGATCCTCCTCGTCTTCGTCCCTCTGTCCGTCCGCCAATACCGGCGTCTCTGACACGAGGTACCCATGACCAAAGAGCACGTCCGGACTGCGTCCGCTCACGTCCGCCGGAACCGGATCCTCGGCGTTGCGGGAGCGACTCTTGCCGCTGTGGCGGTCTGGGCGATCGAGGTGCCTCTTCTCGGCATCCGCCTGGAGACTCAATTCGGCAACGCCGCGCCTCAAGGCGTCGGCATCGCCGCTGTCGTCGTGAGCAGCTTGGCGGGGTCTCTTGCGGGGTGGGGTTTACTCGCCCTTCTGGAGAGGCGCTTTGCGCGGGCCCGCGCAATCTGGACTGGGATCGCTATCGCCGTCTTGCTGGCTTCATTCAGCCTTCCCCTTTCTGCTGGGACCACGACCTCGACCAAAGTTGCGCTAGCGATGATGCACTTGGCTGTTGCAGCGGTTCTCATCCCTACGCTGCGCCGCGGGTGATTACGCGTCCACTGTCAACAGTGCGTGAATCACCGGGATCCGGTGACGACCTCTCACCCGGCTGGGAACGAGCCTGAGTGCGTCGCAAAAACCTGCACGGCCACCAAGGGACGTGCGAGGAGATACAAGGGAGGTCCTCATGACACCACCAGCTTCCGGCACAGGCACCGCCGCAGCCCTGCCCGACTACGCGCCGGTTCCCCAGTCAGCGCTCGGCCCAGCCCTGAATGATCAGGGCTACTACGTGGGACGCGTGGAGCGGAATCTCTACTGGGTCACCGACGGCAGCTACCAGGCGGCGTTCCTCACCACTAAGGACGGCGTGGTTCTATTCGACGCGCCGCCGAGCATCGGAGGCAACATCCGCCGAGCGGTCGACGAAATCGCTTCGGCCAACGGCGTCAGCAACAAGGTGACCCACCTTGTCTACTCTCACAGCCACGCCGATCACGCGGGTGCGTCTTCGCTGTTCGACAAGAACGTGATCCGCATCGGACACGAGGAGACCAAGCGTCTGCTGGTGCGGGACAACGACCCCGCGAGGCCGGCGCCCGAGGAGACGTTCGCCGACCGCCGCACGCTGAAGATCGGTGGCGAGCGCATCGAGCTCGCGTGGCGCGGGCCGAATCACTCGCCCGACAACATCTACATCCACTTTCCGGACCACGACGCCCTGATGCTGATCGACATCGTCAACCCTGGATGGGCGCCGATCTCCATCGCCAACCTCTCTGAAGACATTCCTGGCTACGTCGCGGCGCCGGCCATCGCGCTCGATTATCCGTGGAAGCATTTCATCGGAGGCCACGTCACCAGGCTCGGCACCCGCGACGACGTGACCCTGCACCAGCAGTACATGGCCGACATCGACGCCAGCGTCAGGAAGGCCCTGGTCAGCGTCGACCCGACGCCGTTCTTTCAGAAGTACGGCGACAATCCGTGGGCTGCGGTAAGTGCTCTTTTTGACGCCTGGACTGAGGCCGGCGCAGCACCGGTCATCGAGAAGTACACCGGTGTGCTTGCCGCGGCAGACGTCTACACCCGGAGCACCGTGTTCTGGGTCATGGAGTCGATCCGGCTCGACCTCGGCTTTGCCTCTTACGTGCACCCATAGAAAGGTAGGGAGGTTGTAATGGCCGACTGGAGCGCAGCGACCATCCGGGAGTTCCACGCCAAGGCTGGAAAGGGAGTCGGACCGTTCGGGGATCAGCTCATGCTCCTCACCACGGTTGGAGCGCGAAGCGGAGAGGAGCGCATTACCCCGGTGATGTACCACCGCGACGGGGATCGGTATGTTGTCATCGCATCGAAGGGTGGAGCGCCTGACCATCCCGGTTGGTACCACAACCTCAAGGCGAATCCCGTGGCCAGGGCGGAGGTGGGGGCAGAGCTCGGCACGGAGACGTTTGAGGTCAGGGCGCGCGAGGCGGAGGGCGAGGAACGGGACCGCATCTATGCCGAGCGCGTCGCGATCGCGCCGGGGTTCGGGGAGTACGAGCGGAATACCTCGCGCCGGATTCCGGTGATGATTCTTGAGCGGACCACCTAGCAAGCGGTGAGGAGAGGCACCCGCTTGGCCCTCCTTGGTGGTGATGGCCGCCGTCGGCGCACGGCCTGACAACAATTCTGACAACAGTTCTGGGCCCTAGATCCGTCGCGGCCCCGGCCGGGGCAACACCTGCCGATGCCAAGGCGTTCGGCTCGTCTGGATGTTAGCCTCCGAAATCGATGGCCGGAATCGAATGGCTTCGCGGCGAGTACGAGTCCCGGAAGCGGGAAGCGGAAAAGAACGTGGTCGAATGGCTCCCATACTCCGAGGAGATCTTCGATCCACGGCCTTTCTACTTTGAGTCGCGTCGTCGGCGTCCTGGCCGGCGAGTTGGCCCGGACGCCACCTTTCCAGTCGCGCGTTACCACTACGGTTTTGGCGAAGACGGCAGAATTTGGGTCGAGCGCCAAGCGACCGAGTTCCGCGGGATGATGTACGAGACATTCTTCGTCTACGGTCCCGATGGACCGGTCGAGGTCGCGGGTTTCGATTACTACAAAGACAAGGGACCGATCTATCTCGACCGCTGCGTCTACTTAGACGGGCTGCTGGTCGGCTACGAGAAACAGGGCCGGCAGGGGTGCGTACGCTCCACCTACCTTTACGCGGACGGCCGTCTAACGAGGATCGAGCACCAAACGGGACCCAGCCTCGAGCAGTTGGTTCCTTTCCAGCTCGAGGATGTTCGGTTCGATGAGACCGGAAAGCTCGCCGAAATTCTCTGCCGCCAGCTAGATCCCGCCGGTCGTGAGGTCGCAATCGAAGTGAGATTCAAGTCAAAGCCGCGTGCCTTGACGGCAAGGGCGATGGAGAGCGCATTTCTTGACCACCTCGCCGCAGCTGTACCGACTGCTCTCGCCACGCTGCAGATCACTCGTCCGGTCTACTGTCTTGTGCTGGCCTACGACCCCGAGCAATTCTCAACACTGCCGCCAACGATCGCGATAGGACTCGTCGACCAGCTTGGACAGCCAGACTCCGAGCCCTGGAACCCGGCAAAGATGCGGCAGATCGATCTTGAGCCGGAGAGGTTCCCCGAACTCCACAAGTTCGCCGAACAGCTAGACCACCGGCCCCTATCCGCGACCAGCCTGCGGTCGCTCATGAATGAGGCCGCCGCGGGGCTAGGGAAGGTTGACTTCAGCAAGACGCTCGTGCTCACTCCAGACTTCGTTATTTACGCCACCGATTTGGAGCTAGGCGACCTCATACCGAACCTGCGCAAGGTTGTTTCGAAAGATCGCTTCGAGCAGTTACGGCGATCGGGGTCTCTACCCCGGTAGCCCACGCGCCATTGGATGGTCACAGCGTCGATTCAGAGCGGCGGCTCTACTGCATGCAGGTCGAGAATCGTGATATGAGCAGTCTTTGGCGCCGGGAATCCAACCGAAACCAGCACATTTTCGAGTTCATCACTCGACCAGCGCTTTCGGATGTGCTCCGCAGATTCCCAGACGCCAGTTATGAAAAGTGCGCCATCCCCGACTGCGCAGTGGTGCCGTAGCTCGCCGAACGAAGTTGCCCCTCCGCGGCTCATGATCAGCGCGTGCCTCGGTCGTACGCCTGCGTCAACTCGTTGACGTCGCCATCAAACCGTGCAATCAATAAAGCAGCCATTCGTTAACTCCCGCTAAGTGTCTGTCGGGCAATGATCGAAGTGTGCCTCGCCGCCGTCAAACGATTTTGATATTCGAGATCTTTGACCCGGGATGCAGGTTGCGAACCTGGTTGTGGATCTGGCCTGAAATGTTCAGCGAAACCACGAAATCTTTGGGCTGCAGGTTCTCGACGCTGAACTGCCTTCCAAGAACCGGGGGCTGGGTAAAGTCGAATGCCTTGGACTCAGCCAGCATCAAACCCTGAGTTTCGGCCGCGTCAGCCAAGCCTGCCAACAAGTACTGGTCTTGACCTTCGGGGCTTGAAAGCGCAGCCTCCAGCTCGTCGCGGTTCGAGGCGATCTTGTCAAGCTTGCCTCCGGCAGCATCCAAGAACCAATAGCCCAACATGGGAGGCGCTATCCACCTCGCTGCGCCGCGAGCTCATGCGCGAGGGCATTGGCCCAGCCGCCGTCACGCAGCGGATGCACTTTCACCCAGACCCGGTTCTGCCATTCGCTCAATTCCAGTGTGCCGGGACGGCCTGGCCGCCGAAGGTGCCAATGATGGCTCCCGGTGCGCCCAGCCAGTTCGCGCTCGCTTCGAACGACGCGACCGCGCCGGCGACATTCGTCGAGGACTTGCTTGTTGGTGAGCTTGAGGTCGAGCTCGAGCACTGCGGGCTCTGATGGTAGATCGCACGATGCGCAGGATTGACATGGCTCTATCAGAGTTGGCTCGAGTCCACCGCAGGCCGCCTTCTATAGGTCGCTAACATCGAACCGTGATTCGGGCTGAGTCCACTCTCCGAGGCCTTGATCAAGGCGATCACGACATGTTTGCGCTTCACTTCACCTGGTCGGCCGGCATTCGGACCAGCCTGCACAAGCACAGAGGATTCGAATTGGTGTTGGTCCGGAATGGCCGGGTCAACCCGATCCTCAACGGAACCAGGTTGAGCGCAGGACCGGCCGAGTTCATCGAGCTCCCGGCGGGTTCGGCTCACGCCATCTGGTCCGAAATCGAGACCACCTTCGACGTGCTCGGAGAGCGCGGACTCGGCCTGACCATGATTGTGCCGGACGGCCTGGGGCAGGTGAGGGAAGTGCCCATCTACAGCCTCGACGGCCCGTGGCGTCAGGACCCACCCGCGGGCTCGCCCTTGACGTCGGAGGCCGAGCTGGCAGAGCTCCGCAACCTCAGCCAAACCCTTTTCTGATTGTTGGCCGCCCCGCTCGCGGACCTGACGCTGCTCTCGAAGCCGGACAATGTGCATCTTGTGATGAAAGGCGGCGACGTCGTCAAGTCGCGGAGTTGAGGCTCGACTGGGCGCTGCTCGCCAACGCTGCCGAGGGTCCGCCCAACGGGCTTGTTTACATCCTCGGCGCCGGCATCGACACGCTGTGGCGCGAGCAGTTCCCGGCGCCCTTCGGTGGCGCCATGGTGCTGCGCGTTCTCTCCAGCAGGCTCGAATCGGAGCGACTCC
>WNEZ01007240.1_pt1 | contig 15038 bp, 11 predicted proteins | sample 5400521 | NCBI WGS metagenome assembly WNEZ01 (sample SAMN13153339, study PRJNA577476) | soil metagenome | isolation source: 120 cm saprolite under Douglas fir tree site 2 hole 1 replicate 1 | place: USA:California | collected 2015-04-18
CGCGGGAAGTCGAACAACAACGGCTGCACGAGGCCCTCAACACGGCGTTTGCGGCGCGCGGGCGCGTAGTCGGGGGCGCGCCAGTAGAGCAACCATTCATCCGGTCCTACATCAAACAGAGCCAGTTGAGGCGAACGAAATGGCGTTTCCACCAGGCGCGGGTTGCTCACCTTTTGAACATGCTTGCGATCTGACTCTCGTCCAACGCTGTACTGTGCAAGTGTGACGGCCTGGTGCTCCACGGATGACGCGATCCCTCATAGATCCAGACGGTCACGGGAGCTTTCGCCAGCCCTCGTTCCCCGTAGAGCTTCCAGTTCTGGAAACGCAGGTATCCGTTTCGATCTAAATGGCGCGTGTAGCGGGTAGCGAACAGGATACGGTCAAGCACGGAGGGCGGGTACATGGTGCCCGTCTGCCCACCAAGTACCTCGGCGGGACTGTGACAGCCATCCTCCCGGCACGCGTCGCGCCCAGTGGCGCTGCACGTTGTAGTCATGGACAAAGCGCTGGTGGACGGCAAGGATCTCCTCCCAGGAGCGCGCCCGCGCGAACCGGGCGTCGGCCATTCTTCGGGCTATATTGAAATGAGCCTCGATTAGGTTTTGCCAGGCTTGCCGCGGCTCGATGCGCTCTTTCCTGATTGAGAGCGAAGCATACACATCCATTGCCTGATTACAGTAAAAAATGCCGCCTCCATCACTGACAATCGCTGATGGAGCGCCCCAGGTCGAGAGCGCCGCGAACAGCACTTCCAGATCGTCCCACTGATTTTGCGTGCGCGAGATTTTGCTCGAAAACCTCGCACGGGAGTAGTTCTCTAGCACGCTGATCAGGTAGATTGGTTCTGAAAAGCCTAAGTTATGCTCTTCAATGTACCGCACATCCACCGACCAGATCTCCTGCCTGAACCTGGCCTTACATGGCATCTCCAGCTTTGGACGCGGCGCAGGCGGCGGCTTATTCTCGATGCCATAGAGTTTGCGATTGAGGGCCAGGAGCCTTCCACAGGTCGCCTGGGAGAGATGGATGCCGATCTGCTCCAGGGCAGCCCGCACGCGGTACGCCCCCAGCGAAGGCGTATCTTGCACCAGCTTCCCCACCTCATCGATTTCGCGCGTGCCCGCTTTGCGCGCGTGCCACTGCGGGATATCTTCGAGGCCCTTGTGGCCGAACAAGGCCCATCGTTTGAGCACTTCATACACCCGGTGGCGAGGCGTTTGCAAGTAGGCGCTGATCGCCGTATTGGACCATCCCTCCGCGTGCAAATCGACAATAGCGCGGCGGCGTTGGTACGGATCGGCGACGATCTGAGCATAGGGTGGATAGCGCCTCCTGGTCACGGTAGACTTGGGGCCGGAAGCTATGACACGCTTGACCGTGTGATCGCTTGGCCTTCGTTCAAAGCGGAGAAAACAAATCGTGGCGATCTCATGTGGGGTAAAACCAGGTTTGGTGAAGCACAGATGGTATACTGACTGAGTACGCTCTACAACGGCCTGGCTCAAGAAAATGATCCATCTGTGCAACACACACGTAGTAGGCACCCTGATCCGCTCATCTTTCAGAGTACATCATGATCAGCTTGCCTCATTTTTCATCCATTGATGAGCAGGATGGGATTCTGCAATGGGTTCCCAAACTGTTTGCAAATCGGTCCCTTCCAGTTCCTGGAATGTGAACACCGGATTCCCGGCCATCAATTCTTGTTCGTGTTCCTTCAACATGCCCACGACACGTTCACTGGGAGGCCAATACAGATTGCCATAAATGATGCGTGGAAGTCCCAGACGAGTGGTGACCCGCACCGCTCCTGGCCTACTGAGAAAAGCTTGTAATTGTTCCTCAGAAGCAAAGGACGTTACTGGTAATTTTGCCTCAGAAGCCTCAAAAGAAATGTCTGTGAGCACTCTTTCGACCGCTTCATCAGCGGCATTGACAAGAGTATAGTTCTGCGCTTTACCCTGGAGTGTCACGGCGAGGCCGATGATGCGGATCTTTGTTGCCAGAGCGAATGTTTCTGCAGCTCTCCCATTCACTTCTTGATGTAAATTTGATGGGAGTGGGAGAGCCACCTCGTGCTCACCCAGCACCGCTGGAAGTTGCCCAGCATGCCATGCTCGCCAAACGAGGTCGGGTAAGACAGCGGCGAGCTTTCCATTTTCATTGTAGAACCCAAATGATCCGATCCGAGCGGGACCCTCAGTTGGGGGAACCGTGTTCGTTACCGTTACATTCAGCACTTGCGGGAGTAAGTAAATGGTCGATTGAAACGCCTCAGAAATCGACCCCAGTAGGTCTTCATCCCTCAACCCGCGTAGCGTCAAAGTTCTCATGCCAACTGTCTTTGCCCGCTCAACAGCATCAGCGGTGTATCCACTTGCTGAGACAAAAATGCCATGTTGAGGAGGAATACCCACATCTTGGAGTTTCGCCGCAAAGGCCTCGATGCTGGGAGAATCAATAGCTCGGGCTTCGTTTTTGCATTCCATCGCCATTCGCACAGAGTAGCCAGCAACAACAGCTGTGATCAACACATCTATCTCGCGTTTTTTTCCCTTCCTACCTACTGGTGGAAGATATTGATTACGCTGTACCGTCACACCTGGTTGATCATGCATTAAGGCGGCGATCCGCTCTACAATCCTTCCCTTCGTGACTGTCGAGGAAGAAGCTCCCCCTTTTTGGGATGATTTTGAAGAGGTTTTTTTTGCCATACACCATCTTCCTTTCCGAACTCAATGATACTGCCGAGTGCCAGGGAATCTGTACTTTAATTTCAGCAGTCTACTCATCATATTCTTCCTGTCGAATCTTTTTACGGATCTGCTCGACAAAAGTCCTGTATGGTTCCAACTCTGCCAGTTTTGCCTCCAATTCTGCAATCTTGGCCTCCTGTTTCAGCCTGGCCTCGACCAGGACCGATCGTTGTTTCAGCACTTCCTGGTGCTGCTGCTGGGCCGAGCGGAGACGCGCGACCAGTTGGGGCTTTTTGTAGTTGAGCAACGGGTCACGAGACGAGGGTGGAGTCTCCTCACCGGCGTGCTGTTTCCGCTTGTTTCGTTTCTTTGCAGCCACGAGATGGGTACTGTTCGCCCGAAACAGCTCCAACGCCTCTGGATTGCGATGGATCGCGGCGTAGCGTAAGCCGCATTCGCCGTAGATCGTCTGGACCGAGATTTCTTGCTTCTTCGCTTTCAGCACCTCGATCGCTGACCGCAATCGCTCAACGGTGGCCTGCCGGCGAGCCGTGGTCGACTGTTTGATCCCGGCAAGCTGCGCCTCGGAGTAGGTGCGATGCAAGCGTGGGGGGCGGCGCTTAGTCTTCGGTTTCATCGCCGGCCTCCAGGTTTCTGTGGGGAGAGGGAAGCACTTTGAAGACTGGGATATAGCGGCCCCCGGCTTCCTCCTCAAGTTGCATCCGCATGACATTGATCATGTCATCAAGGAGCTGCACCTTGATACGAGCCTGGCGCGCATCGACTTCATTACCTTGAGCTTCAAAGAGTGCGGCCTGTTTTGCATAATCGGCGCGCCAGACCAGCGCTGCCCCTAGTTTCTCAGGATCTTCGACATGGTAGCCACAGCCCAGGCACAGGGAGCGGTCATTTTCGCGTGGACATAGCCCTGGACAGGCGCAGTGGCCAAAAGCGGTGGGGTGCAACGCGTGCCAGATTTCATAGGCCGCTTGGATCGCTTCATTTTTCTGTTCTAGATCAGCCACCTTGGGAACCATCGCAAGCAGTGTGTGGTCCATTTCCTCTTGCTCATCGAGGTCGGCTCGGATCACGGCAAACCGCTGCTCTTCTGTCATCAGCGTGTAGTACTCTGAGATTTCAGGAAGTGAAGGCGTTCGTCCGGTGAGTTCTCTGAGGCGATGATGCAGAAAGAAGTGGGCGATGACCTCTGGAGGAACGTTTCGGTAGTGACGGGCATGGGTGGACATGACGTGGCGGAGCACATGGGCCACGACCCGAATCGGCTTTCCTTGAGCAGTATAGAGATCAAGGCCATGGAACATCAAGCAAAGAAGTGTTTGAGCATCACCAGGGCCAATACTCTGCGCTCTTTCACTAGACAAGGCGTTCCACTGAAAAAGATACCGTTCCGGACCCAGGTGCTCCCGTTTGGTATTCTTGCGTGCTGGCTCCACAACAGGAACTTCACCATGTCTGGCCACAAGTTCGCGTTTGATCTCTTCAAGCAACCGCAAGGTTTCTTTAGAGAGTGGGAACAATTGTCGTTCTTCGTCTGTCTTGGCCCCTTTGGGAAGGAGGTACTGGAAATGGAGCTTGACTTGTTTCGTCAGCGGCTGACCATTTTCTCCGACCTGCGGCAGGCCATCCTCGCCAAGAAGCAGAACGGTTTCTGTCCGCGTAATGCGCCGCTCTTTGTTCATACTGACCTGCAGCAATTCAGTCATACGGCTGCCATTGGAAAGCGCAAGGATGGCCAGAGCGCTGCCAAAAAGGACTCCTCGATACAGACTTTCAAACTCTACGAGCAATTCCTCACCGCGTTCTGCTTGCACGCCAAACCAGCGATTGCCGGGAGTAAGTAATCCTGGAGAACTACAAGTGCATCCGTTGGAAAACCCACAGGATCGTGCATATTTCCAGCGATCTTGAAAATCCTTTGGTTCTGGTGAGTGCTGTGTCTCCCATGTTTTGAATTTTTTGAAAACTCGTTGCTTAACGAGATCTCCAAACCACAGGAAGTCGCGAGGATCGCTCTCAACCTGAACAAAAAAGCGGTTATGTTCGTCATCGTAGGCTTCTTTGCTGTCCTGCGCATGTTCTACGGAATCGTCGCAGTAACGATCAGGGTGCTTGATTACCCAGGTGCGTTTGTCCCACAAGATCAACTTCATGACGACCTCGCGTCCGAGCACTCGTACCTCTGCAATGGTTCTGGCATCACGATTCACCTCGGGAATGATATCGGTATGCTGGAAATGATAGGGGAGGCATTCCTCCCCCGCATCGACTTTGCGAGATGCTTCACGGATAGCCAGGAGGGTTCGTTCTGCAAGTTGTTTACGCAAGCGCACGAGTTGCCGGAGAAGAGGGTACAGTGGGACTAAAATATCTGTTGCTGCCTTTCGCCCTTGCCTTTGCGCGGATCTGGCTTGCTTCGATGGAAAGTAACTTTCGGAAAGATCGATGGGAAGCGGTGGAAGCGCGTAGCGCTGCATATGCTGCTGCTCCCGGAGAGTAAGACGGCGCAGATAGCGAAGAAAATGACCAGTTGAAACGGCGGCATAGCAGCCTAGCTTCTGTTTCGTTGCGGCTTTCTTCTCTTGAGCAGCGGCCCAGTCCAACCAGATCTGTTCTTGCTTGAGGTCGGCGATACAGCGCATTGGAGTAGTGGCTCGCAGATCTTGAAGCAATTTGCCCGCTTGTCTGGTCAAGGTATATTGGGAATGCAGGTCGATGGCCCCATGCATGGACGCAGCCGCTACAGCCATGGCGGCTGCATCTGGGCTGTTTCCAATGGTTTTGATGAGATAGCCCATGATCTCAGGTGCGAGTTTGGTCCAATCAATCCCTGGAGCATCATGAAGCTCTTGGGGAAGCCATGCAAAAAAAGCCTTGAGTTGGTCTTCACGATCCTAGTAGATAAAATGGTATCCTGTGCGTCCTTTCCTCTGTTTCCTTCCCGCTAGAGAGACTTCTTGCTCGACTGTTTCACCTTTCGCCTCATCTGAGGGAGCTTGATGTGCTGTGCCCGTTCTCCCTGTCCTATGGATTCAGGCTCATGAGTTCTTCAGCCAGTTGGCTCCAGACCAGTTGTTCAGCCTGGACGATATTTGCAACCTGGCGATCTGGAACACTTATCATCTTGTTCACTCGCCTGCGAAACGAAGCAAAATGGGCCTGCTGCACATCGGTGGCTGGCATGGTGCGCAGTTGAATCGCCTGCTTCTCATAGAACTGGTCGTCGCGCAGGGCTAAGACAGCGAGATCCGCGTAGGCATTGACAAGTTGCAGCCGTAATGGGGTGAAGAAATCTATGTGCGCTGAGGCGACCAGGAGGCATCCACCCACCCGTTCTCCCTGGAGTAAGGGATAGGCAACGGCGCTTTCTTCATAGGCTTCCACCCGCACCGGCAGGAACGCAGGGTTCGTGCGCAGGTTCTGACAAAGAGCAGGCCGCGCAGTGGTGACCGCATAGCCAGAGAGCGACTCAGCCCCCAGAAATAACGGCGTGACCTGATCCGTTCTCCACGGTGGAGTTCCAAGCAAACAGGTTTCTCGCAGGCAACCGACGGTCTCACTGTGGTCACAGCTCATACATTGGACGAGGACGACTTCGACCCCCACTGGATGAGGTCCTGGATCGAGCTGTTCAAGCGCAGCGCCCAGGACCAGATTGGAGATGGCCCAGAAACGGAGCGACAGCGGGGTGGTCGCGCGCGCTCGCAATGCTCGTTGGTAGACCTCCAGCGGAATACCGGCCGGCGCTTCTGTTGTATGGAGCCCGTTGGAGGAAGAAGTATCGGGCTGTTCACTCGCAACAAAATCTGGGAACTCTTTGAGGATCAGCCTGGTCAGCAAGGGTCGCTCCCCGCTAGGCCAGGCGTCAACAAGAGGCCGGAGCAGATGGGGCCGGATTCTTTTCGTTTTCCCTTCAGCGTACCGCTTCAGGGTCACCTCATCAACTCCTGCCAGTTGAGCGATACGCCTGCGTTCATCGAGGTCACTAATGCGCATAGCGAGGAACTGTCGCCATGTTTCCGGTGCTGTTGACGTTGTCACGCTCCTGCATCTCCTCTATTGCAGTGCTAGACCAGGCCGTTTGATCGGCTGTCACATCCCTGGAGGGTCCACTACGGGCTGTGGTAAGGCTTCTCAAGCAAAATGCAACCCAAAGCATCTGTTCCCGCTGTGAAAAACATACACGACAGCGAAAGCCCAGCAGCCGGGTTCCAGGGCAACCTCATGTACAGTTGCATCGCCAAAATAGCGTAGAGGCGGCCAGTGATGACACGAGTGCGCTGATCAAGAAAGCCGTCGTTGATGCTGCAGGACAGCACCAGGGATATGACGTACTTCGTCACTCGATACGCACACACCGCGAACAGCTCGGCTTCCGAGACAGTGCTGGGTTCAGTGTTGGTATCCCTCTCTCCAGTAGGAATTATACTTCAACAACGGTTTGGCTTCAAGGCCTCTATTGTCTTGACAATTGTACTAATTTCTTTGACAATTGCGCATTCTATATGCTACAGTTATACAGGCCTGGCTCATCTCTTTCCTCGTCTGTCGGAGGATGAAATCGTTTGGACTACTTGTTCGTGATACTTACGTACAGATGAGAAGGCATGTCAAGATAGCGCAGTGGGACTGGGCACTGGCTGGTTGAACACCTGCCGTTCTGTCGGTTCCCCAGGGGCTTCCCGCCTTTTGCCGCCTTTTTCCCAGGTGCGATCCGTTTGCTCTGGGTATACTTCCACGAGACAACCGATCACGCGTTCCAGAGTTCGAGAGGTACTGATGCCCTGCTTCCAATTCTCGGACGGCAAATGCGGCGATGGATGCGCCCGGATCTACAGGTCGTGTTTGATGACTCCCCATAGATCAAGCTTAAGGACTTCTACGGACTCACACCGATGCAGTGTCATCCCAATGCGGTGGGAGTTCCGTTGCATGCACAGAAGCGAGCAACAGCTCAAAAACAACTTCTGGATCGCACGGCTCAGCGAACAATGTGATACGTTTGCGCTTTTACCGCGAGATATCGCTCTCGCGGCACCAGCGAAGCACTATTCAGTTGTTCATGGACAAGAGAACAACCTATCTATTCTGACCCATGACGACAAAACCGGAAAGGAGATATCGCTCTGCATCCCCCTGCTTTCCAGCAGGGGCCTTCTGGCGATAGTTGGGAACATCGATGAGTATGCAGCGACCGTCTGTTTCTCCTCATTCCGGGGAGCCTACCTCCAAGCCGCCCCCTGCGCAACCGGGACTCTTGCGCATCCTCCTTATCGGTCCAGAGCTGCGCGTCGAGGAGTTGCGAGCGCTGCTTTCCGAACAGGAAGATATGCAACTCCTCCCTCCCATTGCCGACCTCGATCAGGCCCTGGATGTCCTGTCCAGGACGAACCAGCCATCCCGTATTGATGTGGTCATCATAGAGGGGGAGTTTTGTGAAGAGCCGCAGTACCACCTCCTGCAGGTCCTCTCCAGGCACCTGCGCTGCCTGATCATTGCGCCTGCCATGTACCTCAGTGAGACGAAACGCCTTGAAGAGGCCGGAGCATACGGGTATTGTCCTACAGCAGCCTCGTCTCAACAACTGGTGAAAACCATCCGCAAAATTGCGCGCGGGGAAAAGTATTTCCATCCCCTTCCTTCGACCGAACTGCGGCCACAGCTCTTCGTGAAACGGCAACCGATATTTTTCCAGGAACGGCTGGAGGAGCAGGCAGCGAGCATTCGCTGGCCGCTCAGCGAGATCGAACTGTTGATTCTCTCCCACTTTGATGGGGCCAACAATGACGACATCGCGAGACGAATCCACCGGCCAGTGGGGACCGTACGCTCCACCACGTCGCGGATCTTCTTCCTGCTCCAGCAACTATCGGAACGGCAGGTGATTCCCAACCGACTGGTGGCCTTCCAGGTGCTTTTAGAGCTGGGTATTCTCGAATACCGGTGACGCTATCCCGCGCTCACCGGGCGCTCAGATGATCTTGTGCGGCAGCGGACCTCCTCTTTGGGAGCATGCGGCTCTCACGATGCCACATCCGTGCCGGGTCCCCCAGCCTGTTTTGCTCATGGTGGTAATAAGGCTTCTACCATCCTGAAAAACGAAGCCTACGCTGCCATCTGGCATCTGTGCAGGCCTCCCCAGTTCCCTGCCTGTGGCAAGAACACCTGGAAGACGCGCAGCGGAAGCCTGGTTAATGGCGCGTGCAACTCGATCCGCCAGCACCAACTTTCGACCTGAACCATGGAATTCCAAATTTACAGCCCGGCCTTCCTGGCCTCTGAGTTCATCGCCCGCCACGAACTCCCTCCCCTGCTAGAGGCCGCTCAGCGTGAGGGGGTCACATTGTGGGTTACGACGTCGGCCGAAATCGGCCGATGTTCGACGTGATCCATTCAGGAAGCCTGAGCTGAGTGTGGGGATTGGCGACGATCTGCGCTTCGGCTTCCCACGCCACGCCGGTGCTGGTTGAAAACATCCCTGACCAAAAGAGGCAGATGCCACTGACGCGAGTGTAGAGTGATGGTTGCAGACGCGCTCGCAGCAGCGACTCCCATGACGTGAAGCCTCCCGGTGCGCCGGTGGTATCAATCATGATCAAGCCGGGCGCACTCTTGACTAGCTGCGCTGCCTCTTTCTTCAAGAACGCATCGGCTCTGCCATCCGAGAATGCAAGGCGGACGACAATATGCCGTTGGGTCTTACCGTCTCCCCAATGAACATTGGCTCGGCCCAGCCGAGGTCGGGACTCTTCTCCGTGGTCATTGGTTGTGATCATGCCGGGCGCCGTATCGTTGAGGAACAGAGTCCCGAGTCCATCGGGCAGTTCCTCAACGTTGGCGCCATCTGAGCGCACCAGCAACGGGACCCGCGCACGGATGTGCTCTATCTCTCTACGGGACGGCATCCGACGCAGAAAGACCTCCAGCGCATACTGCTTGTCTACTGTGTTCAGCAGCCCGGTCAGGTCCGCAAGGACCTTGTCGGCGTGCTTCTGCTCTTTCGAGCTCTGCGGTTGCGTGACTTCAACGTACGTCCATGAACCGTCGCCATGACGGACGCAAAAGTCGGGGATCCGGCGTGCTCCAGGAAGAGGTGGCTCCACCTCCAGCTCGACCACTGCGTCGTCAGATGTGACGATCCAGATGGCTGTCAGCTCGGCCCACGCTGCAGGCTCTTGTCGGCGGAGTTTCTCGATGAGTGTCGCGGTCCCTACAACGCCGTCAAGGCATTGGAGGCGCTTTCCCTGGCTCAGCACGGACGCTACAGCCCCTGGGCCCCATGATTCCGCTCCACCATGGACTCGCTGGTCGTCGAGCCACTCTCGGCCGAAATATCGGTCGACCACGTTGAATAGCGCAACCCACTCCTCTGCCGCCGGCAGCTCCGTGACGAGGGGTCCCCGGTACCAGACGCTGTTGATTTCCTCCCACGTCCAAGGCATCGCTGCTCCCTTTGATAACTACGGATGGAGTCGTCAAGACCAACGCGCAGCCCCACGACAGCGCGTGGCTACGCAAGGAGCTCCGCCAGCTTATCAACGTTGCGCGAAACGTGCGCTGTGTTCCACACCACGAGCGACTGTCGTACGAAGATGTGGCGATCCGCTGATTGAATCAACTCTGCGCTGTCATCTACCTGCCTGCGTGTATCGCTCCTGTCGGGTGAATAGCCCCAGTTGACCAAGATAGTTGCCACGATCTGCGGGTAGTCCACAACAGCGGAGGCTATCGCCTTAGCGATTCCTGCGACATCGGGCATCAGCCACAGGCTGGACGGCGGGTGAACGAAGATGACACCCGGTTCGTGAAGGGGCAACTGAGCCACCTTGTTGCGAACGGCGCGCCGTGTGCGACCAAGCGGGTCCTCATGGAGTGGGGCCTGGAAGAGGGTGGATGGCCCTCCGTCGGGTATTGGCCCTCCCGTGCGCACTGGCTCACACCACAGATGGAGCGTACCGGGAACATCCAGCACCACACGCTCCGTGCAGACAAGGCCGTCCAACCAGAAAGCTTCCGCGGTCTTGACCAACGCATCGCGTTCATCATCGGCTGGCCAAAACAACAGTTGGCCACCTCCGACATGATCGCTACCGATGATGTCCATGATCGGATAGATTCGGCCGAGGAGCCTCTGTTGTGTCGTGGCCTCACTCGAGAACTGGGCGACCCCCGTAATCTCGACGAACAGCCGCCGACCATCCGCTGACGTGAGCGCAAGGTCGCAACTTTTAGCCCCTTGCGTTCTGGGGGCGAGCTGATGGCGGTCAACCCGTCCGCGAGAGCGCACAGCCGTACGCGGGTCCACTCAGCACGATTCCAGAAGAGACTGAGGATGGGATGGTCAAGGGTTACCTGACCCAACCACTCGTCGCCCAGGAGAGCCTGTAGGACGACGACCGCATCCAACGTGCGTGTACGGAGATCGTCGCTGAGTTCAGCGTCGTCTCTGAGTGACGCCTCCAAGGCGGCCCAGGAGTGCCAGTTGGTGCCGACGGTTGGGCCACCTCCATCAGGTAGTGTCTCGGGCTCCTCGGTGGTCATGTCTATCCTTCCAGCCGGCTCGACGCGCCGACTGCAGACGCGCCCTGCCCGCCCTCCTTATCTTGTATACAGGCCCCCCTAGTATATCAAAAAACCCATCAAAGAAAAAGCATATAGGCAGTTGGGAGTCTAATTCTACACAGTCCTGACGCGAGCCCAGCGTTTGGTGTTTTTTCTACATTCCCCGGAAGTGTTGTTGCAGTTTATGTGGCTGTAAATACAAACTTTAAACGACTCATGCACCTTTTTGGTGAACCGCTGGCGGAACTGGATACATCTGCTCCACGCCGTCTCAATCTCTTGCGAGGAGGGATGATGTGCCAAGACAGCTTCTTTGCTGGTGGCAACACATCATGCAGCCTCGGCGAGCTCTTTGAGTCACTGTCCTTACATGTGTAATGGCCAAGGCTCTTGGAAGGTCTCATGAGAGAGGAGACGATGACCATATGTGTTGACCGCATACACCGGTCGAGACCAATCTGGGCAGCGTGGGTAGTACATGTTGTAGCTAGGTGCGAACAGGCAGCTGCTGTAACGACCAGCGATTGCCATCGGGATCGCGAAAGTAGACAAATGAACCCCAGGGCATAACTTCGATCTCACTGACTGCAACCCCTCGTTTGACCAGTTCATCGCGCACTGCTTTCACGTCCGCTACTACCATTTGCAGACCTGTTTGCGAGCCTGGCGGCATGTCAGTAATCCCCACCCCAATCACGATCGAGCAGGCGGACCCGGGAGGGGTCAGCTGGACGAACCGCAGACCATCCCTAACCGTGTGATCATGATCTGCATGAAAGCCGATCTGCTCCGTATAAAACGCCTTGGCGCGGTCCACGTCCGAGACGGGCACCGCGACGAGTTCTAATCTCATTTCCATACGGGAATTGTACGAAACGGTAACGTAGCAAACCTCGCCACGGATACTTTACAAATCCGGGCACTCAGCGTGACGGATGCACGGGTGCGATCTGATGCGCGCGAGCGCGTCTGTGCAGCTACGTTGCGACACTCGGCAAGCATTGTCCCCTCATTCCTACCATCCGTTCCATCTCTGTCCTCGCCCCTCTAGACAGTTCTGCGGCGTTCCTGTAGAATAGCAGGAGTCGCCGACAGGGAGTCATGGAACTGCGGAGAACCGTATGATTGCTGAGGACACCCCCCACCGACATAACCTGCCTGCTCCGACGTCGCGCTTCATTGGGCGCGAGCAGGAGTTGCGCGAGATCAGGCAGCGCTTGCTTGAACACCGGCTGGTCACGCTGACAGGAGCAGGTGGCACCGGCAAGACCCGGCTTGCCCTGCATGCGGCCACTGGCGAACTGGACCGCTTCGCCGATGGGGTCTGGCTGATTGAACTGGCCCCGCTGACCAGGGCAGAGCTGGTGGGGGAAACCATCGCCAAAGTGCTGGCGCTGCCCGAGACCCCTGATCCCTCACCGCTCGAGCGGCTCTGCGCGTTTCTGCAGGCCAAGCACCTGCTCCTGGTGGCGGACAATTGCGAGCATGTCCTTGACGAGTGTGCGCGCGTCCTGGCCCTCCTGCTGGCGCGCTGCCCGCCCCTGAGGCTGCTGGCGACCAGCCGTGAGCCGCTTGGGATCAGTGGGGAAGTGGTCTTGCGCGTCCCTGCTTTACACCTCCCCGATCCGTCAGAGCCGCTTGATCAGGCACGCTTGCTCCACTACGACGCGATTCAGCTCTTTGTGGAGCGCGCCCAGGCCGCCGAACCCTCGTTTCGGTTCACCGATGTCACGGCGGGTGCGGTGGTCGAGATCTGCCGTCGGCTGGATGGCATTCCGCTGGCACTCGAACTGGCGGCGGTACGGGTGCGTGGCATGGGCGTGGCGTTTCTTGCGGCGCGGCTGGACCAGCGCTTCCGGCTCCTGACAGAGGGGGATCGCACCGCCCTGCCCCGCCAGCACACGCTGCATGCCACGGTCGAGTGGAGTGAGCGCCTCTTGCCCGAACCCGAGCAGGTCGTCTTGCGGCGGCTGGGGGCCTTTGTCGGAGGGTGGACGCTGGAGGCGGCGGAGAGCGTCTGTGCCGGAGCGTATCAAAGCCAGAACGGTCAGGAAACACTCACCCCTGAGAGCGTGCTTCCGCACCTGCTGCAATTGGTGAACAAGTCCCTGGTGCAATGCGATCAAGACAGTGGCCGCTATCGCCTGCTGGAGACGATCCGCTTCTTCTGTTTGGAGCGACTGGCGGAGGCGGGCGAAACACAGTACGTCAGCCGCCAGCATTTCGTCTCTTATCTCCAGCTTGCCGAAGACGGCGCGCCGCTGCTGGTTGGCCCAGGTCAGGAGACGTGGGGCGCACAGTTGGAACAGGAACATGCGAACCTGCGGGCGGCGCTGGGCTGGGCGATAGACGCTGGCAGAGCTGATGAGGCCGCGCGGTTAGCCCTGGCCGTGTGGCGCTTCTGGCACACGCATGCCTATCAACGCGAAGGGCTGCGCTGGTTGGAACGCATCCTGGCCCTGGATGCAGCCACCCCGCTGCCAGCCGCGCTGCGCCCCCCACTGTTGAACGCGCTGGGTGTCCTCTCCCACAGTTGGTACCAGTTTGACCGGGCGACGGCCTATCACGCCGAGGCGTTGCGCTTATGGCGGGCGCTGGACGATCGCGGCGGCATGGCACAAGCTCTGCATGACCTCGGCTGGCAACAGTTTGAGGAGATGCACCTGGCCCAGGCCAGAGGGTATGCCCAGGAAAGTCTGGCGCTGGCCCGCGACGTGGGGGACCAACGAGCGATTGCCCAGGCCCTACTCCTCTTTGCGCTCGCTGCGACCGAGGCCGATCAGGTCGAGGAGGCGATCCCCGCCCTGGAGGAGAGCCTGGCGCTCTGGCGGGACGTGGGGGATACCGGCAAACTGGCCTTTGCTATGGCCGTCCTGGCGCGTGCCGAGGGACTCATTGGCAACCACGAGCGCGCGAAGCCGCTCCTGGCCGAAGCCGTGCGGCTGCTTGTGCAGGTGGGCAACTACGTCTCATTGATCGGCCCGCTGGTGGCGCTGCTGTTCATGGCATTCAACGCCCCAGACCAGCCGGAAGGGGCACACTTTGCCGCACAGGTGCTGGGGGTGATGGCGACCTGGCAAGAGCGGATTGGCCGAACCTCTCCCTGGTGGACAGGGCCAGGGCAGCGCAACATTGCACAGGTCACGGCGCTGCTGGGTGCCGAGACCTGTGCCCAGGCTTTCGCCGAGGGCCAGCAGATGACGCTGGCCGATGTGGTGCGGCTCGCGGAGCAGATCACCGCCCCCGCCTCTCAGGCGCCCCTGCCCAGTCCGCCGCATCCCGCCCCAAAGCACGCGCGTCTATCCGCGCGTGAAGTGGAGGTGTTGCGCCTGGTCGCCGCTGGGCTGACGAACGCCCAGGTCGCCCGGCAATTGAGCGTCACGCCCCGCACGGTCAATGCCCACCTGACGGCCATCTACAGCAAACTGGGGGTCACCGCACGCGGCGGGGCGATCCGGTACGCCCTCGAGCATCAGTTGGGCTGAGGGTGCCGGGGAGGAAGGCTCCTGGCCTTGCCTCACCTCGTATTGTTAGATCTAACACCCCCCTGGCGTCTCCATGCTCTCCCAAAAATTGGTAGACCTCACGATGTGTTTTTCCTGCATCCAGATTATACTTGCAACAGTCCAGACATCACCACTGTCAAAGGAGAAGAAAGCATGAACACCCACCGTCCTCTCACTGTCACCATTGCTACCGTCCTGCTTACGCTGGTGAGCTTGTTCAGTCTGACTGTGCTCTTGGAACCCACCAGGGTTC
>WNEZ01005618.1_pt1 | contig 15035 bp, 9 predicted proteins | sample 5400521 | NCBI WGS metagenome assembly WNEZ01 (sample SAMN13153339, study PRJNA577476) | soil metagenome | isolation source: 120 cm saprolite under Douglas fir tree site 2 hole 1 replicate 1 | place: USA:California | collected 2015-04-18
CGGAACACCTGTTCGACAATACCGGGTCAGCACCAAATCCGGCCTACGACGCGGTACGCAGCTGTTTTCGCCTCGCTCGTCTGGACGCCGAAAAGTTCGACACGCCGGAGTGGAATCCGCTGCAAGAACTGATTCGCCCCGGTGAGACCGTTCTGCTGAAGCCCAACATGGTTCATCAACGCCATCCGCGTGATGCCGAGGGTTGGCGTTACGTGATTACGCATGGCAGCGTGATCAGAGCCGTAGCGGACTACGTGTGGAAGGCGGTGGGGCCCAAAGGAAAAATCATCCTCGCCGACGCGCCACAGACCGACGCCTCCTTCGCCGAAATGGTGAGCATCCTTGGTCTGGACGTCATCCGTGCCTTCTACCTTTCTCAAGGTCTCAGTTTCGAGATCATAGATCTGCGTCAGGAGGAGTGGACGACGCGCGGCGATGTTGTGGTCGCACGGCGAAAGTTGCCTCCCAATCCTTACGGATCGGTCGCTTTCGATCTCGGGCTGGCCAGCGAATTCGTCGAACATCGCGGCGCGGGACATTATTATGGAGCCGACTACGATGCTGGCGTCGTCAATCGACATCACAGTGGCGGGCGGCACGAGTATCTGATTGCCGGCTGCGCCATCAAGTGCGATGTCGTATTCAGTCTGCCGAAACTGAAGACCCACAAAAAAGCCGGCATCACCGCGAGTCTAAAGAACCTGGTCGGGGTTAACGCTGACAAGAACTGGCTACCACATCACACCGAAGGGGATCCGAAAAGCGGCGGAGATGAACATCCCAGCCCGGATCTGAAACATCGCGCGGAGCGCAAGCTGGCGGCTGCCGTTCGTGGACTGTCACTTCGGATGCCTGTGGTTGGACCGTGGGTACATCGGATGGCGCGGGATGTGGGCAAGCCTGTGTTCGGTGATACCGAGCACACGGTTCGCAGCGGAAACTGGTTTGGCAATGACACGGTTTGGAGAATGTGCCTCGATCTGAACAAGATTGTGTTCTATGGCAATCCCGACGGCTCGCTGCGCGACGCCCGGCCGGAGAATCGTAAGCGGCATTATGTTCTTGTCGATGGAATCCTTGCCGGTCAGGGTCGAGGACCTTTGAATCCTGATCCGATCACCGCTGGTGTCGTGTTGTTCGGAGTGCATCCGCCCAGCGTAGATGCGGTTTGCGCATATCTTATGGGCTTCGATCCGGAGAAAATTCCCATCGTATCGCGAGCCTTTCAGTGCCGTGAACTGCCACTATCGGATCACGATTGGCGTGACATTGAGGTGCGCAGCAACTACTCCACTTGGAATTCTCCAGTGATCGAGATCTCCACCGAGGAAACTTTTCACTTCCAGCCTCACTTCGGGTGGAAGGGCCACATCGAAAGATCTCCTGCGGAAGAATTTTCTGGGCGGCGGGCTGTCGGAGTGTCCCAGCGCTCATGAGCGAGTCCGTTCTGGTCGAGCAGATCTATCCACGGCTTCCGGTTTTCCTGCAAAACGCTGCTTGCTGGTACTACGGAAAGAAAGAGGCCCACGTTCGCTTAGGGAAGATCTTCGAACAGCGCCTGCGGGAATTGACGGATTCCGAGAAATGGAGCGCCGCCGAAATCGAGGCGTACCAAAACGAGAAGTTGCGCTCGCTCGTACGCCATGCGTTTGAGAATGTCCCCTATTATCGCGAGCGCTGGAAGAGTCTGAAGTTGTCCCCCGAAGATATCAGGACTCGTGAGGACCTGGCCAAGCTACCTGTGCTCACCAAGGAGGATGTGCGGCAAAACGCGGACCGCCTTCTTTCGCTGAAGGCACGAAAGCGCAATCTTGTGCCGCGTCATACGAGTGGTACCACCGGCAAAGCCCTGCACTTCTATATGAGCAAGGAAGCGGTGGCGTTCCAGTGGGCGGTATGGTGGCGCCATCGGTTGCGATTTGGAGTTTCGCCTGGAACCTGGCATGCAAACTTCACGGGACAACGGGTTGTTCCGATCAGGCAGCTTACTCCGCCGTATTGGCGCTGGAACCGCCCGATGCACCAGCTGTTGATCAACATGCAAAGCCTGGCGCCAGCGAAGATTACGAGCGTCATTGAGTTTCTGAACTCGCAGCATTTTGTTTTTTACGCGGGTTATCCTTCTTTCATCCACATGCTCGCGGTTCATGCGAGCGAGGCTGGCTTATCCCTTAAATCGCGGCCCCGCGTTATCTTTACCGGGGCGGAAAACATGCTCGATTTTCAGCGTCGCGACATCCAGAATTTTACTGGCGCCATCCTAAGCGATCACTACGGTTGCACCGAGGGATGCGGCAATGCTTCGCGGTGTCCCGAGTTCGTTTACCATGAAGACTTCGAATTCGGGATCATGGAAGGCATGGAAAGCGCGCCAGGGGATTCAGCCCGGACAATTCTGTGTACCGGCTTTGCCTGCGACGCTTTCCCCTTCATACGCTACGACATGGGAGATACCGCAGTTTGGAAGCAGGACGGCGAGGGATGCCCGTGCGGTCGCAGTTCCAGAGTTTTGCTGCGAGTGGAAGGCCGATCCGACGATTACATTGTCACGCCGGAAGGATCGCGGATCGCGCGCTTGGACTATCTGTTCAAAGACGCTCTCAACGTAAAAGAAGCGCAGATTGTCCAGGAACAGTTGGGAGAGATTACCGTTCGCCTGGTGCGTCGAACGGGATATGGAACGCGAGACGAATTGGACATCAGGCATGACATCCAGAGCTGGCTTAGTCCTTCTCTTGCAGTCCGATTCGAGTACGTGCAGGAAATCGAGCGTGAACACAGTGGCAAATTCCGAGCTGTTGTTTCACGATTGAAGTCGACATCACCTCCAGCCGGGATTCACCAGCAAGTAGGTCGTCAGCCATGAAACAGGTTCTCCAGGACGCGCGCTCCGGCGAGATTACCGTTGCTGAAGTTCCGGCACCGCAGTTGCTGCCGGGCTGTCTGCTGGTACGCATCGCGTCGTCGGTGGTCTCCGCTGGCACCGAACGTGCGGCGCTCGAGTTCTCGCGCAAGAGTTTGTTGCAAAAGGCACAGGCCCGGCCCGACCTGGTGCGCGATGTCATCAATAAAGTCCGGCGTGACGGTATCTTCTCCGCGGTGCAGGTGGTTCGTAGCCGTCTCGATCAGCCACAGGCGCCCGGCTACAGCAGCGCGGGAACGGTCATCGCCGTGGGAGAGGGCGTCACGGATATTCAACCCGGTGATCGTGTGGCCTGCGCTGGCGCTGGATTTGCCGTGCATGCCGAACTTGCGTGTATTCCCCGCCTGTTGGCGGCTCGCATTCCCGCGGAAGCCGGCGAGGATTCCTTCGACGAAGCGGCATTTGCAACTCTGGGAGCGGTTGCTCTTCATGGCCTCCGCACGGCCGAAGCGAAACTGGGCGATCTGGTGGCGGTGATTGGTCTTGGCCTGGTTGGTCAACTCACAGTGCAACTCCTGAAAGCCGCAGGTTGTCGAGTGCTTGGAATGGACGTCAGTTCGGCACGAGCCGAGCTTGCCCGCAGTCTTGGCGCTGATGCGATCGCGACCTCTGCTTCGGATTTTCGCGACCTTTGCGCAGAGCACTCGCATGGCGCAGGCGTCGATTCCGTTCTTATTACCGCTGAGACTCCCAGCAGCGAACCCGTCAACCTGGCCGGTGCTGTCTCGCGCGACCGCGCAATTGTCGTGGCGGTGGGAACGGTCGGCATCGAGATCGAACGCAAGGCGTACTACGAGAAAGAACTCGACTTCAGGATTTCCCGTTCCTACGGCCCCGGTCGCTATGACGCTGCCTACGAGCAGAAAGGCCGCGACTATCCCATCGGCTATGTGCGCTGGACGGAAACGCGGAACATGGAAGCTTTTCTGCATCTGCTTTCTGAAAGGAAAGTCAGTGTCGTATCTCTCATCACGCATCGATTCCCGATCGAACATGCTCCGGCTGCGTATGAGCTGATCACGGGACGATCCGGAAAGCCATTCCTCGGCGTCGTCATTCAATATACGGGCACCGGCGACGATGCTCGTACGCTGGAACTTCTGCCTACGTCGTCTGGCGGCGCTCCCGCACCACAGCAGTCGGTGGACAGCATTTCAGTGGGGCTGCTCGGAGCAGGAATGTTCGCATCGGCGACGCTGGTTCCTGTATTGAAAGCCTCGCGCGATACTACCTTGATAGGTGTCTGTACGGCGACTGGCGCGCACGCGCACCACTCCGCGCAGAAATTTGGCTTTCGCTACTGCACAACCGATGATGCCCAACTGATTCGCGATGCCGGGATCAATACGTTGGTGATTGCGACCCGCCATCACCTCCACGCGAGCCAGGTTCTTGCCGCGCTGGGAGCAGGGAAGCACGTGTTCTGCGAGAAGCCACTCTGCGTGTCGGAACAAGAACTTCGTTCCATAGTCCGAGCCTACTTCGGCATTGCCTCCACGCACAGACCTGAGCTGATGGTTGGTTTCAATCGCCGTTTTGCGCCCATGAGCGCGCGCATGAAATCGTTTCTGGCCCCGATCTCGGAGCCGCTGGCACTGCACTATCGCGTGAATGCCGGATATCTTCCTCCCGATCACTGGGTCAACGATCCCGAACAGGGTGGCGGGCGAATCCTGGGAGAGGTCTGCCATTTCGTGGATCTGTTGATGTTTCTAGCTGGCTCGCCGATAGTTGAAGTCGAAGCCCATGCCGTGGGAAATTCAGGCCGCTATAGTGGCGACAACATTCTCGCTTCGCTGCGATTCGCAAACGGTTCAGAAGGGACGATCAGTTATCTCGCCAACGGCGACCGATCATTCTCGAAGGAACGCCTGGAAATATTCGGCGGCGGTGCCGTCGCGGTGCTTGAAGATTTTTGTCGTTTGGAACTCCTGCGCAATGGCCGCAAGCAAGTGATTCGCTCGCGCTGGCGTCAGGACAAGGGGCATCGCGGCGAGTGGGCCGCTTTCACGCGGTCCGTCCGGCAACAAGGACCTCCCGCGATCCCGGTTGATGACCTTGTGTGTACTACTCTCGCCACCTTGCGCATGCAGGAGTCCGTGGCAACCGGCAAGCGTCTCGCCATCGATACCGCTTCTTTCATTGATTCGGCTCTGGAAGCTTCCAGCAAGGATCATTGATCTTCTACATGAAGATCGTTCTATACCAAGATCGATCCATACCAACGACTCCGGGAGAAACAAAACTAGTTCATGCTCATTCTGGGCCTCAACATGTTTCACGCCGATGCCTCGGCTGCCATTGTGCAGGATGGTGAAGTCATTTTCGCGGTTGCAGAAGAGCGCCTCAACCGCCACAAGCACTTCGGCGGGTTCCCGGCGCTGGCAGTGAAAGCTTGCCTCGATGCAGCCGGAGCAAAGATTTCTGACGTGAATCACGTCGCTGTCGGACAGGACAGCGATGCGAACCTTGCCAAGAAAGTTCAATACGCCCTCGCCAATCCGTCGAAGATCCTGAACTTAATTCGCCTTCGCCAGCGCAAGGAGGCCATGCGCGACGTTCGTTCGCTTCTAGGCAAGGCGCTCGAAATCGAGCCTTCGCAACTCCGCTTTCAGGAACATCATCTCGAACACCACATCGCACATATCGCCAGCGCCTACTATTGCTCGCCTTGGGAGAAGGCTGCGGGCTTTAGCTATGACGGTTCCGGCGACTTCGTCTCGACCATGATGGCGCTTTGTGAAGGAAACGACATCGAGGTGCTGGACCGCGTGTTCCTACCGCATTCACTGGGCAGTTTCTATACGATGATTTGCGAGTTTATCGGCTACACGAAGTACGGGGACGAAGGCAAAGTCATGGGCCTGGCGCCTTACGGCAAAGATACTTACCGCGACGAAATCGCGAAGATCGTTGCAGCGAAAAACGGCAGCTTCCAGCTCGATCTCAGCTACTTCAAGCCGCTAGGCAGCAATCAGGGGATGCAGGTGCTGCCCGATGGCACGGTCCGCCTGGCTCGCCATTTTTCCGATCGCATCGAGAAACTGTTCGGAGAGCCACGCCGTCCGCACGCGGAGATTACGCAGCGGGACATGGACCTCTCCTTTGCATTGCAACACCGGTTCGAGGAAGTATTCTTCCACCTTCTGAACCGGTTGCACCAGAGAGTCCCGTGTGACGATCTTGCCATGGCGGGCGGATGCGCTCTCAACAGCGTTGCGAATGGCAAGCTGTTCGACTGCACGCCCTTTCGGCGTACCTATATCCAACCGGCAGCAGGCGATGAAGGCTTGGCCATTGGCGCAGCCCTGCACACCTATCACTCTGTGCTCAAGCAGGCGCGGCGCCATGAATTGAAGAACTCGTATCTCGGACCGGAGTTCTCCGAGTCATGGATTGAATCTTCGCTGAAGAGTGCGGGTCTTGAATATGGCAGGATGGAGCGGGAGCCGCTGCTTGCAGCGGTGGCCGACCAGATCGCGGCTGGCAATGTGATTGGGTGGTTCCAGGGACGCATGGAGTGGGGTCCGCGCGCTCTCGGCAACCGGTCCATCGTCGCCCACCCCGGTCTGCCGAATATGAAGGATGTTCTAAACGCGCGCATCAAGCACCGGGAGTGGTTCCGTCCGTTCGCGCCATCTATTCTGGCAGACTACCAGCATGAATATTTCGAGTACGATCATCCGTCGCCCTTCATGCTGCACGTCTACAAGATCCGTCCCGAAAAGCGCAAACAGTTGTGCGCTGTGAATCACGTGGACGACACCGGCCGCCTGCAGACCGTGACTCGCGAGGAAAATCCGCTGTACTACGATCTGATTTCCGCGTTTCATCGGAAGACCGGCATTCCTGTCATTCTCAATACTAGCTTCAACGAGAATGAACCAATTGTTTGCACGCCAGAAGAAGCGATCGACTGTTTCCAGCGCACGCGTATGGACGTACTGGCGATCGGGCCGTTCCTGGTTCTCAAACCTCAAGCACAGTCCTAGCCCGTATGAATTCGCGAACTGCTCACGCGACGCCGTCATCGAACAGCCAGTCGCTGAGCCTGGTTCGCGTGGCGAGATTTCCCCGTCTGCGAGCGCTAGCGTGGGCGGGCGAGCATCTCTACGCCTCTCGCGGCTACCACCTGCTGCGCGCAAGAATTCCACGAGGCCAGATTTCCTCGGGGAATGTGTCTTGGGAATCCGTGGCTTCCTACAGTCCCGCGTGGTGGCGCAATTTCAGTTCCGCGATTCGCCTTAGCTCTCGGTTGGTTCGTGACGGGTTTCACGCGCTGGCCGTGCTCGCCTCAGGCGGCTTGGTAGCCGCGGTTCCGGGAGCTATCGTCACACTTCGTGCCGGCGAAAACCAGTTCCGGCGCACACATCTCATCACTCGAGGAACGCGGCCGCTGCACATCACCGCCGTTCCCAGCGGAGCAGTGTTCTGGGGGGAATACTTCGACAACCCTGCCCGAGAGGAAGTCCATATTTACGCGTCTGCGGATGATGGGGCAACCTGGAATGTCACGTACACCTTTCCCGAACACGCGATCCGTCATGTTCACAATATTGTTTACGACCGATGGCGAGACTGTCTCTGGATCCTGACTGGTGACCACGGCAACGAATGCGCCATCCTGCGTGCGTCGTGTGACTTCAGCCGAGTTGAGACCGTTCTGCAGGGAAACCAGCAGGCGCGCGCGGTTGCGCTCGTACCCGTGGAGGATGGGCTGTACTTTTCGTCCGACACGCCGTTGGAAGCCAACTATATCTACCGCCTGGACCCACAAGGGAAGTTGTCACAGCTGGCGCCGATCAGCAGTTCGTCGATTTATGGCTGCCGTGTTGGTCACGACGTATTCTTCTCGACCATGGTCGAACCCAGCGCAGTGAATCCCGATCGTCACGTTCGTATTTACGGCGGCGGAGGCGGACGCGACTGGCAACCGCTATTGGCGTGGAAGAGAGATCCCTGGCCCATGAGACTCTTTCAATACGGGAACGCATTTCTTCCCGACGGAGAAAACAGCACGCAGTACCTCGCTGTCAGTACGGCGGCGGTTGTGGGGGACGATATGACCACATCGCTCTACTCGGTCGGGCGCTGAGTTCCGGGCGTTCGGCTTCGTGATATAGTTCGAGGAAATCTTAGGATCCGTGCCGCTTTTGCCTCGCCTTAACTATTACCGCCGCATTCTCAGCGCTTATCTCCTCGGTGGCAAGAGCCATCTCACTTTCTGGCATGAAACGCCCGAGGAGAATCGGAACGCGCGTGCCGGAGAACTGGGCGAGTACTACATGGTCTTCGCCGAAAAAGCTGACTATCCCGGAGCCTACGACTCAACCGGAATTCCGCTTCTCGATTACCACGGCAAAGTTGGCCTGCAACACAATCCGATTGCGATCGCGCAATACGGACTGGGAAATTACAACCTGTTTCGCCGCACCGGAGACCTGAACCGGCACAAAAAATTCTTTCTCGTTGCAGACTGGCTCTGCTCGCATTTGGAAAAGAACGCCCATGGTCTCGCGGTTTGGAATCACCACTTTGATTGGGAGTATCGCGACACACTGCGCGCGCCCTGGTACTCCGGTCTGGCCCAGGGCCAGGGGATTTCGGTGCTGGCTCGTGCCTATAAGGAATCTGGCGATTCACGATATCTCGAAACCGCGCGACTTGCCTTGGCCACTTTTTTCAAGTCAGCGACCGATGGAGGAGTCGCGTTCACCGACGAAAATGGAGATCTGTGGTTCGAGGAGTACATTGTTTCTCCCCCGACTCATATCCTGAACGGGTTTATCTGGGCAGCGTGGGGCGTCTACGATTATTTTCTTGTGACCCAAGACCATGCGGCCTGCGACCTTTTTGCGAGAGCCGTGCAAACGCTGCTGCGGAATCTTGAGCGGTACGATCTGGGTTTCTGGTCTCTGTATGAGCAGTCCGGTACCCGCCTGCCGATGGTGGCAAGTCCCTTCTACCATCGGTTGCACATCGTGCAATTGCGGGTGATGCATCGTCTCACTGGCGAAGACAAATTTGCGTGCGTCGCCGATCGCTGGGAAAGTTACGCCCGGAGCCGCAGCAAGCGTACGCGTGCTTTGTGCTACAAGAGTGCATTCAAGCTGTGTTACTACTAGGCTCGCGTGAAAATTCTCTACGTCTCACAATATTTTCCGCCGGAGATGGGCGCCCCCGCCGCTCGTGCCGCCGAACTCGCGCAGCACTGGGCGCAGGTTGGTCACGACGTGTCGGTGCTGACGGGATTTCCCAATCATCCTACCGGAGTAGTTCCGCCGGAGTGGCGCAGCCGGTTGCGCCGCCTCGCGCACCATGAAAAGGTTGGGCGAGTGGACGTCTTCCGCACCTGGCTCTGGCCCCTCCCCAACCGCAAGGCACACGAGCGGATGCGAAACTACGCTTCGTTCTGTTTGTCGGCTGCGGTGCGGGGACTGAGCCTTCCGAGTCCCGATGTCATCATTGGCTCTTCCCCGCAACTGCTGGTGGGACTCGCCGCCTGCTGGCTGGCGTTCGTAAAGCGGGTGCCCTTTGTATTCGAGGTGCGCGATCTCTGGCCAGAGTCGCTGATTGCCGTGGGCGTAGGAAGTGAGAACTCCATACTCAACAAAACGCTCTCGGCGATAGCGGGCTTCCTGTACAAGCACGCAGATCATGTCGTGGTTGTGACTTCAGCATTCAAGGACCACCTGGTACAGCATTGGCGGGTTCTCCCCGGGAAAATCTCGGTGGTTGAAAATGGAGTCGAGACCGACCTTTTTGCTCCCGAGTCGATCGATGCCAACCTTTCCCTGCGGCAGCAACTCGATGCCGAAGGCAAGTTCCTGGTGTGCTATGTCGGAACCATGGGCATGGCCCATGGACTGGAAACCCTGCTGGACGCGGCAGACCAGCTACGCCATGAAAACCCGAATGTCCTCTTCCTCCTCGTCGGAGAAGGGGCGGAGAAGGAGCGGATCAAAGCCATCGCGCAATCCCGCGGTCTGAGCAACGTTCGCTTTCTCGATCAGCAGCCCCGCGAAAAAATTCCGGCGATCATCTCCGCCTCGGACGCCTGCGTCGTACTCCTCAAGAAGACCGAAGTTTTCAAGACTGTGATTCCTACAAAGATGCTGGAATTCATGTCCTGCGCGCGTCCGGTTATTCTCGGTGTCGAGGGTCAGGCACAGAAGATTGTTGAGGAGGCCGAGGCCGGTATCGTCATCGAGCCGGAGAATTCGCGCGCTCTCGCCCACGCAATCGGCCGGTTGGCAGGCGATCCGTCGCTCGGAGACACGCTGGGAACGAACGGCAGAAAGTACATCGCGCGGCGTTTCTCCCGTAGACAGACTGCGGAAAACTACCTTCACGTGCTGGAGGAATTGTGCGGAATCTTTCCTGCTAGGAAAGCGCCGGTTGCTGCCTGAGAGGGCTCTAGGCGATCTAAATAAGTATCAAGGGTGCACAGTATAAATCGAGACCGCGGTTGCCGCCGACATAGCCGCTTCGAAGGTCCGCCCAGCCAGCACTCGTCCGCCGCTTACTGGGACGAATAGAATGTCATCTCCTTGCAACGTTACGTCGGGAGCTTTCGCTTCCAGCATCTTCTTCAGAGGAACGTGAGTTTCGGTCATTCCCGTGGGGCCCTTGCGGATGATGCGCACACCACCCATCTTCGCAGTCTTGTTCGTACCGCCTGCGAGGGCAATGGCCTGGAGCACGGTCAGCGAGCCGTTATCCACCAGCAGACCGCTGGGACGACCTACGTCCCCTACCACGTAGATGATTGGCGCTCGCGGCACCATGATCGTGTCCCCAGGAAGAATATCCACGTTGCTGCTGAGATCGTCAGCAAGATTCCGGGGAAGGGTAAGATTGATCGGTTGCAGCTGATTACGGCGAACGATGCTCACTTTGCGGGCCGCACTCTGCGTGAAGCCTCCCGCCATCGAAATCAATTCGTAAAGTTTGTGATCTCCCAGATCCGGATAAACACCGGGTTTTGAGACTTCTCCCAGCAACGTGACACCCTGGGACGACGATCCATCCACGAAAATCGTCACATGCGGGTTGCGGACGAAACCGCCATCTCGGATGTGTTCCGTTGATCGTCGGGCTTGGACGCTGTCGTTCCTACAGCCGTTTGAGACGCTGGCTGGGCTGCTGACTGAGGTTGCTCTGCCGAATTCTGTTGAGCCTGGGCGGAGCCGGCGAGGAGAAGGAGTGCAACTACGAAACGAGAACTGTAAGCTCGGCAGTTGAAACTCGGTGTGCACAACTCCATCTAGAGGCCCCTGGAAGTAGTGTAGGGAGATTTGCAGAGCAGTTTAGCACAGTAGTACACACGACGATGCTCGCGCCTTTGTGATTTCCACCGGTTTTCCACAGCTTTCTGGGCGCAAGGATTGAAACTGTCTTCCACGTCCTGCTAGAGTTCCGCGAACTGTTCAATGCGCCCACGAACCCATTAACTAACTTCCAACCAACACCGCCTCCAGCAATACTTGGAGGAGGACAAAGTCTATTGTAAGGGATTAGTCACATCGGCCAATTGCGGGAGGCGACTTGAGCGCATTGTATCTCGGGATGTTCTTCCTGTCGCTGCTAGGGTCGTTCATCCTGACCAGGTTGGTTCGCGATTTCGCAACCGCACGTGGCTGGGTCGCGGTTCCGACGCAAGAGCGGCATCTGCACAAAAATCCCCTTCCGCGCCTCGGCGGGGTCGCGATCTTTGTATCGCTTTCGCTAAGTTTGGGAACGGCTTTCCTGCTGGCGCGTCACAATTCACACTTCCACAGCTTGTCTTTGAGGGCGCTGCTCACCATCGCCGTACCCGCGTCACTTGTTTTCCTGCTTGGGGTCTACGACGACATTTACGGAGCAGGCCCATACTTCAAGTTCGGGATTCAGGGTGTGGCTGCAACCATGTTGTTCATCGGCGGGTTGCGCATCGTCAATATCCCTGTCCTGTTCGGCCAGCACATGTTGCCGTGGTTCGTGGGCCTTCCTTTCACGGTTTTGTGGGTGTTGGCCATTACTAACGCTTTCAACTTGATTGATGGCCTCGATGGCCTGGCCGCTGGATCTGCCCTTTTCTCGACGCTGGTTGCTTTTGTGGTGGCGCTGCTCAGCGGGCAGCCGCTGATCGCGGTGATGACCCTTGCCCTTGCCGGCGCAATTCTCGGATTCTTAAAGTTCAACTTTAATCCGGCAACAATATTTTTGGGCGACTCGGGAAGCCTCTTCATCGGTTTCTTGTTGAGCGCAATGGCTCTCCAGGGGGCGCAAAAGGCCCCAACGATTGTGGCGGTCGCCATCCCCGTGGTTTCCTTCGGACTGCCGATTCTGGAGACAGCTCTCTCGATTGTTCGGCGTCTCATCGCGGGACGCCCGGTCTTCACCGCCGACCGCGAGCATATCCATCACAAACTCTTGCAGCACGGCATGACGCACCGGCAGGTGGTCATCCTGCTCTACGGCGTCTCCGCCATTTTTGCGCTGCTCAGTCTCTTCCTGCTGTGGCCGACCGGCAGTTCTTTGGGATTAGTGCTTGCGGTTCTGGGAGTCGGTATCTGGATCGGAGTGCAGCACCTGGGTTATCTCGAATTCGGAGAGCTTGCACGGGTCGCGCACCGAACTCTCGACCAACGGCAGATTTTTATCAACAACCTCGCCATCCGCCGGGCCACAGAAGAACTCAAGGTTGCCCGCGACTACGAGCAGATTCGCCGCATCCTCGTCGCAGCGTTTGGCAGCAATGATTTTGACGCTTTCAGGCTGAGTGTGAATCTGCAGCCCGGCGAGTCGCTTGCGATGGACTCGGGGCAGGGCCGCAAGAGCGAACTCTCGTTCCACTGGTACAAGCCCGGACGGCCCAAGTCGCTGGAAGGATTGTCGGTCTGGACACTCACACTTGATCTTGCAAGCTCCAGTAACTGTCAGCGAGGCAGCCTGGCTGTGCACCGGCTGTATTCATTGCGGGATCTTCAGATCGACGTCAACTTGCTGACTTCTGCTTTTCCAACCGCTCTCGCGGATGCGCTGGACCGAACTTTGGCGCACACAGCGCAAATCATCCCGCTGCCCGAACAGGACTCGGGCCTGATCACGGCACAAGCCGGATAGCGGGTTCCAGTCTTGACTGCGTCAGGAGATTGCTTGCGCGAGTCCACGCAGAGCGCGTGGCGGGGACCATCGTGCGCGTCTCTCGGTGGAGAGCTTCGAGGGGAGTTGTTTAAGCTTACAGCGTGGCGCTGGCGTAGGAGTTGATTTCGCAGTTCAAGCAAACTTCTTCAAAAGCCGGTGCGGTCCATTCCATGATCTTGCCCCCAGGTATCGTTCCAGCTAAATACTGAAACGTAGAGATAGTGTAATCGACCTTGCGGAGATAAACAATAGTACAGTCTGTCCCGGAAGTCGAGCGCGCCTCTCGGAGGCTAGCGTCTTTGAGATGAAGCGTGGTTGCAAATTTTTGCACACGCTTTCGTTGAGTGTAGTGGCGATCTAACGCCAATTGACAACGCACACTGCAAATTTCTTCATCTTGACCCTCTTCGCTGCGACATGTTTAATCTTCCGTTAGGCCCAGTACTCGTCTACCTCCCCCAGCAGTCAGGCCCAGGGCACCGACACTTCTAATCGTTATTCTTGAAACCATGGAGAGAAAATGAAGTCGATGCGTGTTTCCCTCTCTCTGCTTGCCACCGTCGCCCTCACCTTCAGCCTGGCGGTGTGCGCTCAGGCCCAGAAGCTTTCTGAACACAACCCCAGCAGTCTTAGGCAACTAGCCCAACTCACAGCGTCCGACGACAATGGACAGGATAACGAATTCGGCTACTCCATCGCGATGAGCGGAGATACCATCGCCGTGGGCGCTCCATTCGCACACGGAACTTTCGGTGCGGTCTACGTCTTCGTGAAACCCGCGAGCGGCTGGGCAAACATGACAGAGACTGCGATTCTCACCCCTTCCACGGGCTTTCCGTTCCTCGATTTTGGGATTTCCGTAGGCGTCAGCGGCAACACCATCGTCGTGGGATCTTTCGGTAACAATGCCGCCTACGTTTTTTCCCGACCACAGGGTGGTTGGACGAACATGACCGAGAGCGCAGTGCTGAGCAACGACAACGGAGTTGCAACCCTGTTTGGCGAAAATGTTGCAATTGACGGACCGATCATCGCTGTCAGCGAGCCCAAGACTTTCACCAACCGTGGGCGAGTCCAGGTATTTACCGAGCCGGCCGGTGGATGGGTGAATGCCACTCCGACGGGCCGCATCAATGCCAGCGATACCACGGACTATAGCTATTTTGGGACGAGCCTTTCCGTGAGCGGATCGACCATCGTCGTAGGCGCATATGGCATTAACAGCGGCACGGGCGCGGCCTATGTGTTCGTCCAACCTAAATCAGGCTGGAGCGGTTCGCACAGCCAAACCGCTAAGCTCACTGCTTCTGACGGCCGAGCGCAGGATCTCTTTGGCGCGGCCGTAGCGATCAACGGGAATACGGTCGCGGTTGGGGCCCCGAGCAAGAAAAACGTGACCGGGGGGGCCTACGTCTTCGCGGAACCTGCATCCGGCTGGAAGGATATGACCGAAACTGGAAAACTGTCCGCCTCCGATATAGCGATGTTCGATTCTTTCGGGATTGCGGTCGGCGTTTCGCCGACGAAAATCGCTGCAGGCGCTGTAACTTCTGTTCTCACCTCTTCCTCTGTCTATACGTATGTGGAACCTTCCACCGGCTGGAAGAGCAGGCTCCCGTCTTCAGAAGTATCCGTGGCGGGATCGGTCGGATACAGCGGCTCATCGGTTGTGATCAGCGACACAATCATGGCCGTCGGGGCGAGCGACATCCGTGTCGTGACTGTTTTTGGGCCGTAGAGGACTGCGGTCTTTCGACCGCAATTGTCGGCAGGCGAGGATTATCTGTGCTCGCAACCTTCAACTGACGAAACTAGGCGATTTGACTCATTGACCGTTGTGAGTGCAATGGCGATTTCTCGCCAATTGGCCACCGACCCCATAGTTTCCGAATCGTCAACACCACTACTATGAATACTTTCTTGAAGATCAGGCACAACTGGAGAAGACTTGAGAAATCGACTGTTGGGCGGCGATTACACGTGC
>WNEZ01003636.1_pt1 | contig 15029 bp, 13 predicted proteins | sample 5400521 | NCBI WGS metagenome assembly WNEZ01 (sample SAMN13153339, study PRJNA577476) | soil metagenome | isolation source: 120 cm saprolite under Douglas fir tree site 2 hole 1 replicate 1 | place: USA:California | collected 2015-04-18
AATTAACGGAATCAAGAGAGGAATAATGCCATCCCGGCGATCATGGATCGCCCAGCCGAGTCCGGCAAAGGCCAGCAGCGAGACGAGAGTATAAGTGAGAACATTCGGCAGTCCTGAATCATCCAGAGTCCAACGCGGAGGAAAATCCCACAAACCGGTCCAAGTGTACAGGGTTCGCCGCAGAGTGAGGCCCACGAAGCGTAGCGGCCGCCGCGCAATGAGTTCCCTCGCCTCGCGCTGCTTTTCAGCCATGTACACTGGCTCGCCAAGCCTCTTCAGTTTCTCCATTTCCACAGGGTTTTCCCCCGGGAGGACTTTCCAATTTGATGGACTGCTGGTGTCGTCGCTATTCCCGACCAGGACTTCAAGGCCGAGACTCCCCCGGAAGGCGACGAACCGGCCGTAGGCTCGGCTGCAACGCCAGATCCACGGAGCTATCGCGGCAAAGAAAACCAGAGATGCGACAACCGCGACTCCCGTGCAATTCTTCCCACGCCGCCAATGCCGGAGCCATACCCAGGCGCCGAGAAAAGGTAATGTGGAGAGAACGGCTGGATTCGTAAGCGCGGCGAGCCCCCACAACGCACCGTAACCCATCCACGCGCCAAGGCTCGTCGTGCGCTCGAGGCTTAGCGTCGCCAGCACCACCAGGCTGAATAGGAGAGTGGTCAGGGTCGTTTCCCAGACAGTCACATTCGCCAGAGTCACCGCGTAGGGGAAAAATGCCCATATCCAACCGGCGCAGACCGCCGCGTAGAGCCCGAAGACCCTGCGGGCAATGAAAAAGACTGGCAGGCACGTCAAGGAGGAAAACAGGTTGTTCAGGGTTAACATGGCCAGGGCAGACGAGACGGTGTAAATCCCGAACAGCTTAAAGACGCCTGCGACCAAGTAGGTGTACGTGGGAGGTATGAGGGTTGTGGGTCCTGTCGGCTCGGAATAAGGAGACGTGAATCCGTGGCCGGTGGCGATGGATCGGGCAACTCTTCCCGTTTCCCAGCCAAATGTCCAATGGTCTCGCGCGGGATCCAGCCGGTCGGTATAAACAAATCCCATCACCACCAGACGAAGGACCATCGCCGCGATTACCATCGCCCAAGGAGAGCTGAGCCAGAGCCTGATCTTCAATCGTAGAGGCGCAGCGACATTGGTCACCGCTTGCTCACGCGCCGAACCACGGTCTGATGCATGGCGTATGTTCTCTCTGCAGCATGCTTACCGGTCTCGGCAAAGCGGAATTCGGGGCCCGCTGGGGGGCTCGACACTTGAATCGGCAGATGTCCGCAGAGATCGCTTTCGACGTAGGCAGTCTCATATCGTTTGCGAGAAGCGCTCCAGGTGTACACGCGGAGCCTCGTAAAATCGCAAGATTGGCCCTCGCCGCCGTGGGATCCCGCGACGAGATACTGCGGTGCTTGCCCTCCAGAGCCGTCCGGTACGCGATTCAGCTCGAACCAGGCCACCACATGCAAATCAGAGGAGCTGGCGTAGTCGCGCACGGGGCCGGGAAGTTCCGGCTCGATGAAACGCGCCAACACCCAGCCGGCAATGGGCGGCGCGGACGAACTTGCCGCGGGAGAATCAGATTGCTCGGCACTCGGCCCGCCACTGACTGGGCCCGCGGAAGCACGGCTCGCTGGCGCGGGGGGGCTCGCACCGGACGCGGGTTCGCCACTTGCCGGCGCCAAACTTTCGGTGCGCAGAACGAAAAGCCAGTCTTCCTGTTTAGGTTTCTGGTCCTCACTGCCTGCATCTTTTTCACCTACTGCGCTGTCTTCGTTTGATTGCGGCGCATCGGCCACAGTCCGGTCCAACACGAGAACCGGTGTGCCGCGAGTGAACTGAAAAATGCGCTTACCATTTCGGCCCGGCTCGATGCGCACGTTGCTGACCGTTTTCGTCTGCCCGCGCGCCTGCACGGGCATGGCACGCGCACGGGCCGAAGGCGTGCGTACTTGGACTGCCGTCCCTTCCTGGCGCACGACTTCGATACGTTCGCCGTAGTGCAAATCCGCAACGCGCTGGCGCACTTGTGCGAGCGTATTCCACAGAGGGACGTCGCGGTCAGCCACGTATTCGACCGCGATGACATTCGGGGGACGCGGGCGCAGCCACCAATAGACGAGGGCCGCCAAAATCAGGATGACAGGTATGATCCCCCGCGCGCGAAGGATTCGTGCAAACATTTATGCGCAATCTCCGAAATTCATGCCAATAGCTCGTGCGGTGCGGACGATGCTGCCCTTGGGATCGACCAGCCGCGTTTCACCGACAGCCTCATCGAGCGAAACGGATTCAATTTCGCCGGCGCGAAGGCAAACCATGCGGTCGAACTCGCCGCGCGCAATCAGTTCCACCGCTTCGACGCCGAAACGCGTGGCCAGAATGCGATCGAAAGGACTGGGCGAGCCGCCGCGCTGGATGTGGCCCAGCACCGTAACGCGCACATCCTTTTTCAGGAGCGTGTGTATGGCGTCGCCGATCAAAAAGCCGACCTGGCCGGGACGCGGCGCGGGAAACGGTTTGCCGGAAGGATCCGTCGGCGGCAGCTTTATCCCTTCGGCGACGACAACCATGGAGAATTTTTTCCCGGTGGCCGCCCGCTTGCGGAGGTATTCGCATACGGTCTCGATGGTGAACGGTATTTCCGGGAGCAGAATGACGTCGGCGCCACCGGCAATTCCCGAGTGCAGCGCAATCCACCCTGCGTCACGTCCCATGACCTCGATGACCATAACGCGGCCGTGCGATTCCGCCGTCGTGTGCAGGCGGTCGATCGCATCGGTGGCGACGTGCAGCGCGGTGTCAAAGCCGAAGGTAACCTCGGTTGCGGAGAGATCGTTGTCGATGGTCTTGGGTACTCCCACCACCGGGATACCCATGCGTCCGAGGTCGCGCGCGATAATCAGAGTGCCGTCGCCACCGATAGCGATCAGCGCGTCGAGTCCAAGCTTGCGCATATTATCACAACATGTAATTGAATAGTCATGAATAACTTTTTCCCCGTTTTCCTCGATCTCGTAGTGAAACGGATTCCCGCGATTCGTGGTACCCAGAATCGTGCCGCCGCGCGGCAGGATCCCCGCGATCGACTCGAAGGTCAGCGGAACGGTACGTTCCGTCCAGATTAGCCCGTCGAAGCCGTCTTTAATGCCGACGACTTGCCAGCCGTGTCCCAGGATGGAGGCACGAACCGCTCCGCGAATCACGGCATTTAGTCCTGGGCAATCTCCGCCCCCGTTGGCGATGCCGATGGTCTGAATGTTTGAAGCCATGAGTCCTCGATAGTGCGGCAGGCTACGGGGCCTGAAGCGCAAGACGATATTCTACACTATCCGCTGAAAGAGCTTGAGAAGTACGGCCGCCCGCTGGAGGGCCAGACCGAAGAATACAAGTCTTGTATGGCTTGTCGCGAGATGAATATCACTGATTGTCCGAAGAGATATAATCCGAATCTCGACGGGAGCGGAGCCAGACAGAAGCGCCACCGTTTGCTATACATTGGGGTTGGTACAGCCAAGCTTGACGGCAGCGACCGTCAGGTAGTCTTCGCGTTTCGGCGGAAGCGTTCGAGTAAGGCGGTGTGCAGGCGCTGGCGGACCTCATCGGGGAGAGGCACCGGTTCCGAGTTACAGAAAATCTGAATCGTTTTGCGCGTGGTGTCCACGACCAGCCGGCAGTCGGTGCACCGGGCGAGATGCTGTTCGAGATCGATTCGGACGCTGGAGTCGAGGACTCCGTCGAGATAGCTCGTTAATTCGAGTATGACTTTCTTGCAGTTCACTGCTTTTCGCTCCGTCGAAAATACTTGTTCAATTTCTGGCGGAGTTTCAGGCGCGCCCGTAACAGGCGCGACTTGACCGCCGCCACCGAGATTCCCAGGATTTGCGCGGTTTCTTCGGTCGAAATGTCTTCGACGTCGCGCAGGGTAAAGACAACGCGGAAAATCGGATCGAGCTCGCCGATCACTTGCGTGAGTATCTCATTGAGCTCGGTTTGAGCAAACCGCTGCTCCGGGGAGGGGCCCCAGTCCTCAATTTCGCGGAAGACGGGATCGTCCGCCTGTGTTAGTGGCTCATCCAGCGAGACCTGGTTGGGACGCCGCTTGCGCAGCTTCATCAGCGCTTCGTTGACCGCGATGCGCACCAGCCAGGTATAGAACCGCGAGTCGCCCTGGAACCGGTCCAGGTTCTGATAGGATTTCAGGAAGGCATCCTGCATCACGTCTTCGGCATCTTCGCGGTTTTGCGTGATGTTCATTCCCAGGCGGAAAATTTTTCGTTCGTACCGGTTTACCAGCTCTTCAAACGCGGACACGTCGCCGGCTTTGGCCGCGGACACCAGTTGCGCTTCGTCATCGCGGACGACTGTAGAAGTCAGCGGTTTAGGATCGGTGGCACTCACGATTCTTCGTGCTCCGAGCGTCGGCTGCGGGTAGCCAGCTAGGCTCATCTGGCAGGGTACCATAATCTTCCTTGGCCATGTCTCATGGCCGATTGTGCTCCTAAATCGGATGCTCGGGAGCGCTTCGCGGATGCAGAAGTTTTTCATGCAGCTTCACACTATTGCAGGGAAAGGGAGAAATCTGGAATGATCGCTGGTCAACGGCAGGGAGAGGGCTTCCTGGAACACTCTTCAACAGGGCAGTAAGCACGATGGTGAACATATAGCGATATTGAGTTTGATCTAGATGATGAAGCGGATTTACAAATGGTACAATCTGGGCTCCAAGCACTGCACGAGTTGTTTTGGGACATAGTATCCGGGACTTTTGCGCGATCCGATGAACAGAAGTTCAAAGAGCGCGCCATTGCAATGTCTTCCCCATCAGGTCCGCGCGACAACGTTGAAGCAAACACCCTCGAGGGAACTCGACCCTCGAGAAACGGAAGAAACTTGAACCTGAGAATTGACGTCCACTTGTTCAACGACAGATAGGGGATTGGAGGCGCCCGGGCGGGCCGGGCATAAAATGCGCACATTGCCGGATCATTTACGCAACGGTATGAAACTCGTGATCGTAGGGTGTAATCCCGGGGACCGCTCGGCTCGTGTCGGCCATTACTACGCCGGTCGGGGAAATGAATTCTGGCCACTGCTTCACGATTCAGGAATCGTCCCGGAGCTTCTCGATTACCGGGATGACAAGCGCATGATTGAGTTCGGAATCGGACTGACCGATCTGGTCAAGCGGCCGACGCGGGGGGTCGAGGAATTGCGCCGCGAGGAGTTCGCCGAGGGCCGCATCCTGCTGGCGCAGAAACTCGAGCAGTACGCGCCTCAGGTGATCGCCTTCAATGGTAAGACCGCCTACGAGAACTTTTCGCAGCGGTCTTGCAAGTTGGGACTTCAGAAGGAGCACCTCTACGGCGCGTTGGTATTCGTTCTGCCATCGACGAGCGGAAAGAACGCCATTGGCCGAACCGCCAAACTGCGTGTCTTCCGCCAGCTTGCCAAGTTGCTCGCGAAATTGCAAAAATAGCCAACCAGGGATGTAATCGTTGTGCGGGCAATTTGGATTGGAAGGTCCGGCCTGGGGGCAGTTTCCAACATAAATTATGACGACCAGAACTCATTCCGGCGCAGCCGCGAGCCTTTTCTCGCGGAGTGAATTAATGGTTGCGGCGGCAGCACGTGAAATTCACGACGGTGAGCTGGTGTTCGTCGGGATGCGACTTCCGATGATCGCTTTCGCCGTCGCCAAGCGCACCCATGCACCTGGCGCCATTGGGCTCTTCGAAAATGGCGTGATCCGGGACACGCCCGCGCCGGAACTGCTCTATACCATGGGCGATCCACCGAATCTGCGGAGTGCGAGCTATTGCGGAGACATGCTTTCCGTGATGTCGCTGCTGCAGCAAGGCCGCGTAAACATCGGCTTTCTGGGAGCAGCCGAGGTGGACCGGTTCGGCAACCTCAATACCACGTGGGGCAGCCGCGGCGGGCAACAGATGCGGCTGCCTGGCTCGGGTGGCGCGTGCGACATAGCTAGCCTCTCGCAGCGCACAGTTGTGTTGCTCGAACACAATCGCCAGCGCCTGGTTCCGCGCGTCGGACACATTACTTCGCCGGGAAACGGAACAGGCAATGGCTGGCGCCGCGGACAGGGTCTGCCTCTTCGTTCCGGCCCTTCGGCGATCATCACGACGATGGGCGTGCTGCGCTTCGGAGAAGACGGCGAGGCGTATCTGGCCTCTGCGCATCCCGGTGTGAGCGTGGAGGACGTGCTAAGCGAGACGGGATGGACGCTCCGCGTGGCGGACGACCTGGCCACAACACCGGAACCGAATGCCGCGGAACTCGCCGTAATTCGCGAAATTGACCCCAATCATTTCTGGACGAAATCATGATGGGGACGACCGCTTCCAAACTCGTTTCCATGCAGAAGGCCGTGACTGAGCACGTGCCGTCGGGCTCGATGGTGTTGATGGGAGCGCAGCTTGAGCAAATGATCCCGTTCGCGGCAGGCCATGAAATCATCCGCCAGGGACGCCGCGACCTGACGCTCGTGGGACCCATCTCCGACATCCTGTTTGACCAGATGATCGGAGCGGGGTGCGTCACGCGTGTGATGGCAGCCTGGGTCGGCAATGCCTCGGCAGGTGTCGGGTACTGTTTTCGCCGCGCTGTCGAGAAGAGCATCCCCCGCGCGATTGAAACGGTAGATCACACGAATCTCACCATCGCGCTCGCGCTGCACGCCGCCGCGATGGGCGTGCCCTTCCTGCCGACATATTCAACACTCGGCAGCGATCTGCTCAAGCGCAATGGTAATTTGCGCGAGTTTTCTTCGCCGGTGAACGAGGAGCGGCTCGTCGCGGTGCGCGCGTTGCGGCCGGATGTGGCCATTCTGCATGTGCAGCGCGCGGACGCCGCGGGGAACGCCCACCTGTGGGGCAATCTGGGCGTCGCCATTGACGGTGCGCGCGCGTCGCGCAAAGTGCTTGTTATCGCCGAAGAAATTGTGGCCCCCGAGGTGATTGCCTCGGACCCGAACCGCACGCTGATTCCGGGCTTTTTGGTCACGGCGGTCGTACACGAGCCCTGGGGCGCGCATCCTTCTCCCGTGCAGGGCTACTACGGCCGCGACCACGGTTTCTTCCACGAATATCACGACCAGACGCGTGAACTGAATGGCTTCGAGGCGTGGATCAAGCACTGGGTCGCGGGGGTTTCCTCGCGCGACTCTTATATGAAGCGGTTGGGCGATTCCCGCGCAGACAGTTTGCGAATACGGGAACACGCTCTCTCTGTCCCCGTGGATTTTGGTTTCTAACGGGCCAGGGAAAAATATGATTTCATAGGTTCAGTGTCTGTGTGAGAAGCTCTAATTTTTGCGGGGCGCGGCCCCGGCAGGTCCGGGATCTTCGACTTCAGCCGCGCTATAGGTGGTCTGAATTCTGGACGGCTTTAGCCGCTGACTCTTCAATCGGGGGAGTTGCCACACAGACCCTTCAGGGGTCAAAACCCCGGAAGGAGACGCAGCCATCATGTCGTGCCAAAAGGCACGACCCACAAATCATGCTTTTTTCCGAACCCTCCAAGGAGTGATATCGAAACATGGCGAAGACAAAAATCAAGTTCCTGCACAAGCCGAACTGCACGACATGCCGTAAAGCGAAGGCGTTTTTGGAGAAGAAGAAAGCGGAGCTGGAAGTTCGCGACCTGGGAAAAGATCGATTGTCCGTTGCTGAACTCGATCAGCTCATTGGCAGCAGCGACCACCGCAAGTTTCTGAACACGCGCAACGAACTCTACCGTAGACGCAAGATGGCAAAAAATCCTCCCTCGCGAGACGAGGCCCTAAAACTTATGGCCGCCGAGCCAAACTTGATTCGCCGCCCGGTGGTGCTCCGCGGATTTGAAATGGTCCTGGGCTACGACGAGGAAGCGCTCGCAAGAATTGCAAAGTAATCATCCGCGAGCGAAAGCGAAAAGAATCCATGAGCATTGGCGAAAAGATTGTTCTCATGCAAGGCGATCTGACCGAGATGAACGTCGACGCCATTGTCAACGCCGCGAACAATGACTTGCAGCTTGGCGGCGGGGTGGCGGGCGCGATCCGGCGCAAGGGCGGAGAAGCGATCCAGCGGGAATGCGACGCTATCGGCAGCATACCGATCGGCGGCGCGGCGATCACCTCGGGCGGAAAGCTTCGCGCTCGCTTCGTGATTCATGCGGCGAGCATGCAGCTTGGAGGAGAAACGACGGCGCGGGCCTTGCGGACTTCGACGGCGCATTCCCTGCGGATCGCCGCCGAAAGGAAACTCCGCTCCATTGCATTTCCCGCCGTGGGAACCGGGATCGCAGGTTTTCCTCTTTTTGAATGCGCCCAGATCATGCTCCGGGAAGTGGCCGAGCATCTGAAGAGCCCCACGTCGCTCGAAAAAGTTCATTTTGTTCTGTTTGATGCTCGCGCGCTCGCGGCCTTTGAAAAGGTCTGGGCGGAGATGACCGCGCGCGGCGAGTTGGACAGCACAACCGCGGCCGGAAGGCCATGAACGCCCTCGCTGAAAAAGTGCGCGCCGAACTTGCACGCTACGAGCATCCGCTGTTTGTCTTTGGCGCTCGCCCCGCCGCCGAAGGTGTAGAAGTCGAAATCCGCTATTCGCCTCCTGAGCCGCAGGTTCATACGTATGTTTTTCTGCTTCGGCCGCGTGAGATTGAAAACGGCCAGTTTCCCTGGACTCTTCAGAAACAGCTCTACGATTGTTTGCATGATTTCATCATCGAGATGTTCACATGCAATCCTCAACGGCAAGACGAGTGACACGGGAATCAACCCTCGCGGAAGGCATTCGGGGTGAACGCCTCGCGGCAGTGCTGGCCGCCCGCATCCGCACAGGCGGACCCATCCCGTTTGCGGAATTCATGCGGGAATGCCTCTACCATCCCGAACACGGCTATTATTCGCGCCTCCAAGCGCGCCGGCGGGGGGATTACTACACGAGTGTGGACGTCCACGCGATTTTCGCGCGGTTAATCGCCCGTCAGCTTGCGGAAATGTGGGAGCTGCTCGGATCGCCGCAGCCGTTTTTGGCTGTGGAATCAGGCGCGGGCGTCGGGCGGCTCGCTGCGAATATATTGGACTTCGCGGCGCGGGAACTTCCCGCGTTTTATGCCGCGACCGAATACCTCGCTTTGGAGCGTTCCGCGGCGCGCCGCGCGGAACACCCGGCTGCGCTCGCTTCACATGTAGCCAAGGGGCGCGTTTCGAGCTCCGCGGAAATCCCGGCGGACATACCCGCTGGATGCATCTTCTCAAACGAAATGGTGGATGCTCTGCCTACACACCGCGTTGTAATGGAAGGCGGCCAATTGCGCGAAGTATACGTGGGCTTTGAAGGGGACAAGTTCATCGAGGTTCTTCGCCAGCCCTCCACGCCCGCCATCGAGCAGTATTTCCGCGAGCAGGGAATTGCGCTCCAGGAGGGCCAGCAAGCAGAGGCGTGCCTGAACGCATGCCGCTGGATCGAAGACGCGGGGCGTGCGATTGGACGAGGATTCGTCTTGACCATTGATTACGGCCACGAGGCGCGCGCACTCTACAACGAACGGCACAATCGCGGGACGCTGCTGGCGTACCGCGACCACGGAGTTACGGAAGAAGTTCTCGACGCGCCGGGGGAACAGGACCTGACCGCGCACGTTAATTTCACCGCGTTGCAGGTGTGGGGCCGCCGGTCAGGCCTGGAGCGAACGGGCCTGGTCACGCAATCGCAATTTCTGGTGGCGTTGGGCCGGGCGAATGAATTCGCGGATCTGTACGAACCGGGGCAATCGGAAGTCGAAAAATTGCGCGCGCGACTGTTGCTGAAAAACCTGATCCACCCGGAGGGATTGGGCGAAAAATTCCAGGTCCTCATCCAGCATAAGGGGATCGAGAACCCGAGTCTTACCGGGCTGTCCGGCTACTGAAACGCTTCACGAAGCGGTTTCGCTGTACGGTTTCTTCAGAGATTTTTCCGCTTCAGCTTGCGCGCCGCCGGTATCGTCCCCGGTTTGCTTGGCCTTGCTGTATTCATTGACCGCGCGCGTGCGGTCATTCGTAATGTCGTAGATTCGGCCGAGGTAGATGTGCGACCACACTTCGGTCCACCGGGTCGTCGAGTCAGTGCTTCCCTCGAGGGCATCGCGGAACGATTGCGCCGACGCCGCGTAATTCCGTTGGTAGAAGAACGCCTCGCCCATGCGGAATTGCGCCAGGGCGTTGTTGCGGTCGAGTTCCAGTGAGCGCTGGTACTGCGAGACGGCATCGTAGTAGCGGCCCAGCTCGGCGAGGGACTCTCCGCGCGCGATGATCCCACGGACGCGCAGCCGCTGGCTCGATTTCAAAATGAAGTTGTGCGGGTCGAGGATGATGCCGTTTGGCTTCGGCCGTCCGAAAGTCTCCACGGTAAACGCGGATTCCTTGCCGGCGATGGTAATGGTCTTGAATTCGGGATTGCCTTCCGTTTGAACTTCAATTTCGATATCCATGTGGAAGAAATCGAGGTTCTGTTTGGCCTTGCCGACAATTCTGAATCCCTTCTTGGTTCGGTAGGTGACATATTCTATGGTGAACTCCGGCACGCCGGTCGAACGCAGCCACTGCGTAAAGAAGGACCGCAAATTAGGAGTTCCCGCGGTCACGATTGGCGGGGCATTTCCGATCGACTTGACCTCTGAAACGGCGGGCTTCGCCGCGTGCGCCTCCGCCAATTTTTCAAAATCCTCGATGCGTGCGGCCTTGCCGGAGTAAAGCGAATAGAAATCCTTGAGCAGCGCGAAGAAGTTCGCGTCGCCAATCTGCGCGCGGAGCATGTGGAACACCATCGCGCCTTTGTTCACCGCCACCGACCGATATTCCTCTGATTCCGGCTCCAGCCTCCCGGCTTGGGCGATCGGAGCGGAGTCGTCGAACATCAGAGCGCCTACGGCAAAATCCTCGAGCGCTTTATTCAGACCTTCTTTGCCCGAGGTTTCCTCGACGTACAGGCCCTCGGAGTAGCGCGCCAGCCCGGCAGTAACCCACACGTCAGAGGGGGACGCGGCCGTCACCCGGTTCCCCCACCACTGCTGCGCGGCGAGGTTTGCCAGCAGGCGCGCGTTCGGCTGTGCCGTCCATTGGTGCGCGCTCACCAGTAACAACCCCGGCGCCGCATACCCCGCCACGGTCCCATCCGGGAGCTGCGCGATCTTCATGCCGGGTTGCGGCAGCGGGCCAAACCGGCCATTGAAATTGTCCAGGATACGCGCGAGAGTGTCAGCGTAACTCTGTGCCGTGTTCGCTGCCGCCGGCGGTGTGTAAATGGAATAAGTCACGCCCTCCGCGCGCACGGGGCTCAGTTGCAGGGGCGCGACAACAAATGTTCCCGCAGCCTCCGGCTTCTCCACGCGGAACGTATACAGCATGCGTTCGTTTTCCATCGAAGGCGGCGGCGGAGCGGCTGAGGGCGACAGGGGAGCGGCAGACCGCGAGTTCCCAATTGCTGGGGCGGGGGAAATTCTGGGTGTGACGGATGTTGGCGCTCCAGTCGAAGTGCCTGTACCGGCGACAGTCATCGTTCCGGGCACTTCGATCTGGAAAACGCCCGTGTAGCGGTTCGTGGGGAAATCCGTGAGCGGGAACCATCGCGCGGGGAGAAGCAGGTAACCGCCGTCTTTGTCAATGTGGGCCAGTTGCACGCCCTGGTCCGAGCTCGTTCCTCTGGTTGTGAGCGGCCCCGCATACTCGAATTGCAGCGTAACTTTTCCGCCCGCCGGCACCGAATCAGGCAGCGTTACCTGCAATTTCATTGGACTGTTCTCATCCCTGTCGTAGCCCAACGGCTTCCCGGCGGCGTCACGAACACCGTTCACTCTGAGGGTCTGGCTCAGTTCAACATCAACAACGCGCGAGGGCTCATTCGCCGCAAAATCGACTTTTGCCTGCGCGGTCAACACCCGCCCGACGGCATCCAGAGACGCCCGAATTTCGTAGTTTGTCGCGCGAAAGGCGGCCGAAGGAGCGGTCTGCACCGGAGCAACACCCCGGCCAGGACCTTGCCCTTGCCCAGGAGCCTGCGAGAATCCCGAACGGACAACGAACACGGCCAACCCTGCGAGAAAGAGGAAGCGAAACTTGAACATGAGTCTGGTGTGCCTCTCGTTATGACCCATCACTTGAATCAATAGGATACCAACTCGCGCCGTTGAGTTGCCAGTACCAGTGCGGCGTATTCATAATCCCGGAGGGCTCCACGCCCCGGCTTGGCCGTTCTGCGTAAAAGTATAGCCCGCTCATGTTCCGGTCCGGATCATCGAAGTCTGGTCAAGTCAGCCCTAATCATTGGCGGCAGAATTTCCCAGCATGCCGGCGATTATGTCAGCCGCCCGCTCGATGGCTCCGGGAGGTCCCAGCTTTTCTCTCACGCTTGCAAGGCCTCGCCGCATTTCCGAGCGAACTTCCTTTGAATCGAGCAGCCGAATAACCTCATTTGCGACTTTCTCTGGCGTAAAATCCTGCTGAACGAGTTCCGGAACGACACGCTTCCCAGCGATCAGGTTGACCATTGCAAACATCGGTGTGCGCACCAGCCAGCGGGCAATCGCAGCCGTGACGGGTGCGAGCCGGTAAACCACAATCATGGGCGTGTCCATCAGCGCCGCTTCGACCGTCGCCGTTCCGCTCGAGACAATAGCCACGTCCGCCGCACCCAATGCGTCGTAGGTGGCGTCTTCCACGACGCGCAACGAGACTTCCGGCTTCAGGTACGAGGCAATCTGCGATTCCCTCATGCCGGGGGCGAGCGCCAGGACAAACTGCACCGGGTGGCTCTTTGCTATTAGATGGCAGGATTGCACGAGGGGTGGCATGTGGTGCGCGATTTCTCCCGCGCGGCTTCCCGGCAACAGGGTGACGATAGGTTTGGCGGCATCCAATCCGAAAAATGCCGCGAACTCGGCGCGCGATCTTTTTGCGGCGACATTTCCAACCAAGGGATGCCCAATAAAATCCGCCGCTACCCCGCGCGAGCGATACCAATCCTGCTCGAAGGGGAAAATGCAAAGCCCGCGCACGAATCTGCGGCGCACCAGGTTCGCGCGCCACGGCCGCCACGCCCAGAATTGCGGGCAGACGAAATAGATGTTCTGCACGCCTTGCCGCTTCAACGCGCGCGCGAGGCGCAAGTGGAAGCCGGGGAAATCCGTGAGAATCGCAAAACGCGGCTTTCTTTGCGCGGATTCACCGATCAGGCGTTTCCACACGCGATTGAGGGCAGGGAGTTTTTTGGCAATTTCGACGATTCCGACCAGTGAGACTTCCGCGCAATCGGCCACCAGTTCGACTCCCGCTTCTCGCATGCGCGTGCCGCCCATCCCGTACAGGTGAACGTCCGCCCGTGCCCGCAACGCCGCCGCCAGACGCGCCGCGTGCATGTCACCGGATGCTTCGCCGGCGGAGATTAGAATTTGTGTGGGTGGCATCGCTTCGCGTGCGCAGGACTCGATCGCCTAATCGTCGGCGGGCAACGAAGTGCCCGTTCCACTTCCCGCCGGCTCAAGCGGCGGGCGCAACTCCTGATCTTTGTACTGAAGCTGGTAAAGACGGTAGTAAATCCCGCGCATCGCGAGGAGTTGCTGGTGCGAACCCTGCTCGCGCAGCCTTCCCTTGTGGAATACGAGTATGCGGTCGGCATGTTGGATCGTGCTGAGCCGGTGCGCGATCACCATGGCGGTGCGGCCTTCGAGCAGACGGTCCAATGCTTCGCGGATCAGAACCTCGGTCTTCGTATCCACGCTCGACGTTGCTTCATCCAGGATCAGGAACCTGGGGTTGTGCGCGAGAGCGCGCGCGAAGCTGATCAATTGCCTCTGCCCGACGGAAAATGTAGCGCCGCGCTCGCTTACGTTCGTCGTGACGCCTTCGGCCAACGTGTCCAGAAGAGAACCGAGTCCCACTTCACGCAGGGCGGCCTCCACGCGCGCGCGGCCAATTTCTTCGTTGCCCAGCCGGACATTCGATTCCAGGGTGCCGGTAAACAGAAACGGGTCCTGGAGGACGATTCCAAATTGCCGCCGCAGATCGTGCACGTCGTATCGGCGGATGTTTATTCCATCGAGAAGGATTTCTCCGCGCTGAATTTCGTAAAAACGCAGCAGGAGCTGGATGAGAGTGGTTTTTCCAGCGCCGGTGTGTCCGACGATGGCGAGCGTCTGGCCCGGCGCGATGTGGAACGACGCATCGCGCAGCACCCAGTCTTCGTCGCGCGGATTCGCGCCGCCGTTGTACGCAAACCATACATTGCGAAATTCGATTTCGCCGTGCGGGGCGGAGAGCGGGAGGGAAGCTTCTGCGAGCGCCGCCGGCAGCGGCTCGTCAAGCAGCTTGAAGATTCGTTCGCACGCCGCCATGGCCGATTGCAGGATATTGAATTTTTCGCTCAGGTCCTGGATCGGCCGGAAGAAGCGCTGCGCGTACTGCATAAAAGTAACGAGGACTCCAACTTTCACCGCGCCAGCGAAGGAGAGCAGCCCGCCGTACCAGAACACAACCGCAATCGCCGTCGTGCTGAATAATTCGACAGCGGGGAAAAAAATCGCAAAGGCCAGGATGGCGTCCTTGTACGCCTCCATGTGAATGCGATTCAGCTCCGCGAACTGTTCGCTTGATTTTCGTTCCCGGTTGAACAATTGCACGATGCCCATGCCGCTGATGTGTTCTTGCAGGAACGCGTTGATCCGGGCAATGGCCGTGCGGATGCGCCGGTTCGCGTCACGCACGCGGTCGCGGAAAATCCACGTGGAGATCAGGATCAATGGGAGAACCGCGAAGGTCGCCAGCGCCAGCTTCCAATTCACCCACATCATCACCGCGCCGATGCAGAGCAGCACGATGGCGTCGTTGGCCATTGCGGCGATGCCCGCGGCGAAGAGGTCGTTGAGCGCGTCCACGTCCGTCGTCACACGCGTCACCAGACGACCCACAGGCGTGCGATCGAAGAAACTCATCGGAAGACGCTGCAGGCGCTCGAACACTTCCTTCCGCAGGTCGTAGAGCGTTTGCT
>WNEZ01009206.1_pt1 | contig 15023 bp, 14 predicted proteins | sample 5400521 | NCBI WGS metagenome assembly WNEZ01 (sample SAMN13153339, study PRJNA577476) | soil metagenome | isolation source: 120 cm saprolite under Douglas fir tree site 2 hole 1 replicate 1 | place: USA:California | collected 2015-04-18
AGCTGGCGGCCGCGCATGGCGCGCGCCTGGTCGACGACAACGGCAATCCGGTGGACGAGCGCGCGCTCGAGGCCATCGGCACCGAGGTACAAGCGGTGCGGCGCATGCTCGCCGAGCGCGGCATCGAGCCCGGCAGCCCGCTCGCGCTGCGGCTGTTTTCATGAGCGTGCCGCGAAATATCCGGGAACGAAGCGAAGCTCTCCGGAAGACACTCGAGCGCCATAACCGGCTCTACTACGTCGAGGACCACCCGGAAATCGATGATGCCGAGTATGACCGGCTGTTTGAAGAACTTCTTGCCCTGGAAGCGAAGCATCCCGAACTGGCGAGCGCAGACTCGCCCACGCAAAGAGTGGGCGCAGCGCCGCTGCCCGAGTTCGCCGAAGTCCGGCACCGCACGCCGATGCTGTCGATCGCCAACGCTTTCGACGAGGAAGCGGTCCGCGCCTTCGACCGGCGCGTGCGCGAGGCGCTCGAAGTCGACGCGGTGGAGTATGCCGCGGAGCCGAAGTTCGACGGCCTGGCGATCAGCCTGACCTACCGCGACGGCCTGCTCCACGAGGGAGCCACGCGCGGCGACGGCGCTACGGGCGAGGACGTCACCCCCAACCTGCGTACGCTGCGCTCGATTCCCCTGCGCCTGCCGAAGGCCGCGGATACGCGCGAGCTCGAGGTGCGCGGCGAAGTCCTGATGTACCGCCGCGACTTCGAGCGCCTCAACGCGCGCCAGCGCGAGCTGGGGGAAAAGGAATACGTCAACCCGCGCAACGCCGCCGCCGGTGCGGTGCGCCAGCTCGATTCGCGCGTGACCGCGACGCGGCCGCTCAGGTTCTTCGCCTACGCCGTCAGCCACGCCTCGCAGGCGCGCTGGAGCAGGCATTCGGAGGCGCTCGAGCGCCTTGTCGAGCTCGGATTTCGCGTATCGAAGGAGCGTGAGGTGGTGCAGGGCGCCGAAGGGCTGCTCGCCTATTACAGGAAGATGGGACAAGCGCGCGACAGGCTTCCCTACGCCATCGATGGCGTGGTCTATAAGGTGGACCGCCTCGATTGGCAGGAGCGGCTCGGGTTCGTGGCACGCGCGCCGCGCTTCGCGCTCGCCCACAAGTATCCGGCGGAGGAGCGGGCCACGGAAATTCTCGGTATCGACGTGCAGGTGGGGCGCACCGGGGCCCTGACCCCGGTGGCGCGCCTCAAGCCGGTGTTCGTGGGCGGCGCCACCATCACCAACGCGACCCTGCACAACGAGGACGAGCTGAGGCGAAAGGATGTCTGGATCGGCGACACGGTTATCGTGCGCCGTGCCGGCGATGTCATTCCGGAAGTCGTCGGCGTGAAGACCAAGGGCCCGCGCCGGCCGTCGGAGCGCTTCGCGATGCCCGAGAAATGCCCGGTGTGCGCCTCACCGGTGGTGCGGGTACCGGGCGAGGCCGCAACACGCTGCACCGGGGGGCTCTACTGCAAGGCACAGCGCAAGCAGACCTTGCTGCATTTCGCCGCGCGCCGCGCCATGGATATCGAGGGGCTGGGCGAGAAGCTGGTCGACCAGCTCGTCGAACGCGACCTGGTGAAAAACCCTGCCGACCTGTACCGCCTGGACGGCGAGACCCTCGCGGGCCTCGAGCGCATGGGGGAGAAGTCGGCGCAGAATGTATTCAAGAGCATTCAGCGTTCGAGAGACGGCGAGCTGTCGCGTTTCATCTACGCCCTGGGCATCCCGGGCGTGGGGGAGGAGGTCGCCAAGATCCTCGCGCGCCATTTCGGCTCGCTCGAGGCCTTTCTCGAAGCCGATTGGGCCACGGCCGCGGCGGACAAGGAGGCGGCGCGCAAGGACAATGCGCAGCGAAAGAAGCGCGGCGAGCCCCTCCAGCCCGTGCCGCTGGAAGGCATAGGTCCGGAGTTGATGGACAGCATGGAAAAATTCCTCCACGAGCGGCACAATCGCGACGTCATCCGCCGCCTGGCCGACGCTATCGACGTAAAGCAGACCGGTGCGCGGCCGGCGGCCGACGCCAAGACGTTCGCGCTGACCGGCAGCTTGTCGTCGATGACGCGCGACGAGGCGCAGGCTGCGCTCGAGGCGAAAGGGCACCAGGTGGCGGGATCGGTGTCGAAGAGGACAGACTTCGTCGTGGCCGGCGAGGACGCGGGAAGCAAGCTCGACAAGGCGCGCAGCCTCGGCGTGACGGTGCTCGACGAAAAAAGATTTCTTGAGCTGCTAAGAAAAAGGACCTGATGCACGCCAGGCTGAGAAAAGCGGTATTCCCGGTCGCAGGGCTCGGCAGCCGCTTTCTGCCGGTGACCAAGGCGAGCCCGAAGGAAATGCTGCCGATCGTCGACAAGCCGCTCATCCAGTACGCGGTCGAAGAGGCGGCCGCGGCGGGAATCACCGAGATGATTTTCGTGACCGGCCGCAACAAGCGCGCGATCGAGGACCACTTCGACAAGGCCTACGAGCTGGAGACCGAGCTCGAGCGCAAGAGCAAGGACGGGCTGCTCGACATGGTGCGCTCGGTGCTGCCCGAGGGCGTGCGCTGCATCTATATCCGCCAGTCCGAGCCGCTCGGCCTGGGCCACGCGGTTTTGTGCGCGCAGCCGGTCGTCGGCGACGACGCGTTCGCGGTGATCCTCGCCGACGACCTGATGGACTCGCAGCCTCCCGCCATGGCGCGCATGGCGCAGGTTTTTTCGCGCGAAGACGCCTCGCTCCTCGGCGTCGAGGAAGTGCCCCGGGACCAGACGCAAAGCTACGGTATCGTCACCGTCGAGCGCATGGATGGTGACATCGCCCGCATCCACAGCATCGTGGAAAAGCCCAAGCCGGCCGAGGCACCGTCGACTCTCGCGGTCATCGGCCGCTATGTGCTGACGCCGCGCATTTTCGACCTGCTCGGCGAGCTGACGCCCGGCGCAGGAGGTGAAATCCAGCTCACCGACGCCATCTCGCAGCTTCTGTCCCACGAGCGCGTGCTCGCCGTGCGCCTGCCGGGCCGGCGCTTCGACTGCGGCTCGAAGCTGGGTTACCTCCAGGCCACCGTGGAATACGGCGTGCGCCACCCCGAAGTCGGCCAGGATTTCGCGCGCTTCCTGAAGACGCGCTAGACTGAATCCATGCCCGACGTGGAGAAGGCCTGGGCCTTTCTGCGCAATTCGGACCCGGTGTCGAGCGCCGCAGAGGTCCAGGCCGCCATCCGCCGCGTCGCGATCGAGATCGAGAGCAAGCTCGCCGAGAGCTACCCGCTGGTCCTCGCGGTGATGGGCGGGGCGGTGGTTTTCGCCGGCCAGATCCTGCCGCTGCTTCGCTTTCCGCTCGATTTCGACTATCTCCACGCCTCGCGTTACGGCACCGCGACCGCCGGCGGCGGCATCCAGTGGCGGGGCGGCTCGCCCGAAGGCATCGAGGGGCGTACCGTGCTCGTGCTGGACGACATCCTGGACGGCGGCCAGACCATGAACGCGATCCGCGAGCGGCTGAGCTCGCAGGGCGCCCGGGCTTTCCACTGCGCGGTGCTGGTCGAGAAAACGCTGCCGCGTCCCAAGCCGATCACGCCGGACTTCGTCGGCCTGCGGATTGCGGACCGCTTCGTGTTCGGCTGCGGCATGGATGCGAAAGGATACTGGCGCAACCTGCCGGAGATCCGCGCCATGAAGGAAGGTTGAATCCGGTGCTGGCCGTCATCGGCGGCAGCGGCCTCGCGCAGCTCGCAAATCTCGAGGTCAGACGCCGCAAGGTGGCACGCACGCCCTACGGCGAGCCTTCCGACTCGCTCACGTTCGGCTGCATCGCCGATTGCGACGTGGTATTCCTGGCGCGCCACGGCGACGGCCACAGCATCGCGCCGCACGAGGTCAACTACCGCGCCAACCTGTGGGCGCTCAAGGACACGGGCGCAGGCGAGGTCGTCGCGGTGGCCTCGGTAGGCGCCATCCGCAAGGACCTGGAGCCGGGCGCGCTGCTGCTGCCGCATCAGGTCATCGACTATACCTGGGGCCGGCGCTCGACCTATTTCGAGGGACAAGGAGCGCCGGTGAATCACATCGATTTCACAGAGCCGTATGCGCGCGAGCTTCGTTCGCGGCTGTTGAACGCGGCGCTCGCCTGCGGCGAGCACATGGTCGACGGCGGCGTCTACGCCGCGACCCAGGGTCCCCGGCTCGAGAGCGCGGCGGAAATCGACCGGCTCGAGCGCGACGGCGCCGACGTGGTCGGCATGACCGGCATGCCCGAGGCCGCGCTGGCGCGCGAGCTCGGCCTCCAATACGCCGCCATCACCGTAGTGGCGAACTATGCGGCCGGGCGCGGCGACAGTCGGCGGGCGGTGCCGCTCGATCGCATCGGCGCCGTGCTGGAGGAAGCGATGGGGCGAGTGCGAGAAATCATCGACAGGCTTTGCCGGCAGTGATCAGGGAAGTATTGCGCATGGGAGACCCGCGGCTGTGGCAGGTTTCCGTCCCAGTAAAAAAGTTCGAGACACCGGAGCTGGCGGAGTTGCTGCAAGACCTGCGCGACACCATGGCGCATCTGAATGGAGCGGGCCTGGCCGCGCCGCAGATCGGCGTCGGATTGCGCGTCGTCATTTTCGGCGTTCATGCCAACCCGCGCTACCCGGACGCGGAAGAAGTGCCCGATACCGTGCTGATCAACCCGGTGCTCGAGCCGCTCTCGGCCGAAGTGGAGGAAGGCTGGGAAGGGTGCCTCTCCGTGCCGGGAATGCGCGGCTGGGTGCCGCGCTGGCGCACGCTGCGCTACAGGGGGTTTGACCAAAAAGGAAACTTTTTTGAACGCGAGGTGGACGGATTCCACGCCCGGGTGGTGCAGCACGAATGCGACCACCTCGACGGCATCCTCTACCCGATGCGGATCCGCGACTTCACCCGCTTCGGCTTCAATGAGGCGCTGTTTCCGGGACAGCAGCTGCCTGCTGAAGAGTAAGTTCCCTGAGCAGATCCTGCTCCAGCTGCAGCACGGTCTTGGGGTGCGCGAGGGCCTCGCCCGAGACCAGAAACACGTCTTCCGCGCGATCGCCGAGGGTGTTGATCCGGGCCGTCTGCAGGTTGACGTGATAACCGGCGAGAGTGCGGGCGATCGAATAGAGCAAGCCCGGCCGGTCGCTCGCCACGATCGACAGCACGTGGTACGCGCCGCGCTCGTCCGGGCGGATGTCGACCACGGGCGAGATGGGAAAATGGCGCACGCGGCGCGACACCCGTCCGCCGCGCGGCGGCGGCAGCGGCGCCTGCGACTGCACTTCCTCGGCGAGCTCGGCTTCGATCATGCTGATCAAATCGCGGTAATGCGACCCGCGGCCCTGGCCCATGACGGCGAACGTGTCGAGCGCATAGCCATTGCGCGTGGTGTGGACCTTCGCCTCGGCTATGTTGAAACCGGCGCGCTCGAAGTAGCCCGAGATGCGGGCGAACAGCGCTTCCCGATCGCGTGTGTAGATCATCACCTGCAGGCCTTCGCCGAAGGGCGCAAGGCGGGCCTTGACGACCGGCCGCTCGGTCTCCACGCGGTAGTGAAGATTGCGCGTATGCCAGGCGATTTCCTGCGCGTCATGCCGAAGGAAATAGGTAATGTCGAGCTGCGCCCACAACCGGTCCTTGACGTTGTCGGACAGCGCGTAAAGCCGCAGCAAGCGCGCCGCTTCCGCCTGCTTCTCGGCCAGGGCGGCGTCCCTGGCGAGTGGCTCACCCGTGAGCACTCGCTTGGTGGCTCGAAATAAGTCCTCCAGCAGCTTGGCCTTCCACGCATTCCAGACCTTCGGGCTGGTGCCGCGTATGTCGGCGACGGTAAGAATATAGAGCGCCACCAGGCGCCGCTCGCTGCCGACCCGCTCGGCAAACGCACGCACCACCTCGGGATCGTGCACGTCCTGCTTCTGCGCCACGCTCGACATCGCAAGGTGATGCTCGACCAGGAAGGCGACGAGATCCATGTCCTGGGAGGAAAGTCCGTGCGTGCGGCAGAAGCGGCGCACGTCCTGGGCGCCGAGCTCGGAATGATCTGCGCCTCGACCTTTGGCGATGTCGTGGTACAGCGCCGCCACATAGAGCAGCCAGCGCCGCTCGAACCCGCTCATGAGCTCGCTGCAAAGCGGAAATTCGTGCGCCAGCTCGGGCATGGTGAAGCGGCGCAGGTTCCTGATCACCATCAGGATGTGCTGGTCGACCGTATAGACGTGGAACAGGTCGTGCTGCATCTGCCCGACGATGCGGCCGAACTCCGGCAGGTAGCGGCCCAGGATGCCGTACTGGTTCATGCGCCGGAACTCGTGCACGATGCCGCGCGGCTGCTGCAGGAGATGAAGAAAGAGCAGCCGCGCGCGCGGATCGCGGCGGAATTTCGCATCGATGCGCCGCCGCGCGCGCCATAGTGCGCGCAGCGTCGGCGCGGTCATGCCACGCAGCTCCGGGTGCTGCATCATCAGCAGGAAGCTCTCGAGGAGGCTGGTCGGTTCCCGCTCGAACAGATCTTCGTCGACGATTTCCAGCAGCTCGCCGCGCACCCGGAAGCGCTCGTTCAGCCTGCGGGGCGCGTGCTCCGGCTCGGGCAGCAGGCGCGCTTCGAGGTTCTGCAGCAGGATCGTGTTCAGCTGCGTCACCGCTTTCGCCGTGCGGTAATAGCCCTGCATCATCGCCTCGCTCGCCCGGCGCTGGGGCGTATCTTCGTAGCCGAGCTGAGCGGCGAGCGCGGCCTGAAAATCGAACACGATGCGGTCCTCGCGCCGGCCGGCGAGGTAATGCAGCCGGATTCTCAGGTCCTGCAGCAGCGCCTCGTGACGCTCGAGCTGGCGGGCTTCCTCGCGCTCGATGAGGCCGTGCGCCACTAGGTCGGTCCAGCGATTACCGATGCCGGAGGCGCGGCCGATCCATTGAATGACCTGCAGATCGCGCATCCCGCCCGGAGCCTCCTTCAAATTGGGCTCGAGCGAGTAGGGCGAGTCCTGATGCTTCGCGTGGCGCTGTTCCTGCTCGAGCTTCTTGGCCTTCAGGAAAGACGCCGGATCCGCGCCGAGAGCCGCCTGCAGGGCGTCGAACAGGCGCCGGCTCCCGGCGAGGAAGCGCGATTCGAGCAGAGCCGTGTTGACGGTGATGTCGCTCGCCGCGGCCTGGACGCAATCGGGGACGGTACGCACGCTGTGGCCGATCTCGAGCCCGATGTCCCAGAAGCTGCGGATCAGCCGTTCCAGGCGCTCCTGCTCTGCGGCGCGCGGCTCGCCCGGCAGAAGAACCAGCAGGTCGATGTCCGAGCACGGATAAAGCTCGCCCCGCCCATAGCCGCCGGTCGCCACCAGCGCGGCATCGGCGGACATGCCGGCGTGCCGCCAGAGCAGCTTCACCGTGCGGTCGATCAGCTGTGCGTGCTGCCGCAGCAGGGCGCGCGGGTTGGGCCGCTTCAGATACGCTTCGCGCAGCGCCGCGCGCTCAGCGATCAGCTCGTTTTTACTGGGCAATGGCCGGCGGCGGCTGGCTGCCCGCCGAGCGCGTCAGCACTTCGTGACCCGACGGCGTCACCAGCACGGTGTGCTCCCATTGCGCCGACAGACTGTGGTCCTTGGTCACGATGGTCCAGCCGTCGGCCAGCTCGCGGATCCCCGGCTTGCCGGCATTGATCATCGGCTCGATGGTGAAGGTCATGCCCGGTTCCAACGGGAGCCCGGTCGCGGGCTTCCCGTAGTGCAGGACCTGCGGCTCCTCATGGAACTTGCGGCCGATTCCATGGCCGCAGAACTCGCGCACCACCGAGTAGCCGTGCTTCTCGGCGTGCTGCTGGATGGCGGCGCCGACATCGCCAAGGCGGGCGCCGGGCCGCACCTGGCGGATGCCGATCCACATGCACTCGTACGTGACCTCCACCAGCCTGCGCGCCTGGATGCTCGGCTCGCCGACGAAGAACATGCGGCTGCAGTCGCCATGAAAGCCGTCCTTGATGACGGTCACGTCGATATTCAGGATGTCCCCCGGCTTCAGCAGCCGATCGCCCGGCACGCCGTGGCAAACCTGGTGGTTCACGGAGGTGCAGATCGACTTCGGAAACGGGCGGTAGCCCGGCGGCGCATAGTTCAGCGGCGCGGGGACGGTGTGCTGCACGTCGACCATGTAATCGTGGCACAGGTCGTTCAGCTTCCCGGTGGTGATGCCGGAACGCACGTGCGGCGTGATGAAATCGAGCACCTCGGAGGCGAGGCGACCGGCGACGCGCATCCGCTCGATCTCCTCGGCGGTCTTCAGCACAACAGCCATTGATGCCTGATTATGCTAGAATTTCGGGCTGACTTGCGCGATTGCAAGTCAAAATTCCCGCCTGGTCGATTAGGGTGCTCGAAGGTGGCTGATTCGGGTTCTTGACGCAGGCGGCAGACCTTAACCCTAGGAGCGATATCGTGTCGGTAACGATGCGTCAAATGCTGGAAGCCGGCGTCCATTTCGGACATCAGACCCGGTACTGGAACCCGAAGATGGCGCCGTACATCTTCGGCCACCGCAACAAGATCCACATCATCAATCTCGAGCGCACCCTGGCGATGTACCAGGAAGCGCTCAAGTTCGCGCGCCAGCTGGCCGCCAACAGGGGAACGCTTCTGTTCGTAGGCACCAAGCGGCAGGCGCGCGACATCCTGCGCGAGGAGGCCCAGCGCTGCGCGATGCCGTACGTCGACCATCGCTGGCTCGGCGGCATGCTGACCAACTTCAAGACGGTGAAGCAGTCCATCAAGCGCCTCAAGGAGATGGAACAGATGGCGCAGGACGGCAGCTTCGAGCGCATCTCGAAGAAAGAGGCGCTCGGCCTGCCCGACGCCCTGTTCGTCATCGACGTCGGCTACCAGAAGGGCGCCGTGGCCGAGGCCAACAAGCTCGGCGTCCCGGTGATCGGCGTGGTCGACACGAACCACAACCCCGAGGGGATCGACTACGTCATCCCGGGTAATGACGACTCCAGCCGCGCGATTCGGCTCTACGCGCGCGGCATCGCCGATGCGGTGCTCGAAGGGCGCACGCAATCCCTCGAAGAGGTCGTCGCCGCCTCGCGCGACGAGTTCGTCGAGGTGGAGGAAGGCGAGGGCGCCGAATAGGCGCTCGCCATGTGAACGAAAAGGGGCCGAGCGCCCCTTTTTTTCAACCTGGATTGTGCAAGGAGCAAGGCATGACGGAAATCAGCGCAGGCATGGTCAAGGAGCTTCGCGAGATGACCGGCCTGGGCATGATGGAATGCAAGAAGGCCCTGGCCGAGGCAGGCGGCGACCTGAGGAAGGCCGAGGAGCTGCTGCGCATCAAGAGCGGTGCCAAGGCGAGCAAGGCGGCGAGCCGTGTCGCGGCCGAGGGCGTCATCGGCGCCTACCTGTCGCCCGACGCGAAGCTAGGCGCCCTCGTCGAGCTCAACTGCGAAACCGATTTCGTGGCGAAGAACGACGAATTCCTCGCCTTCGCGCAGTCGCTGGCCGAGACCGTCGCGACGCAAAATCCCAAGGACCTGGCGGAGCTCGCTTCACAGAAAACCGAGCAGCGGCGCCAGGCGCTGGTGCAGAAGATCGGCGAGAACATCTCGATCCGCCGCTTGCGCCGCCTGCCGGCGAAGGGGCGACTGGCGCTTTACCTGCACGGCACGAAGATCGGCGTGCTGGTCGATTTCGAGGGTGCCGATGAAGTGGGCAAGGACCTCGCGATGCACATTGCGTTCGCGAAGCCAGCCTACCTGGCGAAGACCGAGGTTCCGGCGGACATTGTCTCAAGGGAACGCGATATCCAGGCTGCGCGCGCCAAGGAGTCGGGCAAGCCGGCCGCAATCGCCGCGAAGATGGTCGAAGGCGCGGTCAACAAGTTTCTGGGCGAAATCACGCTGCTCGGCCAGCCCTTCATCAAGGACGACAAGCAATCGATCGAGAAAATGCTCGCCGCCAGGAAAGCCAGGGTCAACGGATATGCCTTTCTCGTCGTTGGCGAAGGGATTGCAAAGAACGTTCACTAGAGCGACGCGCCCTTGACGCCGAAGTACAAGCGCATCCTCCTCAAGCTGTCGGGCGAAGCCCTGATGGGGGACGATCCGTTCGGCATCAACCGGCAGACCATCGAGACGATCGTCGCCGAGGTGGCGCAGGTGGCGCGGCTCGGGGTCGAGATCGGCGTGGTGATCGGCGGCGGCAACATTTTCCGCGGGCTGGCGCCCGGCGCGGCCGGCATGGATCGCGCGACCGCGGATTACATGGGGATGCTGGCCACCGTCATGAATGCCCTCGCGCTGCAGGACGCCATGCGCCAGGCGGGAATTGCCAGCCGGGTGCAGTCGGCGCTCAACATCGAGCAGGTGGTCGAACCCTATATCCGCGGCAAGGCCATCCGCTATCTGGAGGAGGGCAAGATCGTGATCTTCGCCGCCGGCACCGGCAACCCGTTCTTCACCACCGATACCGCGGCCGCCCTGCGCGGCAGCGAGGTCGGGGCCGAGATCGTGATCAAGGCGACGAAAGTCGACGGGGTCTATACGGCGGATCCGCAGCGCGACCCCCGCGCCCAGCGCTACTCCCGCATCAGCTTCGACGAGGCGATCCACCGCAACCTGAAGGTGATGGACGCCACCGCTCTCACGCTGTGCCGGGACCAGAAGCTGCCGATCAACGTCTTCAGCATCTTCAAGAAGGACGCGCTGCGCCGCGTGGTGCTCGGCGAGGACGAGGGCACGCTGGTTCACGTATGATTTCCCGCTGGAGAGGGCCATGGTGATCGCTGATCTCAAGAAGACGACCGACCAGAAGATGGACAAGACCATCCAGGCGTTCAAGGCCGACCTCGCCAAGGTGCGCACCGGGCGCGCGCACACCGGATTGCTCGATCACGTCATGGTGGACTACTACGGCACGCCGACCCCGCTCAACCAGATCGCGAAAGTGATCCTCATCGACGCCCGCACCATCGGCGTCACGCCGTTCGAGAAGAAAATGATCCAGGCCGTCGACAAGGCGATCCGCGAAGCCGATCTCGGACTCAACCCTGCCACCACGGGCGACACGGTGCGCGTGCCGATGCCGCCGCTCACGGAAGAGCGGCGCAGGGAGCTCATCAAGGTGGTGAAGCACGAGGCCGAGAACGCGCGCGTGGCCGTGCGCAACCTGCGCCGCGATGCGATCCATTCGCTGAAAGAGGGCCTGAAGAAGAAGGAGGTCTCCGAGAACGACGAGCGCCGCGCCCAGGACGAGGTGCAGAAGATGACCGACCGGCATATCGCCGAGATAGACAAGCTGCTGCAACAAAAAGAAACCGAGCTCCTGGCCGTATGACGCACGTCAGCTCGACGCAAGAAATCCCCGCGCACGGCGAAGTGCCACGCCATGTGGCGATCATCCTGGACGGCAACGGCCGCTGGGCGAAGGGCCGGCGGCTGCCGCGCATCGCGGGGCACCGGCGCGGTGTCGAGGCGGTGCGCGAGACCGTGCGCGCCTGCGTCGAGCGGGGCGTCGAATACCTGACGCTGTTCGCATTCAGCTCCGAGAACTGGCGGCGTCCGGCCGACGAGGTGGCGCTGCTCATGCAGCTGTTCCAGGTCGCGCTGTCGAACGAGGTCGACAAGCTGCACCGCAATGGCGTGCGGCTGAAGGTGGTCGGCGATACCGAGCGCTTCGATCCCGCCATCCGGCGGCTGATCGAGCAGGGCGAGAGGCTCACCGCCGAAAATCGCCGCCTGACTCTCACCATCGCGGCGAACTACGGCGGCCGCTGGGACATTCTGCAGGCGCTGTCGCGGCTGATGGCGCAGCGCCCTGCGGCGGCCGACGCGCCGCTCGACGAGTCGGCGCTGGCGCCCTACCTGGCGATGAGCTATGCGCCCGAGCCGGACCTGTTCATCCGCACCGGAGGGGAACGGCGCATCAGCAATTTTCTCCTCTGGCAGCTGGCGTATGCGGAGCTCTATTTCACCGATACGCTGTGGCCCGACTTCGATGCTGCGGCGCTCGACGCGGCGTTTGCCTCCTACCGGCAGCGCGAGCGCCGCTTTGGTCGGACCGGCGAGCAGGCCGCGGCAGCGAAACGCGCTGAGGTCGCCTGACGGCGTGCTGGCTGCGCGGCTCGCGACGGCGGCGGTGCTCATCGCCGGCCTGCTGGCCGCGCTGTTCTATCTTCCCTCCCTCTGGTTGAAGCTTGTGATCGGCGCGGTGGTCGCCCTCGCCGCGTTCGAATGGGGCCGCCTCTGCCGCCTTGATGCCTATCGGTATGCGGGGCTCCTGGTTGCCGCCTACGGCATAGCCCTGTGGATTCGTTCTGATGTCGTCTTCGCGCTGGCGGCGGCCTTCTGGGTGGCGGCGGTGCCGTTCTGGCTGTGGCGCGGCGTGGAAGCGCGGCAGGCCGGGCTACTCGCCGCGGCGGGACTCTTCGTGCTGATTCCTGCCGGTCTGGCGGTGGTCGCGTTGCCTGCGCAGCAGGTCTTGCTCGTGCTCGGGCTGACCTGGGTTGCCGATACGGCGGCTTACTTCGTCGGCAGCCGGTTTGGACGCCGCAAGCTCGCGCCGTCGATCAGCCCGTCAAAGACGTGGGAGGGCGCTGCCGGCGGGCTGCTCGGGACCCTGAGCTACGCTATCATCTGCGCAGCATTCGTGCCGCAATGGGGTGAGCGCTTGACCGGCGCGCAGTGGGCCGTTTACCTCGCCGGAGCCGCGGTGCTGTGCGCCGCGAGTATCGTCGGCGACCTGTTCGAGTCCGCGGCGAAGAGGCAGGCAGGAGTCAAGGACAGCGGAGTAATCTTGCCCGGACATGGGGGCATTCTGGACCGTATCGACAGCGCAACTTCCACCTTGCCGCTCGCGGCGGCCCTTTTGCCCCTGATCGTTGGCCATTGACCCAATGAATCTGACCGTTCTCGGTGCGACCGGCTCCATCGGCGCAAGCACGCTCGACGTGGTCGCGCGCCATCCCGACCGGTACCGGGTCTTGGCGCTCACGGCACACGCTGCCGCGGAGCCGCTGCTTGCGCTGTGCCGCAGCCACCGGCCGCGTTACGCGGTGCTGTCGGGGGTCAGCCAAGATCGCGATTTGAAAAAGAGATTCTCTGAAACGGGAACCGAGCTCCTGTTCGGAGCGGCCGCGCTCGAGGAGGTCGTCATGCACGACGATTGCCAGGCCGTCATGGCGGCGATCGTCGGCGCCGCCGGCCTCCCGGCCACGCTGGCCGCCGCAGCGGCGGGAAGGCGCGTGCTCCTCGCGAACAAGGAAGCGCTGGTCATGGCCGGTCCGCTATTCATGCGCGCAGCGCACGAGGCGGGCGCCAAGCTGCTGCCCATCGACAGCGAGCACAACGCCGTATTTCAGTGCCTGTCCGGCAACCCGCTGCGCTCCGTGCGGCGCATCGTGCTGACCGCCTCCGGCGGGCCGTTCCGCGCGCTTCCGATCGACGGGCTCGACGGCGTGACCCCCGAGCAGGCCTGCGCGCACCCGAACTGGGTGATGGGACGCAAGATCTCGGTGGACTCGGCCACCATGATGAACAAAGGGCTGGAGGTGATCGAGGCGCACTGGCTGTTCGACGTCGCGCCCGAGCGCATCGAGGTGCTGATCCACCCGCAAAGCATCGTCCATTCGCTGGTGGAATACGTCGACGGCTCGGTCATCGCCCAGCTCTCCAACCCCGACATGCGAGTTCCCATCGCGCACGCGCTGGGATTCCCCGAGCGCATCGCCTCGGGCGCAAAGCCGCTCGACCTCGGCGCGATCGGCCAGCTGTCCTTCGAGCGCCCGGACGACGCTCGTTTTCCCTGCCTGCAGCTCGCCTACGCCGCGTTGCGCGCCGGGGGCACGGCGCCGACGCTGCTGAACGCTGCCAACGAAGTGGCCGTCGCCGCCTTCCTCGCCGGCCGCCTGCCGTTCACCGGCATCGCGCGGGTGATCGACGAGACATTGAACGACCTGGCCGCCGCTCCAGCGGACGAGCTGGCCGCGGTGCTGGCGGCGGATGCACAGGCAAGGCGCGCAGCGAGCGCGCTGGTGATGGCCCGGGCGGCATGAGTCTCCTGCAGACCGTCCTCGCGTTCGTCGTTGCGCTCGGGGTGCTGATCGTGGTCCACGAGTATGGCCACTACCTCGTTGCGCGCTTATGCAATGTGAAGGTGTTGCGCTTCTCCGTGGGTTTCGGCCGCCCCATGATCGCATGGCGGCGCGGCGCGGACCGCACCGAATGGGTCATCGCCGCGGTTCCGCTCGGCGGCTACGTCAAGATGCTCGATGAAAGAGAAGGCCCGGTGGAACCGCACGAAGCGGCGCGGGCCTTCAACCGCCAAAACGTGTGGAAGCGGTTCTGCATCGTGATGGCGGGTCCGCTTTTCAATTTCCTCTTCGCGGTGCTGGTGTACGCGGGGCTGTTCATGTACGGCCTGCCGGAAGCGAGGCCGGTCCTGGCGGCCCCCGGTCCCGGGACGCTCGCGGCGAGCGCCGGGCTGCGCGCAGGAGCTACGGTTCGGTCGGTCGATGGAGAACCCGTTACGACCTGGCAGGAGCTGCGCTGGCGCTTGCTGCAGGCCGCGCTCCAGCGTTCGCCGGTCAGGCTCGAGACCGTGGACGAACGCGGCGATATCGCGGTCGCGACGCTGGACTTGAGCGCGTTCCCCGCCGCCGATGTCGAGAGCGACGTGCTCGAGCGGATCGGTCTGCGGCTTTACCGGCCGCCGCTCGCGCCGGTCCTCGGCCAGGTCGTGGCCGGCGGGCCCGCCGAGCGCGCGGGTCTCGCGCCCGGCGACCGCATCATTCGCGTCGACGGCAGGCCGATCGACTCGTGGGAGTCGCTGGTCGCGGCAGTGCGCGCGCGTCCCGGCACGCCGCTGGAGCTGACCGTGGAGCGCGGCGACACGACTCGCACGATCGAAGTCGTGCCCGATAGCGTGAGCGCCGGCGAGGTGCGCATCGGGCGCATCGGCGCGGCGCCGTTCATCCCGCCCTCGCACGCCGAAAAAATGCTGGTCCGCGTGCAGCACGGCCCGCTCGAGAGCTTCGGCAAGGCGGCTGCCAAGACCGCCGACATCGCGTTCTTCAGCCTGCGCATGCTG
>WNEZ01002776.1_pt1 | contig 15021 bp, 11 predicted proteins | sample 5400521 | NCBI WGS metagenome assembly WNEZ01 (sample SAMN13153339, study PRJNA577476) | soil metagenome | isolation source: 120 cm saprolite under Douglas fir tree site 2 hole 1 replicate 1 | place: USA:California | collected 2015-04-18
GTTCGTCAGCGAATCACTAAGATCATAACTGGAGTTCGTGCTCTGCTCGACCTGTCGCTCGCGGATCAGACGCGAGAGCGAATCGTATTTGAAGTAGCGATCCTGCGAGCCCTGGTTGATGTGCACCAGATTATCGAGCACGTCATAGGAATAATTCGTCGCCTGATTTGGTGAACTCGTCGATCCCAACCCAGAGGTGGTCGGCTCATCCAGGCGAATCACGCGGCCCAGCGCATCTACCTTTTGCCGACGGACCTTGCCAGCTTGATCCGTAACGGTCGTGTAGAAAAACTGGAAACTGGGGTCAGGCCTGACGCCTGCTTCATAGGTGCGATTTGTGCGATTCTCAATCGTTGCCATACGGGCGCGGATCCTAATCCCGCGGAAGTCCGTCGTCAACCGCTTATCAAAGGCAAGAGTTCTTCTCAAACATAAAAGCTCAATGCGCGGGAGTTACTTTTGATGGTAAGGCGTTCGGCAGGATCGGGAGTTAGTGCCAGATGACCACCGGCCTGCTGAAACAGTGGAGCACGCGCCGCAACCCGGACTACCAAATCCGAAATCGCACAAATCGCAGGCCTGACCCCAGCTTGTTGTTTATGCGGAAACATTCTTAATGAAATTTAGGGAAGGATAACGAGGCGGCATCTTCACGGCTGGCGGGAATCGTTGCGCTACGATACGAATCCCAGACACTAAGCAGGCTACACCAGTTAACTTTTCTTCTAGACAGTTGCAACAAGTGATGGCCAGTTGCTTGTGCTTCTGGAATTCAAACGATTCGTTGAGATTGGGGAACCCGCTTATTATGCATAGGTCTGCTGTCCCGTCGCATCGTAAGTGAAACCTGCGCTCGCGACGTAAGATCACAGTGATTCAATTTCTTCCTCGTCGCCGAGAATACGGATTGAAAGAAGGATTCTTGAGTGACTCTAGCTTTATGATATCTTGGGCGGCATTAGCGAGCGGCTTCGTGCGATTACAGATCGTGATTATGAGCCACCCCTTTCGAAGAGCGCCATCAAAATAGAGTGGGTCGGCGAAGACCAGATATTTCTCGCCCTTACTGACCGGCGGGAAAGCAAGGCATCCGTATCTGCCTTGAGCGGATAAGACATTAATCTCCTGAGCGACAACTCCCTTCCACGACTTTTCTACTTTGAACTTTATGGTATAGAAGCGTCCCGGCGGCGGTGCGTGCTCGTCGGAGGTGCGAGGATCAATAATCTCCGTCACCTCTCCAACGAAGACAGCACCAGCTCGGGTTACCCCTTTGGGCACGCTGGGTACCGAGCAGTAGCACGCTTCGATGCTCGGTGTTGACAGGCTAAGAACAGCAGCGATAATACTACACACAATCACAAATCTCATGGCTTTCAACGCTCCTTCCTACTACAACTCAAGACTTCTTCAGTGGATCGATCTCGAAGCCTTCTCTACAGGGGCTTAACCGTCACAGTGACCCTCTCCCGCCACATTAGCTGTAGTAGATCGAATATGTCCCAATTTGAGCCTCCACCTAACGGGGGTGGGTTACGGATGCCGCCTCCGGGAGGACCGCCACCGATCGGTGGACGTATTGTTGGTGAATTGTTGAGCGCAGGGGTCGTAGTTGTCACAGGCTGGCATAATCTATTGAGCGCAATCTTGGTAGCAATGCTTATGTTGAATCTGTCGGTGTTCTTCTTAGTCAGGTAGCTGTTTTCGGCAGCCTCGGTTACGTCGCCAAGATGACTGGTATCATATCGGCCCAAAAATCCGTGCTGAACTGCTTCATGGGCTGCTACTCGTCCGTACTTAATCGAGCTACTTGCATAGTAACCACTAAACCCCGTATTAGTTTGCCACCAAATGTTGCTTGAGTTAACCCACGCGTTCCCACTATTAAGTAAAGTGAACCCGTAGATCGAGGGATCCGTGGGCGAGGAACCCTGGGCTGCAATAGCAAGCGCAGCTTGTTGCGGATACGCTTGGACGACAGCTATGTTTATGCTGCCTCCATCTGCTTGCCCGGGATGGTCAAACACAACGTTCTGGCCCCCAGACTGGAAAATTCTTGAAATCTCGTTTTGCATATCAACCAGGGCTTGGTCGCTGACTCCCGAGATATGTATGTTGAATGTACACAGCCCACTCGGATCGACAAAGTTCACCGGGTCGTTTTGAGTATAACTGTATCGATTGAAGGTCTGCGGATTGGCTAGGTTGTAGCTCCCTTCGTACGGATCAGGTTGCGAGAAGCGGTTCCAGTAACTCTGGTAACGACGCATCATCGCTTCGTCGCCGCCGTTGTTGTCGCGTTCGTAGGTGGTGTAGCGATGCGGCTGAAATGCCTGGTTGCTGCTGCGCCAAGTCTCGCCACCCCACGGGTCTAGATCGATCGTGCTTACGACATTGCCCGCACCGTCGGTGACGCGCTGGCTCTTAGTCACGGGATCCTGAAATGTCCAGTAGACTCCACTCGACTGGATCGCCACCATCTGCCCGCCCAGATAGACAAAGCCCCTGGTCCAACTCCCACTCGAATTGATTTCGGCCGCCACCTGCCCGCCGAGCAGGGTCGAACGCAGATAGTAAGTCGTGATTCCATTCTCAGTCTTTGCGACCCGCAGACGATCGCCGTCATAGCTTTGAGTTAGGCCACTGCCAGATGCATCGGCGTTGGCTTTGGTGCGGAGGAGATCAGGTCTTCTTCAACGTTTCCCTTTGCTTGATAATAATCCAACAGCAACTCACGTAAAAGGCAAGACAAAGAAGTCCCGCCAATCTATAGTTCATTAGATGTGACAGTAATTTGGGTGCCTTAACCGCGATTAAATAAGCACCCAAAACGAGCAGCAGAATGGGAGTGGTAAACTTCAGATAACCCTCTTCGCGAAATGGTCTAATCCAATAAACGAGAAGTGCAGCGAGGATGCCTGATATCAGCCAGATCTCGTCCGGGTAAGGTAACTGGAAATGCTCAATAACCCACGTCATGCCCACGAAGATCAAGCCAAACACCGCTGCTTCTCGTTTCATCTGCTTAGCTCCGCTCGTTTACGCATCCTGTAGGCCACTCTTTACGGCATCCTAGCCTTTGTGACACAGTCATGTGCTTCCTTTTTGAATCTCTCCCAATTGCCCAATTCGTAACCAAACGCGTGCGCTTGGGAGACACCGTATTTTATGACGGTTGTGACACCAACCCCTATCCCAAATGATCCTCCGCGCAATTTGTTCACCAAGCCGCCAATTAGCGTTGACGCTGCGCCTTTAACATCCCCTGTATCCGGGTTGTAGCCCAATACAAACGCGGCATTTGCGCGGTCTTCCTCGTCGGCCCTCTTATGGTAACCATCAACCGCTCGCTTCACGCAATCCTCGTATTCCTTCCGCTTTTGCGCGTCGGTTCTCTGCGCAGGCTTGGTTGGCACAGGTTGAGGCTTCTGCGGACCGACACCAGGACCGCCGCCACCACCTGGGCCGCCACCACCTCCACCAAAGGGTAAGAAATCATCTACCCAATAAGTGGTGCACTTCAGGAATGGATCGCTAACTTGCTTCGGGTGTTTGGGGTCGGTGACGTCAAACCACGCCCACAAGCTACAAGATTCGGCCCAGTACAACCCACTCGGATCGACGAAGTTCACCGGATCGTTCTGCACGTGAGAGTAACGATTGAAACTTTGCGGGTCGGTAAAATCATAACTACCATCATACGGATCAGGCTGCGAGAAGCGGTTCCAGTAACTTTGGTAACGACGCATCATCGCTTCATCGCCGCCGTTGTTGTCGCGCTCGTAGGTGGTGTAGCGATGCGGTTGAAATGCCTGGTTGCTGCTGCGCCAGGTCTCGCCGCCCCACGGGTCGAGATCGATCGTGCTCACCACATTGCCAGCGCCGTCGGTGACACGCTGACTCTTGGTCACGGGATCCTGGAATGTCCAGTAGACTCCGCTTGACTGGATCGCGACCATCTGCCCGCCAAGATAGACAAAGCCCCTGGTCCAACTCCCACTCGAATTGATTTCGGCCGCCACCTGCCCGCCGAGCAGGGTCGAACGCAGGTAGTAAGTCGTGACTCCATTCTCAGTCTTTGCGACCCGCAGACGATCGCCGTCATAGCTTTGGGTCAAGGCGCTGCCCGATGCAGAGGTCTGCTGTCCCGTGGCGTCGTAACTGAAACTCTGACTGCCGTCATAGGTAAGATTGCCCGCGGCGTCATACTGGAGGTACGCGCCCGTGCCGGGATCCTGAATTAGTTGGTTGTTCGCGAAGTTGTACCACTGGTCGAAACCGCCCCATTGATAACCGCCCCAGCCCACGCGATGGGTGGCGTTGCCGAATTGATCGTAGCCGCGATCCTGCGAGTATGGCCCGTCCATTCCGTTCCACGGCCCGATGCCGATGTGCGCGCGCGCCTCTATGCCTGTGTGTGCTGAGATCAACCGGCCCACATTGTCGTAATCGTAGGAGCGATCGAGCGTGGAATCGTAACGGTTCTGCGCGTAGGTGACGCGGCCGCTGTTTTCATTGAAGTAATTGTAGGCGTAGTTCCAGCCCATCACTCCCGGAATGTCCCAACCAGTGAGCCGCAGGCGATTGTCGTAGCTCAACGAAAGCGTTCTGCCGTTAGCATAGCCCATTTGCTTCATGCCAAACGTTCGGTAGCCGATGCTGTTGACGTAACTCGACACGCCCGCATAGCCTGACCCGTTCACGGCAGTCGGCCGGCCCAGCTTGTCGTAATTGTACCCGGCCTGCGCACCCCACTGATTGGTCATGCTGGTCAGCTCGCCCGCCAGATTGTAACTCCCGTAGGTTAACGTAAACGAGCCGACGCCGGTGAAAGTGCGCGTCTCGGAAGTCATCTGCGAAAGCGTGTTGTAAAGGTAACTGGCCGAGCCCAGACCATCAGTCATGCTGGTGCGATTGCCGGCTGCGTCATAACCAAACGAAACGTTCGATGTCGCCGCTACACCAGCGGGCACGCCGTAAGTAATGCCAGTGACCAAATGGCGGTTGTTGTAGCCGAAGGTTGTAGTGGCTCCGCGCGCGTCGGTCACGGTTTGGGTTGTGTCGTCGGCAAAGTAACTGTAGTTCGTTGTGCCCTGCTCAGGAGTCATCCGCGATTGCAATCGACCATAACCATCGTAAGCTAAGCTTCTCGTGAGCCCGGCTTGATTGATGCTGGCAATTTGATCACGGGCGTTATACCCATAAGTCGTCGTCGCGTAGACGCTCTGGTCCCAGTTCAACTCGTCAAGCTGCTTGAGCCTGCCCAGGCTATCCATGGTTGCTGTGCGCCGGCGCCCGCGTTCGTCCCTCACGGTGGTGACTTCGCCTCCGGCGCAGCCGCAGCCGCCGTATGTATTCTCGCGGGTCGCGCCATCGGCCAGGGTTGTCACCCTGGTCCGGCCGTTCCAGTCGTAAGTTTGATAAGTCCAAACCCAACCGGCCACGTCATCGCCGCTGGGTGTCCAGGTACCGGTAATCTCAGTAGGGTTCGATTGCTGCGACCCTCTGCCCATCACATCGTAATAAGTGTACTGCGCGTGATAGCCTCCCGAACTGTTCGGCAAGTCGCCGCCCGATGCCCTTGGGCGGCCTGCGCCGTCAAACATTGTGAACGAGAAGGCTTCGCCGGCACCATCTTGAATCGTGGCAAAACTGGATACGTAACCGTAAGGATCATAGACCCAGCGCGTGTAAGCTCCGTTGTTTTGGTTCGTGACGCGTTCGATTCGTCTGGCGGTCTCGTAAGTCATCGTCTGAACGGCGCCCTTCGGGTCCTGCGTGCGCGTCACCGCGCCAAAGTCAAAGTTGTACTGCGCAGTTGAAGAGAAGGTGTCAGGATCAGTCACCGTCGTTGGATACACGAACGTGTTGCGGTTAACCGCATCGGAAAACGAGTCCGCGTAAGAGATCGAGGTCTGATGATTCAAGGCATCGCGCATGAACACCACTGAGCCGTCCGAGTCGTAGCCCGTGTGCCGCTGCCGAATCGCCTTCGCCGGATTAACAATATCGGTCACATCCCAATGCCAAACATCCGTTTGATTGCCACGCCCGGCAATGAAACTTGCATCGTAGTTAGTAGAATCGTGCTGAGTTGCCGGCTGTGTGGTTCCAACCAGATACTCTCCGCCGCGGTCGTAGTCGTAGGTCGTCTTGGAAACATAACTAGCAATGGTGTGGTCAACTTCATGAACTGCGCTTACCAGCCCAATGATGCGGCGGTTCACGTAGTCTGCACTCAAATTGTAGTCGATGTACTTGCTGCGCAAAGGCGTCACTCCGTCCGCGGCGTAATCGAGTATTTCGTAGGGCAAACTGTAGTTAGTATACGGCCCGTAACTAATCGCAGTACGGCGCCGATTTCCTTCTGCGTCATAGATGTTTGTTTCCGTGACGCGCGGGTTCTTCTGAAAACTCAAACCAGTGTCATCCTGCGTCCAGGCCGTTGTCGTCCATTTTTTCTTGACTCCGCCGGACCAAACCTCGGTGCTGGTAGTCAATCCCGCCTGCCAGCCAGTAGTCGCGAAGAACTCTTTGTAAATCGTGCCGTCGGGCACGGTCTCCTGGGTCCATGAATTGTCGCCGGCAACACTGAAGTAAGTTATCGCCTCAGCACTGTTGTTCCAGTTCTCTGCCCAGTCATGCTGCTCGGTGAAGCGCGGACAGTCGGTCTGGCCCGCGCTGGCGTCCAGGTTGTACGAAGTATAGGCGAGCAGATGGGTGTCGGCGGCGTAATGATTGATTCGATTCACCTGGCCAAAAGCCGCGTTATAGCCAAATGTGTAGTAGGTGCCGTCGTGCAGTCTCACTTGGGTAAGCACGGTGACATAGTTATTGTTCGGCCCATTGACCAGCAGTCCGCCGCCGAAACCGGGGGCAACGTAAACCTCGCCGTAGTAGAACGTCGCCCAATCGTGCGCCACTCCCGCCCATGTCTGCCGGATCGCTTGCAGATTGTTGTTGCCGTCATAGACAAACGTGATTATGCGGCCGAGGGTGTCGGTGATCGTTTGCAGGTGACCGTTCGTTGAATCATAGGTCGCCGAGATGTAATTGCCGTTGCGATCTTTCATTTCCGTACAGCGAAACTCAGAGTTGATTGTTACCGGCGTGAAAGTTAGTTGCGTGCCATCCGTTGTGCGCACCACCGGCACGTTTGGATTGCTCGCATCGAGTTGCGTGTAGCTGCCGTCAGCGGACTCGTAGATATTCGAGGTGCCAACTTGCCGCATCTCTACTCGCCCACCGGACGGGGTGACCATCGCATAAGAGTAAAGGCCAGTCTGCGAATCGGTGAAGCGCTGTTGCAGCTTGGGAAAACCGATCTGGAATCCCGGCGCCGGCGAGCCGAGGTCAGCGTTGTATTTGATGTATGAGCCGTCCACGGTCCAGACCAACGAATTTAGAAACAGCGAAAGATTGAGATTCAAACCCGCGCGCCCCGCCAGATTCACAAGCGAAGTATTCCAATTGAAATTGCGCGAGCCCAGGTCCGCACCACTCTGCCCGGTTTGATTTGCGGGGCGCATCCTGGCGGTCGAGAAATTCGGATCGCCGCTTGGATAGTAACCACCGCCACCGCCTCCGCTTTGGGGGTCGCAATCCGCGCACACCAGGTTGGATTGAATCGGAGCGCTGGCTTTCGGCGGAGTCGGCTTAACCTTGCGCAACTGATCAAGGTCGGGCAGCTTCGAACCTGGCGCTCCGCTGGTTCTCGACGGCGGTGTGGTAGAAAAACTGCCGTCGGGCCCACGTCCTCCCGTTCCATGTCCTGGCGCCGGGGGCCTCTGAGTCTGCAACCCCGGCGGAATGTTTCCGTTTCCAGTATTTCCATTCCATCCGGGCGGTGGTGTCGCCGGACCATGTAACGAAGCAAGCGCGCCGGAAGCGCTGAGAACACCACCACTCGATACCTTGTCAGAAAGAGACGTAACTGCTCTGGCTCCATTTGTAACGGCCTGAGCTACCTCGTGCGTGGTCAGCCACGGACGAGTGGTCTTAAGAAGACCGACGACTCCGGTCGTCAGTGGCGCGGACGCTGAAGTGCCGCTGACTGTCCAGTAACCGCCACCCATCTTCGTAGTGAGGATGTCAGTGCCGGGCGCGGCGACGCTGATGCTCTTCGGGCCCCAATTTGACCATGAAGTAAGCTGGTCACGATTATCTGTAGAAGCCGCCGCGATGAGATCTTTCGAGTCAAACGAAGCCGGATAGTATGGAGTTGTATCGGCGTCCTGTCCGCCATTGCCCGCCGAACAGACAACCACGACACGGTGGCGAATCGCGCGCTCGATAGCGTCTTTCAGGGTTAACGATGCGCCCGTCGTGCCCCAGGACAAATTGATCACCTGCGCCCCATGCGCGACCGCATAATCGATCGCCTCTGCGGCATTGGCTACATCGCCAGTGCCTGTGTTGTCCAGGACCCGAAGACTCATCAAGCTGGCTCGCCACATCACGCCACTGATGCCGACCGCGTTGTTACCTTGAGCAGCGATGATCCCGGCGATCGCTGTACCGTGCCCTTGTTCATCTTTGATTGCCCCCCTGTTGGTGACGTAATCCCAGCCATGCAGATCTGTGCCTGCTCCCACCGCTTGATTGGTCCATTCTGTCGCGACCAAATCAGGGTGCGAGAAATCTACACCACTATCGATTATCGCGATCACGGTGTTGAATGACCCGGTCGTCATGTCCCACGCTGATGTCGCTCCAATATCCGCGCCAAATGTGCCGCCCGTTTGGCCGGTGTTACTTAATGCCCACTCCTCCGCGAAGCGCGAATCATTGGGCGTGGTCGTGTCGTGATGGATCAGAAAGTTCGGCTCGGCAAACTCGACGGCCGGATTCAGAAGCAATTGCAGAGCGGCAGTTTCCAGGTCCCGCCCGGCGGGCAACTCAATCTTTTCAACGCCTGATTCACCGCGCAGTTGCTTCGCGCGGTGCGCTCCCTGCGACAGAATGGCGTTGTCCTTGTCGTGTTCCGAAGCTCCGGCCCGGAAGCGAATGAGGAGCTCGCCGCTTCGACGTTCGGTGTTCGTTTGTTGGGAAGGTCTGGCGCTGGATGTGTTTCGCTTGGATTCGGATTTCGGCTTTGGGTCCGAAGCCGTCCGCGTCGCTCCTTCTCGAACCGACGGAGCCGTCAGCGCTCGCGGAATTGAGCCAGCCAAAAGCAAAAACATCAGTGCCACTGCAATAAGAGGCCTGGCGATATGTCGATGAAGATTGAAGTGAATAAACTTCCTGTAAGCAACCACGGAAAGGATGCGAGAGTTGTGTAGCATGAGAGGCCTCCTTTTTCAATGCAGCCAAAGAGGGATTGTGAAACCGCGTCAACGGGGGATCGTCAGCTAACTAGCGAAGTGCGCGGGAGTCGCAAGCTTGGAAGCTATGTTGCTTACTACTATTGCAGGAGAACTTGCAGGGGATGGCCCACAAATTACGCCCGCTCGAAAGAAATGTCAACGACTTTCTTCGAGCCGCTATTCTTATGGTTTTGCAGTTCGATGCGAGAACAATATTCAGCGTCTTATCGAAGCGGTCGCTGGAAAACGCGGGTGGTGATGTTGAAAGAATTCTAAAGCCGGCGGTTTCGCGACTGCGCCTAATCCGATCCCAAGAGGCGCCCTCCCTAGCGATTGGCCTTCTGACCCGGCTATCGCAACGCCTTATCAAAGAAATCGATCACTGGCCGGTCGTAGGCTTCTTCCTGCTCGCCAGTCGAGGTGGGGAGATTGTAACCGGTCAGCGCCAGATCCTTCCTCACTTCGACGGCGCCGTTTGCGAAGCACTTGCCGAGGGCCAGAGTTGACTCGTGCCATGGATCTCTTTCATCACCGGTCAGCAGTACGACCTTCACATCTTTCAGCGAACGCGCCAGGTCGCACGATGGAATGTTGTGGTACTTGCCGAGCGAATAGAGCCTTACGCCCCAGCTTCCCAGTCGCGGCAGGAGCGAGTTGTTCATCGACGTGTGCCTGATTGTCACCGCGCTAATCAGATCGTCCGGCGATCCCGGAGTTGAGTCCAGCACCAGGGCGCGCACTTCCGGATAACGTCGCGCCGCGTCCAGGGCCGCATACGCGCCCAACTCAACGCCGTACAATCCGATTGGACCGGCGACTTGCGTTTTGCCCAGAGGCGTCTTCAAAGTGTGCAGGTAATCAATCGCCGCGGTCGCGTCGTCGCCTTCGACTGCGCCTAACAAGGACGTATTGACCGGCGGATTCTCGCCATGTCCGCGCAGGTCGGGCCAGAGCACGGTAAAGTTAGTCGTCTCGTTCAGCTTCGCCGCGAGATTCAAAAGCCATGATCGGTCCGCGCCATAGCGATGCAGAAGGATCACCGCCGGCGCGCCTTCCGCACCGCGAATCACCCAGCCGCGCGCTTTCGTGCCGTCATGATTGTTCCAGGTAACGTCCGTTGCGTTGAGCGCCGGACCCGTGACCTGAGAAAAGGTTTGCGGCGTGACGAGATAAGGAGCGCGAGGTGGTCGAGTGATGCCGTAAGCGATCCAAACCATCGTGGCGGCCATCGCGACCAAAACGATGAGCACGAATGGCAGGAAGACTCTGCCCATCCGCCGTATAAGTCTGGTTCGAGTCGACATAAGAGCGCGGCGATTATATCAGAACCAGGAGTGGTGGCGACTGGATCATCTCCATTCTCCGATTGCCCTGGTCATTTCAGGCGCGCAGAGAAACCCGCTCGCTATCCTGACGAGGCGGGGTTCTGCAAAAGCAGCAGCTGCGCCTGCTCGTAATCGTCCGGCGTGTTCACGTTGAAAAAGAAGTTCTCAGCGCCCGGCAAGTCGATCAACTCTGCAGACCGGACCCACCGAGTTTTGACGTTGGCGAGAAGCGCCCGCGGAGTGTGCTCGCCGCTCGCGATCAGTTTTTCCGCTTCGAGCAAGCAGGGTTCGCGCCGATAAAGCGCGCAAAGCGGTTGTGGCCGTCCATCAGGCTGAATCGGAACGACCGCCTCCGGAGATCCCTGCTGACTGAGCATCAAAAGCCGCGAGCAAAGATCGCGCGTGACAAACGGAAGATCGCAAGCGACGATCAGCGCCCAATCAGCGACGCAGGCGCCGAGAGCCGCATGAATCCCGCCCAGCGCTCCCCACTGCTCGTGAGTGTCCGGGATTATTCTCAAATCAGGATCGAAGCCGGCGCGGCTTCGGCCTACGCGGGAAATCCGCGGGGTTGGGGTTATTGAGCGCAACTCCGCCGCAATGCGTTCAACGGATGTTTGCCCGCCAAATTGCATAAGCGACTTGTCTGTGCCCATGCGGCTTGACCTGCCGCCAACCAGAATGAACCCTTCAACATCCAACATTGCCACAACATGCTATTACTTTCGTGGGACTTGGGCTATATTGGCTGACGAAGCGGGCTCGCTGCCGTTTGGAATTCTTCGAAGTTACTCTCAGGAAATCATGCAATCACTAAAACACCAGTTGACGCTCCTCATTTTGACCATTACCGCGCTTTCGACTTTTTCAATCGCAGCGCTGGGTCAGGGCAAGGTGGTAAAGACCTCGGCCAGGTCGGCAGCTCCGGTCGCCGCTTTGTTTCCGCTGGAGGATTTGCGGCCGGGAATGAAGGGCATGGCGCGCACAGTGTTTTCGGGAAGCGAGACGCAGGAATTCGGGGTCGAGATTCTCGGTGTGCTGCCCGGGTTCACGGGTCCGCGACAATCAACGATTATCGCGAAACTCAGCGGGCCCAATGTCGATCGGACGAGCGTGTTCGCGGGCATGTCAGGCTCGCCCGTGTTCATCGATGATCGTCTGGTGGGCGCGATCGCCTACAGTTTTCCGTTTGCCAAAGAGCCCATCTGCGGCATCACCCCGATCAAGCAGATGATCGATATCTTCGAGGGCGGAAGTGACAGGCCGAAAGGGAACGGCGAACCCCGCGCGATCTCTTTTGCCAAACTGGCGAGCGCGGAATGGCAGCCGGCCCTGCCGAGACAAAGCGTCGGCGCGACGTCATTGATCGCGCCGGTGGCGGCGGGCTCGCCGCTGGAGTCGCTTTTGGGTCAGCAGATTCAACCGATCGCGACGCCGGTCGTATTCGGCGGCATTAGTCAACAAACGCTTTCGCTTTTCTCTTCCGCGCTGACCGGCGCCGGTCTCTTGCCGGTGTCAGGCATCGGCGGCGGGGCAGCGATCACGCCGCTCGCTCCGTTTGATGAAAAGACGCTGACGCCGGGAACTTCGGTCAGCGTGCTTTTGGTGCGCGGAGATTATTCGGTGGCCGCTTCGGGCACGACCACGTTTCGCGACGGCGATCGCATCTACGCGTTCGGGCATCCGTTCCTCAATCTTGGCGGCTCAGACATGCCGATGGCGGAAAATTCCGTGGTGACGGTGATCCCAAACTCATACAACTCATTCAAACTCGCGGTGCCGGGCCGAATGGTCGGAGCAATTTCGCAGGATCGCGCGACCGGAGTGTTTGGTCAATTGGGTCACACGCCGAAAATGATTCCGGTGAAGATTAAGCTGCACACCAGCCGGAATCGCGACGAAGAATTTTCTTATGAAGTCGTGAGCGACGAATTCCTGACGCCGCTGCTTATGGGAATTACGGTTTTCAACAGCATCGGCGCGCGCGAGCGGGCCATCGGCGATTCTACCATCAGCATTCGCGGCTCAATCGCTGTTCAGGGACAGAAACCGATCGCTCTTGAGCGTCGCTTCTCTTCAGCAAATGCCCCGATGCTGGCTGCTGGTTCAGTTGTCGCCCCGGTCGGCGAGCTGCTGGCCAGCGGCTTTGAAAACGTCAACATAACCGGCATCGTCTTAGACATCGCCTCGAGCGAGAACAAGAGCGTTGCCAGTCTGGAGCGTATCTCGCTTGATCGCACCGAAGTTGCACGGGGCGAGACCGTCGAGGTCCAGGCTTACGTGCGCACCGATTCAGGAAGGCAATTCGTCGAACGCATTCCCGTGCAGATACCTGCCGATGCGCCCGCGGGACAATTGATGATTATGATTGGCGATGGCGCGGCGATGCAGGAATCGTCAGCCGCGAAGGTCTTTGTGCCGCGAGACCTGGGACAGCTTGTCAGCACGATTAATAAGATCAAGAAGAACGATCGGTTGTACCTGAGACTGCTTCGGCCCGCGCCCGGCGTGGTTATCGGCACCAGCGAACTGCCTAACCTGCCACCTTCGGTCGTGGCGACGCTGAACAATGATCGCAGTTCGGGCGGATACACGCCGATGGCGCTCTCACTCATCTACGAGCGAGAGTTGGCGCCAGCCGAGTTTGTGATCGGCGGCCAGCAGGTAATCAGCGTTACGGTTAAGTAGGATTTCGAAACGGTTGACGGAGCTTACGATTTGGCTAGCTTCCGTCGCCGGCGAAGCTTTGCCGCCACTCCTGCGATACCCAGCCCCAGCAAACTAAGCGTCGCCGGTTCCGGAACTGGATTGCCGTCCCGTGGCATTACCGTGAATTGGGCCTTCAGCGCGTCGGAGAAGAATCCGCCGTCGGCGCCCTGGCCGATGATGTCCGCCGGAATGACGTTGACGGCGACTGAGAAGGTGCTGAAGTTGAACGTAAGCGGCGCCGAAGACAGGATGTGGACGGTATCCACGGTCTGGCTGATGTCGATGCTGCCAAAGATGTCGAGCGTCTGCGTCTGTCCATTGATGGTCACTAACTGCGAGAAATTGAATGGATGGTTTCCAGCCGACCCGATTCCCGTGAATCCCGTGGTAAAGCTCAGCGGATTCAGAATTGCGACGAAACTTCCGACGCTGGAGTCCTGGGAACTGGAGGCAGAGGCGCCGACCAGAGAATCTACGCCATTCGCAACGCTCAAGTTGCTCCCCAGGCCTTGCAGCGCAAAGCCGCTCGACTGGATTGTGATCGGATCCGCCTTTGCCGCCGGGGCAATTGCTATCGAAACCAACAGAACTGCCAGGCCTAATCCCGCTTTGGTCAACAAACGCATCTGACTCTCCCTGCCTTCCATCGAAGCTTCCGAAAACTGGGCGCTGGAGCGCCTATTCCTAAATTCCTAACCGCTGCGTGCCTTTACTCCGGGGCCGCGCACCTATTAGAAGAAAGTTGTACAGAGGAAAAAGCGACAATCGGGTTGGGCTTCCAGAAAGGGCCGACACTTCTTTCGGACTTTTCTCGCCGGGGTCAGCCGGCAGAGGCTTGGCTGGCGACAATCAGGTAGCGCCGGCCAGACCTGGGGATTCGTTCGGCTTTAGCGTTTGGCAGCAGGATTTCAACTTGCTTGCGCAGCTCCTCGCCGGCAAAAAGCAGCAGGGTACTTGTGGGTGGCGCCCACTGAATTAGCGCCGGCAGGAACCGTTGAAAGCGATCCAGCGCGCGACACGTTACAAAGTCAGCTTCGGGTGCAGTCGTCTGTTCAAATCGCGCTACGGTTAAAGCCGCCGGCTCGCGATTGCTAACATCGCGCAAAGCCTCGCGCAGGAAAACGGCTTTTCGGGGAGACGATTCGATCAAAGTCGCGCTGAGATCCGTCCGTATGATCAGGCAGGGAATAATCGGCAGACCGGCGCCCGATCCCACGTCGAGGACACGCGCTTTTTGGGGAAGATGAGACAGCAGCAGCAGAGACTCGAGCACGTGGCGCGTCGCGAATTCTTCCGGTGAGCAAGGCGCCACCAGGTGTAGCCGGTCATTCCACTTCAGCAAGAGTTCGTAATACTTGCTTAGCCGCGTGACCTCAGCGGCGCGCAGTTGAATTCCAAACTCGGCCGCGTTGTTCCAGAGGGCCTGGCCAAACCTCTCAGTTGCTGTTGGCATTTCCCGGCTTCTTCTGTTTACACTGAACCCGTTACCGAAACCCCGGCCGGTAGCGAGGGGATCGGCAGCTCAACCTGGTTGTTAGGATCGGGTCGCATCCACCACCCCAAGCGGGCTGCCCGCTTGGGGACCCCGGTCCGCTCTCGGTTCTGACACGAAGATAACATGACCAGCGAATCACTAAGAGAAGAACACGAGCGGCTCGGGCTCGCGGTCACCCGGATTGTCA
>WNEZ01002779.1_pt1 | contig 15018 bp, 10 predicted proteins | sample 5400521 | NCBI WGS metagenome assembly WNEZ01 (sample SAMN13153339, study PRJNA577476) | soil metagenome | isolation source: 120 cm saprolite under Douglas fir tree site 2 hole 1 replicate 1 | place: USA:California | collected 2015-04-18
GGCGGAGGTACGAACGCTTAACCTGCCGGATATAAATCAACGGCGCCGCGGCGCACTGGCCGCGATCTATCGTCATATTAGCAAGAACCTGAAGGCCGGCGTCGGCTACAACTTCACCGACTTCTCCGACGACCTGACCAATCTGAAGTACAACCACAAAGGCGTATTCGTCAATCTCATCGGGACTATGTGACGGTCGCTTGGCTTCGCTGGGCAGCGGGCATGCTGGACGCCAGCTTCCGAAGAGCAAACGTTGCGTGAAAGGCGAAAAGGTCGGGATGCGAACTCACCTTCGTGAAAGCAGCGATCCTGCTAAAACTGGAAAATGTGCGTTCTGGACAAGGCGACCCCTTGCTCCAATTGTGTTGAAAAGCTTTCAGCTCCGCATTTGTGAGATCTACCCCAGTTGGATCCTTGTCCCGATGTGCATACTTCTCATGCAAAGGCTTTACGACCTCAGTAGTCAATTCCCTGACTGAAGCCAAGACGCTCCTTCGCGCGCGCGACGTAGGGCAAAGCCGTAACGGCTTTATGAATGAAAAATGAACGTCTCAGCGCGGCGCTTTGCCGTGGCTTCTTAGAAAGTGTTGCCTGCCGTCCCTCCGTACCCGCCACTTCGGAGGATTTGCAAGTGATCTCGACTGTCAAAACCACCAGAATTCTGGGCCGCAACCAAGCCACGGATATTGCAGTATTGCTCCGGCGGCGCGTAGATCGCGTTGAATTGAGTTAGCACTGGTTGTGGCACGTTGGCTCCTCGTAGAGCTTGCAGCGCCGCCGGACCGTCGTACTCCTCCCACTTTTCGATTTACCGACTGCGAATCTCGATTTTGCCGCGATCTCTCCTTCGGCATGGAAAGGTAGAAAGTTCTTGTAGATGTTCAGTTCCCGCACTTCCTCCGCGAATTCGCAGAGATCGATTGATTGCCGACCGAGCGTGAACACCTAGGCGTAGAAGACGTGGCCAGTCGTCGCAAAATCACGTGTGGCGAATCGCAGCGCAGTGAAGAATGGGTCGAAGACGATGTTGCGCCGCCAAAATGCGTCGCGCTCCACCACACCAGCAGTGACCGAAATGAAAGGTGTGTTCTCGGAGAAGGGTGCGTTGTTCATGAGCGGATCGGGATCGCCATAGTGGTTGAGGTGCCAGTCGAGATTGCGTTCGGTCAGCTTCTGGACGATCTCTGCGCGTGTGATCTCACCGACTCTATGCCACCAGTTGCACATGATGCCCGTGCGGAAGCTCTCATCCGCGCGCTTCCTTGTAAGCCCGGCAATGCCTTCAAGCACCTTCTGGAAGAACATGCTGTTCTCATTCCTCAGTGCGGCGCTTGGCCGACCGCGGGACGCTCCGCGATATCTGATGATTTTGCCCAAAACACAGGCTCTTTGGACACTAACGGAAGACCCGATAACCATTCTGGCGAAAGATACCCCTCCGCCCGTACTCTTAAGAGGACTCATCAAATGACTTCATGATTTTCGACAGCTCGTAGTAACGATCAGTGCCTTTCTTCAGCTTGGTTAGAAAGTTCTGCAACATGTTCCGAGTCTGTGAATTAACGCTCTCAGGAGCAGCTTGAACCACTCGACCGATCGCCTGTATTCCCCAGTATTGGCCGAATGGCTTATCTTCTTTTTCAGTTACGGAACGCACTAAATCAGAAAGTAGTTGAGGCTCGGGACGGGCGTAAAGGTGAGCGTAAGCGAACAACCGCTTCCCATCGTCATCTTGCGTTAAGAAAGGGCTTGCCGTGACAATCGGGATCGAGGGAGCGAGAGCAATCATTTCTCCCACGATCTCAGTCATGGCCCCTGTCCTCAGCCCACCTGGTTTCTGAGTTTTGCGAATGTGATTGTATTTGGCAGCAAGATTCAGAAGCCGCTGTTCTGGCGACAGCGCCTCGGAAATCTGCGCAGCACTTGACATTGATGTGGTCTTGCTGGCCAGAGCTGTATCCGCTTTCTGCGAGGCGCTGGCCGTTTGACCCCGAAGTTCTTCGACCTGAGCTCTTACCTCCTGTAACTCGATCTTGCCAACGCCGGGAAGCTCGATACTTTTTATGATGGGCGCGAGCCACGGTAAGGCCGCCAAAACTACGAGTCCCAGCGTGACGCCATCAATTTTCACGTCAGGCCATCTCGCATGGCTTATAGCAACTGCAATTGCGACCACTGTCAAGAAGACTCGCAAGTACACAAAACGCGACATTCCGTTCGACCTCGAATCTCGGTGGGAAACTCGCGAGGTTATTTCATATTAAAAGTTCTGAAAGATTAACGCGAAGGTATGTAAGCGTCAACTCTATGTTCCTGACCCACGAACCTCTCTGCCGAGAGCTTCGCACCAAGAACCACGGCAGGTGTGGTTGTAGTTGGCGCTTGTGTACGAACGACGGCACGCTCGGGCATAATGGCCGGGTTTCTACTTTGCCGAACGAGGAGTCATCCAGAACTGTTCCGCGTATCCGGCGTGTACCTCACTTGGGCGAATTCGGTGTTTTTATCGTTTTTCGCGTTTAATGCAATCAATAACTTGTGCGCTTTCAACGTCGCTTTTAGTTCGATCCCCACCGCCCCTACCAGTTTTCTCATTCTTTCCGAAGGACTTGGGAATTCCGCGAGGCAGCAAAAGGCAGCAATAAGCCGGGAAACGTCGGCAGTCGAAGTTACACTTCGCGGCACGGATAGCAAGCCGACAATTTCTCTTAGTAGCCGATGGAATAAGCATTCGCACGATATTTATGTGTACGAGCAAGGAAACAATTCTGGACAGCAGTGCATGGATGGCTCCGGCGCTAAAAATCACAAATCAAAAATGGAATTTCATCGAGAATTGAAGTTGGCGAGCCGGGTTTGCCGAGTTGGCGCGGCCGAAAAACGGCGACGTCTGTACGCCGACGAAGTTCTTGAAATTTCCTCGATTGAAAATATTGAATGCATCAACTCCAAGTTCCAACCATGGCCAGCGGCCTTCGCGACGTCCTTCACCCAGGTTGGAGAGGCGGCCGCTTGCATGCCTTCCAGCAGGCCGTGCCCCGCTGTCTTTACCTTCGTTTTTCGCAAACCTAATCCGTTTTGAGAGATGGCAGTCGACACTGGCGTAACCCGGCCCCGCTCCTGTATTTCGGCCAATTCCGAGTGGCCGATCGTTTGGCATGGTGTCTCCGTTGTTGTCGAAGCCCGTTGTTACATTGTAGGGGATGCCTGAATTTATGCTGACAATCGTGCCGGCCCTGAAGTCTAAGGGAAGATGATAGATGCTGATAAGGTTGAATCGATGACGCCGATCATAGTCGGCTCGCCCGTATTCCGGGCGCAGGTCATAGTTGTTCGCGGGAGGAGAAAACATTCCACTCGTATCGTCCATGGAGTTAGAAAACGTGTACTGCCCGAGAAGGTCGAATCTGTTTCTCAGGGATGTTTGCAAAGAGACGGTGAGACTGTGACTGCGAGACCTCCCGGACGATTCGAACTGATCGATGTCAATGAAATGGGGATCTGGAAGTGCTCCGCTCCCCGGTAGCGGCGCATTGATGTTCCGAGTTCGGTAAAGCTTTAGTCCTCGCACCGTGGTGTAATCGACAGCCAAAAAGTTCTTGCCTCTGCCAAGCTTACGTTCGATCCCCAAACTGGCTTGCGTTAGGTACGGAGTACGGATATCGGGAGCGATTCGCAATAGGCTGGGAGGAGGGGGCGATGCCGGATCATAAGGGACCGGATAACCGGGATTCTCAACGACAATCTGGTGGCCCTGCGCTCCACCATAAAGCAATGCCTGCTGCGCAATGACTTCCGGTTGACGATCATAAAAAATGCCGAACCCGCCGCGTATGACCATTTGTCCGCCATGCGGAGAATATGCGAAGGCGACTCGCGGCGCGAAATTGTTGTAATCAGACAAATTTGATTGCCACTCGTAACGCATTCCAAGAGAAACGGATAGGTTCTGTCGTATCTGGACCTCGTCCTGAACAAATGAGTAGTATTCGCGTTGCGTGAACGAAATTCGGGGAATGCCCTGGTTCATGGTAAAAACTTCAGGCTGGTCAGAGGAGTATGCAGTTAGACTGGCAAATGTGAAGGTGCCTCCGGAGTTCGAGGCATCAGTGGTTTGAAAAGTTCGTGGCCGCGCCCCGGCACCAAACCGTAAAGTGTGTTTTCCTTTGCTAAGAGTGGCTTCATCCTGGATTGTGAAAGCTCTTTCCTGCTGGCGTAGACTCATCTGTGCGCCGCCGGAACTGAAAGCCCCCAAAACAATGATTGCCGGCTGGTCCGAGCGACTAGTGATTTGCTGAGGCTCGTCTTTGAACGCGAAGCGCAGCTCGTTTAAAAAGATGGGGGAAATGAAAGCCCGCTCGAAAACCCTTACTTCATTTTCATGAATCGAGACGTCGGTTGCGCGCTCGGCAAAATTGAATCCGCCGACTCCCTGATTCTGTTGCGACTTATTCTTAAATTTGTAACTGAACGTCAGAGTATGCTTGGGTGTCAGATCCAAATCGAGGCGTCCGAAAAGGCGCGTATTGTGCTCAGGAGTGGAGACATTTTTTACCACCAAACCGTTTCGGTCCGCGGCATGGACCGTGACGCTTTCATTGCTGGTGTAATAGCGGCCCGCAAGAAGAAATCGAATCTTATTTCCGAGCGGGCCATCAAGCTCCGTTTCAGCGATTTTCCGTTGCAACGGCGGCCGCACACGAGAGAATGCGTTTCGCGCATCCAGCGCGGAATTCCGCAGCAAGAGTGTGAGATTGCCATGATAATCGCTGCGAGAGCCTTTTCTGGTTATGACTTCGATGCGTCCTCTCCCGGGCCGTCCAAACTCGGCCGAGTAGGGACTCTTATTTACGTAAACTCTTCGGATGCTCGTCAGCGGCACCTCCAACGCGCTGGACTCCACCCCATCAACGATGATCTTCGGTCCGACAGCGCCGGCAGCAGAGGGGTCCAAAAAAATAGAAGGCACCGCCAGCGGATCGCCTTCTTTGGCAGGCAGATTTTCAAGCCAATGGCGATCCAGTTCGACATTGTCGATGTTCTGTCCAGCGGTGGGCATTGAAGGACTGTTCGCGGAAACGGTCACGCTCTCTAAGGACGTGGCGATTTGCAAAGGCACGCGAATGGACCTTTCCGTGCGGTCCCTCAACTTGACCGGCACCTCCGCCGATTTGAAGCCCTGCGCATTGATGACGAGCAGATAGTCGCCAAATGCGAGACGGTCAAAGCTGAATTGGCCTTGTTGGTCTGAACTAGTGAATAGCTCGTGGCCGGTTATATGATTTCGTAGTCGCACATCAGCTCCGACCACGAATTCACCAGTGGCATCTTCCACCGTTCCCCAAAGCGTCCCCGTGTTCTGTCCCCGTGCCGGGCCTACGAGAAGGCAAGAGAAGAGAATCGCTAGAGCCATGGAAATGATCTTGGCCATGATTCCGCTAGTTCCTTCAGCAAACCGTCTGCAATTCAATTGAACCCGGCGGCATTGCGTGTGGGTGGCTGCGATCATGCGAGAAGATCCTGTCCATTTGCGAGGGTTAAAACAGCTTGTTTCTCGATCATCAACTGCAGGCTGTAAAGGTGCGCATAATTGCCCTTGCGGCCCAAAAGTTCCTGGTGAGGTCCTTCTTCCACGATGCGGCCTTTTTCCAGGACGATGATGCGGTCCGCAAGGCGTACGGTCGTTAGACGATGCGCTATCAGCAGGGTGGTGCGTCCCCGGGCAGCCCTTCCCAGTGCATCGATAACGGTTCGTTCGGAGGCCGCATCAAGCCCACTGGTGGGTTCATCCAGGATCAGGATGGGCGAAGCTCTCAGAATCGCCCTGGCGATGGCGATGCGCTGTTTCTGGCCGCCGGAAAGAGTGGTGCCACCCTCGGCGACCGGGGTTTCGTAGCCATCGGAAAGACAGTCAATGAACTCGGCGGCATTGGCCACAACCGCGGCCGCGACAATCTCCTCATCGCTGGCGTCTGGACGTCCAAAAGCGATGTTTTCGCGGATTGTCCCGCTGAAGAGCAGGGAGTCCTGCAAGACAAGACTGATCTGCGCGCGTAAGGATTGAACGGAATAGTTTCGAATGTCTTCGCCGTCAATTGAGACGGTGCCACCGCTCGGATCATAGAACCGCGGAACCAGGCTGACGAGAGTGCTTTTGCCCGCGCCTGTGGCTCCTACGATGGCAACTTTTTCACCGGGGGCGATACGCAGGTTGATGCGAGAAAGAACAGGCTGCCCCGATTGGTATTCAAACGAAACATCGCGGAATTCGATTTCTCCCTTCAACCGCGACACTTCGTGAGCTCCCTGCCGGTCGGCTACTTCGGAACGCACCCTCAGGACGTCCGCGATTCTCTCGGCACCAACCGTAGCTTTGGTGGTGACGTAGGAGAGCCGCGCGAGAGCCCGCATCGGACTATAAAGATTTGTCACGTAAGCAAAAAAGACGACCATGTCGCCAGTCGTAAGATGTCCTTGCATGACGTGCGTGGCGCCAAACCACATCACTAAGGCGAGACCTGCGGCGGCGAAGACATCGACGAGCGGTGCCACGCGCGCCTGATAACGGACGCCCTCAAGATAGGATCGCAGGCTGCTTTCGCTCTGCGCCTCGAAGCGCTCGTTTTGCTGCTCCTCCTGGGCCAATCCCTGAACAATTCGAATGGATGTAAGCGTTTCTTGGGCCAAGGAAGCCAATAGGCCCGTGCTCACGCGCGCCTCACGCGAAGCCATTTTGATTCGGTGCGTGTAACGGAAGACCGTCAAAAACAAGAGGGGCGCCACGGCGAGGGCCACAAAAGCGAACTGCCAATTTAGCCAGAACATCAAGATGAGCATGCCGATTAGCAGAAACGCGTTACTCCCGAGAACAATCAGGCCATTGGAAATCAGATCCTGAATGGCCTGAATATCAGAGGTCAGCCGAATGATTAGATCGCCGCGGCGCTGAGTATCGTGGAAACGCAAAGAGAGCCGCTGGAGATGAGCAAAGAGCCGGCAGCGCAAGTCCACCACAAAACGCTGTCCGACGATACCAACAGTGTGGGTATACCAATAGGTGAGCAGGCCCGTGCTCAGCGCAATTAAGAGTGTCGCGGCGCAGGCGCCGTACAAGATGTGCAGGCGGCTAACAGTAGTATTATCCAGCCAGGCGCTTAAGAAAGGCACGCGCGTGGGCCGATGTGTAAGTACGCGGTCAATGACGACTTTGAGGGGCCAGGGACGGAAAACGGTCAGAGAAGCATCCAAAACCATGGCCAGCACTGCCCACCACAATTGTTTTCGGAAGGGGCGAAGCAGCGGCAAGAAATGCGGCAACCATTGCTTGGCGTCTTTTCTGGCGAGGTGCTTTCGAGGGATGCTAATCATGGCCGCCTCTTGTCGCTTCGCGCGATCCGTAAGGCCGAGAGAGTTCGATGTGCCCTCGTCCATTTTGCAATTTCAGGAATGCGGCACTATCGCCCGAAATCCTGGCCATTGCAGTGAGCACTCGTTCTGCGGCGTTGCCAGCAAGCACTTTAGGCTGGTAGTTCACGCGCGGGTCGCGATTCTTGACATAGAGCGGGTAAACATTGACGACAGTCTTGTGATCTTCAAACCGAAGCCCGATTAAGAGCCCCTCGGCGCGGCTGTTGCCCGATCCGAACGCAAAATTTCCGACACTGTAGAAGATGGGGCAGCCGCGATAAATTTCAAATGGCTGTACGATGTGCGGGTGATGGCCGACCACAGCATCCGCTCCGCAACGTACTGCGAAGTATGCCTTCGCCCGGTCCTCTGGTGACGGCTCTCGCTCGTAGGGCACGCCCCAGTGGAAGGTGACCACGATGCGATCTGTGTATTTGCGAAGTCCTCGAATATTGGCTTCGAGGAATTCAGGGGGATCCATCGCGCTGCCCGGACGATCCGCAGTCGCGGCCGTCCGGCGATTCCAGTAGTAGCCAAGCAGGCCGATTCGCATTGCGCCCGCTTGAAGGATGACTGGTTCATGGGCTGTTCGCTCGTTTGTTCCCGCGCCCAGTGCGAACACGTTGGCGTTCGACAGTGCATCGAGCGTCTCTAGAACGCCTGATGGACCGCAGTCCTGGAGATGGTTATTCGCAAGCGTGACGACATTGATTCCCGCACGGCTAAGCGAACCGGCGAGGCTCGCATCGACACGATATGAAAAATTACGTTGCTGCTTTCGGGCCTTCTCGGCAAGGGGACCTTCCAAGTTACCCAGTACGATGGGTGCCCTTCGCAAAAGCGGCAAAACCCCGTCAAACGGGTAGTCCGGCCCAAATTCGGTAACAGCTTTCCTGGCGCGCCCGCCTAACATGATGTCCCCTGCGACAATGACCGATGGTGGAGGTTCGCCGAGAGCGGAAATCTGTTCATCCAAATCTCTTCGGGAAAGCAAATCTGCTGAGCTAGGAATTTCATCAATGGAGACGCGCTTAAGCAAAACTTGCAGAGCCAGTGGAGGTAAAGTCAGAAAGTCATTCTTGCTGGATAGAACCGTCTGTGTGCCGTTCAGCATTGCGTCTCACTCTCTTTTTCTATCCGCGACTCGACCTTCCCAAACGCACACTGCTGGTGCTCCATTTGCTTGTCCAGGTATAGTTCACCGTGCTTGCCCTGGTGGAAGGTCGGCGCGGGCTGTATCCCCCGCTTGCCGAAGATCTCCAGAAGGGTTTTCTGGTTTCGACTCCGGTTCAGTTGTTCGTCAGCTAGAAGCAACGATGTCAGTCCGACATCAAAACTATTCCTCGCCAGCCGGACGCTAGCCACTGACGTTTCTTGCCATCGAGATGTGAGCTTTCCCACCAGGAGCAGAGCTTTCAGCAACAGGAGATCGGTCTTGCGGATTCCATCGGGCTCCGTCGCAGACATTTGGGTGCGAAGATCCCAAAGCGCCGCGCCCCAGATGGTGCCATTGGCATGGACGTCGGCCCTCGGCCCGGTATCATAGTCATCCATGGTTTTACGTGACGTCAGACTGCGGACATGGACTTCGTTATCGTCATGACGGCGGTGCAGGATCCAAATATGAGGTGTACCCAACTTAGTGGCTGCCCAGTAGTCACAGGTCCCTTCGTCCATGGCAGTTTTGCGGTTGCTCTGCCGATCCGAGGGACGCAAATTGTTGGCCCGAAAATCCGCGGTATGACGGGTAATGTGGTGTCCGTATTCGTGATAGATGATTCCTGCGTTGTGCGAGGCGTTGGCACGATAGCGCCCGCCCGCCGCCTCGACAAGGGCACCATGCCCCAGCAACTGCCAGCCTGGCCCGAGGTGAATCTCGCCAGCGGGGGAAATGGGATTGGGCTCTGGGATTTCGTACCGTCTGCTGGGCAGGCGGTAGTGGCCTCCCTGGAAAGGCAACCAGTGATTGCGGCCCCTCACCCCATCGCGGATGCCGTCTTGTGTCGTAGCGGCATGGTGGGCAGTTACTACGGCTGTGACCCGAGGCAATGGCGCAGAACCCAACTTGTCGAGTAAGTCGTGGACATAAGTCGCTATACGGTCGACATGGAAGTAGGTGTTGACCTCGCCGAAGCGAGACGCCTGGGCGTATCGCGATCGAAACTCCGCCTCTGGGAAAAGTACTCCGCTTTCGAGGTACTCCGCCTGGGAACTGGAACCTCCGCTGAAAACTACCTTATCAATGCGACCGCCTCCGCGCCCCGGCTCAAATAAAAAATCCCCCGTGACGTCCGGTCGTGCGTCACCGAGAGGGACCGCATGCGCAGACTTCGTTACCGGATCAGCCTCATAGACCGCGCCGCCGTTCCTCACGCGGACGAAACGCCCCGACAAACCCGTAGCATCTCTTGTGCTGACATCGAGATGATGCAGGGGTTCGACGCTCGCAATCAGATGCCCGTATAGGCCGCGGGCGGAATCATCAGTCCAAAGATAGACACGGCCCTTGCTCACGTGTTGAGGATCTCCTCTCGACTTCCAACTGTTGCAAAAAGGCTGCCAGCACGTTTAGAGACAGTCTCCAGTAGGCGGGCATTCAAGGCGCCAGACTGCAACTCACCGGCAGTAAGACATGGTAGTTGTGTGGCTGCTTGTGTTTCTTTCATGCCCAGTGGACTCATGGAAACCACTCCACTGATCGCTAACGGTTCGATGGCCCAGTTGCGAAGAACCCCAACACCTCCGGCTGCTGCGAGAGGATCGCCCGCTGCAAAAATCCATGCGTCCACGCTGGCCGCGAAGCTGTGGTCCTGCAGTAAGGCTGCGGTTTCACGCTGCAGCAACCCGTCAGCGACCTCGACGACCACGCAAGAAGCGCCCTGTGCAGCCGCACGAGAGATAAGCAGATCGTATAGTTGTAGTAGTTCATCCAGGGTGGAGAGATACGTTGACGGAAATCCACCGTCAACAAAATCCAGTGCTATGCACGCACCAGCGTCGAGCATATTCCATGTATCTTTGCCGGTGGCGGTGCCGGTCAGTTTGATGCCTGCGACGACATGTCCTTGCTTCCGTAATCCCATGATGAGACTCATGACCGTGTGCGTTTTGCCAGCATCCATGGACGTGCCACAGACCACAACAACGTTAGGGTGGTTGGGCTGGGGCAGCGGGGCCAATGCGAAGTCTCGAAGATTCAGGGGAGAACCGTTGACGTCTCCGAGTGCGCCCAACAAGCGGAGCTTGCTGGGTTCGGCTGCTTTTGCATGCTTGCTTTCCACTAAACCGCAGAGACCGCCCATGGACAGCAAGTCACAGGAATCTCCATTTGCGCGTGCGTAGCCTTCGAATTGCAGTGTCGCGTAGCGGTTTCCGAACACCACCGCGAGAAGGTCTCCTTCATGCAGAGTGCACCGCCGACCGTTTGCCAGTTCGAGAGTCGCGTTCTTGCCGATTTTCTCGAGTTTCGCGAGTGCAACGTCGCCAGCCTGCGGAGAAACAGAGCAGGGCAGCAGAGTGGCCATACTCGCACGCGGAACCCAGCGCAACGCATAGGACACTCGCATGTTCGTCATCATCTCGTCGTCGAGAAGAATGGTCATTTATGATCTCCCCCGGCAAACTAAGTGCCTCTGCCCTTTGAGGTGCGTAAACAGCTTATTTGTCAACAATGGCATTTGAAGGGCCAAAGAAGCGGTGGCGTAAGTCATTGAAATTCGGGGCCGAAGACCTTTTTTCTCAAATATATTTGTGGTGACTCACCACACTCATGAGTCGATGTAACAGCAGCTGAGATCAATAACGGGGCCTTGTAAGTCAGAGCCTCTCCCTTAGCTGGAGGGACCGACATGGAGGATGACAGGTCATTGCGCTGGGTTCCTGTCAACACAGGGTGTGTTGGACCGACCCAGTCAGCACAAACTGACACAGTGAATTTGCAGAGGTTATGCCTCTTACGTTTGGCGATGAAAGTGCCCTACTGATAACAGATTGTGAGGACGATGCGGTCGCTCACAAGCAGATGTCCCCGACCTGTTTATCGACGTCATCCATTGAATCCCGCAATTGGGGTCGATGAGCGAGGTAATTTCGACATGCGATACAAAGCATCAATGTGATAACGCCCTGGTCCGGCTATCTATGCTTTGTATTAGGGCACGATGGCGGAGAGAGGGCCGACCGCGCTCCGGCTCTTGACTACAATGTGGTTAACGCTCCAGATCCTCCCCTCGTCCGGGAAGACGCACAGGCATCGATAGCCCCGCATTTCCGAACCGGTAGCAAGGATCGGCAGCAGCATAAGTCGCAGGGTTATGAAAGAGAAGGTTATGATTCGAAGTTCTATGCTCTGCGTAGGCATCGCGTTTGCCGCTATGTTTTTCGCGGGAGAAGTCCAGCAGGCGCGCGGGCAGGAAGGGCCCTCGGTCCAGCAGAGCATCGCCGCAGCACAGGTAGCTCTGCGTCATCGGCACTATTCGGAGGCGGTCCGAACACTGGAGGACGCTGTTAAGCGATTTCCGGGAGATTCCCGGCTCCGAGTCGAACTAGGTAGGGCCTATGTTTATCAGCGCCAGGACGCGCGGGCAATGGAAATCTTCCGTGCGGTCCTGCGCGACGATCCCTCGAACTGGATGGCAAAGCTCGAGTTGGGCCGCCTGCTGAGTTTTCGCGGGAAATACGTGCCGTCGAATCAATTTTTCCGCGAGGTGCTTGCAACAGATCCGAACGATGAGGCCGCAGCTATCGGACTGGTGCGAAATCTGCTACTTCAGAAAAAGAAAGACGAGGCGCGCCGCGAGGTGGAACAAGCGCTGGCCCACCATCCAAACAGCATTCGCCTGCAGGAGTATCGGGATGACTTGCAAAAAAATCAGTTACCTCTTTCGGTCTCCCGCGAGAGAGGCGCGCTAAACCGAGTACAAGCGGATGCAAGCTACTTCAGCGATAGCGCGGGAAATCGTGCCTTGCGTGCTGGACAAAGATTGGATGTGCAGATCGGACACCAGCTCACCAACAGTTTCCGCCTAGATGAAAAATCTCTTTGGGTGAGCCAGGGTCCGAAAGCAAACATCTTTACCGTCAATGATGAAGGCCGGGTGCGGTTGGCACGCTGGCTCTTCGTTGCAGGGGGTGCCGGGATCGTTCGCTTTGCTGACGATTCGAATCGGGCACTCTACCGCGGAACCTTGATTCTCCATCCGTTCCAGAGTTTTTGGGTGCAAGGAGGCTTCTCCCGGATTCCGATTATCCCGACATTCCAGTCAACTCAGTTCGACGTGTTGGCGGAGGGTTGGTTGAGCCGGCTCGACTGGCAGCCGCGCTCCTGGCGGATCACCGCCGATTTCTTCAAGCAGCACTATTCCGACTCAAACCGAACCCAAAGAGAAGATGCTGAGGTGTTGCACTGGACTGGAGCTTCGCACTTTGCTGTAGGGCTCGGATACCAGTACACCCATTCTTCATTCACGCAGACCTTTTCGCACGGATACTTCAATCCAAACCAGTATCACAGCCACCTCGGACTCGGCGGGTTCCGTTTTGTTGTAGGTAAAATCTACCGCGGCGAATACATCGGGCAGTATGGCGCCGAATCTGTGTTGCAAACCCCCTACCAGATTGCGTGGGCGGTCACAGCAAAGAATCGACTTATACTGGGCAAATGGGACTTGAACGCCGACTATACCTACTTCCACCTGGCGCAGACCACGGGGGCATTCCGGGCCCAGGTGGGCCGCCTCGGGCTCGCGTACCGCTTTTAGTCGGTCACTATGGAGAGAGTTGGCTCAGATGGAGATGGCAGGAAGCCGGGTAAGGACATGGAGAAGCAGCTGAGAATACTCGTCCTCGATGACGACAAGTCCATTTGCCGGTGGCTGAACGCCGTTTTGACGGAGGAAGGCTACGAATGCTGCGCCGCGCGTAGTGTCGAGGAGGCCGAACCGCTCCTTCATGTGGGCCCGATCGATCTGGCGCTTCTGGATATCTATATTGGACAGGCCAATGGTCTCGAATTTCTCGAAAAACTGAGAACATTGCAACCAGACTGTAAGTGTGTGGTGATGACGGCGCATGCCAGTGTCGAGACTGTGGCTCGCTCCGTCGCAGGCGGAGCACTCGAATATCTCAGCAAGCCCTTGCTGATTGACGAACTGCTCGCGCTGCTGCGCAAGTTGCGAGGGCCGCGACACACAGCTGCGCTTGCGCCTAAGGATACTTTCTCTCTTAAAACGGCGATCGTCGGGCGGAGTACGAAAATGGTGGAGGTATATCGCGTCGTCGCGCGGGTCGCGCCCAGCACGGCCAACGTGCTCATTACCGGCGCGAGCGGGTCGGGCAAAGAGCTTGTGGCGCGGGCGATTCATGAGCACAGCCCGCGCGCCAAGATGTCCTTCACACCCATCAACTGCGGCTCTTTTCCTGAGACAATCCTGGAAAGCGAGTTGTTTGGGCACGAGAAGGGCTCGTTCACCGGCGCCGACAGCAACCGCAGCGGACTATTCGAGGCCACCAACGGCGGCACGATTTTCTTGGACGAGATCTCGGAGACCAGTCTGGGTTTTCAGGTGAAATTACTTCGTGTTCTACAGGAGCAGAAGGTGCGCCGTTTGGGATCGAACACCCTTATTCCTCTAGACGTCCGGATTGTGGCAGCCACCAACAAGGATCTGAGCGTGCTTATCCGGGCAGGGCAATTTCGCGAAGACCTTTATTACCGCCTCAGCGTCGTCACGATTCAGCTTCCCTCGCTTGAAGAGCGTCCCGAGGACATTCCACTGCTCGTACAGCATTTTCTGGAGCGCTTTAACCAGCGCAATGCGCGCCAAGTGAATATCAGCGAAGACGCGGTTTCGCTGCTCGCTTCCATGAGCTGGCCTGGTAACGTGCGGGAGCTCGAAAACTGGATCGAGCGGCTGGCTATTTTCGCCGCGACGGAGCAAATCTCTTGCGAGGAAGTGGAACGCGAGCGAGCGCGAAGAAGCCAGACAACCTCAGCGCCAGAAAACTCGACGTCAACGTTGACGGGCAAGCTGCAGGAAATGGAGCGCCAGGAAATCGTCCGTGTATTGCGAGAATCAGGTGGCAATAAATCGCTGGCGGCGCGGAAGCTTGGAATTGAACGCAAGACCCTGTACGAAAAGGCGCGCCGCTTGGCAATCGACTTACAGTCAGAAGAAACATGAACGATTCACGAAAAGGCCGCTCGCACCAGAAGCGCCGGCAGCTGGCGCTCTGGCTGTTGCTGAATGTTTTGCTTCTGTCCGTGGTCGGCGCTCTCGGCCTCAGTTATCCAGTGGAAGAACTTAGCCGGCGCGCGGGAGACCTGTATTTCCGGCTAAGGGAGAATCAGGGCACTTCGCCAGACGTGGCGCTAGTGTTGATTGACGACGACAGCCTAGAACGTTACGGACGATGGCCCTGGAAACGTTCGCTGCTCGCAAAGGTAGTAAGGGAGGCAAGCGCCGAACGACCCAAAGCGCTGGGCTTGGACATTCTACTTTCGGAACCCGAGGACGAAAGCGATGATCGTGAATTGGCGACGGCGCTGAAAGATGCGGGGAACGCTGTTCTTGTGGGCAAGATCAACAATTCACCGCAGGGGCCCCTCTGGGT
>WNEZ01003487.1_pt1 | contig 15002 bp, 14 predicted proteins | sample 5400521 | NCBI WGS metagenome assembly WNEZ01 (sample SAMN13153339, study PRJNA577476) | soil metagenome | isolation source: 120 cm saprolite under Douglas fir tree site 2 hole 1 replicate 1 | place: USA:California | collected 2015-04-18
GTGGCGCGCGTCGAGTACGCGAGCTTCGACGGTTGGTGGGAGCCTTTCGCCTTCGGCGTCGGGCCGGCCGGCAAGGTCTTCCTGGGACTGAGCCCGGATCAAAGGGCACGCCTGCGCGAGCGGTGCCAAGAGCTGCTTCCGCCAGCGCCGTTCGACGTCGTCAGCTTCGCTTGGGCCGCGCGCGGGATCGTCTAACGGGCGTCGCGTCGCGTCGCGCAGTGCGGGTCGCGTGAATTAGTCGGCCTCGTCACACAAACGTGTGACGGCTTTTCGGGCCGCGAGGTCTTCCCACGACGCCGCGAGTTCGCCACGCTCGCGTCATGCCTAGACCGCTCGTCATCGCCGTCGTCGTCGCCGTGGCCGCCGGCGCGCTCGTCATGGTCGTGCGCGCGCGTGTGCCCGCCCCCGTGCCGGTCGAGGTCGTCGAGGCGACGCCCGAGCCGACACCGCCGCCGCTGATCGTGGTGGACGTCGAGGGAGCGGTCGCGCGTCCCGGCGTCGTCCGCCTCGCCTCCGGCGCGCGGGTCGCCGACGCGCTCGCGGTAGCTGGCGGGACCACCCCAGAAGCCGATCCCGCCGCCCTGAACAAGGCGGCGACGCTTCGTGATGGGGCGCGCGTGTACGTGCCCCGATACGGCGAGACGCCGCCCGCGGGCAGCGCCGGCAGCGAATCGGAGCGCAAGGTCGACATCAACCACGCCTCCGCGGCGGAGCTCGAGTCGCTGCCCGGCATCGGACCGAGCACTGCCGCGCGCATCGTCCGCGCGCGTGAGCTGCGGGCCTTCGCGAAGGTAGAGGAGCTCCAAACGCGTGGGCTCGTCACCGCCCGCGTGCTTTCGGACATCCGCGACCTCGTCACCACCCGGTAGCGCCCAGCCGTGAGCTTTCTTCTCGTCGCGCCGCTCCTTCCCGCCGCGCTCGCCGCGACGTCCGTCGCACTCGTGGCGCGGGCGTCGATCCCACTCGCGCTGGCGCTCGGCGCGGCGAGCGCAGTCGCCTTCGCGGCGTTGGCGCTGGCGAGCGCCGATCGTCCGCGACGAGCGCTATGGGCCTGCGCCTCGGCGGCCGCGGTCGGCGTCGCGCTCCGCCTCGTGCTCGGTCCCGTACCGGGCGTCGACCTCGCGCAGCTCGTGTCCCTTGATGGACTCCGCGCGGACCTCGCGCGCCCCCTTCGCATGCTCGTGCCCGAGCCGGAGAGCGGCATCCTGCTCGGGATCGTGCTCGGCGAGCGCGCGAGCGTCTCACCGGATCTCGCCTACGCCTTCGCGGTGAGCGGCACGACGCATCTCCTCGCGATCTCCGGCTTCAACATGACGCTCGTCGGCACCGCGGTCGCGCTCGCGCTGCGCGGCCGAGCGCGTCCGGTGGCGCGCGCGGCCGCGACGGTCGCCGCCATCGTGTCGTACAGCCTGCTCGTCGGGCTCGCGCCCAGCGTGATGCGCGCCGCGCTCATGGCATCGGTCGCGTCGTGCGGCCTCGCCTCGGGCCGGCGTGCGGCCACCGCGAACGCGCTCTGCGTCGCTGTCACGGGGATGCTGTTCGCCGACCCGGCCGCGATCGCGGATCTCGGCTTCGTGCTCTCCGCCAGCGCGACGGCGGGCCTGGTGTTGTGGCAGGCGCCGCTCGCCGCGCGCTTCGCGCGACTGCCGGGTGCGGTCCGTGAGGGTCTCGCGACGACGCTCGCCGCGAGCGCGCCGACGCTTCGGGTCCGGTGACCGGTGCCGTTGTTGGGTTGGCGCTGGTCGCGGCGGTGCGCGCCGCGCCGCTCGTCCGTGGTCATCTGCATGTCCCGCGGATCGCGCTCCCTGCCGTGAGCGCGCCTCGCGCCGCGCTGTTCGCCGTGCCCGCGCTGGTCGTCGCGGGCGCGCTCGCCTGGCCGACCGCCGATCCGGACGTGCGCGTGCGCGCCCTCGACGTCGGGCAGGGCGATGCGTATCTGGTGGAGATCGGCGGCGCGACCCTGCTCATCGATGGCGGTCCCGATCCCACGCGTCTCATGGAGGAGCTCGGCGCGAGCCTGCCACCGTGGCGGCGCCGCATCGACGTGATCGCGCTGACGCATGCGCACCTCGATCACGGCGCGGGTCTGGTGGCCGCGCTCGATCGCTACGAGGTCGGGATGACCCTGGAGCCGGTGGGGCTCAACCCTGGTCCATTGGCGGATCTCTGGGCCGATGGCATCGCACGCGCGCATGCGGAGCGACGCGTGGTGCGCGCGGGACAGCGGCTGGCTGTCGGCGGCGCCATGATCACCGTGCTCTCGCCCGAGACCGATCCACGCGTCGACACGCCCTCGCTCATCCTTCGCGTCGAGCGTGGCCGTTTCTCCGCGCTGTTCATGGGTGACGCGACCGATGAGGCGCTCGCGGACCTGCTGCTGCATCCCGAGGGACTGCATTCGCGCGTCTACGTGCCGCCGCACCACGGCGCCGCGACACCACATGCGGTCGCCCTCGTCAACGCGGTGCGGCCGGAGGTCGCGCTCATCTCGGTCGGGGCCGGGAACCGGTATGGTCATCCCACGCCGGAAACGCTCGCGGCCCTCCGTGGCATCACGACGTTCCGGACCGATCGCGACGGGACGGTGGAGGTCACGCTCGATGGCCCAGGCCTCGTGGTCCGCGCCCACGCGAATGGTCTTCCTCCTCCACGGCGAGGATCCGTTCCGTACGCGCCTGCGGGTCGGTGAGCTCGTCGAGTCGCTGCTGGCTGGCGGGGTCGGCGAGCCCGGCGATCTCTCACAGCGGCGATCGCCGCAGCTCGGCGGCGCGCTGGGGCTGACGCGGATCGACGCGCGCTCGGATCCGGTCGATGCGATCACGCTGGCCGGGCAGTCGCAGGGCCTGTTCGCGGCGGTGGACGAGCGTCAGGTGGTGCTCGTCGAGCACGCCGAGGCCCTCACGACCGCCGAGTTCCTGGCGTCCTTTCCGAGCGAGTCCGCGCTCGTGCTGGTCGCCGTCGAGGCCCTTCGCGCCGGTCGCGGCCGAGGGCGCGGACGCGCGAAGGCTGGCGTGCCGGTGGAGGTGGCGCTGCCGGATGCGGTCCAGGAGATCGGCGGTCGCGCGCAGCGGATCGAGCGCCTCTTGCCGTTCGAGGTGAAGGGCTGGATCGGCGCTCGCGCGCGATTGCACCAGGTCACGCTGCAGCCGGACGCGATCGACGCGCTCGCGTACGCCCTCGGTCCTGACACCGAGCGCATCGAGAACGAAGTGCAGAAGCTGGGCGCCTACGCGAATGGCGCGCCGGTGACCGCCGTGGACGTGCGCGCGCTGGTGAGCGGCGCGATCGAGTCAGACATCTTCGAGCTCACGAAAGCCGTCGTTCGCCGGAACCACCGCGAGGCGGTGCCCCTCCTGGAGCGGCTTCTCGCCGAAGGGAACGCGCCGCAGCAGATCCTTGCGCTGCTCCTGTGGCAATTCCGCGTGCTGCTCTTCGCCTCCACGGCGCCGTCGAGCGCCGACGCGGAGCGCCAGGCAAAGGCGATCCGATCCTCGCCGGGCGCGATCCTCCGCTACGTGCAGCATGCGCGGGGCCTGAGCCGATCGGATATCGCCCGCGCGTACGAATCGCTCTATGCCACCGACATTTCGATCAAGACCGGACGCGCCGAGTCGGATGAGGCCGCCCTGTTGCTCTGCGTGCTCGACCTGTGCGGCGTCGCTGGCGCTGACCTGCGCGATCTGCTGCTGACGGAGGCGCCCCGGCGCGGTTAGCGCGACGTGGTCAGTAGGACGGGAGCGAGGCCACCGCCGGCGTGGAGCGCAGCCGACGAAGGCTGACGATCGCGCTCACGATCGCGAAGAGCGCGATGGCATGGACGACGATCCCGATCCAGTCGCCGATCAACAGCAGGAGCAGACCGTCGATCGCGTACACGAGACCGCCGAGGACGAACGCCCACTGCGCGCCGGCCGTCGCGCGGACGCCAAGGAACGCGAAGAACGCGATGACCACGACATGCGCGATCCAGGCCACGGATGGGTCGGCGAGCTCCTCGAGGATCCCCTGGAGGAACCAGTCGATCGTGGTGCCCAGCGCGAAGCCCAGGCTGCGTCCCATGAAGAAGAGGACGAAGTTGATGGCCGAGAGTGCCGCGATCCAGTAGAACCAGCGGCCGCCGCTCTCCACCCGTTTCACGAGCGCGACGCGCGCCAGCGTCGCTTGGTCCGGTCCCACCGCGAGCGCGGCGAGGACGGGCGGCTCCGCTGAGGCGCGGTCGGGTGCTGCTGGTGCGGCTTCGGCCACCGCGGACCTCGGCGCACGCGGGATCGTCGCGCCCTCTGGCGGGATGGCGAGGCCGTCGACGGTGAGGTGGTAGGTGTAGCCAAATCCGTTGCTGCCGATGCGCACACGTGCGCTGTGACCGTCGACGTCGAAGGCATGCTCGCCTGAGGTGTCGAAGAACTTGCCGCCGTGGAAGACCTCGCGTCCGTTGACGATGATCCGGCGGTCGCCGGACAGGACCGCGTGCTCGAGCTCGACGGAGTAACGGCGCAGGTCCTCGTCGCGGAAGTCCCAGCGTTTCGCTGCCATGTGGCGCGACTCTATGGACGGACCGTGAGCGCCTCGGTGTCGGACCGCTAGCAGATCGCGACGCCGGAAGTACTAGTCGATCTTCAGCGCTTCGTCGCGGCCTCAGGCGTTACGGGCTTGCTGGCCGGGGCCGCAGGCTTCGCCTCCTGCGTCTTGCGGTAGTCCTCGAGGAACTTCTTCTGTCCGGCTTCCGTGAGCGGATGGTTGAAGAGCATCTTCAGCACTGCGAATGGCATCGTGCCGATGTCCGCCCCCGCGAGCGCGGCCTGCGTCACGTGCATCGGGTTGCGGATCGACGCCGCGAGCACCTTCGTCTTGATCTCCTGCTGCCGATACGCGGAGACGATGTCGGCCACGACGCGCATACCGTCCTCGTTGATGTCGTCGAGCCGTCCCGCGAAGGGACTCACGATGTACGCGCCGACGGCGGCCGCGAGCAGCGCCTGATTCACCGAGAAGCACAGCGTGACGTTGATGCGGATCCCTTCGCCCGCGAGGATCTTCGCGGCGCCGAGACCGTCGGGCGTGAGCGGCACCTTCACGATGACGTTCTTGTGCCACGCGGCGATGCGGCGCCCCTCCACGATCATGTCGTCGCGTTTCTCGCTGACGCACTCGGCGGACACGTTGCCGATGAGCCCGCAGATCCTCTTGACCTGCGTCTCGTGATCCTGTCCGGCCTTCGCGATGAGAGTCGGGTTCGTGGTCACGCCGTCGATGACGCCCCACTCGACCGCCGTCTTGATCTCGTCGTATTCGGCCGTGTCGAGGAAGAGCTTCATCGGTGTGTCTCCTGCAGCAACGGTGCCGATGCCTCAGCGCGCCCGTTCGCGCGCGCGAAGGCGAGCGCCGACTCGATGAAGCTCGCGAAGAGCGGATGCGGCCGATTCGGCCGCGACTTGAACTCAGGGTGGAACTGCGTGCCGAGATAGAACGGGTGGTCCGCGATCTCCACGATCTCCACCAGCCGTCCGTCCGGCGACAGCCCGGTGAACGTCATACCGTGCGCGGCCAGGAGCTCGCGGTACGAGTTGTTGAACTCGTAGCGATGCCGGTGCCGCTCGAGCACGATCGGCTGTCCGTACGCGCGCGCCGCGAGCGAACCGGCTTCCAGCACGCAGGGATAGCTCCCGAGACGCATCGTGCCACCCTTGTCCGCGACATCGCGCTGCTCCGGCAACAGATCGATCACCGGATGCGGCGTGAACGCGTCGAACTCGGTCGAGTTGGCGTCTTCGGTGCCTAGGGCGGTGCGCGCGAGCTCGATGACCATGCACTGCATACCCATGCAGAGACCGAGCGTCGGCACCTTGCGCTCGCGGCCAAAGCGAACAGCCTGCACCTTGCCCTCGATACCGCGGTAGCCGAAGCCCCCCGGCACCACGATGCCGTCTAGGCCGATGAGCGGCTCGACGTCACGGTCGCGCTCGAGCTTCTCGCTGTCGATCCAGAGCAGCTTCACGTTGCAGCCGGCGGCCCAGGCCGCGTGCTTCACGGACTCGGCGACCGACAGATACGCATCCGGCAGCTCGATGTATTTCCCGACGAGGCCGATGGTCAGTGGGATGCGCGCGTTGCGGATACGGTCGGTGAGGAAACGCCATTCGGCGAGGTCCGGTTCCGTTGCCCGTTCGCCAAGGCCAAGCTCTTCGACGACGATGCGACCGAGACCGGCCTCTTCGAGCATGAGCGGGACGCCGTAGATGGACCACGCGTTGGGTTCCGAGATCACGTTGTCGATCTTGACGTCGCAGAACAGCGCGATCTTTTCGCGCAGCTCCTCGTCGATCGCCTCATCCGCTCGGGCGATGAGCACGTCCGGCTGGATACCGATGGAGCGCAGCTCCTTCACCGAGTGCTGCGTCGGCTTCGTCTTCAGCTCGCCGGTCGCGACGCGGGGCAGAAGCGTCAGGTGGATGTACAGAACGTTCTGGCGTCCCACGTCGTTGCGGAACTGGCGGATCGCCTCGAGGTAGGGGAGCGACTCGATGTCGCCGACCGTGCCGCCGACCTCGACGACGACGACCTCGGCTTGCTGCTCGCGCGCCACGCGATGGATGCGCTCTTTTATCTCGTTGGTGACGTGTGGGATGACCTGCACGGTGGCGCCGAGGTAGTCGCCGCGACGCTCCTTCGCGATGACGGCGTTGTAGATCTGCCCGGTGGTCAGGTTCGACGCGCGCGTCACGTTGCGGTCGATGAAGCGCTCGTAATGGCCTAGGTCCAGGTCGCTCTCCGCGCCATCTTCGGTGACAAAGACCTCGCCGTGCTGATACGGCGACATCGTTCCAGGGTCGACATTGAGGTAGGGATCCATCTTCAGCGACGCGACCGCGAGACCGCGCGCGGCGAGGATGCGCCCAAGTGAAGCTGCGGTGATGCCTTTGCCCAGGGAGGAGGTGACCCCGCCCGTCACGAACACGAACTTCGGCACGCTCAAGTGACCTCCGGGGTTTTTCTAATGGTAACGGACCGCGTCACTCCGGTCCGAATGGCAATGAATGAAGCACCATGAGACGCGGGCGCTCGCTTCCCGCGCGCGATGGCGAGGATTCCATCTCGATCGGCTCATCGACGCGGCAATCGTCGAGCCGCCCATCGAACCGCAGTGCGCGAAAGCGCGCGTCGCGCAGCTCACCGGTCTCGCCGGCGTGCTCGACGATCGCGACGATGCGCGGACGCAGCCAGCGCAGGCCGGTCCGTAATGGCAGCGGTGTCGCGAAGGGCGATACATCGGCAGTGAAGTCGCGCGTCGCTTCATCGAGCCAGCGGCCGAGATACGGCGGCACGTAGGCCTCGCCGACGAACGAGAGGATGTCGCCGGTGTACATGCCGCACAGCGCGCGGACCGCCCCGCGCCGCTCGTCCTCGACAAGAGCGCCCAGGACCACGTCGGCGCGTGGCGTGACGTGGCATTTGAGCCAGTCACTGCTGCGCGTGCCCGGGATGTAGGGGCTGTCGCGGTGCTTCGCGACGATCCCCTCGAGACCGTATTCAGCGACGACGTCGAGGAACGGCTCGCCGTCCTCATCCAGGTGCTCGGGCACCGCGATCGTGCGGCTGCGGATCCCGAGCGCCGTCAGCCGGCGGCGGCGCTCCTCGAGCGGGCGGCCCAGCAGCGGCCGGCGATCTTGGTACAAGAGGTCGAACGCGACGAAGACCGGCCCACGCCCTCGTTTGGCGGCCTTCGGGCCGAGCCGGCCGGAGAGAAGGTCGTAGCTCGGACGACCGCGCGAGTCGCACACGACGATCTCGCCGTCGAGGACGGTGCCTTCAGGTACCGGCAGCTCCGCGAGCTCGGGCACGAGCGGTAGCAGGTCACCGCCGCCGCGGTCGACCAGACGCAGGCGTCCGCGGTCCATCGACGCGAGGGCGCGGATGCCGTCCCACTTCAGCTCGAAGAGATGATCGGGCGAGTTGAACGCGTTCGCGGCGAGGCGCGGTCGCATCGGGATGAGATCGTGCGGGAGCGCGGCCTGCGTATCGCCGACCTCGAGGAGTGTGGGATGCTCGCCGCCCGGCGAGCGCGTGTCACGACGCACTCGCCGAGCATATCGAGCGGACCTTGCTTAGGAGGCCTTCTTTCGCGCGCTCTTCTCGCGCGCGGTCGTCTTCTTGTTCGCGAGGGACTCGTGCCCGCCGCGGATCTCGCGGCCGCGCGCGGTCTCGCCCTTCTTCGCCTTCTCCACCGACGCCTTGAGCGCGGACATGAGGTCGACCACGGTCGTCTCGGCCTCCGGCTCTGGCGCCTCGATGATCTGGCGCTTCTCGACCTTGGCCTCGACGAGCTCCATGACGGCCTTCTTGTACTCGTCCTTGAACTCGTCGGGCTCGAACTTCATCGCCATCATGCCGACGAGGTTCTCGGCCATCTTTATCTCGGGCGGACTCACCTTCACGTCCTCGGGAAGTTCGAGCTCCTCGGTCGAGCGGATCTCGTCCGGCCAGTGGAGCGTGTTCATCACCAGGACGCCGTCGTGCGAGCGCACCGACACCAATCGCTCGCGATCCCGGAGGGCGAACTTCGCGATGGCGACGCGCTCCGTCTTCTCGAGCGTCTTCTTGAGGAGCGCGTAGGGCTTGGCGGCTGATTTCTCGGGCTCCAGGTAGTACGCGGACTGGTAATAGAGCTCGCCCGGGAGCTCCTTGTTCTCGATGAAGCCGGCGATGTCGATCGCCTTGCTGCTGTGCAGCGGCACCTTCTCGAGATCGTCGTCGGTCAGCTCGACGTAGCTTCCCTTCTCGTACTCATAACCGCGCACGACGTCGCCCCAGGCGACCTCGTGATCGCCTTCGGGGCACCAGCGCTTGTTCTTGATGCGTGACTTGTGCTCGGGACAGAGGAGATTGAACGAGACCTTGCTGCTGCTCTCGGTCGCCAGATAGAGCCGCACGGGGATGGCGACCATCCCGAAGCTCATGACTCCACGCCAGATCGAACGAGGCATTCGCTACCCCCAGCCGCATGTTCTCTTTTGCGCGCGGCTTGCCGCGCGAAGCGTAACGGACGCTGTCAAGCGAGGAAAGGGCGCCAGCGGATCGATGACGAACGAGGATCGAGCCTCGCGGCGACACCAGGCGAAGAGAGGCAGCGGGCGCATCGCGAACGAGAGTCGAGACCGTGGTACGAGCGGGCGGAACAAAGAGCGTGAGAAGCAGGCCCGTTTTCGAGACAGCGATGCGTCGGCTGGCCCTACCCAGCGCGCCTTCAGCCGGGGCCAATGGGCGCGACAACGAGGTTCAGATCCTTCGTTCCAGTGACGCGAACGCGCGTGCCGAGCGCGATATCCGTGTCCGCGGTCGCGACGACCGACATCACATTTCCGGATCCGTCGGGCAGTGCGATCTCACCGAATTCGCCGGCCCGGATCGGCGCTACCACTTTCGCGTCCCACCCGATGTATGTCGTGAGCGAGTTTCCTTTCGACGGGCCACGCAGCAGGTGGTCGGTCCAGTCGATGCGCACTGCGGCGGTGATGGCCGCGAAGACGATTCCAAGCAGGAACGGCAATCGGCTGCCGGCCAGGGCACCGCCGAAACGCGGCGGGGGGACGGGGCGCCCCGGCGGACCGGGGGGTCCGGGGGAGTCGAGCTGCGGCACGACCAGAGCACCGATCCCGAAGCCGATCAGGAACGCGCCGACGACTTCGGTGAACAGCACGTCGCCCACACGAAGCGCGACGAATGACTCCCATCGTGTGCCTTTTCGGCGCGCTGCCCACCGCGCGAGCACGATGAGCGCGATGCCGAGCACGACGACGAACACGTAGAGCGGCGCATCGAAGATGCTGGGTGGCATACGCGCGAATGTATTAGCAGCACTTGATCACAGAGCGCTCGGATGCCTGAGCGCCCGCCTGATCAGCGTGCGAGCGCGCGCTCGATCTGCTCGAGATGCTCTCGCCGGTGCGCGGATCGCGCGATCCATCGCGGCCGTCCCTCAGCGATGGCCTCGTCGATGACGTCCGGTGCGAGCGCGGCGATGATGCTGTCGACCGCGTCGGCAGCCGCCGTCGCCTCGCGGGTCGCGACCTCGGGCGGCACTGCGCTCCACATCGGAATGGCGGCGTCGTTGAGCGCGTCCGCGAGCGGTCCGATGTCGGGAACCACGTTGCCGGCGAGCCGGCTTTGCCAGCGTCGGAGCGTGAAACGGTCCCAGAACGCGAGATGCGCCAGGAGCGCGGAAACGGACCAACCTTCCATCACGTTCGTCGCGAGCTGGCGGCGGTCGAGCCGCTCGGCGAGGGCGCGCAGCCGCGCGCGGCTCTCATCGTTCGCGCGCATGTGGTCGGCCGGCGGCGTCACGCGATCGCCTTCTCCGCCAGCGTCGTTGGCAACATCCCGCCGGACGTGATCGCGTCGTGGAAGGTGCGGAGCGCGGGACGATCCGACTTGCCGCGTCGCGCGAGCCAGCGCGTGCGGATGTCGATGATCTCGAGCATGCCGGTGAGGTAGCTCGACGCCTGCGTCGGCCAGCTGCAGCACCGGCCGACCTCCGCCCGCGCGTTCGGCTCCGTGAGATTGCCCTTCTCCACCATGAACCGCACTGCCTCGTCGAACGTCATCTCCCCCATGTGCAGGCTGGTATCGACGACGATGCGCGCCGCGCGGAAGATCGTGGCTTCGTACTGGTAGAGCAGATGCTTCGGATCGGTGAAGAACCCTTGCTCGCGCATGACGCGCTCGGCGTAAAGCGCCCAGCCCTCGCTGAAGTACGGCGTGCCGAAGATCCGCCGCGCGTGCGACGGGTTGGCCTTCGCCATCACGAGGTGCCAGTGGTGGCCGGGATAGGCCTCGTGGACGGCCGTCGTTGGGATACCCGCGCTGCAGTTGCCCTCGAGGCGCTTCTGGACTTCCTCCGGTGGTGTGCCGTCTGGCGGATAGGGCACGAAGAAATGTCCGTGGAGCGTGTCGCGGAACGCGGGCGGGCGCTGGTACGACGCGACCGCGAGCACCGGGCGCTGGAACGGCGGCGATGGTTCGACCGTGCACTGCTCGCCCGGCGGCAGGGTCACGAGCTCCGTATCGCGCAGGAACGACCGCGCGCGTTCGGTCCACTCGGCGTACTCGTCGCGCATCGCGTCGGGCGTCGGTGCGTGGATCTTGTTCAGCCGGTCGCAGGTCTTCGCCCAGTCGCCCGAGCCGTCGATCTCCGTCGCGATGCGGTTCGCTTCGGTCGACAGGAGGGCGTGCTGCTCGCGACCTTTTTCGCGAAGTTCGGCGGCGCCGAACGGCAGGAGCTCCTTCTCGCGCAGCAGCGCGCTGTAGAGCTCCTCGCCGATGGCCCAGTCGCCCGTCGCGCGCTCCTTGTTCGATTCGAGGTAGGCCGCGAATTCGTCGAACGCGTGCGCGGCTTTCGCTCCCGCCTCGCTGAGACGTTGTTTCGAAGAGGCGTCCTTGACCTCCGCGGGCACCAGCTCGCGCGCATAGCGTGCGGCGGCCTTCGCCTGGCCGATCGCGCGCTCGGCGTAGACGCGCGGGGTCCGCGCGAAGTCGAGATTCGCGACGCCGTCGCGGATGTTGGTCGGCACGCCCTCGAGCCGCTTCGCGGCCGCGTCGGCGAGCTCGCGTTCGGGGCGCAGCCGGTGGAGGAAGAGCGAGAAGACTCCGTTCAGACCGGGATTCAGGTAGTAGTTGGGCTGTCGCTTCCACATCTCGAGCGGCTGATAGAGCTCGCGACCGCGCAGGACCGACACGAGGAGGTCCCGGTCGATGCGCTCGGCGGCGTCAAGCCCGTCATCCGCCACCGCGCGGAACTTCCGCAGCCACTCCAGGTCGGACGCCCGGCGGCGCTCGTAGGCGGCGGCGCTGGTGTCGTCGAGGCGCTCGTCGTACTCGGTGAGGCCGAGGCTGGAGGCGAGGGTCGGGGAATCCTCGTACTCCTCTTTCAGGAACGAATCGACGAGCGAGCCGAAAGCCGACGGCACGAGCGCACCTCCACGAGAATTGGCTGGAGAGTTAAGGGTGAGCCTCGAGGAATACCAGCGCAAACGCGACTTCAAGCGGACGCCCGAGCCGAAAGGTCAGCGCCCGAAGACCGAGCCTACCCGTCGCTACGTCGTGCACCGGCATCACGCCACGCGTCTGCACTGGGACGTCCGCCTCGAGATGCGGGGCATCCTCAGGTCGTGGGCGGTGCCGCAGGGCCCGCCGCTCGAAGGTGGCAAGCGGCGGCTCGCGGTTCACACCGAAGACCACCCGATCGAGTACCTCGATTTCTCGGGCGTGATCCCGGATGGGTACGGCGCAGGGTCGATGACCATCTGGGATCAGGGCACGTATGACCTGTTGAAAGACAGCGAGAACGAATACAAGGTCGCGTTCCATGGAAAACGCCTCGAGGGCGAATGGGTCCTGGTGAAGACGAAGCAGAACGAGGGGCGCGACTGGCTGATGATCAAGCACGGACCGGTCGTGAAGGATCATCCGCTCGACGCGAAGATCGAGCCGATGCTCGCGATCACCGCCGACGATGCGTTCGACTCGCCGGACTTCGCGTTCGAACCCAAGTGGGACGGCGTCCGCACCCTCGCGTTCGTCGACGGTGGGGTGGTGCGTCTGCAGACGCGCAACCTGCTCGACTGCACGTCGCAATACCCCGAGGCGCACCAGATCGCCGAGGCGAACACCGGTGGATATCAGGCGATCTTTGACGGCGAGGTGGTGGCGCTCGATGAGCGCGGCGCGCCCTCGTTCCAGCGGTTGCAGCCGCGTATGCACGTGCGCGACGAATCAGCGGTACGCAAGCTCCGTCGCACGACACCGGTGATCTACGAGGTGTTCGACCTGCTGTGGCTCGATGGCGAGGATCTCGGGAGGAAGCCGCTCCGCGAGCGGCAGCGATCGCTCGACGAGGTGCTCACGCCGATGGGCGCGATACGACGCTCCGAGCAGTTCATCGGCACCGGCGTCGCGCTCTTTGAGGCCGCGAAGGAGCAGGGGATCGAGGGGATCATCGCGAAGCGTCTCGACGCGCCGTATGTGCGGGGGCGCTCCGCCGCGTGGGTGAAGATCAAAGCGTTCCGCACGATGGAGTGCGTCGTCGGTGGCTGGACCGAGGGCGAAGGTGGCCGGTCGAAGGCGCTCGGCGCTCTGCTGCTCGGCATCTATCGCGACGGCAAGCTCATCCCGGTCGGCCACGTCGGCTCGGGGTTCGACGAGCGCACGCTGAGGGAGCTCCTCGCGACGCTCAAAGAGCGCGAATCCCCGACGATGCCGTTCGCGACAGAGCCGCGGGTCAACGCGCCGGCGCACTGGTGCCTGCCTGAGCTCGTGTGCGAGGTGCAGTACGCGGAGATGACGCGCGAGGGGACGCTGCGCCATCCGAGCTACCGCGGCTTGCGCGCGGATGTCAGCCCCGAAGAGTGCACCGGTGAGGAGCGTCGCGAGTCGACGAAGAATGCGCTGCGCGAGGCCGCACGCGCGTCCCAGAGCAGCGGGAACGGTGCGGCGGCGAGCGCACCGAAGGCGCGCGTGCCTTCGATCCTGCACATCGACGGTCACGACCTACGCCTCACCAACCTCGAGAAGGTCCTGTTCCCGGAGGACGGCTACACGAAGGCCGACCTCATCCGCTACTACACCGAAGTCTCGCCGTTCCTCCTGCCGGCGATCAGAGACCGTCCACTCACGATGAAGGTCATGCCTGACGGGATCGCCGGCCCGTTCTTCTACCAGAAGGACAAACCGGAGTTCACGCCGAGGTGGATCCAGACCTGGGTCGACAGGACGGCGGATCGCGAGGGCGGCATCGACTATGTCCTCGGCAACGACCTCGCCACGCTCGTGTGGCTCGCGAACTACACCGCGATCGAGATCCACCCGTGGCTGTCGCGGGTCGACGATCCGGACCATCCGGATATCTCGATCATCGATCTCGATCCGCAGACGGGTGCCACATGGGACGACGTGAAGGAGGCCGCGGGCATCGTGCGCGAGCTGCTCGATGGGATGGACCTTCAGGGGTTCCCGAAGACGACGGGCTCGCGCGGCATCCACATCTGGGTGCCGATCGCGCGGAAATACACCTTCGAAGAGTCGCGCAACTTCGTGCTCGAGCTCGGAAAGGCCGCGCGCGAGCGCGCGCCGAAGCTCATCACCGTCGAGGTCGTCAAGGATCGCCGCCGCGGGATCTACATCGACTTTCTGCAGAACGTCGGCGGGAAGACGACCGCTGGGCCGTACAGCGTGCGACCCATCCGCCGCGCGCCGGTGTCGGCGCCGCTGCGCTGGGACGAGATCGGCGCGCTCGGCCGACCCGACGCCTTCACGATGGCCAACATGCCGGCGCGCCTCGCGTCGGTCGGAGATCTCCTCGCGCCGGCGCACGATCTCGCCCAGAAGCTTCCCAAGATGCGCGCGAAGTCGCGGTGACGCGCGCAGCGGTCCTCGCGCCGGGGTACGGCGGCACCGCGGCGCAGCCGATCCTGCGCGCGGTCGGGATGCGGCTGCAGTCGTACGACATCGCGATCCACGCCATCACGTTCCGCACGCGGGGGAAGCGCCCGAGCCGCGACTACGTCTCCGAGCTCGAGGACCTTCGCTGGGCGCGCGACGAGCTACGGGCGGAACACCAGCAGGTCGCGCTCGTGGGTCGAAGCTTCGGCGGGCGCATGTGCGCGTTCCTCGCGGCGATCGAACCTCCGGACGCGCTCGCGATCCTCGGTCATCCGATCTCGCCGCCTGACCGTCCACGTCCCGCGGACGAAGAGGCGCTTCAAAACATGCGCTGTCCCACGCTCGTCGTGCAGGGCGAGCGTGACGAGCTCGGACCTCTCGCCGTCCTGCGGCGCATCGCACTGGTCAATCCGCTCATCGATCTCGCCGTCATCGAAGGCGCCGGTCATGACTTCGGCGCAAGAGAGACCGAAGCGGTCGAGCAGGTGGCGCGCTGGCTCGACGCCACGCTGCGTTAGCGGGCGAGCACCTCTCCGCAGCACCTTCATCGTCACTTCACATCCCGGAACGAC
>WNEZ01010292.1_pt1 | contig 15002 bp, 13 predicted proteins | sample 5400521 | NCBI WGS metagenome assembly WNEZ01 (sample SAMN13153339, study PRJNA577476) | soil metagenome | isolation source: 120 cm saprolite under Douglas fir tree site 2 hole 1 replicate 1 | place: USA:California | collected 2015-04-18
ATCGTCTTCTTGCCCTCGATGCGGTAGGGCTCGCGCAAGGTCGAGCAGTTGAACCAGCCGAGCGTCTCTTCGCCCTCGGCGACGAGCTTGCCGCAATCGTCGATGAGGCCGTCGACGAGATAGACCTGGGCGCCCTGCATCGCGATCTCGCGGACATTCACATCGGGTGTGTCGTCGGGGCCGAACACGGTGGCGGCGATGCCGGCGCGCGCGCAATAGGCCGCCATCGCCGCGCCGGCATTGCCGTTGGTCGGCATCGCCATGGCGCGCACCCCCAATTCCTTCGCCATCGACACGGCAAGCGCCAGGCCGCGCGCCTTGAACGAGCCGGTCGGCAGTCGCCCCTCATCCTTGACCAAAAGCTCGCCGGATTTCGCGAGGCGGGGCAGCGCGATCAGCGGCGTCACCACCTCGCCGAGCGAGACGACGTTTTCCAGATGGCGCACCGGCAACAGCTCGCGATAGCGCCACAGGGTCTGCGGCCGATCGGCGAGCGCCGCGCGCGGCACGGCGCGGCGCACCGCGTCGAGGTCGTAGCGCACCAGCAGCGGTCGGCCGGCCCGCGACAGGCCGTGCAGTTCGTCGGCCGGATAATGCTCGCCGGTCAGGCTGCATTCGAGATGGGTGACAAAGGTCGGCAGATCGCCGCCGATCCAATCATGCTCAGGCATCGGTTTCCATATCCGCTGTTCGGCGCCGCGCGGGCAAAGCCCGCGCGGCACGGCGCATCTTGCGATGCGCCGGCGCTCCCCGCAAACACAACGGGATGGCGGCGGTGCGTCGAGGCGGGCAGGGAGCCTAGCCCAGCGCGCCGTTCCCGGCTGACGGCACGCCTTTTTCCAGCTCCTCCGCGCGCGCTTCCAATTCGCGGGCAAGGGCGCGGAGCTGCTCCGAAAGCGCTGTCCGATGCGCCTTCGCGATCGCCCGCAGGCGGCGGGCCCGCTCTCTCAAAAACGTGGCCTCCTGGCGTAACGGCATCCTCTTCTCTCAACCTCCCGCCGATGTTCGTATGATAGAAACCGCGTTTTAGGCGCCGATGTTCCAAGCGCCTTGGGGGTCTCTGGCAAACGGCCATGACCGAGACGAGGGGAGGAGGTCTGCCGAGCGCGACGGCTTACAGCACCGCTTCCGCAATAACCCGCATCGCCGCGATATCAGCGCCGGCCAGGACGAGCGAGCCGACCCAATGCTTCTTCGCGATGTCCTGCCAGGCCTGGAGGCGGTCGCGGATGCGATCCGGCGGGCCGATCAGCGAGATCTCGTCGATGAGGGCGTCGGGCACCGCGGCGGCAGCGGCCTCGCGCTTGCCGTCGAGGAACAGGTCCTGGATCTCGTCGGCTGCCGCCTCATAGCCGATGCGGCGGGCCAGATCGTTGTAGAAATTGGCGGTGCGCGCTCCCATCCCGCCGATGTAAAGAGCGAGGCCGGGCCGCAGCGCATCGCGGCAGCGCGCCAGATCGTCGCCCATGCTGACCCGGACATAGGGCGCGTTGTCGAAATCGGCGAGGTCCGATGATTTGCCGGCGCGCGCCCGGCCTGCCTGGATCGGGCCGACGATCGCCTCGGCCTTTTCCGGCGACATGAAAAAGGGCAGGTTGCCGTCCGCAACTTCTCCGGCGCAGCGCAGCCCGGCGGACGAGATCGAGGCGGTGTAGATCTTGAGGCTCGGGTCGCCGTGCATGATGCTGCGCAACGGTTTTCCGAGCCCGGTCGCGCCCGGCCCCCGATAGGGGATGTCGTAATGCTCGCCGTGGAATTCGAGCGGTGCCTTGCGCTCCAGCACCTGGCGGATGATCGCGACGTATTCGCGGGTGCGGGTCAAGGGTTTCCCAGCCGGCACGCCGTGCCAGCCCTCGACAACCTGCGGCCCGGACGGGCCGATGCCGCAGAGAAACCGGTTGCCCGAGAGCGCCTGCAACGTCATCGCCGTCATCGCCGCCATCGCCGGGGTGCGCGCCGGCATCTGCATGATGCTGGTGCCGGCCTTGATCCGGCTGGTGCGCGCCAGGACCCAGGCAACCGGGCTCACCGCGTCGCTGCCGTACGCTTCGCCCGCCCACACCGCCTCGAAGCCGAGCCGTTCGGCCTCCAACACCAGATCCATCTCGATCCCAGCATGGCCGGGCGAGAATTTGAGTGTGGTCGACAGTTTCATGGCGTGCCTCTCCGCCAAATTGGTCCTTGGCCAAGCCCCGACCCCAGCCCTCCCCCGCAAGCAGGGGAGGGGGTTCTGCGGAGCACGCCGCCAGCTCCCTCCTCCGCTTGCGGGGGAGGGTGGGGGTGGGGACTGCTGGCGATCATGCCAGCATGCCCTCGCCGGCGCGGGCGATGCGCTCGACGGCGGCGAGCCAGTCGGCCAGCTCGCGCTCGGCCGGCTCAATGAGGACATGCTCGACCCCGATTGCCGTGTAGCCTTCAAGCCTTGTGCGCAGCGCCGCGGCATCGCGGCCGTCCCAACCGTAGCGCAATGACACCGCGAAGCCGAGATCGGGGCGCGCCGCGCGCAGTCGCCGGACGATCGGCGCCGCCTGCTCGGGCGTGCAGCGCGACCCGTGCCAGCCGTCGAGCTTGAGGGCGCGCGCCAAGGCCGGCTCCGAGGTGCCGCCGATCCAAATGGGGATCGGCTTTTCCGGCTTCGGCAGCATGCGCATGTCGTCGATCACCGCGGGAATGGTGCGCGCTCCGAAGCTGACCGGGTCGTCGCTCCATACCGCGCGCATCATCGCGATGCCTTCATCCATGCGCCGGCCGCGCTCGCGGAACGGCACGCCCAGCGCCTCGAACTCGGCATCGAGCCAGCCGACCCCGGCCCCGAGAATGAGCCGCCCGTCCGACAAATTCTGCAATGTCGCCAGCTCTTTGGCGAGCGGCAGCGGGTGGCGCATCGGCAGGACGAGGACGCTGGTGCCGAGGCCCACCCGGCTGGTATAGGCGGCGGCCCAGGTCAGCGTCAGCACCGGGTCCCAGAAGATCGCCGAGGGCGGATAGGCGCGGTCTTTCGGCACGATGATGTGCTCGCTGACCCAGACATCGGCAAAGCCGAGCTCCTCGGCCTGGACCGCGGCGCGGCGGATCGCGTCGGCGCTCGCCTTCTGTCCGATATGGGGCAGATGAATACCGAGCCGCATGGGATCCTCCGTGCCGTGCTATCGCGCAGGGTGGGCCGGAGCGCTGCCGTGCGCAAGGGATCGAGTTTAGGTGCGAAGTCCTTTCCGTTCTTCCGCTCCGCAGGCCGTCGCCGAACTTCGACTTTATCGACATCATAGCCGCTGCGATGTTCGACCTCTGGTGATAATGCGAACCCGTCGCTGCTCGCCGGGGCTCCCCAGAACAACCGGATGCGATACCAAGGGGGCAACGTGCCTGGCCGGTCCCATAACTCAATCTTAACCAAAGTCGCCTTACATTTCCTGGGCAAGCGGCAGAACTATTCTCGCAATAGCGGCGATAAGCGCAAATGAAGACAGAACGCATCAACGATCCCCGATCGGTTCTTTACACTGGTGCGACCATTGATATGACAGATGCAGTCAGCTCAGCGCTTAGGGCTTTGGTTATTGCAATCTTCTTTACGTCAGGTGCGGCATCCCTTATCCTACAAGTCGTCTGGTTCAAGCAGCTACAGCTTGTGCTGGGAAGCGCGACATTTTCAGTAAGTGTCACTGTCGCCAGTTTCTTTTTTGGGCTTTCTATTGGCAGCGCTTTCGGGGGGAGGATCGCCGATCGTATCACTCGCCCCCTTAGGATCTATGGATTTCTGGAACTCAGCCTCGCGCTAGTATCATTTGCCGTTACAGCGTTTCTCTCACATTGGTCCACTTGGGTGGGCTGGATGTCTCCGCTGCTGAATCTGGAATCGCCGGCACGGCTGCCTGTCATTGTCTTCCTGTCGCTTGCGACATTAACGCTGCCAACGATGTTGATGGGCGCGACACTGCCATTCCTCGTCAAATTCTTGACCCGTTCCCAGACCGAACTGGCCAATAAGATCGGTCTCCTTTACGCGTTCAACACGCTCGGCGCTGCCATCGGCACCTTATCGGTCGGTTTCGTCCTGATCGGATTATTAGGCGTGACCAGATCGAGCTTCTTCGCATCGACCCTGTATGCTTGCATCGGCGGTCTTAGCCTGCTTGCGGCTCGCCACGAGCATTCCCTGCCGGTCAAAGGACGAAAAGAGGAGCACGTCGCCAGCGAAAGAGCAAAGGCTGACCCAACTCTGCTGATATGGCTATTCGCCTGCTCCGGTTTTGTTTCGATTGCCTATGAGGTTGTCTGGTTCCGCTTCCTTACGAACATCAGTGGATCCAGCGTTTATGCGTTCTCGGGTATGCTCGGCACATATCTTCTTGGATTGGTGATAGGATCCTTGATATGTGCCAAGTTTCTTGCGCCGAATAAGGAAAAATTGCTTCGCTACTTTGCCGTCATTCAAGTCGGCATCGCGGTCTCTGCTACTTTGACCTTTGCGATACTAGGAAAATCTGGCACGTTTCATTCGTTCTTCGCAGCAATCGTCTCGGCAGTGGTCCCTGCCCGGACACAGACGCTCCTGGGAGACGATGTTTCATTCTTTTTGACCTGTGTCATAGCCCTGCTGCTACCGACTACCCTCATCGGCATCAGTTTTCCCCTCGCTAGTGAACTGACGGTGATGCGGATGAGCGCTCTAGGTGTGGAGCCTCAACAGGTTGTCCTCAGATAGGCCGAGGCGGCTGATGGGCGTCTGCGATTTTATCCCGCCGTGCGGGCGATGCCAGTTGTATCGATGCAGCCAGAAGGGGAGTTCTTCGGCGCGTCGATCGGAGGTGGGATAGGCCTGGGCGTAGGCCCATTCGCGTAGCGCGGTCTGGATGAAGCGCTCAGCCTTTCCGTTGGTCTTTGGGGTGTAGGGCTTGGTGCGGATGTGTTTGAGCCCGAGATCGCGGCAGGTGTCGCGGAAATCGAATGATCTGTAGCAGGAACCGTTGTCGGTCATCACCCGGGCGACCTTGATGCCGAGGCTATGGTAGTAGGCCAAGGCTGCCTTCAGGAAGGCGACGGCACTCTCTTTTTTCTCATTCGGCATGATCTGGGAGAAGGCGACGCGCGAGGCGTCGTCGATGCAGACATGGACGAATTCCCAGCCGATGCCGCGGCTGTTGCTTTGGCCGGTGCGGTCGCCGGTGATGCGGTGGCCGATGCGGTCGAAGCGTCCGAGCTTCTTGATGTCGATGTGGATCATCTCGCCGGGGTACTGGCGCTGGTAGCGGCGGATCGGCTGGGCCGGGTCAAGCGCCTTCAACTTGTTCAGCCCGAGCCGTTTGAGAACCCGGCTGACGGTGGCCGGCGAGACGTCGGTCACCTTGGCGATCTGCTTGCCGGTCCAGCGCTGGCGGCGCAGGACTTCGATTTGCTGAGCGGTCACCGCAGGGGTTGGCCGGTAGAGGCGATGCGGCCGCGAGGAGCGATCGACCAGGCCAGCGGCACCCTCGGCCGCGAAGCGTCCGAGCCACTTGCTGACGGTCTTGGTCGTCACGCCCATGGCGGTGGCTACGGTCACGGGCGCCTGGCCTGCAACCAACACCCGGCGCACCAGCTCGGCTCGACTGTGCGGCGTCAGGCGAGCATTCTTGTGCACGTTCATCCGGTCCCTCCCTGGACACTGAAGCCTCGCAACCTCAGCTTCCCCGGTCAGGACCGGATGGACAACCTATTGAGAGCTCACATCTAGGGCGTAAGATTGGCGCGCTCTACGCCTCAAACACGATTGGCGGTGTCCTGGGGTCTCTAACAGCGGGATTTATTCTGATCACCTACCTCGGTAGTCAGTGGACGCTGACTGCCCTCATCTTTATGAATCTGCTCCTCTTCCTCGCGATAGTAGCGTCCCAGGCGGGTCTTCTAACTAGCCTGTGGCGGCCGGGAGCGATAGCCTTAGGTGTCATCGTCGTATCGTTCCTGCTTTTTGGCCCACATTACCTGGAAAGGCAGTTGACCACGTTCAACGGTGCTAAAGTTTTGGAACTGCGGGAGTCCAAGGAAGCGACTTTTGCAATTCTGGAGTATGAGGACGCCGCAGCCGGAAAGTATCAACAACTTCTTGTCAATTCAAAGAGCTATGCCAACAATCGCCCGGAGGGAAGACGCTACATGGCCGCCATGGCGCACTATCCTCTGCTTCTCCATAAAGGCTCGTCCGAGACTGCCGCCGTCATTTGTATCGGAACGGGGACCACAGCCGGTGCTGTAAGCACCCACGCAGAGTTGCAATCCATCTACGCGGTCGATTTGGCACCGGCGGTGTTCGACTTTGCACCGTATTTTATACCAATCAATAACCGCTTTCATGAGAATCCGAAGGTGCACAAGGTCGTGGCGGATGGTCGCCATTACCTCCTCGGCGCACGTGACACCTTCGATATTATCACCCTCGAACCTCCGCCGCCTCACGATGCCGGGGTCGTCAATCTCTACACTGAGGAATTTTATGCGCTGGCAAAGCTGAGGATGCGCGAGGGGGGTGTTCTTGCCCAGTGGGTGCCCCTGGACATTGGGCGCGGCGATCTTCCAAAAATGATACTCAAGGCCATGCTGGCACAGTTTAAGCACGTGTCCTTGTGGATGCCGTCCAGAATGGAAGGCGTGGCGATCGCCTCCGACGAGCCGTTGCAAATTGATCGCGATGTGCTTGCTATGCGCATGTCTGAACCTTTGGTGGCTGATGAACTCACGGCGATCGGGCTACGCTCGCCCGCGCACCTCCTAGCCACCTTCGTTGCTGCGGATCAAACGCTTGCAACCTACCTCAATGATACCCCGAGTCTCACGGACACCAGACCTCGCATCGAATATCACAATTTCTACCCGGTGAAGCCGATCCGCGTAGGAGAGATCAAGCGGCTCCGTGAACCTGTGGAGCGGTATCTAACGGCTGGTTCCTATGGAGATACACAACTGCACGTGGCCCGCAATGTGGTTGATGCCATTTGGGACGAGCACGAAGCAACCGCATACGGAGACGTAAACACGGCTCGCTCGGCTCTCCGCGCGGCCCTAAATTTGGAGCCGGACAATAGGTACCTGCAATTCCTGCAGCGCAAACAGCGTGCCGCGGCCGAGGTAGTAGCTCGGGAGTAAATCGCACTGCAAACGCGGCCTCCCACGACACAGCGGCCCCGGGGGGCGGGTTGCTCTTGCCGGCTGCCGGGCCTGGGTTCATGCTGCCGCACGAGTCGAGCGGGGAAATCGCGATGAGCACGCTGCCGCAGGACGGTCTCATTGCCGTCGTCAAGCGCGATTGCCCGACCTGCGTCCTGGCGGCGCCGGTGCTCGGCGAATTGGCGCGGCAGCGCGGGCTGCTTGTCTATACCCAGGACGATCCGGCGTTTCCTGAGACGGTGCCGCAGCCAATCGACGACACCGCGCTCGACATCTCGCATCGCTTGAAGATCGAGGTCGTACCTACCTTGATTCGGTTGGAAAATGGCCGCGAGGTGGCGCGCACTTACGGCTGGGACCGCGGCGAGTGGGAGCGGCTATCCGGGCTCGCTGGGCTCGGAAGCGGTCTGCCCGAATCACGCCCGGGCTGCGGCGCGAAGAACATCGAGCCGGGCACCATCGAGCGCCTCAAGGTGCGCTTCAACGAGACCGGCCTCAAATCGCGCCGCATCGAGATCGGCGAGGACGAGGACGAGCAGGAGGCGATGTTCGCGCGCGGCTGGTCGGACGGTTTGCCGTTGGTGCCGCCGACCGAGGAGCGCGTCTTGCGCATGCTCGACGGCACCTCGCGCGATCCCCAGGAGGTCATCGGGCTGGTGCCGCCGGCGCTCGCCGGGGCGACGGTCGAGAAGATCGCGGTCAACGCGGTGATGGCGGGGTGCAAGCCGGAATACCTGCCGGTCGTGCTGGCGGCGGTCGAAGCCGTGCTGGACGAGAGCTTTGCGATGCACGGGGTGCTGGCGACGACGATGTTCGCCGGGCCGGTCGTCGTGGTCAACGGCGCGGTGCGCCGCCGCATCGGGATGAACGCCAAGGGCAACGCGCTCGGCCAAGGCAATCGCGCCAATTCCGCGATCGGCCGCGCGCTGCAGCTGGTGATCCGCAACATCGGCGAAGGCAGGCCGCAGGAGGTCGACCGCGCCACCCTCGGCAACCCCGGCAAGCTCGGCTATTGCTTCGCCGAGGACGAGGAGGGCTCGTGCTGGGAGCCGCTCGCGGTCGAGCGCGGGGTGAAGCCGGGGGTGTCGGCCGTGACGGTCTTCGCCGGGTTTGGGCTGCAGGGTATCGTCGACCAGAAATCGCGCACGCCCGAGAGCCTGGCGCGCAGCATGGCCGAGTCGCTGAAGGCGGTGCTCAGCGTCAAGCTCAAGGCGCGGCTCTATGAGGAGCTCTACCGGCTCTGCGAGATCCCCGGCGAGGAGCTGGTCGCCGGCGCCAAGGGTATCGCCGAAGGCGGCCCAGCGTCGCTCGCCGGCAAGAGCGTCAACAAATTCCGCCCGGGCGGGCTTATGATCGTCCGCGCCGGCGGCGGCGCCGGGATGTTTTCCGGCATCATCGGCGGCTGGTCCTCGGGGCCTCGCGGCAGTTCGCCCGTAACAAAGGAGGTGAAGTGATGACTGTGTTTCTCGACCCGACTTCGGAGCGAAGTCCGACGCTGCGGGCGCGCCTGCCGCGGCCGGAGCGGCTCGACGGGCTGACAATCGGGCTCCTCGACATCGCCAAGGCGCGGGGCGATGTGTTCCTCGACCGCCTTGAAGAGCGGCTGAGCGAGCGGGGCATCGCGGTCAAGCGGTACATGAAGCCGACCAACACCCGCACCGCGCCGCTGCCGTTGCAGCAGCAGATCGCCACCGAAGTCAACCTAGTTATCGAGGGGCTCAGCGACTGAGGGTCCTGCATATCGTGCTGTACGCATGACATGGCAGAACTCGAGGCGCGGGGCATTCCGACGGTCGGCGTGGCGACGACCGAATTCATCGAGGGTGCGAAGGCCCAGGCGAAATCGTTGGGCACTGACCCGGCCCTGATATTCATCCCGCATCCGGTGCAGGACCGTACCGACGACGAGCTCAGAGCGCTCGCCGACGAGCATTTCGACGCGATCGTCAAGCTGCTGGTGAAGTAGCTGATGGTGGATCGGTTGGGCGCAAGGCTCAGCCGATCCACCGCGCCGGACTGCGGGTGTTCGCCAACCGATATCTAGCGGTTTTTCGGAAATGTCTTTCGCAGAAAGCCGGTGCGCTGCGTCGCGCCGGCCATCACGAAGGCGGCGTCCTGGCCCGACAGAATGAAACGCGCTCCCATATCAATGTAGCGCGGCATGATTGCTTCGTTGTAGATCCCGGCCATTCCCGGGAACTTGCCGTGCTTATGGCAGGCCGCGATCATCGCCCGATAGGCCTCGGCTACCCGTTCATTCCCGAAATCGCCGTGGATGCCCATCTCCGCGCACAAATCGTTTGTGCCGATCAGCAGCACGTCGACCCCTGGCACAGCGGCGATTTCCTCTGCATTAGCGATCGCGGTCGGCGTCTCCAGCATCACGACCGTCAGGTTCGCCGCATTGAGCGCCTGCGCCGCCTCGCCGCTACTGGCCGAGCGCAGCCCGTAATGTGGCCCGATCCCACCCATCGAGCGGTGCCCGACCGGCGGATATTTCAGCCGATTCACCACCTCGCGCGCTTCGGCCGCGCTATCGACATGCGGCACGACGATGCCGAGCGCCCCGTTGTCAAGCGCCCGCGTCGCGATGGCATATTCTCCGCTCGGCACGCGCGCGATCGGCGCGATGCCAGCATCCAAGGCCGCTGTCGAGATCTGAGCGCAGGCCTCGAGCGACATCACGCCATGCTCCATGTCGAGAAACAGCCAGTCGAAGTTAGCCACCGCCATCGCCTTGGCGATCTCGACGCTGCGCGTCATGCGGATGCCGACGCCGAGCGACAGCTGGCCTTGTTCGAGCTTCTCGCGGGCGACATTGCGGACGGCGGTCATTCGGCTTCTCCCTCGCGGTTGAGGCCACCACGGTGCGCCATGCGCGCTCCACCTGCAAACGACGGGGCGGGCGCTTTAGACAAGGGTCGCGCCACTTATCCGCGTCTGAGCCGGTTGGGTCCCGGCTCTCCGTGCCTCCGTGGTTTAAGTACGAAAGCCCTTCCGTCGCTTAGAGCGGCACCATCCCCATCCAGAACATGGTTTTGTCACCGACGTCGATATCGTACTTGCGCACGAAATTCAGTTTGCCGTCGGCACCCATGCGCAATACCGAGAGGCCGGCCGGAACGGTTTTTACCGCATCGCCGTCCCGCACATTCGCCGGCAGATTGTGTTCGGCGACCAAGAGGCGTCCGCTCGGGTCGATGTGAAAGGTGCGCGGGTGGATCCCCTGCGTTTCGATGTGCTGGATCGGGGTCGGTTCGCCGGTGGATTGATTGATCGTGTACACCACGATGCTGTTTTCACCGCCTTTGAACACCTGCTTTCCTTGAAACTCGGTCGTCGCCTCGGCGCGATTTGCCCCGTACAAAAAACGGCCGTTCGGATGCACATGGACCGTGCCTGCCGCCTGACGCGCCCTGATGTTGCTGGGTTCGGCCAGCGTGTCCGCGCGGTATGCGATGTCGGGACTTATTTTGCCGCCGGCCGTCCGATACATGTACATCTTGTTCTGCGTTTCGATCGACACGTACATCCACGGCTTGGTCGGATGGAAGTCGAGGTGTCGCGGGCCAAACTCTTTGCCGCCGTTGGGCGCGATCGACACTTCCTTTGACAGCACACCGTTCTTGTATTCGAAGACTTTCAGCGCACCGGGGTCTTCCGGCTTGGTGGCGGTGGCTTCGTTACCGCGGGTCACCAGAACCGCGAGCCGGTTGTCGGGGGTCACGCGCACCTGATGGGCAAAGATGCCGGCATCGATCGGGTCCGGCTGCTTCACCTCTTCGCCCGGCGTAAAATCCTTGTTGATGCGGTAGACGCGCAGCGCGCTCGGGTTGTTGAACGCAACCAGAATATTCTGTGACGGAATGTCGGTGCTCATGTGAATGGGGCGCGTCGGCAGCCGTATCGGTGAACCGTGCGGCGTCAGAGCGCCGGTCGCCGGATCGATGCGGAACGCGGTGACGTGATGCTCGGTTCCGGCTGTGCCGTAACCCGGGGCGCTGCTGCTGGACGCGACATAGAGATAGCGTCGCGATGCATGCGGCCAGGCATATTGCACAGCGGCGGGCAGCGTGACCGTCTCGCGTTTGGTCAACGTCGCGCCCGCGACATCGACGTCGTAGCGCGTCAGATCGGCTCCGACGTTTGCATAGAGCGCGACCTTGTTGGATGCCGCCTTGGCGGAAGACCATGCGGGTGCGGCAATGCTGCCCGCGACAAGCGACACGAACGTTCTGCGACTGACCATGGCGCTCCTCCCTGCATCGTGCCTCTCTTACCGGCATCCTAGACCGAGGTGGAACACCGGCTCAACCGGCGGTGTTGAAAGCTGTGCCGGGGGAGTCAGCGGGAGGAGCGCAACGGTGGACCTCAGGGATGTTCTCGTTTGCGTCGATGCGACCGCTGCGGGGGAGGGCCGGCTGCGGATCGCAGCGGCGATCGCGCGCGAGCACAGCGCGCATCTTTCGGCCGCTTATGTCCTGCAAGCGGCTAATGGAGAGCGCGGCGCTGAGGTTGCCGACAGTGTCGAACGGCGGTTCCGTGATGCGGTCCACCCGCACGCGGTCGCCGGCGATTGGCATCTGTTTCTTCCCGGCGAGGGCGAAAACCTGGTCGCCCTGCTGAAGACGGTCGACCTCGCCATTTTCGGCCAGGCCTCGCCCGAGCATCGCGTGCCGTCGGGCTTTCGGCCGGATGACCTCGTCATGGCCGGCGGGAGGCCGGTGCTGATCATCCCCTATGCCGGCGAGTTCGGCGCGATCGGGCGCCGCGTGCTCGTCGCCTGGGACGGGACCCGCGAAGCCTCGCGCGCGCTGCATGATGCGCTGCCGGTCATCGCCGAGGCCAAGACGGTCATCGTCATGACCGTGCGGAGCGATGAGGCGAGCGCCGAACGCATTCGGCTTTCGCTCGAGCGCGTCGTCCGGCACCTCGCAAGACACGGCATCCCCGCCCACCCGGAAGATGCGTTGCGGGGCGACATCCCGATCTCGGATTTGCTGCTGTCGCGCGCCGCCGATTTCGATGCGGATCTGATCGTCGCCGGCGCCTACCACCATTCGCCGCTGCGCGAGGCGCTGCTCGGCGGGGTCAGCCGCGAATTGCTGCAACACATGACCGTGCCGGTGCTGATGTCGCATTGAGCGGCCGGACCGTCATTCCCGCGAAAGCGGGAATCCAGAGGCCAAGGATTCGAGCGGTTGCCCTGGACCCCCGCTTTCGCGGGGGTGACGATTTGCCGGTTACACCGTGGCGCGCGGGCGGAACCCGTCGCTGCCGTCATCCTCGGCGTCGCTGACATGAATCTCAGTGACCCTGGCGGCAAAGGGCCCGTCCCGGCACGCCTCGATCATCGCTGTGACCGCATCCTCTTCGCCGATGACGAGCGCCTCGACGCTGCGGTCGCTGCGGTTGCGCACCCAGCCGCGCAGCCCCAGCCGGGCGGCGGTCTCGATCGCCCAGGCGCGATAGCCGACCCCCTGCACCCGACCGGTGATGCGCAGCCGCGCGCCTTGCATCGGCAACACCTCATTCCAGTTCGAGGATGACCTGGTCGACGGCGAGGCTGTCGCCCGGTTTGACGCACAGCTTGGCGACCCGGCCATCGCGCTCGGCGCGCAGCACGTTTTCCATCTTCATCGCCTCGACCACGACAAGCGGCTCGCCGGCTTTTACCTCCTGGCCGGCCTCGACGATGATCGTGGTCAAGAGGCCCGGCATCGGCGACAGCACGAGGCGCGAGGTGTCGGCAGGCTGTTTCTTGGGCATCGCCAACAAGAGCTCGGCGGCGCGCGGCGACAGCACCTGGGCGTGCCGCACCACGCCGCCATGCACCAGCCGGAACGCGCGCCCGCGCAGCATCTCGGCCTGCACGATCGCGCTGTGGTCGTCGATGTGCAGGTGCAGCAATGGCTGCCCCGGGCGCCAGTCGGTCGCCGCGGAGCGGCTCTCGCCCTCGCTCTCGACGACATAGGCGCTGCCTTCCGGGCGGACCGACACCGGACAGGGCCGGCCGTCGAGCAGCACTGTCAGCCGGCGCGCGGCATCGGCCGCCGTCTCGCTTTCGTACAGCCGCGTTTCCGCGAGCGCCGCGGCAATCAGGATGACGCGATCGGCGGCGACGAACTCGGCGGGGGGCGCGAAGCCGCCGGGGAAATTCTCGGCGATGAAATCGGTCGACAGCCTCCCCGCGCGAAACTGCTCGCTCGCCGCGATGGCCGCGAGAAAGGCTGTATTGTGCCGCACGCCGGCGATGTAAAATCCATCGAGCGCCTGGCGCAGTCTGTCGACCGCGGCATCCCGGTCGGCGCCATGGGCGACCAGCTTGGCGATCATCGGATCGTAATAAAGCGTGATCTCGGCGCCTTCGAACACGCCGGTGTCGACCCGGATGCCCTCGCCCTCGGGTGGGCGGTAGCGGATGAGGCGCCCGATCGACGGCAGGAAATTACGCGTCGGGTCCTCGGCATAGACCCGCGCTTCGATCGCCCAGCCGGTCTGGTGCACCGCCTTCTGGTCAAACGGCAGCTTTTCCCCGGCGGCGATGCGGATCATCAGCTCGACGAGATCGGTTCCGGTCACCAATTCGGTGACCGGGTGTTCGACCTGCAGCCGCGTGTTCATTTCGAGGAAATAGAAATTGCGCTCGCGGTCGACGATGAATTCGACCGTGCCGGCCGAGCGGTAGCTGACCGCGCGGGCCAGCGCGACCGCCTGCGCACCCATTTGGGCGCGCGTGGCGGCGTCGATGAACGGGCTCGGCGCTTCCTCGATTACCTTCTGGTGGCGGCGCTGGATCGAGCATTCGCGCTCGCCGAGATGGACGATGTTGCCGTGCGCATCGCCGATCAGCTGGATCTCGATGTGGCGCGGCTCCTCGATGTATTTTTCGAGAAAGATGCGGTCGTCGCCAAAGCTCGAGCGCGCTTCGTGCTGGGCGCCGCTGAAGCCCTCACGCAACTCGGCGTCGCTGTGAGCGATGCGCATGCCCTTACCGCCGCCGCCGGCCGCGGCTTTGATCATCACCGGATAGGCGATCTCGCGGGCGATGCTGACCGCGCGCTCGGCATCGGCGATCGTGTCGAGATGGCCGGGCACGGTCGCAACCCCGGCCTCGCGCGCCAGCCGCTTCGCGGCGATCTTGTCGCCCATCGCGGCGATCGCTTCGGGGCTCGGGCCGATGAAGAAGATCCCCGCCGCAGCGAGCGCCGCCGCGAAATCCGCGCGCTCCGACAGAAAGCCATAGCCGGGATGCACCGCCTCGGCACCGATTTTCCGGCAGGCCTCGATGATCCGGTCGATCCGCAGGTAGCTGTCGGCCGAGGGCGCCGGCCCGATCAGCACCGCCTCGTCGGCCGCGCGGACGTGCAACGCCTCGGCATCGGCCTCCGAATAGACCGCGACCGTCGCGATCCCCATGCGCCGCGCGGTGCGGATCACGCGGCAGGCGATCTCGCCGCGATTGGCGATCAGGATTTTGGCGAACATGGCGCCTTTATTCGTCATTCCCGCGAAAGCGGGAATCCAGGGGCCACCGCACTGACGGTTGCTCTGGACCCCCGCTTTCGCGGGGGTGACGGTGCCCAGTGGGTATCACAGCGGGATGTTGTCGTGTTTCTTCCACGGGTTCTGGAGCTGCTTGCCGCGCAGCATGGCGAGGGCGCGGCAGAGGCGCTGGCGCGTCGTCGCCGGCTGGATCACGTCGTCGATGAAGCCGCGGCTGGCCGCGACGAACGGGTTGGCGAATTTCTCGCGATACTCCTCGGTGCGCGCCTCGATCGCCCCGGCGTCGCCGAGATCGGCGCGGAAGATGATCTCGACCGCGCCCTTCGGCCCCATCACCGCGATCTCGGCCGACGGCC
>WNEZ01007104.1_pt1 | contig 15001 bp, 14 predicted proteins | sample 5400521 | NCBI WGS metagenome assembly WNEZ01 (sample SAMN13153339, study PRJNA577476) | soil metagenome | isolation source: 120 cm saprolite under Douglas fir tree site 2 hole 1 replicate 1 | place: USA:California | collected 2015-04-18
ATAAGCGTAGGTGATGCTGACGCATGTTCCCACCACGTTGACCGTGTTTCCACTGCTCGGCTGGGATGTGCACGCTGTCGGGCTTGAAGCGCCCGTGGGTGGGAAAACATATCCTCGGTTAATCACAATGGTGAGGCCACCAGTCGGACACCCGTTGCCAGTCGCCGTATATGTCCAGGTCAAACCACTTTGAGAGGAGGGAGTGGCCGGATTGAGACCACAGACGTTCATGTTTACCGCCCCCAGATAGTTGGCGACAACCCGAAAAGCAAGGTCGACGGAGGCAGGCACCGGATTCGACGGGTTGCCAAGGTCGTTGGCAGGCGCGGCGGCAGCGACGCGTGCGCCTTCTCTCGCGGCGTTGGTCAGCTTGTGCTTCAAGGTGAAGGCCCCGCTGAAATCGAAAATTCCTACAACGAACACCACCAGCAAAGGTAGGGAAACAGCCAACTCCACGATCTGTGCCGCGCGGTCGTCGGAGTACAGGCCACGAGCTAGCGTGGTCGGGCAACCGTTGAGGCGGATCCATTCCATCATTGGCTTTCCAGCTTCATGCGTGCCTGCGCCGGCACAAATATTCGCTGGTTGTTCAGACTAGTGAAGGGAAGCCAGAACTGATAAGGATACTGGAAGCTGACGGAAACGCCACAACCTGCCAAGCCCGTGGAATTGGTGCCCGATAACTGGACGTTGTTCTGGACGCAGACGCCAGCCTGCGTGAGCTGGGCGCCATCGCAGCTCGCGGCCTTCCCATCGACACAAGAAAACAATGTCGGGGGCGTGATGGGATATTTTTTCGGCTGGGCAGGGTTGAGTTTTGCCGCCAGTAGAGCGTTCTGCAAAGCATTGACCGCGTTCTGGGCGACCGTGGCTGAGGTAAGCGCCGTGCCACAGGTGGCGCAGAGCGGAGCGACTGCCGCGCGTGCACCTTCGCGCGCTGCGTGCGTGATCGTCCCGTAAATGCTGAAGGCCTGACCAAACCAGAAGATTCCGAGCATTAACATAAAAACAATAGGCAGCACCAGGGCTGCTTCGGCAATCTCCTGACCACGAGCTTCGCGTGCCAGCCGGCTCGCGGTTTTGCTGATTGGGTGCGGCATGCTATATCGCTCCTCTGGCCCGAGCAATTCCGTAGAACACCACGGTGAACGCCAGCGCGACGCCGTAGGGAACCTTCAACGACTCTGGATTATCGAGCGAGACTTCTGGTCCGGGCAAGCGCAAATTCGCGAAGGCTGCCAGCATGCGTCCTATGTTGCGTAAGGTTTCGCGCACCCGGCCTTTGTAAATGATCAGCACCACGGCCATCGCGCCGGCGACAAATATCGAGGCCAGCAGCAGATTGAACATGACGCCCGGCCCGACGAATGCTCCCAGCGCGCCCGCCAGTTTCCAGTCCCCCGCTCCCAGGCTGCGCACGATGACAAACGGGAACAGGAGCAACAGAGCTAATCCGGCACCGAGTAGGGAAGTCTTCAACCCCTGCCACCCTCCCACCGATGTGTTGGCGGCGATCCCGACGAACAGTCCCGGCACGGTCAGCCAGTTCGGAATCCGGCGGCTGCGGTAATCCGTCCATCCTGCGATGGCAGCCAGAAGCACCGCCAAAGCCAGAATTACCGCTTTCAAATCAGCTCCAACCCGCGCCGAAAACGCGTCCGCACCAATGGTGATTCCGCCGAAGGTTGTGCGACTGATTCATTTCTGACGTTCGGGAATCGGCTGCCGGAACGATTGCCCTGCCTCATCGCCCTTGCCCTTCCGCGCCCAAGCCGCTGATGCGCGGATTTTCACATAGAGGCGAGTCCAAGTCAATCGAACCAAGCGCCCGGTTGGTGAGCGGCTCCCCAGCCGAATCGAAGTCAAAACTAAAGGCCCGGCACTCGTCCGAGCCTTCGAGAAACGATTCCTGTTGAAGCTAAAGTTGATTAACGGTTGAAGGCCGGTGCGGCATTGTGCTCGGCCACAATCTTCTTGGCATTCTCCGCTAACGCCTTGGCCTGCGGCATAAGTTCGAGCCCTTTGACCACCAGCGGATCGGCCTCTGCCCGCACTTTCACTCCCTCATCTTGCCCGAAAGCGTCCACGAAGATCTCGGCCTTGATGTTGGACTTAACCCAGTCGGCGTTGTCGACCAACTCGGCCTGGGTGTAAGGGATGTTGGCTTCATCGAGCGACTTGCGGAAGTCCTGGAGCGCGGCGTCATCCACTTCAAAATTCTTCGTAGGACGATGGCTCACCACGTAGCGCTTGGCGTAATTGAAGAACGCGTAGTGCTGCAGCAGTGTGTCCTGGAAGTGATTGCTCTTCACCGGGGCCACGGGGACATCCGGAGTGATGCCGCCACCTCCGTATACTGTGCGCCCGCTGTCGGTGAGTTTGACTTCGCGGCTGCTGTTGTTTGGAGCCTCAGCACTGTCACGGCTGTAGTAGTAATCGTAAAGAGATACGTTGCTGTAGTCGCGTTGGATCAGGCGTCCGCTAGGCGTGTAGTAACGAGCCGTGGTTAAGGCCAGGCCGGTGTTCTCCGAGAGTGGATAGACCGTCTGGACCAGGCCTTTGCCGAAAGTGACTTCGCCCACAATCAAGCCGCGATCATGGTCCTGAATGGCTCCTGAAACAATTTCTGCCGCCGATGCAGTTAAGCGATTCACCAGCACGACAATGGGATATTCTTTGCCACCGTTGCCATGCTGCGCCATGTAACGCTTCTCGGCAGATGCGCGCCCGTGGTGAGAGACGATGATCTGTCCCTTCTTAAGAAATTTGTCAGCTACGCCCACGCCTTCGCTGAGCAACCCGCCGGGATTGCCGCGGAGATCGAGAACCAGGCCCTTAAGGTCGCCGAATTCGTCCAGCGCCTTGACCACTTCGGTCTCGGTGGTCTCATTGAAGCCGGATACATGCATATAGCCAATGCCGGGCCGAATGAGGAAATGCACGTCAACGCTGTAGCGCGGAATTTCATCGCGGATGAGCGTGAACTCCATGGGTTTTTCCACGCCCTCACGCGAGATGCTGATGTGAACCGTCGTCCCCTTTGGACCTTTTAGCAAGTCGGCAACATCGGCGGTGCTCATGTTCTCGGTGGATTTTCCGTCGACGGCAACGATCACGTCGCCGGGGTGGATGCCGGCCTTATAAGCGGGCGTCCCTACGAAGGGGAAAATCACGATGACTTTGTTGTTGCGCGGTCCGACCGTCATACCCACGCCGTAGTACTTGCCGCGCTGGTCTTCGCGCATCAACGCGTATGACTTGGGATCGAAGAAATTGGAGTGGGGATCGAGCGCATGCAACATGCCTGGAATGGCGCCGTTGTAGATAGCCTTATCGGCATTCACCGGCTCGGCGTAGTTGTCCTCGACGATCTGATAGACATCGGTGAACTGTTTCAAGCTGTCACGGACGTCGGAGTCTCCTCCCAGCGATGTCTGCTGTCCCGAGTGCTGGGCGAAAAGAATGCCCAGGCAGCCGCAGGTGAGAAGAAAAAAAACTACCAGGAACGGTGAACGGCGAGAACCACGAGCCATCTTAAATTGTCCTTCGATTGAGGGCTTTAGAGCCAACCCGGCTAACGCACCAAATAAACGCAGTATAACACCACTTTCGACCATCCCGAGCCCGAATGGTCACCCTGGTAACCTTGGCGAAACGTCTCTTCTTAGAGATGCCAGACCAGGCGTTTAGGGTTCTTGGCACGGTTGCCGGAAGTGGTTTCCCTGTGCGTAAAGAACCCCCGGGCACGGCGCTTTATCAGAGCTTCAAATCCTCACCCTTCGCGATCCGGATGATTGCGGCTAAGCTGCGCTCGACATCTTCCTCCGTAGTGGCCCAGGAAGACACGCTGATACGCATGGCCGTATGTCCATGCCACTCGGTGCCTCCGCACCAGCAAGTTCCGTCGCTCTGAACTGCGGCGATCACGCGACCGGTTTCATCAGCATCGCCGAACGACACCAGTACTTGGTTCAGCACAACATCGTTCAATACCTGGAATCCTGCCTGGCGCAGCCCTTCGGAGAAGCGTTTGGCCAGGCGGCAGTTACGCTCAATCAGTTCTCGCAAGCCGCTACGTCCGAGCGATCGCAGCGCTGCCCACAGTTCGATTCCTCGGGCTCGTCGAGATGCTTCCGGTGTATAGAAACAAGGTTCCCGACCAGCGCTGGGTTCGAGGTAGGCTGCGCTTATGGCCATAGCGTCGCGCAGGTGCTCAGGATTGCGAACCATGGCGATTCCGGAATCGTAGGGAACGTTGAGCCATTTGTGGCAGTCGATTGCCCAGGAGTCGGCATCGCTGACGCCTGCGAGAAGCTTCCCGTAAAGCGGGGAAGCGGCAGCCCACAGTCCGAAGGCGCCATCCACATGAACCCAGGCACCAGCTTGGCGTGCGCGCAAACAAATCTGTTCAGCGGGATCGAATGCTCCAGTGTTGACGTTTCCGGACTGGATACAAATGATGGTGCGATCGTCGAGTGGGGGAAGCGCTTCAGGTCTCATGCGGCCCTGATCGTCAGCGGGAACCGTGGTCACACGGGAACGGCCCAGACCAAGCAGAGACAGGGCTTTCCGCAAAGACACGTGAACCTCAGCGCCGACCATTACGCGAAGGGCAGGAGCGCCAAACAGTCCATCTTCCTCCACATCCCAGCTGGCGCGCTTCAGCAGTGCACTCCGCGCCGCAGCCAAGGCAGTGAAGTTTGCCATCGTTGTGCCGGTGACGAATCCGGCGCCGCAAGGGGCAGGCAGGCCGAAGAGATCGACCAGCCATTCCAACACGATCTCTTCTATCTTTGCGGCGACCGGAGACATTACATAAAGAGCCGCATTTTGGTCCCAGGCTCCGCCCAGCCAGTTCGCTGCCAACGAGGCGGGCACAGCGCCGCCCATTACGAAGCCGAAATAACGGGGCCCAGTCGTTGCCACCGTGGCGGGCGATCCCACGTCATCAAGCAATGCCAGTACTTTTGCGGGGTGTGATGAATGTTCGGGCAAGACGCCTCCGAGCGATTCCAATCCCGCCACACTTTCTGGCGCGGGCGCGACTCGACGCCCGTTGATGTCCGCCAGGTACCGGGCGGCGCGGACGGCTGTTTCTTCCAACAATTCCTTCACGAATATCTCCTTCGCATCAGAAAACCATCCGGATCGTACGCGGGGGTTCTCGTGACTTCACGAGATTCTAAGACATCGCCCAGGGAATATATGGGCGCTCTTTAGCAGCGATGTCAGAGTCAATTCCTCGATGCCATGTCCAATCCCGCTGCGAGAAAGCTATTTAGCCCCCCGACAGCCGCGCCTCCAACGAGTTCAAAGCCCAGATCGAGCAGGAAATCGCGAATCTCGAACATGACTCTCCACCCCGCCCCTGGCCCGCCACCTCTCAGGTCGAAGGAGTGGTAAGCCACAACACCCATTCAGAGATGGTGGCCGATTCCATCCCGGCAGAGCCGGTGACCACAGAGACTCAGCCAACGACTCCCTCTGATCCGGTGACCGTAGCTTCCCCCGAGATTGTGTCTGAGGCGAACCGGGAAGCAAGTCAGCGCCAACCATCCCAGCCGGCCGACATCGCCGACGATTCGCTAACCACAACAAGCCCTCAAGGCACTCATGTCTGAAATGTCGGCAACGGTTTCAAGTGATCAGGGCAATCCAGAGCCTCTACCTGCGATGGGATTCCTCGATCATCTTGAAGAATTACGTCGTCGCATTGTTTATTCGATTGCAGCAGTTGCGCTAGGTTTTTTCGCGTGCTGGTGGAAGGTTGAAAAAATCTACGACATCATGCAGCGCCCCATCATGGACGCGCTCAGAAACAATGGAATGTCGGAAAAGCTGGTCTACCTGAACCCGACTGAACCCTTCAACCTTTACTTGAAGATCGCGGCGCTGGCAGGATTGTTCCTAACCTCACCGTTCGTCCTCTATCAGGTCTGGATGTTCATTTCCCCGGGACTTTACCGCAATGAAAAACGTTACGTCGTGCCCTTTATGGTCTCCACGATCGCGCTCTTCTCGGCAGGCGGCTATTTCGGCTTCAAAATCGTCTATCCCGCGGCCCTGAATTTTCTGATTAGTTTCGGCAAGCAGTTCCAGCCGATGATCACCATCAAGGAATACACCGAACTTTTCCTGAGCATTATCCTGGGCATGGGATTGATTTTCGAAATGCCAATCCTGGTATTTTTTCTGGCCCTCATGGGCATTGTGACTGCCGGATGGATGTGGAGGAACTTTCGCTATTCCATTTTGATCATCTTCATCGTGGCGGCGATTGTAACGCCGACCAGCGACATCCTGAACATGTGCATCTTCGCCGCCCCCATGATCGCGCTGTATGCTCTCAGCATCGGCATCGCCTATTTGGTGCATCCAACGCAACGCGCCAGGCGAAGAGAGAAGCAGGCATGATCGCGATGAGATCAGTGAGAGACTTCCGTTGACCGGCAAGCTATTCTCAATTGCGATTCTGCTGCTTGCATTCGCCTGCACATTCCTGAGCTGTGACCGAGATAAGGATGCCGCTCAAGCTCAGGGCCAGCCGCGCACGGACACTTCGACCGCAGGCTCCAAGGCGTCAACGCCCCCGCTTACATTTCCACCCGACTCTGGGCCTCCGCCCACCTTCGACGGCAATCGGTCGATGCAATATGTAAAAGAAATTGTCACTTTCGGACCACGGCCGATCGGCAGCGCCAATCACAAGAAAGTTGAGGATTACATCACGTCTCATCTGAAGGGCGACGCGGTCGAGCACGATACGTTCAGCGCCGACACGCCCGAAGGTAAGTTTCCGGTCCACAACATCATTGCAAAGTTTCCAGGAACGAAAGATGGCATCATCGTGATCGCCAGTCACTACGACACCAACTATCCCTTGCGCAATACTCCGTACGTCGGAGCGAACGATGGGGGATCTTCGAGCGCGTTGCTTCTTGAACTCGCGAATCAAATGCGCGGCCAGAAACGGGACGGCTACAGCGTATGGCTGGTCTGGGACGACGCCGAAGAGAGCGTGAAACCCGACACCGAGGTGAATTTCCTAAGCGACAGTCTATACGGCATTCAGCACCTGGCAGACAAGTGGCAAGCCGACGGTACGCTGAAGAAGATTAAGGCGTTCCTGTTGGCGGACATGATCGGAGACGCCGATCTGAACATCGATCGCGACCAGAACTCAACCCCTTGGCTCGAAGACATCGTCCAGGAGGCAGCCACGCGGCTTGGCTACCAATCCCATTTCTTCGCGCGTAGCAACTCGATACTCGACGATCATCTTCCCTTCGTGAAGCGAGGAGTGCCCTCCGCCGACCTCATCGACTTCACATACGGCTACAACAACGTCTTCTGGCACACACCGCAGGATACGGTAGATAAACTTAGCCCTAAGAGCCTGGAGATCGTAGGCTGCGTCATTCTGGAGACAGTTCGATTGCTCGACACGAAATAAAGCCTTATCGCAGAGCCCGCGAGCACCGCCGCCGAGATCGCTGAAATCGCCCTTTTGCTCTTTTCCTCCGTTTCATTTCTAATGCACCCGATATGCGAAGAACACAAACTCTCTTTGTGGTTGTGATCGTGGGCTGGTTTTGTCTGGCAGCAGCTCCCTCCACCGAAAACGACGATGCCGCTCGGATTATTCAGGAAGCCCTGAAGCCCTCGCCCATTGAGAGCAATCTACGCCACTTGACCGATGAGATCGGAGGCCGTGTACCAGGCACTCCCGCGATGCAACGCGCGGTCGAGTGGGGAATCAAGGGGTTGAAGACCGCAGGAGCGGACACCGTTCATACCGAAGAGTTCACCATGCCACACTCCTGGTCCGAGGGTGCGACCGAGATGGTCGTGAGCGCCACGGGGACGGCGCTCGATCCCAAGCTTATGCAGATCCCTAAAGTCGAATTTCGCGTGCGCGCGGTTTCCATCGCGATGGCTCCCGCGCTGGCATCGGCGAAGCACATTCCTGTGGTGGATGTGGGCGAGGGAACCTCGGCAGACTTAAAGAAAGCGGGGGACATTTCTGGGAAGCTCGTTCTGGTACACAGCGTCGCACTGAGGACGTGGGAGGATCTGTTGGCCGAATACACCAAGGCTCCGCCCGCCATCGACGCGGCTGCAAAAGGGAAGGCGAAGGCGGTAGCCTTCATCGCCACTCGCGAAAATGGCATTCTTTACCGCCACACCAATGCTGTCGCGGGAGAGCTGGAGCGGTTGCCGATGGTGCTGGTGGCGCGCGAAGACGGCGAACGAATCGGGCGGCTGCTTACCTCGGGCCATCCGGTCTGGGCGGATTTAAGTATTCCCAATGAAATTGGCGGACCAATCAAAGCCTCCAACGTTGTAGCAGAACTCAAGGGCAGTCAAAAGCCGGACGAATTTGTCATTCTCGGCGCCCACCTGGATTCGTGGGAATTGGGTACGGGAGCGCTCGATAACGGGTGTAATGCGGCGCTAGTGGTGGACGCCCTACGCGCGATTAAATCCTCTGGCCTTAAACCAAAGCGCAGCATTCGTTTCATTCTTTTTTCCGGAGAAGAGCAGGGCATGATAGGTTCGCGAGCCTACGCAAAGGCGCACCGCGCAGAACTCGACAAGGCCGCCGGCGTAATCGTCTTCGACGCGGGCACGGGCAAAACCACGGGCTTCTCCCTAGGCGGGCGAAAAGATCTGCTGGCGGTTGCGCAGCGTCTGTTGACGCCGCTGACCCAGTTCGACGCTACCAAGCTCACCACCGCCATGGAATGGGGAACCGACCACTTCGATTTCATGCTAGAGGGTGTCCCAACATTCGTCGCCGATCAGGAAGAAGCGAATTATCTCGTAAATTACCATGCGGTCTCCGACACTTATGACAAAGTGGATTTTGCGCAGCTCAAGAAACATGTGGCTGAGGCCGCGACCCTAAGCTTTGAGCTGGCCAACTTGCCGGAAAGAATTGGTCCGCGTCTTACACATGCCCAAATTGAGCAGACCATCGACGATAGCCATTCCGAGGAGATGTTGAAGGCCGCTGGCGTCTGGGACGATTGGGTAGGCGGGAAGCGCGGAAGGCAGAAATAAGGTTTTGCATTCAACAGTCAGAAATCAACAATTTTCCTAGTCCCCCCTGGGATGCCAATTGCTCGTATTCTGGATTCTCTTCAACCTGTTCGCGCTGGGCATGCTGGTGCTCGACCTGCGTGCCTTCCATCGCCCAGGCCATCCTGTCCGGCTCCGGGAATCGTTGGGTTGGACGGCGATGTGGATCGCTCTGGCCGTTGCTTTCGCCGCTCTGCTTTATTTTTGGCAGGGACACCAAGCCGCGCTGGAGTTTGTCACCGGCTACGTAGTTGAACTTTCACTCAGCGTGGACAATCTTTTCGTCTTCTTTCTGATCTTCAACTACTTCGCCGTTCCCGAGGAGCGGCAGCATCGAGTTTTGTTCTGGGGCATTCTGGGTGCGCTCGTCATGCGTGGCATCTTCATCGCAGCCGGCATAGAGCTGATCCATCGTTTTCACTGGATTCTCTACGTGTTTGGAGTGCTGCTGGTCTACACTGGCATTCGAGTGTGCGCCCTCGGCGGACACCAGTTCGATCCAGCAAAAAATCCGGTGGTAAATGCCGTGCGCCGCTGGATTCCTGTCACCGAGGAGTACGTGGGCGGACGATTCTTTGTGCGGCGCGGGCCGGAGAAATCTCAGATCTACGCCACGCCGCTGTTGTTGGTCCTGCTCGTGATTGAGTCCACCGATGTCCTGTTCGCGGTGGATTCCGTCCCGGCGGTACTCGCCATTACCCTGAACGCGTTCATCGTGTACACCTCGAATGTCTTTGCTATTCTGGGGCTGCGGTCGATGTATTTTGCGGTTGCTGGACTGATGAAGATTTTTCGCTTTCTGCACTACGGATTGGCGGTGGTGCTGATCCTGATCGGGCTGAAGATGCTGACCGCGGATTATTTTCGGATTTCTACATTGGCTACGTTGGGCGCGGTGGCCGCAGTGCTGGCGGCGTCGATTGTGGCCTCCGTGGCGAGGCCAGAGAAGGAAATTGTTGATTTGTGATGGCTGCTTGAAATCTTCTCGTGATCTTGATTGTTGGGCACTTCAATCAACCATCAACAATTCCACACTACACAAACCGAACGTCCTCGCCCTTAACCACCGAGTGCTTCAAAAACTTCATATCATCGTGGTCGGGGAAATCAATCCGATAATGGGCGCCACGGCTTTCCTCGCGCGCCAGTGCGGATCGCGCTACGAGTAGTCCCGCAAGGTGTAGGTTCGCCGCTTCATACGAACGTCGGGTATGCGGACGAACCAGTTTGGGTCCCAGTTCCTCCAGTTGTTGGATCGCGCTCTGCATCTCCTTACGCGTCCGGACAATACCCACATGATTCCACATAAGGTCCTGGATCTTGCCGATCAATTCCTCAAGACCAGCATCAACCGGACCATTTGAGTAAGCCGCTTTCTTCGGTTGCTTGCTCTTCGGCACAGCATGTTTCAACTCATCGCGCATAGCCTTGCCGGCGCGTGCGCCATACACTAGGCCCTCAAGCAGGGAATTGCTAGCCAACCGATTCGCTCCGTGTACGCCGGTGGCCGCGGCCTCGCCTGCGGCGTAGAGCCCCGGCAAGCTTGTGCGGCCGGCCAGACCTGTACGCACCCCACCCATGGAATAATGGGCCGCGGGACGGATCGGAATCAGGTCCTCGGTGATGTCAATGTTGTACTCGAGACAGGTCGAGTAAATCCGGGGAAAACGCTTCTTGACCTTCTCGGCGCGCAGGTGGGTAAGATCGAGATAAACGAAGGGATCTTTGACCCGGCTGACTTCCATCTCGTGGACAATGGCCCGAGCCACCACGTCCCTCGGCGCCAGTTCACCCATGGGATGGTACTTGCTCATGAACCGATCCATTTCAAGATTGCGCAGGCAAGCACCTTCGCCGCGTAGCGCCTCGGACAGTAAAAACCGGGGAGCTTTCTTCAAGTAGAGAGCGGTGGGGTGGAACTGAACGAATTCCATGTCGCTGACTTCTGCTCCGGCGCGGTAAGCCATGGCAACACCGTCTCCCGTAGCCACGTCTGGATTGGTGGTGTTGCGATAAAGCTGGCCCATGCCTCCGGTGGCCAGCAACACCGAGCAAGCAGCAATCTCCTCTTCGACTCCTTTGTCACTAATCAAAGAAATTCCCGAGACCCGTCCATCCACCGTATGCAAGCCGGTCGAAAACTCAAATTCCAACACAGTAATGTTTTTTAGGGTTTTCGCCTTGGCGTACAGTGCGCGCAGAATCTCGCGCCCGGTGGAGTCGCCCTGCGCGTGTAGGATGCGGTTACGGCTGTGGGCGCCCTCTCGGCCGAACACAAGCTTGGTGCCGTTGCGGTCGAACTGTGTACCCCACGCGATTAGTTCTTCGATACGCTCCGGGGCGTCCTCGACCAATACTTTGACAGCCTCAGGATTCGAAAGGCCGTCGCCCGCGACCAGCGTGTCCTGCAGGTGCAGGCTGACTTCGTCCTCGTCGCTGAGCGCGGCCGCAATGCCGCCCTGGGCCAGTTGAGTATTGGAGTCCGTGACTTCGCGTTTCGCTAGCACCAGCACGCGTCCCGCTTCCGCCAGCCCGATAGCTGCGCGCAGACCGGCCACACCGGCGCCCACAACGATGTAATCGGTTTCGGCTGGCAGGTGCTTCATGTAGGCAAAATGGTACCACTTGACACCCCTCCCATACCGGAAATGCTTTTCGCGCAATACGTTATTATGATGGGGCGCATGGCGCAAGTGACCATTCACGTCCCGCCGCGGCCCTACCAGGCTCGCATCGAGAATGGCCTGTTTACGCGTGCCGGGGCACTGCTGGCCGAGTTGCTTCCCCAGTCCAGCCGGATTTTCGTGCTCACGGTGGCGCCGGTTTACCGACGGTGGGGGTCCAAACTGCTGCGCTCGTTAAAAGCCAGCGGATTCAAGCCCCAGGTCTTACAAATGCCGAACGGCGAGCCCGCCAAGCGTTTGGAGACGGTTGAGACCTTAGCGGAAAAACTGGCGCGCTTGGGCGCGGATCGCAAGGCCGTCATCGTCGCCCTGGGCGGAGGAGTGGTGGGCGACGTTGGCGGATTGCTGGCTTCGCTCTATATGCGCGGAATTGAACTGGTGCAGGTTCCGACCACGGTGCTGGCGCAAGTGGATGCTTCGGTCGGCGGGAAGACGGCTGTGAATCTCGCGGCCGGCAAGAACTTGCTGGGGACGTTTCATCATCCGCGGGTGGTTTTGATTGATCCGGGCGTGCTGGCCACTCTGCCGAATCGAGAATTCCGTGCCGGCCTTTACGAGGCGCTGAAGTGCGGAATTATCGGAGACGTGGAACTCTTCCTAGGTTTTGAACAGAAGACTGACAAGATCCTGAAGCGCGATCCATTAGAGCTGGAATGGCTGATCGCGGCATCCGTCAAACTGAAGGCAGAGGTGGTCTCAGCCGACGAGCGGGAAGGCGGATTGCGCCGCGTCCTCAACCTGGGCCATACCATCGGGCACGCGCTCGAAGCGGAAACGGGCTATGGGCAACTGCTTCACGGGGAAGCGGTGGCTTGGGGCATGATTGCAGCTACGAATATCGCGCTGACGGTGGGCCGCACAGACAGCGTGACGGCTGGCCGCATTGCTGACGCCGTGCTCAGTTTGGGTCGCCTGCCGGAAGTGAAGGTGAATACGCGCAAGGTTCTCGCCCGGCTGCAAACCGACAAGAAGACGCAGGGTAGTGTGGTGCATTTCGTGCTGCCGCGCGAGATCGGCAAGGTCGAGGTCGTTAACGACGTCCCTGAGCGCGCAATTGCAGATGCGGTGGAAGAGATCCGGCGGCTCTCGCGCGGTGGCTGGGGACGGAAATGATATTGCTGATTGTCGATTTTTGATGGTTGAATGAAAACCAATACTCGTCCAACGTCTGAGATGTTTTTTAATCAACAATCAAAAATCAACAACCCCTCCCCATGCCTGAGACCAACAAATCAGTGGTGATCGGGGCAGCTCCGGAAGGCGCCCGCGACAGGCGCGCGGCGGCCCGCGCGGTGCGTCAGATGTTCACTGCGATCGCCCCGCGCTACGACCTGCTGAATCACATCCTGTCCTTCAATGTCGATCGTCTCTGGTGGCGGCGCACAGCACGCAGTTTTCGCGAAATCCTTTGGCAGCCAAACGCTCGCGTCGTCGACCTCTGCTGTGGCACTGGCGACATGACCTTTGCCCTGCGGCGACAAGCTGGACGGACATCGCCTCAACTTCTCGGGGCCGATTTCTCCCACGCCATGTTGCAGCGAGCTCGGGCGAAGTCGGCCACGAGGAGCGAGGAAAACGGAACGTCGCTTCTCGGAGTCGCAGGATGGGTTGAGGCTGATGCCTTAAGCCTTCCTTTCCCGAACGGATATTTTGACCTCGTCACATCGGCTTTCGGCTTCCGCAACCTCGCCGACTACGATGCCGGACTCCGCGAAATTGTGCGCGTCCTGCGTCCCGGAGGTGAGTGTGGAATCCTGGATTTCAGCGAGCCCAAGGGGCTGATGGGCAGCGCTTATCGCCTTTACTTCAAACACGTTTTGCCGCGCGTGGGCACGATGATTTCCGGAGTTCGCGGGCCTTATGCATATTTGCCTGCATCAGTAGAACGTTTTCCGTCGCCGGACGAAATGCTGGCTCGCATGCGCAGCGCAGGCTTCCATGAAGCAACCTGGACGCCTTACACCTTGGGGATTGCGGGACTCTACCGCGGCAAGAAGTGAGTCCGTTGCTGTTTCGCGTTGTTACTCTCCGTTTGATTGAACGCACTTGGGCGCTCTAGGAGTTCACACAGCATGAACTGGTTTATCTGGGCTTTATTGTCGGCTTTTTTCGCGGGCGCTACGGCAGTGCTGGCAAAGATTGGGGTGAAAGAGATCAATTCCAATCTGGCGACTGCGATTCGCACGGTTGTGATTCTTGTCTTCGCCTGGGCGGTTGCAATGTTTACCAACACTCAGCCGCTTTCCGCAATCAGCAGGAGAACCTGGATCTTTCTGATTCTTTCCGGGCTGGCGACTGGACTGTCCTGGCTGTGTTACTTCCGAGCCCTCCAACTAGGAGAAGCCTCGCGTGTCGCTCCGGTCGACAAGCTCAGCGTGGTCGTGGCCATTGCGCTGGCCGTAATTTTTCTGCACGAACCACTCACCTGGCATCATTGGGTCGGGGGCCTATTCATTTTCTCCGGCGCGGTGGTGCTGGCGTATGCATAGTGTGGGACGCCAGGTTTGTCGATCTCCAAATACCTCGCGGAGGAAATCTATCTTGCGTTGGCGCTCTGCGCTGACGGTGACGCTTATGCCTTGAAGCTGTCGGCAAACGCATCCGCAATCGTGTACCGGATCACGTCTTCGTAGGCACTGTCCAAAAACTTCCGCAGGCGGTCGGTGTTCATGATGTATTCGCTCGTCATGTAGGGCATGGCTTCGGGAGGAATTGCTGAAATTTGCCGCTTCCACAGGAACTGTAATACAAGCTGCATCGCCCATGTTCCAGGTACGCGCACCAGTTTGGCATGCGCCATCTCAAGGCAGCGGGCGACGCTGAGTGGCTCGCCGCGACCTGCGACGTTAAGCACTGTCAAACGTTGCGACTCGGGATGGCGTCTGAGAATGTGCGCGATCAGCCGGGCCATGTCGTCGACGTGAACGAACTGTAGCTTATTGGCCAAGTATTTCTGTCCGATGGGCAGCATGCACGGCAGCCGTTTGCTTCGCATGCGCATTTTTTCAGCAAGTGCGCTTTTGCCATTGGGAGTGCCACGGAACGCGCCTACCATATAGTTCTCCATGCTGGCCCCGGCGAAGATGTGGGGGCGCAGAACGTAGACGCTGCATCCGCGCAGAGCGGGAGAGCGCTGGCGTACGACTTCATCGGCCTGTTTCTTGTGAATCGCATAGGGCAGAGTGTGCGCCGCCAGCGGGTAGTCCTCCGTGGCCGGAGCGGGGAGGCTGGGTCCA